>Ga0315274_10006439_pt1 | contig 17086 bp, 12 predicted proteins | sample YL17G02_20_MG_FD_203700 | JGI IMG/M metagenome (GOLD analysis project Ga0315274, IMG submission 203700) | Sediment microbial communities from Yellowstone Lake, YNP, Wyoming, USA - YL17G02_20 | ecosystem: Environmental > Aquatic > Freshwater > Lake > Sediment | place: USA: Wyoming | collected...
GGACGAAGTGGACGGAATGGACGGGGTGGACGGGTTGGACGGGGTGGACGGGTTGGAGTGTTGAGTTGAAGAAGAAGCGAAGACCGAAGGACGAACAGCGAAGGGCGTGGGGGGATGGCTTGACAGGCGGACAAGAGAAGATATAGCCTTGTTTCGAGAATCCGGGGCTAACGTGGGTTTTTAGAAGGCAGAAAGGCGTGGACCGTCTCGCTGCCTTTGGGGGCGGAGCGATGCAGAGAAGCGTCGGGGCTTTGCAGGCGGAACCAGCAAGAGGGCGATGGCGGTTTTGGCGGCGGCTGATTCGGCCTGTGGCGTGGGCGATGTTGGCCGTGGGCCTGTTTCTCGAAAGCGCAATGGCCCAGGAAGCGACTACGGGGAGCGCCTCGGTCGAGTCGGTCGCTGGCCCGCCGGGGCCGCAGCCCGAAGTCACGCTGATTTCGAGCGTCGGCTTCGATCCCGATCTTGCGATGGTCCAGCGGGGGGCATGGGCGCGCATCAACGTTCTTCTGACCAACGACCAGAAGCCGGTCGAGGGCTGCCTTCGAATCCACAAGCGCGAACGCCAGACGATGGTCTATGAACAGCGGATAGACCTGCCGCTTCGCAGCCGCAAGTTATGGACCGGCTACGTTCTCGCCGACGACAATCCCAATGAGCTGCTGGTCGAGTACTATTCGATGCGCGGACGGCTGCTGGCGTCCGAGCCGGTGACGTACATCGCCCGCCCGCCCGACGACGATCTCGTTCTCGCCATCGTTCCTGCGTTGCGGCGGGGCGGCCTGCGCAGCCTCATCAACATTTCCAGCCGCGGGTCGGAATCGTCGGGCGGACCGGACGCGGGCCGGAGGATTGGGCGATCGGGTCGCTATCTTCTGTTCACCGAGAAGTCGCTTCTGCCGCGCGAGGCGCTCGGCTACGCGACGATCTCGAGTTTCCTTTGGGATGGGGGCGACCTCGCCGAGCTTCCGCCCGAGGTCGCTCTGGCGCTGAAGGGATGGGTCTATCAGGGCGGCACATTGGTTGTGGCTGGCGGCGAAAACAGCGAACGGGTCAAGCAGAGTTTCCTGAACGAGATTCTCCCGGTGGAGATTCTGGGGACGGGTCCGGCCGACCTGAGTGAGGCGCTGCGCCGCTCGTTCGGGGCCGCGCCCGCCGCCGGTGCGCCGGTCTTTGCCTCGTTTGTGCAGATGGTTCGGGGAGGAGTCCTGTTGGGAAGCGCCGAGCGTCCGCTGATTGTCGAGGGGGCTTATGGCGCGGGGCGCGTCGTGTTTGTTGCCTTCTCGCTCACGTCGCCGGCGCTCCAGAAATGGGAGGGGCGCGATCGTCTGCTCCAGAAGATATTTCGGGCCAACCGGTCCCGGCTTCTGCCGGCGATCACGGCGGAGGCGCGCCGCACGATGGACACGCGCCTGAAGATAAATCTGCTGGCCGAGCTGCCGACGCCGGTGTTCATCATCGCGTTTCTGGGGTTCTACATCCTCCTGGTCGTTCCGGTGAATTACTTCGTTTTTCGGGTCTGGAAGCGGCTGGAATACGCGTGGATCGCCCTGCCCGTTGTGGCGGTGGCTTTCGGGTTTCTCGCCTATAATATCGGCTATCTTTCGCAGTCGCGGACGCTCGATTCGGACGAGATCACGCTGGTCGAAGGAGTGGCGGGGAGTCCGGTGGCCGCCGCCAAGACGTTCTGCGCCATCTATTCGCCGGCGGGGTCGAACGAGACGATTCGGTTTCCCGACCGGCCGGTGTTTTCGCGGCCCTTGCTGGCGGAGGGATTCGGCGGCGCGCGCTATGGGCTAGGCGGCGGGCCGGACGCGGCGGGCGTGGGGCGCAATCCACTGACCGTGAGCTATGGCAACGGAATGGACGTCTCGGACTTTGTGATCAACACGTGGGCGGCGCGAAGCCTCGAATCCGACTACGTGGCCGATCTCGGGGGCCAGATTGACGCGCCGCTCAGGTGCGATGGCCAGCGCCTGGAAGGCTCGATCACGAATCGCCTGGGCTATCCCCTCAAGGATCTTCGGCTCGTGTTTCCGTCCGGCCAGACCTATCAGTGTTCGGTTTTGGCTCAAGGGCAAACGGCAAGGATTGAGCCGACCGAAATGCGCCAAACGGCGACAGGGGGAATGCGAGGCGCAATGGGCGACATGCAGCCAGTGGGGCGACCTGGAGTGTTCAGCGAAGAGGCGAGCGGCGAGGCGGGCCTGCCGCAATGGATGCAGCAGGTCCTGTTCAGTCCGCTGCGCGGGAAGAAAGCGGCCAGTTTGGGCGGGATTCCGAGCCTCGGGTTGTTCGGGCCGTCTGACTATTCCGGCCGGGGGAGGTGGTTTGGCGGCGAGTATGGCCGGCTGGTTCCTGGCAACGCGTGCCTGTTGCTGGGGTGGGCGCCACGTTCAATAGTGAGCCCGGCGCTGGGGGGAGGGCGGATTCGACGCGAGTTGCACGCGCGATCGCAAACGTTGATCCTGATGATGGTGCTGCCGTTCGAGGTGTCGGTCGAACGTCTGGCGTCGGTCAGCGAGGCGCTCTGGGTGGTGGAAGCGCTGGAAGGACCGGGTGCGCGGGTGGCGCGAGATGCGGACTACATCATGTCGGAATACGCGCGGGTCACCGGTGGTGGGCGCAGGGTGTTTCGGGTGAGCGCCGGCGAGAACCAATTGGCGCTGCGGCCGATGCCGGACTTGCGGGGACGCGAACTCGATTCGGTGACCATCGAGTTCGTACTGGAAAAGACGTCGGTCTATGGCGGCGGCAGAGATACCGTTCAACGTCTGGCGTCGGGCGGGTTTGTGGTTTCGCTCTACGATTTTGTGGAGGGGAAATGGGAGTCGTTTGGCTCGGTCAGCAAGGTCGAATGCAAGACGGCCGCGCAGCGGTTTCTCGATCCGGTACGGCAGGAGATACGCCTGCGGATTGAAGTGAGCGATCCCGAGGTTCAGGGGGGACCGAACGTGCGACCGGGCGGCGGCACCGTGAAGGCTGGCTTCGTGCGCGGCGTGCGGGTGAACGCGGCGTTGAAGCGATGAATGGAACCGCCGATGGACGCCGATGGACGCCGATGAAAAACGGAGAAAAGACGGAGATCTTTTTGATCGTCGTCCATCGGCGGTTAGATGTTTTGGCGAGGGCACAAAGCCAACATCATAAAGAAAAGGAGAGGGCCGCAATGGACAAGAACGAAGCGGAAAAGAAGGAGAATCCGGAGAGCCGCCGATTGGATGAGATGACAGAAGGAATCATCGGGGATGCGTACAAGGTTGCGAACGTTCTGGGGAACGGATTTCTGGAGAAGGTTTATGAGAATGCTCTGGCGCATGAGTTGCGAAAAACCGGTTTGAAGGTGGAACAACAAAAGAGCATTCAAGTCCTGTACGACGGGGCGGTCGTCGGCGACTATGTGGCCGACATGCTTGTGGGGGACGTTGTGCTGGTGGAAATGAAAGCCGTGAAGGCACTGGATGAGGTTCATCTGGCGCAATGCCTGAACTATCTGAAGGCGACGGGACTCAAGGTCTGTCTCTTGCTGAATTTCGGAACGCCCAAAGTGCAAGTCAAACGCGTGGTGAATCGCTTCTGAGGTGGTCCAGTACGAGAGAGCCAAAGACTATGGAACCGCCGATGGACGCCGATGAACGCCGATAGAAACGGAGAGAAGACTGGAATCTTTTTGATCGGCGTTTATCGGCGTCCATCGGCGGTTGAAATGGTTTTGTTTCAGAATCAGGCAAGGGAGGGATGAGAAAACGTGTCCAGCGAAGTTCAAAACCCCGGTGCGATGGAAGCGCCGCCGGTCGGTGGTGCAGTACGAGAGAGCCAAAGACTATGGAACCGCCGATGAACACCGATAGAAACGGGGAAGAGAATCGTGGGGTTCTTATCGGCGTCCATCGGCGTGCATCGGCGGTTGAGATGGTTTTGTTTCAAAATCACACAATGGGGGATGAGAGAACGTGTCCAGCGAAGTTCAAGAACCCGGGGCGATGGAAGCGCCGCCGGTCAGTCAGAACCAAGCCGTTGGTGCGGCGGCCGTGGAGCCGATGATTCAGATCAAGGGTTTCTCGAAGTATTTCGGCAGCTTCTGCGCCGTCCACAATCTGTCGCTTCAGATCGAGAAGGGCGATGTGTTCGGCTACATCGGCCCCAACGGCGCGGGCAAGACGACGACGCTGAAGTTTCTCGCCACGCTTCTCAAGCCGACGACCGGCGACGCGACCATCGCGGGCTTTAGCGTCACGCGCCACATTTACGACGTGCGCCGCCAGATCGGCTATATGCCGGACGAATTCGGCGTTTATGACGGCATGCGGCTGTGGGAGTACCTGGACTTTTTCGCGGCGGCCTACAAGATTCCGTCGGCGCGGCGCAAGGGGATTATTGACGACATGCTGGAGCTGCTCGACTTGACGCACAAGCGCGACGACTTCGTCGAGACATTATCGCGCGGAATGAAACAACGGCTGTGTCTGGCCAAGACGCTCCTTCACGACCCGAAGGTGCTCATTCTCGACGAGCCGGCGTCGGGCCTCGACCCGCGCGCGCGAATTGAGATCAAGGAGCTGATCAAGGAACTGCGGCGCATGGGCAAGACGATCATGATTTCGTCGCACATCCTCGCGGAGCTCGCCGATTTCTGCAACAAGATCGGGATCATCGAACGCGGCAAGATGCTCGCCGCCGGCGATATTGACGAGATTCGACAGAGCATCAAGGAGCATCGCGTGCTCGAGATCGAATTGCTCAACGACGCCGACGCGGCGCAGCGCTGCATCGAGCGACAACCGGGCGTGCTCGGGGTCGAGGCGACGGGCAATCTCCTGCGCGTCGAGTATGCGGGCAATCTGGACGACATCGTGGCGCTGCATCGTGGGCTGGTCGAGCAGGGAATTCGCGTCGTGTGGTTCCGCGAACACCAGACCGATCTCGAAGAGGTGTTCATGCGGGTGACGAAGGGGGAAGTGGCGTGAAGGGCAGTGTTGAGTTTTGAGTGTTGAATTTTGAGTTGAAACGGCAGGGGGAGAGGCCGCGTTTCTCAGGATGAATGGTGGCCGCCGACGTAAGGAGGCGGATCGTCCGCGCTCCGCGAAAGGCAACGTTGAATCTTGAGTTTTGAGTGTTGAGTTGAAATACCAGAAGGGAGAGGCGCGGTGGCCTGTGTTTCATCCTTCAGCCTTCAGCCTTCATCCTTCCGAATGCCGGGTACGCGATGATGTCGTCGAGGGTACCGTTCAAGAAACTGTGGCGGGTGTTCGACAGCCCGATTTTGCAGCGCGAGTTGCGGACGTTGCTTCGGTCGCGGCGGTCGTTCTTTTGGCTGGCGCTCTACCTGGTCGTGCTCATCATTGCCTTCACGAAAACGTGGACGACCGTGGAGGCGACCAATCGCGACGTGGCCGCGCGGACGCTTTTCGCCGTGATCGTCGCGACGCAATCGGCGCTGTTTTTCGTGCTGGCGCCGATTCTGACGGCGGGATCGCTGGCGGGCGAACAGGAGCGGCGAACGTTCGATCTGCTCGCGACGACGCCGCTGTCGGGTTATCATATTGTGCTGGCCAAGTGCTTCGCGGCGCTGTGCTACGTCCTGTTGCTGATCGTGGCCTCGCTTCCGATTCTGGCGTTGACGTTCCTGATGGGCGGCGTCGGGTTGTCCGAGATGGCGCTGGCAGCCGTCTCGATTCTGGCGGGCGTGCTGGTCAACGGGATGGTGGGCGTGGCGTGCTCGGCATGGGTTCGGCAGACGTACGTGGCGCTGATGATGGCGCTGGCGGTGGTGGTTGCTCAATCGTTCGCGTGCCCATGCGCCGGCGGGTTTGCCTCGTTCTTCGCGATCGCGGCGAGCGGCAGCGCCGGATTTCGCGGTGCGCCTCGGTCCATGAATCTTTTCCTCACCGGATATGTCATATTTCAGTTGGGGGCGCAGTTGCTCATCTTCTTGGGATTCATGGTGTTGGCGCGAAACGGCTATCTGGCGGGCTCGCGCGGGCCGCGGGTGCGGCCCAAGCGGATCATTCGCAGCCGGACTGTCCTGAAGCAGCGGCGACGGCGCTATCCCTATTATCTGATAGACCCATTGGCCGCGCCCGAACCGATTCCTGACGGGACGAATGCGATCTATGTGAAGGACAAACGCCACGAGCCGCTGGGGCGGCTCGATTTTGTCATCCGGATTTCATATCTGTGCCTGCTGATTTCGCTAGGAATGGGGCTTTGGATTCTCGGCGAAAGCGACTATCTGATGCGTCGCGTGGTCGCGCCCGAAGGTTTTTTTCCGATTTTTGTCGGGCTGTCGCCGCTGGTCGTTGGAATTCTTCTGATCGCATCGCCGTTGTTTGCGAGCACGGTGTTCACGACCGAGAAAGAACACGGGACGTTTGTGTCGCTGATGACGACGTTGATTACGCCGCCGCAGATTCTCTGGGCGAAGATGCGGATAATCCTGCGGTATTCGCTGGTTCTGGTCGCGGCGCTTTTTGGCCCGGCGTTCCTCGTCAACATCTCGAGCCGGGGCAACGCCACGGCGTTTCTGGCGACCCTGTTGCTGGCGCTGCCGTTCTACCTCCTGGTCGTCCTGGCGTCGGGGCTGTTGGGGATGTTGATTTCGGCGCTGAGCCGGCGTACCATGGTGAGCATGGCGCTGACGTACCTGATCGTGCTGACGGTGTGTTTCGGGCCGGTGTTTTTGGAGAGTTTTGGCTGGCGCGGCGGAGGCGGACGGCTGCCCACCGAGGCATGGTCGGGCTCGCTGAGCATAATGGCAGGAATGGCGGAAAACATGTTCCGGGAAATCGTCTGGCCGCTCCTCAGCCCCTTCCGCTTTCTTAGCGGGGGCGCCGATGTGTGGCTCAGCGCGACCAGCTGCTACAAGCATCCGGAGCGGGTGCTGGTCTATGGCGGATTCTGGGCGGCGGCGCTGGCGGCGATGTTCTGGGCGACGCTGGCGGCGCTCGATCGGACGCTGACGAAATCCAAGTGCTGAGCGATGAGGGCTGAGCGATGAGGGCTGGGCGATGAGTGCTGAGGGCTGAGGGATGAGGGATGAGTGTTGAGTGATGAGGGATGAGAGGGGAATGCGAGTTGCTGGTTGTTGGTTGCTGGTTGCTGGCAACTGAGAACTAACCACCGGCAGATGAATGTTGACGGCTGATTGCTGACCGCTGAGGGCGGGTCGGGGAGTGCTTTCGTTCAGTCCCATACTGAATCGCGAGTTGCTGACGTTTCTGCGGAGGAAGCGGGCGTTCGGCGGGCTGCTGCTTTTTCTGGTCGTTCTCGCCGGGGCGACGGGCATGTGCTGGTGGACAAGCCTTCAGCAGGGAAATGTGATCGCGCGCGATTTGCTTTCACGCAGTCTTTTTCACACGGTCATGATCACGCAGCTGATTGCGTTTTCCTGCTACGCTCTGATCCTGACTTGCACGAAGATCAACGGGGAGCGCGACGAGAAGACGCTCGATCTTCTGGTCACGGCGCCGTTGTCGAGTTTGCACGTCATCCTGGCGAAATACGTGGCCGCGCTAACGGTGATTGTGCTGTTGGTTTTTGCGTCGGCGCCGTTTTTGGGATTATGTTTTCTGCTCGGCGGGGTGAGCGGGCGCGAAGTGCTGTCGGCTTACACGATCGTTGTGCTTGCGGTTTTGGCCTATGGCATGGTGGGCATGGCGTGCTCGGCGCTTTTTCGCAAGAACTACGTGGCGCTGGCGGCGGGCTTTTTGGTGGTATTGTTTTTCTACCTCGGTGACTTCCTGCTATCTGCTCTGATTCTCGAGACAATGGGCGTGCGCACGACGCCGAATTCGTGGGCGTTCGGCATCGTGTTTGTCATGTTCCTGACAACGTCGCCTCTGGGTGCCTACATCGTGGCTTGCTCACTCGAATCTCCTCCGCCAATGCCTTTCGCGCCGCCGGTTATGCTTTTGCACATAATCGGGCAGGTTTCGGTTTTCATTATCTCATTCCTGATCGCCTGGCGCGGGTTTCGTCTGATTGCCGGGCGAGCGGAACGGAGGGCCCGACGGCGCAAGGACCTTCTCTCCCTCGCGCGGACGGACGAGAATCAGGGCGATGCCGTGGATGTGCCTAACAGACCACCTTCGCGTACGAAACGTCGTCGCGCGATCAGCGACAGGATCAACCCGGTTTATGCGCGCGAGAACCGCTTGTTTCTTTCGCGCCGTTGGAAGCATCGCCTCCTTCGCTACGCAGCGGTGGCAGTGGTGTTCTTTGTGGTCAGGTCTTTTTTCACAGACATGTTCCCGAGGCGTTCTTACTCGTTTGAAAACATGTGCGTCCTGGGCGTGATGATCGCTATTGCGGCGGCGTTGTTTGTTCCGTTCCTGGCGGCCAGGATGGTGACGAGCGAACGCGAGACGGGTTCGCTGCCGCTGCTTGTCGCCACGCCGCTTCGGCCGCGCCAGGTGCTTTTGGGCAAGCTCGCCGTTGTCCTGAAATACTCCTTTGCGATGATCCTGCTGTTCAGCTTCCTTGTGGCCATGACGTCGTTCGCCCTGCCAATAGCCACATCTGGGGGCAGTGGGAATAAGCCGCTGGCGCTCGCCCAGGGGATGAATGCCTGGGTGACGAGCTATGGGATTCTTCTGCGCGACTGGGTCAAAATCCTGCTGCCGCTGTTGGTTATCGCGCTCTACTTCGCCACGGTCGGATTGTTCTATTCGGTGGTGTGCCGGAAGACGGTCGCGGCCATTGCGTGGACATACGGGACGATTCTGATTCTGGCGTTCAGTCCGTTCTTTGTACTCCTGCTTTTCGGTCTTTCGCCGCGATCCGAGGACCTGATAAAGCCGGCCAGCTCGTTGTTTCCGATTGTCTCGCCGGTCTTTTACTTCATCCCGGAGGAGAGCGTAAATCTCATGTGGTATAAGAACGGGCTATGGACCGCCGTTCTCAGCTATTGCACGGTGATGTGTATGGTGTGCGGGGTAATCTACACAGTCACCGAGACCATTTTCAGGCAGAAGTACTACTACTCGGAAATGCCTCTTGCACATCTGGAGGGCGCCTCCGATCAGCCATCTCAGCCTCAGAGCGCGTCTCAGGACAGCCCGGCGCAATGAAGGGACCAAAGGGACAGAAGGGACATAAGAGACAAGAGAGAATCAGACATGGCGCGTGGCTTCTGGTCGAAAGTCGAGAGTCGAATGTCGAACGCCGTCTTTGGCTGCAACTACAAGCCGCCTTGGGACACGCTTCCAGGGAATTGAGGGCAAGACATCAGCCATGAAACGACCGATTGTCATTGTGGCTATGGCCTACGTGGCGGGATTGGCGGTGGGTCCGCTGCTGCGGCTGCCGCCGACGGTGTCTCTGGCGGCGATTGCGCTGATCGCACTGAGCCAGATTGTGCTCCTGGCGATGAGGCGGGCGGCGATGGATGTGCTTCTTTTCGCCGCGGTGTTTGTGATCGGAGATTATCGCCAGCAGGTCATTGAGAACGAGAACCGGGCGGCGCGCGAACAGGCGGCGCGGCTCGAAAAACTGCCGGTCGCGCGAATCGAGGGCCGGCTGGCTTCGACCGAGCGGACGTATCCGACGCGTCGGACATATCGGCTTGAAGACTGTCTGGTTCGCGGCGGCGATGAAGGCGCTGGAGTCAGGTTTCCCACGGCGATTCAGTTGGTTTGCAGCGGGGCGGCGTTCGAACGGGTGCGCGAGGCGCCGCCTCGGCCGGGCGACCGCGTGACGGTCGAGGGGCCATTGGTCCGTCCGCCCGACTTGAGCAATCCCGACGTGTTCAACTACAGCGCGTATCTGGAGAACAAGGGCATCGGGGCGAGCGTGTTCGCGCGCCGGGCCGATGCGGTGACGTTTTCGCCGCCGGGCATGCGTTCGCCGCGCGATTGGATTGTGGCGTCGGCCGAGCGAATGCGCCGGTGGGTCGAGCGAACGCTCGACGGCGCGCTCGAGCCCGAGGTGGCCGCGCTCAATCGCTCGGTTTTCCTGGGCGAGGCCGAGTGGCTGAATCGCGGAGTGCGGGAAGACTTCATGCGGTGTGGTCTGGCTCACATTTTCGCCGTGAGCGGCCTCAATGTCGTATTGCTTGTCTGGGTTCTCGACGTGTTCGTTCGCTTGTTTAGTCCCACTCCGCGGTGGCGTTCGGCGATTCTGATCGCTGCGGCAGTAATCTTCTCGGCAGTTGTCGGATTCCCGGCATCGGTGGTTCGGGCGATGGTCATGTTGGCGGCGTGGCTTGCTGTTCCATTCTGGCGTTACAAGGTCGAGCCGCTGACGGGGCTGGCGACGGCGGCCTTGGTCATTCTTGCCGCCGACCCACGCGCGCTGTGGCAGCCCAGTTTCCAATTCTCATTCGTCTGCATGCTGTCCATCATCCTGCTCAAGCCTCCGCTGGATGATTGGCTTCGCCCGGACAAGGAGCGCGGAACGTTTCGGTCAAAACAGGTCGCCTTCCTGGTCAATCGCCACATAGTCTCCGGCACGACGATGATACTCGCCGCGCAAATTGGATTGCTTCCTTTTCTCGCTCACTACTTTCACATGGTTCCATTTGTCGGCGTGCTCTCGAACCTTGCGGCCGCGCCGCTCGTGTGGCTTATCATGACGACGACGCTGGTTCTGTTGGGCACGGCGTCGCTGGCGCCGGCGGTCATCTGGGTTTTTGGCGATGCGCTCAACCTGTTCAGCCACCTCTTGTTGCAGCTGGTGCAAGAGTGGTCGCTGTTGCCGGCGGTCACGATCTACACTCCCGCCTGGCCGGTTCTGGCGAGCGCTTCATATTACATTGTCCTTTTCGGTTGGGGAGTGGTCGCGCACGCGCCGTCGCCGTTTTTCGAGGCCAAACAGCGCGCGCGGCTCTGGCTGGCTCTGGCGGCCATTGCAGCATGGATTGTCTGGGCGCCGGCGGTGTTGGGCGGCGGTTCGGGAAACACGTTGCGCGCGACGTTCTTCGACGTCGGCCAGGGCGACAGTTGCCTGCTCGAGCTTCCCGGCGGGCCGGTCGTTCTCGTGGACGGAGGCGAAACGAGCGCGCACGCCGGCGAGCGGATCGTCGCGCCGTTGCTCGAAGCGCGCGGCCTCGACCGCCTCGACGCCATCGTCGCCACCCACAGCGACTCGGACCATATCGGGGGTCTGCCCGAAGTTTTTGGCGAGCTGACCGTGGGCTGGCTGATCGAGGGACCGACGCAGAGCGACTTGCAGGCTTACCGGCGGCTGGTTGGGGCGGCCGAGCGCGAGCCGGCGCGGCGCGAGACGGTCTTCGCCGGCGATTGGATCGAAGCGCCGATGGGGGCGCGGCTGCTTTTTCTTCATCCGCCCCGCGGGGCCGCCTATTCCAACTCGAACAACCAGTCGTTGGTCTTGATGGCCGACTGGCGAGAGTGCGAGATTCTGATCGCCGGCGACGTCGAGCGGGCCGCCGAGCGCGACTTGCTGGCGTCGGGCGCCGATCTCGCCTGCGACGTGTTCAAGGTGTCTCATCACGGCAGCGCGCTGGCCACGTCGGAGGCGTTTCTCGAACGGGCGAGGCCGCGACTGGCGGTCATTTCGTGCGGGCGCAATAATCCTTATGGCCACCCGGCGCCGGAGATTGTCGAGCGCCTGACCAGCGCCGGGATCACGGTCGCACGGACTGATCGCGACGGCGCCGTGACGGCGCGTTCAGACGGGCGATCGCTCGAATGGCGCACCGAAGGCAAATCGGGAGGCGAAGGACATGAGTGAACTGCTGCCGCCGCGCGACCCCAAGATGTTGCTGACCGAAGTGACGGCGCGGATCAAAATCAAGGACATCCAGCGGCTGTACGAGCTGCGCGACCGTGTGGCCGTGAAGTGGTATGAGTCGGGACTGGTGGCGCTGCTGTTTGTTGCGGCGCTGACGTTTCTCGCCATTGTGCTGCGGCTGGTGCCCAATCCCAATCCGCTGGTGCGCAATTTCGTGGCGGGTTCGAGCATCGCGCTGATCGTGATCGTGACGGCCATTCTGGAATTTCTGCTGTGGAAATTCAGCGCGCTGCGAACGCTATATGAGCAACAGAGCCGGATGATCGAAGAACTCGACAAGGACCTCGCGAAGCTCCGTCACGAGATCGCCGCGCTCGTGCAGGCCGGTCCGGAAGAGGGGAAAGATGGAACCGCCCAATCGCGCCCGAATTGACCAGGTGATCCGTCGCGTCGCGCGCTACGTCGCCCGATGCGCAGAGCCGTACGTGACCGAGGAGAGCCGCACGCGGCGCGATCCGTTTCGGGTTCTCATTTCGTGCATGTTGAGTTTGCGCACCAAGGACGAGACGACGGCGGCGGCCTCGAAGCGGCTGTTCGCCCGGGCCGACGCGCCCGAAGCGATGCTGGGATTGAGCGAAAAGGAGATCGCCGGCGCCATCTTTCCCGTGGGTTTCTACAACACGAAGGCGCGAAACATCCGCGCCGTCTGCCGCCGCTTGCTCGGTGAACATGACGGACGTGTTCCGGACGATATGGACAAGTTGCTCGCGCTGCCCGGCGTCGGCCGCAAGACGGCCAACCTGGTTTTGACGATGGGCTACGGCAAGCCGGGCATTTGCGTGGACACGCACGTCCACCGCATTTCGAATCGCTGGGGATGGGTGAGAACGAAGACGCCCGAGCAGACTGAGGCGGCGTTGCGCGCGTTGCTGCCGCGCCGCTATTGGATCGAGTTCAACAACCAGCTGGTGACGTTCGGGCAGAATTGCTGCACGCCGCTGTCGCCGCATTGCAGCGAGTGCCCGGTCGCAAGCGATTGTCCCAAAATTGGCGTCACGCGCCGGCGGTGAAGCCGCATCGAAAGAACGCTGCCCCAAAAATGCACTCTTCAAAGGCAAGGCCCACTGAAGTGGGAACTGCCCTGAGAACAAGTTCGTAGTAGCGCCGCAAGGCGCGTTGAAACACGGGGGCCTGAAGCAAGAATGCCGGTCACACGAAAACGCGCCTTGCGGCGCTACTACGAACTTCTCCTCCCTTTCCGGGTGACGCCGAAAGCGTCATGGGGGACTCCGAGCGTGACGTGCGACGGTTCGATTTCTCTTCGGAGCCGGCCTTACAGTACCTTGTCGCTGTGCGGCGCGGGCGTGTCAATAGGGCAAGGTTCGGCGCAGCCGATAGATTTCGAAGTCGCTCAGGGTGCGATCGAACTCGTAGCGGCTGTCGAGGAACAGATGAAGAGCGGTGTTGTTTTCGAGCGCCTCTTTCGATGTCTCTGGATGATAGAGGCCGCGGTCATCGAGCATGACCACGAAGTAGGCGGGGGGCGAGCGATCGAGGTCGGAGAGGAATTCGGCCCACCAGCGGGGGTCGTTGGTGCGCGTCAGCGGATAGCGAAACGAGAAGCGCGTGGGCATTCGGCGGTGGGCCAGAAAGGCAATCAGCGGCCGGAAACCCCACACGTAGATCGTCTGATCGGCGGTGGTGCGCGCTTCGAGATAGGCGGCGATTTGCCGAAGGTCTGCGATGCTGTAGCCGCCGCGGCCCGGAGCGCCTTTGGGCCAGAAGGTCGCATCGTACTTCTCGCGCGTCAGGCCGCCGCCGGCCAGAGCGATGAACTTGGCCCAGCGGTCGAACGAGAGATGGAACAGGTTGACGAGAAGCAGGCTGGACCCGACGCACGTCAGGGCCAGCCACGCCGCTCGTTGCCGGGAATTCTTGGCGGCCACCCGCGTCAGCTCCACTGCGCCATCGAGTCCGAGGGCCGCCAGAAACACCAGCGGTGGAAGCACCGCCACATAGTGGACCTTGGCGAAACCGGCCTGCCAGAACACGGTCGCAAAGGCCAGCACCAGCCAGGCGAGACCCAGCGCGACCACGCGCCATCGCTTCTGAACGGCGGCGAGGGTGACGGCGAGCACCACGAGGATTCCTGCGGCATAGAGGGGTCGAAAAAGAAACGCGATCGCCACGCCGAACTGGCGCCAGTCGCGCAGCATGTGAAAGCGATTGTGATAGCGCATGTTGAACAGAAAGACGGCTTCCCACATCTCGCGTAGGGCGCCATGAATCGCATAATACAGAATAACAGCCGCTGTGGCGGCCAACGCCCCCGCCCCGGCCAGAAGAAAATCGGTTCGAAATCGAGTCCAGCGACCGGCGGGTTCGCGAACGGCGCGGTCGGCCAGAACGGCAACCCAGACCCACGCCGGAAGGACGATGGTCGGTTTGAACCAGAAGCCCGCCCCCAGCAGCGCACCCGCCGATAGCGTTCGCGGCCAACTGCGCGGCCCGGCTGTCAGCGCGAGGGCGGCGACAAGCGTCAGGTTGACCCACGTTTCGGGCTGCGCGCGCGACATCCAATCGAACGCGCTTGCGTAATATGCGACGTAGAGAAGGCCGGCGATCAGGCCCGCCCTGGTTCCGCCCAGACGCCGCGCGAACGCCCAAAGGCCGCATGCGGTCGCAATCGCCGCGAGAAGGTCGAGCAACCGCACGCTCCACATTTCATGCCCGAACAGCGCGAAGGCGACGGCGTAGGCGAAATGAATTCCAGGCGGCTTGTGATCGAAGACGTCGCGGTGGTCAACGGCCCCTTCGAGCAGCCGCTCGGCCGTATAGCCATAGATGCCCTGGTCCACGCCAAACGGTTCGGGCAGCGACGGCAGCCCGAAAACCGTCCCCACAACAACGATGATGACTAACGCGAGAATGCAGTCGCGCCATCGTGCTCGAACCGTGGGCGCGTACGCGTGGTTCGAATCGCTTGGTTCAGCATTCATCCTTCATCCTTCCGCCTTCATCCTTCAAAAATCGCCGTTCCGATCCGAACCATCGTAGCGCCTTCTTCGACCGCTACTTCAAAGTCGTTCGTCATCCCCATCGAGAGCTGAGGCAAGTCGTAGCCTTGTGCGAGCAGGCGGTCGCGCAGTTGGCGAAGCTGGCGGAAAAAGGGCCGCGTGGCCTCGGGATCGGAAACGAGCGGGGCCATCGTCATGAGGCCCGTCACGCGCAGGCGATCGAACGAGCGCCGAATCGCCGCCAGAAGCGGCTCGACGCCGTCGGGCGCAAGACCGAACTTCGACTCTTCGCCCGAGACGTTGACTTCGAGCAGGGCCTCGACCGCGCGGTCCTCGGCCTCGGCCGCTCGCTGAAGCGCCTCGGCCAGGCGGTCGCTGTCGAGCGAGTGGATGAGGGCAAAATGGCGAACGGCGAGCCTGGCCTTGTTGCGCTGGAGGTGGCCGATCAGATGCCAGGCGGCGTCGGGCGGCAGCTGGGGGATTTTTCCGAGCGCTTCCTGGACGCGGTTTTCGCCGAGGCTGTAAGGTCCGCAGGCCAGCACCTCTCGGATTTGCCCGACCGCGCGGTTCTTGGTCACGACGACCAGTTGGACCGCGGCAGGATCGCGGCGGGCGCGTCGTGCGGCGGCTTCGATCCTGCGGTGAACCTCGGCCAAACGACTGTGAATCGCGCTTTCCATATTGACACCGTTTCCCCGCACTCAAAACAATGGGGCTGTTCGCAACTGGAGCTATGCCGGACTGTGGCGAGGCGTCAACGGCGAAGATGTCACCGCGCGAGAAAGTCTCGATCCTGGTGCCCACGTTCAACGAGGAGCGAAACATCCGCGCCTGCCTCGAGACGGTGCGGTGGGCCGACGAGGTCGTGGTTGTGGACTCGTTTTCGACCGATCGAACCGTGGAGATCACGCGCGAGTTCACCAACCGCATCCTGCAACACAACTACGTCAACTCGGCGACGCAGAAGAACTGGGCGATCCCGCAGGCGAGCCATCCCTGGGTGATGATCGTGGACTCGGACGAGCGCGTGACGCCGGAGCTGCGCGACGAGATTCTCGGCGTTTTGGAAGACAGTCGGGGCCTCGACGGGTTTCGCATCCGGCGCGCGAATCACTTTCTCGGAAAGCGCGTGCGGTTCTGCGGCTGGCAGCATGACGCGGTGCTGCGGCTGTTTCGGCGCGATCGGGGCCGCTATCTGCCGCGCGAGGTGCATGCCGATGTCGTCATTGAGGGCGGACGGGTCGGTTGGCTGCGCGGCCGCCTGTTGCACTACACGTTCGACAGTTTCGAGCAGTACCTTCGCAAGTTCGACCGCTATACGACGTGGGCGTCGGGCGACCGCGCCAAGCGGACGCGGCAGGTTCGTTGGCATCATCTTGCCCTGCGTCCCGCGTGGCGGTTCTTCCGTCAATACGTTTTGCAGCTGGGATTTCTCGACGGCCTGACGGGGCTGGTTATTTGTTCGCTCGCGGCGCACAGCGTTTTTCTTAAATATGCGAAGCTTTGGGAACGGCAGCAGATGGACCCGCGTGAGCGGGAGGGCCAGGACCCCCGCAAACAGAGGTCCGAATAGCAGTGGGAGAGCAGGTGCCTACCGCGCCAAGTGGACAATGGTCTTGACGGATACCTGCAGCGCGAAATAGACTGCTTTATTGCAGGAGAAAACGGGAGGTCGCTTGGGATAGATGACAAAAGAGCAAAAAGACACCGATGCATTCCTTCACCGCCTTCAGGAGGAAGCAACCGCACTGACGCGGGCCGTATCAACTGAGGATGGACAGTGGGTGGTCAAGGGCTTTATAGACCTTTTCAGAAACGTCTATACTCTCTCCGCAGACACAAAGGTCATTTCCAAGGTTCTCGAGCTGCTGCTCTTCCCACTCCTTGTAGATTTTGCAGGGAAGCACAACTATAAGGTTGTCCTTTGTCAGCAGCAGAATTTCTACCCGGACATGACATTCGTCAATAACGATGGGAAGAAGTATGCTCTCGACTTGAAAACGACATACCGTACTTCCCAGGGACAGGTGAACGGGCTGACGCTGGGCGCATTCACGGGTTACTTCAGGAGTCGGCGCAGCAACAAAAACATTACCTTTCCTTACGGAGACTATGAAGAGCACTACGTTCTTGGTGCGATCTACACGAAGTGTGAGTCTAAGCCGGATGAGTTCAAGGTCTTCTCGCTTGGAGACCTGGAGAACATTGCGTCTGTGGCGCGTGATATTGCATTCTTCGCTCAACCAAAATGGAAGATATACACCCGCGCATAAATAAAAGGAAATGATCTTCACGAGAAAGGTTGTAGGTAACCGCGGATTTGGTCGGGGTTGTGTTGTATGCTGCGAAACGCACGGGTTAGTGTATCGGCCAGTTCGATT
>Ga0315274_10006440_pt1 | contig 17085 bp, 13 predicted proteins | sample YL17G02_20_MG_FD_203700 | JGI IMG/M metagenome (GOLD analysis project Ga0315274, IMG submission 203700) | Sediment microbial communities from Yellowstone Lake, YNP, Wyoming, USA - YL17G02_20 | ecosystem: Environmental > Aquatic > Freshwater > Lake > Sediment | place: USA: Wyoming | collected...
TGGGCCTGCGCGTCGCGGAGCATGTCCATGGCGATGCGTCGGCGGATGTTTTGGGCGGTGCGGACGCGATAGATCGTCTTCTGCATCTTGCGGTGTCGGCGGTTGCCTCGTTCGACCGCGTTGGAGGTCGCCGGCAGCAAGGAATCGTCCAGGAACGTCAGGGCCTTTTCCAGCGTGGGCGAGAAGAGCTTCTTGAGCGTCTGGCCGACCGCTTTGAAGCGGCGGACTCTCTGGCGGAGTTTGGCCAACTTGGCCAGGGCCGTGTCGGTTCGGCAACGGCGGTCGAACAGGCGGTAGGCCTCGTCCACTATCTGCCGCAGGACGCGAAGTTCGGGATGTCCCCGCGTGATCCGGCGCAGGTTTTTTCGTTCCGTCGGCGTCAGGTGGTGCTGGACAAACAGGCGGCGGTGGTCGAACAGGTCGGCGATCTTGGCCTCGATGCGTTTCTTGCGGGCCGCCAGTCTGCGCCCGGCGGCCGAAGGCCGGCCCCGGCCGAGCTTGGGCAAAGTAGCCTTCAGTTGTCGCCGCACCTTCGCCACCGCCTTCAGAACGGCCTTGTTGATCTCGGCCATGACGTGGAACTGGCAGACCTGATGAGGGACCGCCCCAAACCCCTGTGCGATGGGTGTGGGATACAACGGTGAGCCGTCGGTGGTGACGCCTTTGAGGCTCAGGCCGCGGGCCGTCAAGGCACGGCCCAACCGCAGGAAGAACTTCGTGATGTCTTCCTCGGTGGGGTTGTGGTCGAGCACCTCGTAGATCAAACGGTTGAAGCGCTGGTTGTCAACGATCGACAGGACGCAATACGGCCCGTCGTAGAGTTCATCGGCCGCGATGTAACCCGAGAAGTCCGACAGGGTGTCGTCCAGATCGTCTTGCGTGATGCGGTCAGCGGCCCTTTTTTCCCCCCGCTTCGACCCAGTTCTGGACCGTGGCGAAGGGGACGAAGACACGGTGGTCTCGCCATAAGTGCCAGGAGGCACAGCGATAGGGCAGGCCGTCTTCGACCACGAGTCGGACGGCCAGTGCCACGACGCGGCGGGTGTAATGACTGTTGGGATCCGCCAGGTCCGAGAGGTCAGCATTGAAGTAGCGGCGACATTGAGAGCAACGATGCTGCGAGTAGGTGACAACCAAGTCCCTGGGCCGGTTGGCGGCCAAGTCGCCCAAGTCGTGCAGCGTTCGCGTGAGCGTCCGGTTGCGGTAGGCCGAGTGCCCGCACTGTGGACATCGCCTTCGCCGGTAGCTGCGCGAACGCTCCATGCGCTTGGGGGTTGGCAGGTCTTCAACACGACTGATGCCCTCCGTGGGGTCGGGCAAATATTGGCCGGGTCCAGTCATCCTGACGTTCTCCCGGAAGAACTCTGTTCTTCCAGGATACTTGTCGGCTTGGACTACCAACTATCATGAGAATATCCATGTAACGTTGCTACAGGTCAAAAAATCCCGCAACCACGTAACTTGGGCTAGCTCAGGAATATAGGAATATTAGAGGGACGTACGGCATTTTCCACACGTGCCCTCTGGATCTTGCGATCAGCTCTCGAAATCCTGCGGCCATCCCACTCATTTCGGGCTCACCACATCTGTTCGGCCCACGGAGGGCCGCAACTCTCATTCGTCGCACGTTCGTCAGGGGTGTTTCGCTGGGGACTATTATTGATGATCTGGAAGAGGTGTCAAGTGTGAAGTAAGAAAAGGGCGTATGCGGCGGCCTGCGGCCAATTCGCTCTCCATCAGCGTTCATCGGCGTTTATCAGCGGTTCCCAAGGGGGCTACGCACACCAGGGGCGTTGGCGAGGCGGGTTGCCGCTGAGGATGTTCCTGGCGATGATGGCGTCTTCGCGGACCTGGAAGTCGAACATGCCGGCGCAGAGGAAGTCGGCGCCGTTCTCGAAGGCGTACTTGAAGCCTTCCTGCGGGTGGATCGCGCCGGCGGCCATGACCTTGTAGGCGATCCAGGGCTTCTTGACGGTCCGCATGAACTCGATGGTCTTGTCCGGCGTGAGGCACCAGACGTTGTCGTGCTCCGGCTGGCGGTTGGCGGACCAGTACTTGAGATTGTGCAGGGTCTTCATGTAGAAGTCCGGATCGACGCCGGCCTTCTCACAGGCGATGGGGACCTCGACCTTGTGGCCGGCGATCCCCGCGAGGACGCCCTGTTTCTTGATCAACTGCACGGCTTTGGCGAGCAGGTCCACCTTGCCCTCATCGACAAAGCTGTCGCAGACGCCGCCGTGGATGTAGACGCCGACGGCCCCGTGATCGACGGCCCGCGTGATTTCGCTTGAGTCGTCCGGCGTGATCTTGACCTGGGCGATCCATTGGAGCTTGCCGCCTCGCTCGTTCCAGTACCTCGTGATGAGGCCGATCACGTGGTCGTCGAGTCGCAGGATGGCCGTGTTGATGCCGCATTGCTCGCTCAGCTCCCACGTCTCGAACACCTTCGCGTCGGTGAAGTACTGCCTCAGCAGGCCGGACACGTAGATGAGGTCCCGACTGTGAGCGAACCCGCTGGTCAGATTGCCCCCGACGATCAACCTCGTCACCTGGAGCTGGCCGAGCCGGCCCATCGGCATGTCGCCCGTGGAGCCCACCGGCGCGACGGCCGGTGGTTTCGCCGCCTGCGCCAGCAGCGCCTGCTCCTCAAAGCTCAGGGCAAACGCCCCGGCGGCGGAACCGGCCAGCGACGTCTTGAGAAATTCACGACGATCCAGTTGTTTCGACATGCTCCACCTCGGATCCAAAGAACCCAGTTCGCCGCGTGGGTCAAGGCCCACTCTGCACGGCTGCGTATATCATACCCTCGTTGCCCCCGCGCGTCCAGAAGCCCCCGGAACCCGTACCCCAAGGGCCAAGGGGGCACGGCGAATAAATCTTCTGGCAATCGGGGGCCGTTTCTGCTATTAGATGGCGTTTCGGCGTAAATCGAGCATTGTTCTTACGTTATGCAGTCAAAGAGTCTATGTTTGCGATTCTCAGCGATATACACTCGAATATTGAAGCCCTGAGCACGGTCCTGGCAGATATCGAGAAACGGGGCATCAAGACGATCTACTGCCTGGGCGACGTGGTCGGCTACGGCCCGAACCCCCGGGAGTGCCTCGATCTGATCATCCAGAAGAGCGATTGGTGCGTCCTGGGCAACCACGACTACGCCGTGTTCTACGAGCCGACGAACTTCAACTACGGCGCGGAGCAGGCGAGCTTCTGGACCCGCGACGTGCTGGAAACCGACGGCGAAAAGGCCAAAAGCGATAAGCGATGGCGCTTTCTGGGCGATCTGCCGATGCGCCACTCCGTGGAGATGCAGTTGGGCCCGACGAAAACGACGATGGACTTCGTCCACGCCTCGCCCCGGCGGCCGATCAACGAGTACATCTTCCCGGACGACGTGTACACCAACCCGGCCAAGGTCCGGGCGCTGTTCGAGCGGATCCCCCACGTGTGTTTCGTGGGCCACACGCACATGCCGGGCGTCTTTCTCGATGAGCCGGATTTCTACCTGCCCGATGAAGTCGGCGGGGTCTATCCCATTATCGAGGAGGAGAAGGCCATTATCAATATCGGCTCCGTGGGCCAGCCGAGGGATAAGGACAATCGCGCCAGCTACGTGTACGTCGAGGAAAACAAGGTGCACTTCGTCCGGCTGGAGTATGATTTCGAGACGACGATGAAAAAGATTTTCGCCATCGACCGTCTGGACAACTTCCACGCCGAGCGGCTGCGCGACGGAAGATAGCCGCAAGACGTCTGTGGTTGTAGGATGGGCAGGTCTCCTGCCCGTGGGGTCTGCTCGTAGGCATGTGAAATGAGTCTGATCCGCGTGGGTGACACGTTGCCCCTCCTATGTGAGTTGTGAGATTCGCCATTGCATTTGAAAGAGCGTATGAATCTTAGAACAATCTTCATTTTGGTCATCACGGGTTTCTGCCTGTTCTGCGGCTGGCTTATCGTCGAATCGGGGGTCCTGCGAACGTCCCATTCTCCGGTCGCCACCGAGGCGGGCCTCACACAATCGGGTCGGCGGGGCTGCATCCTTCTCCAGCAGACTACCGAGGCTCAGGCCCCGGCGAACGCAGCCGAGCCGAATCGGCCTGCGGTCAGTCCGATACCCGAACAGGTGACGCCGCAGCTTCAACCGGCGGGTGAGGACGTTAGCGCGGTCGGAGGCGACAGGATCGACGTCAACGTTCCTGTTGGCTCCGTAGACCCCGCCAGCGGCTTCAAGTATCAGTTGGTGCTCGATTCCAAGGGCGCCGCCATCCGGACGGCCACGTTCAGTGAGTTCGACGACCGCACGACCGAGACTCGCAAACCGTTGGCGTTTCTGTCTCCTGTGAACGCCGGCGGGCGTGCGACACTGTCCGTGTCCAACGCGGAATTCACCCTCCTCGACCAGGGTCGGCGGCTCAGACTGGATCAATTGGATTGGAAAGTGCTCGGCTCGCAGAAGCTCGATGACGGCGGCGAATCGGCCTCGTTCGAAGCCATGATTGTGGATTCGCAGAATCAGCCGGTGCTGAGGCTGACCAAGACCTATCGCGTGCATCCGGCCACGTATCTTCTCGATATGACATTCAACATCGAGAACCTGTCGGACCAGGGGCGGAAGGTGCAGTACGTTCTGACCGGCCCCGTAGGGTTGGAGAAGGAGGGCCAGGGCACCGAGATGCGGAAGGTCGTCGCCGGATTCCGGCATCCCGAGGGCCAGATCGCCAGCACCAGGCTGGACATAGGAGCCCTGGCCAAAGCGACCACCATTCAGCAGCGACTTTTGCAGCCCAAGAACTCCAAGTCCACCTTCCTCTGGGCGGCAACGGTGAACAAGTATTTCGCCGCTATTGTGGTCCCGGTGCCGGGCGAGGGTCAGCAGTACGCCGACTGGATCGCCGCCAAATGGGGCCTGTACTTCAATCCGGACCGGGACCGCAAGGGAAAGAGCGGCGACGAGACCATCGGACTTGGGTTGTCGAGCGTGCCTGCCGCCCTGAGTCCTGCGGGCCAACCCGGCAACTCCCAGACATACGGGTTCCAGCTCTACCTTGGGCCCAAGGACAAAAGCCTCTTCGACAAGACGGAGCTGTATAAGAATCTCGGGTTCGTCCAGACGATCGATTTCCAGGGCTGCTGCTGCCCGGCGAGCATCATCAACCCGCTGGCCTTCGGCATCCTGGCGATCATGAAGTGGATGTACGGGTTCATCGGCAACTACGGCGTGGTCATCATCATTCTGGTGCTGCTGATGCGGCTGATCCTGCACCCGATCACGAAGTACAGCCAGGTCTCCATGCACAAGATGAGCAAGCTGGCCCCCAGGGCCGAGGAGATCAAGAAGAAATACGCCGGCAACAAGGCCGAGATGAACAAGAAGCTCATGGAACTCTACCGCGAGCAGGGCGCCTCGCCCATCATGGGCATGCTGCCCATGTTCATCCAGATGCCCATCTGGATCGCCCTGTGGAGCGCCATCTACACGAGCATCGATCTGCGGGGCGCGCCGTTCCTGCCGGTCTGGATCACCGACCTGTCGGTCCCGGACGCTCTGATCAGTTGGCCGGCGATTACGATCCCGCTGGTGGGCTGGTCGCTCCATTCGCTGAACCTGCTGCCGATCCTCATGGGCGTGGCGTTCTACCTGCAGCAGAAGCTCATGCCGATGCAGACCAGCGCTTCGACGAATCCGCAGATGGCGCAGCAGCAGAAGATGATGATGATCATGATGCCGCTGCTGTTCCCGCTGATGCTGTACAACGCGCCGTCCGGCGTGAACCTCTACATCATGGCCAGCACGTTCGGCGGCGTGATCGAGCAGTACGTCATCAAGAGGCACATTCGCGAGAAAGAGGAGCAGGAGGCCAAGGGCGTGGTCTCTGCAACCAGCAAGACCGGCGGCAAGGTCAAAAAGAAGAGACCCAAGCCGTTCTTCCGGTTCTGATGGAATGGCGGATGGCGGATTAGGGACGGCTCGCACGCTGTACGGACAACCATCGGCAGGCTTGCGCGTGCCGCTGCCACTCAGCCGTGATCGTAATATGTACAGCTTGAATGATACCATCGTTGCTGTCAGCTCTCCATGCGGGGGCGTTCGGTCCATCGTACGCATCACGGGACCGCTGACAATCGCAACATGCGAACAGATCTTTGGGTCCGTGCTGGATTCCCAAATCCGCAATCCGCAATCCGCGGACCGCAATCGCGCGATCCTCTCCGGCTCCGTGCGCATCCAGGGGAATCTGGCCATCGACGCCTTGCTTTACCTGTTCTTCGCCCCGCACTCGTACACGGGCGAGCCCCTGGCGGAGATTCACATTCAGGCGAGCCAGGCCGTCGTCGAGGCGCTGGTGCAGGGTCTATTGGCGATGGGTCTTCGCCCGGCGGGGCCCGGGGAATTCACGGCCCGGGCGTACCTCAACGGCAAGCTCGACCTCGCCCAGGCCGAGGCCGTCAACGAGATCGTCAGCAGCTCGAACCGGCTCCAGTTGGACGCCGCCCAGAGGCTCCTGAGCGGCCGATTGACGAAGGCGGCCGATGAGATCCGGTCCGCCCTGCTCGATTGTCTCAGCCTCATCGAGGCCGGGCTCGACTTCAGCAGCGAGGATATCCAGTTCATCAGCACGCGGCGGGCGGTGGAGAAGCTCACGGCGATCCGGGGGAGTCTCGAACAATTGCTCGCCCGCAGCATCCGGTACGAGATGCTCGTGGACCTGCCGGCGATCGGGATCGCCGGGGCCCCGAATGCGGGCAAAAGCAGCCTGCTGAATGCCCTGCTCGGCTGGGAACGCAGCATCGTCTCGGGCGAGCCGAAGACGACAAGAGACGTCCTGACCGGGGTCCTGACCGGAGACCGGTTTCAGTGCGTGCTCTTCGATTGCGCCGGATTGATCCCTGGGGCGGCGCCGCTGAGCCGCATCGACGAACTGGCACAGCAGGCCGCCATGGAGGCCCTGCACAACTGTCATGCGGTCCTGTTCTGCGTCGATCTGGCCAAGTCCGATTGGAGCGAGGACATCGCCGTCCGCGCACGGATCCAACCGAAAGAGATCATCCATGTTGCCACGAAATCCGATCTGCTGTGCAGCGACAGGCTGCCCCAGCGGCTGCAATCGCTGACCAAGGCTTTCAACGCCGAGTTCCTGCCCATATCGGCGACGCTGTCACGCGGCCTGGAGTCTCTCTTTGACGCCGTCGAGGCAAGCATTGTCGGGTGGGCTGTGCCCACCGATTCTCCTGGTTCGCGCAAACATGCCGAAGGCGCGGCGGGCAACGCCGTACTGGTCGCCCGGCACAAGCAGGCGATTGTGGAGGCGATGGACAGCGTCCGCGAGACGGTCGAGGAGGTCAGGCGAGGCAACGACGAAGTTGCCGCGACGATGCTCCGCACCGCCTGCCAGGCCATCTCCCAGATCGAGCAGCAGCCCATCGAGGAGCAGGTCCTGGACCGCATCTTCAGCCGCTTCTGCATCGGCAAATAGCCGCTCACTGCGTGCCTGTCGTCTCGCGAACAGGCAGCATGGTGCGCCACTTCCCAGCTTCTTCAGGTTTGCTCCAGGCTTCGTAGAGGCTCACCAACTGTTTCAGCGAATCAACGGTGTGGGGGTGTTCGGGGCCGAGCTTGGTCTCGTGGCCGTGGAAGGTTTCCAGGAGTAGTCGTTCAGCCTCGGCGTGATCTTCCTTGGCGATATACAACAGGCCAAGTTCGGGTGGTGTCCTTAGATTCACTGGAGCTCGCCTGTATGGCGTGCCGATAGACCAGATAGCCTATCGTGGCTTACTCTGGCTTGGAGATATGCCATGGACCACCCCATCGAGCACTTCTGCTGCCAGAACCCGGACTGCCGTGACCGCGGTGTTCGTGGCCAGGGCAACCTGTGGTTCTGTGGCTGGAGCGGAGAGGGCAAGCGGATCCGGATGATCTATTGCCGCACCTGCAAGGCCCGCTTCTCGGAACGTAAGGGAACGGTACTGTCTCAGTCTCGACTGGCCGATGAGAAGGCCTATGCGAGGGAAGTGCCACGCCCGAAGAAGCCGGGGCCGGGCAGGTGGCCGAAACCGGATCGAGTCGTGCCGGAAGACCTGTGCTACGCGACCGTATGCAAAACGCGCAAGCACGGGCGTGTCGTCGAGGGGGTACGCTCCGTCGTGTTCGGGACGGCAACGCTGCTGGCCGGTACGGACGTTACGGGTGCCGACCGGCAACGGCCCCTATCAGGCACGCACACCGGCGATGGCTGCTGGTCTCGCCGACCACGTCTGGACAACGCACGAGTGGATCACCTATCCCGCACGGCCGCCTTAGCGAAGTTCAGACACCACCCCATTTTGCAGAAATCCACTTTCAACTCACAAGGAAGCGGCTGCGGCTAAATCTGATCGCCGGCCTTGCCCCAGACCCATTTGCGAAAGTCCCTCAACTCCCTCCGCCCTTCCTCCGTCGTTGGCATGAAGTTGCCGCCGCCGTAGTAGTTGATGTGGTCTCGGCCGAACTGGATCGTCTCGGACGCACTCCACTTGAGGTGCATGGAGTGTCCATCGGCCCATGAGACCGTCGTGCCGTCGCTGTGACGGACCATCGGGTTGTCCCACCACGGACCGGTGGGATAGTTCACCGCAAAGCTGTCCGGCGTCATCGCCCCTTCATCGATGAACACCATCCGCTGCGCCGCCGTCGGAGCGACGATCTCGGTCTTTCTCTTGATCCACAGGACCGTCTTGCCGACTCGGGTGCCCACGGCGGTGATATGGTTACCACCCGAGGCCGTCCCAGTGCGGTACAGGCCATTCATCGCGTCGACCACCGCATACGTCACGTACTCATTGCGCCGGCCGGTCGGGCACTTGTAGCAGCCCTCGTTATTGATAGTCGGCCACAGAGCGCCCTGGTGAATGGCCAGCTTCTGCTGAGCTTCGGTCGAGCCGGTATTGGCCACGTTGGGGTTGTCCCAGTTGGCTCCCCAGCCCCGGCCGACCCACGCCCGCTCGACAATATCCGGATTGGAGCCGTCTTCCACGTTGCCGCCGCTCCGGATGTAGTGGAATCCGCCGGCCCCGTTGACGATCTTGTTGTCGTTCTCATCGGCGTACATGAGCCAGCCGAGCGTCAGGGTCTTGAGGTTGCCCTGGCAGACGGCCCGGCGGCCCTGCTCTCTCGCCCGGTTCAACGCCGGCATCAGGATCCCCATCAGGATCGCGATGATGGCGATCACGACGAGGAGTTCAATCAAGGTGAAACCCCTTTTACTGCCATTCATAGTACTGCTCCTTACACATTCTGCACCATCACGCGATCCACATCAAAGACCCCGCCAGGCCGCCCTGCGCACGCCTGGACCGGTATCTGCATCTGTCAGTAATCCTTGAAGCGCGACATCCACAGGGGCCAGTCCGCCCCATCGGCCCCGCCCGCCTTCGTCCAGGCCCCGCGGGTATTGTAGGTTCTGTGCCACTTGAGGGTCCACAGTTCCTTGAGCCCGACCTTGCGGACCGTCCAGTCGCAAAACGCCGACCCCACAAAACCGTTGTGCCGATCGACACAGACGCGGATCATCTCATTGGCACCGACAATATCCTGCGGTCCTCCTTCGGTTGCGGGCGGGTTGTCAATGTCAAGCGGCCAGGAGTCCACCCACCAACTGCCCGTAAACACAGGCACCTCGTTGCCGTACTGTGAGGACGGAGCACCCCAATGCCGGCCATTGTCCGGACGACCCCATACGTTTGTCCGGTTGCCCGCCTGCTTCGAGGCCTTACAGTTCAGGATCCAGCCATTGAGGCCGTAGCTGCCCACGGTGCCATCCACCGTCCACGCCACATTGGTCCATCCGTTTAGAGGAATGGTCCCGCTGGGCGGTGGCTTGACCGCCTGCGGGCAACACCACATCTCCATGTTTTTCGAGTATGGCGCCATGACAAGTCGCCAGAATCCGCCGGATCCTAAATTCCACGATTTTGTCACCCCGTCTATCGTGGTGGTGACGTTGCCGTGGCCCCCCTGTACCTCGCCGCTGAAGAAGTACCCATCGTTGTCCTGGCAGTATAGCGAGAACATCAGGCCCCATTGCTTGAGCTGCGCCAGGCAGGCGGTCAGCCTCGCCTGCTTCCTCACCCGGCCCAGGGCGGGCATGAGGATGGACATGAGCAGCGCGATGATCGCGATGACCACCAGCAGCTCGATCAGCGTGAAACCTCGTCGTTTACCCATGTGTGCGGCCCCTAATCAGTTCTTCTCTCGCCATACCCAGCGAATTCATTGCCCATCCTCAACGGTCTATGGAGGCACAGCGTGCCGCGCCATGGAGGTGCTGCACCACGATGCCGCCGCAAGACCATCATAACTCACAGGCACAGATGCGCGTGCCCGAGAGGCTGTTCCCTTATTTTCGGCACTTCCTGTGCGATGCTTTCACCCTGTTCGGCCGCAATGAGATACAAAAGGCCGTCTGCTGTGCCGGATCGAAACCACTCCACCCGTACCGGCGATAAAGACAGTCCTCTACCGAACCAGATATTTTACCCTGGTCCCCCTCGCCCGTCAAGCCCCAGCCACAAATTATAGGACTACCCTGCGGGCTCCCATGTGTCCTATTGGCCCTATAGGTCCCATTGTCGGCAGGACGATAGGACCCTCCCGGAGACCTTATAGAACGCCCTTTTTCAGGATAATATTGGCGTAGAGGGCCTTTTCGCTGGTGGCGACGACGGCATAGGCCTGCCTGGCCCGCTCGTAGAAGGCGAACCGCTCGACAAACTCGAAGTCGGAGAACTTTTCGCCGCTGTTTTTGACGATTGTCCGGTACTGCCCCCAGATGGTCGGTTGGGTCTTGTCGCCCGGGACGACGGCCATCAGGGCCACCGGCTGGTCCACGTAGATGTCCAGCGGGAAGAACTTCAGGACGGCCTCCAGCAGCTCGGGCACGCCATGACCGTCGCTGCGGACCAGCCTGCGGGCGACACTGGCGGCCGGGAAGTTGCCGTCGGCCAGCACAATCTCATCGCCATGGCCCATTTCCATGAGGGCCTTCATCAGCTCCGGCGACAGGATTGGGGGTACATTTTTCAGCATGACAGGGCTCCCTTGCAGAATTCAAGTCAGTATAGAACCTGTAGGACGAATGGGACCCATCTTAGTCGGTGTGGAATACTTCTTCCATCGTCTTCCACTGCTGGCCTTCGGGCGTGCCCGGAAGACGCTGCTGGAGCGGGTCGGTATACGTCCACCAGACCTTTGTTACCTGATCGGCCATGCGCGCCATGTCGGCGTCGAAGTCGGTGCCGATATACTCGAAGTAGCTGAACAGCAGGTGCTCGCCGGGCTTGATCCGGCCCAGGTAGATGGAGTAGTTGCGGATATTGGCCTTTTCGATAGCCGCCAGGACGCCCGGCCAGACCGCCGCGTGCATCTGCGTGTAGGCCAGGATGTTCTGCTCCGGCATGCCGATGATCGAGCCGTGTCGCGACTTGATGTCGCCGGCCTTGCACGCCAGGCCGGCGTAATGGAAGACTTCCTCCCAGCGGGCCCACCACTCGCCCTCTTTCTTCGTCGGCAGGGGCCTTTGCAGCGGGTCCGTATGCTTCCACCAGTCCTGCATGGTCTTGTCCCGCGCGATCCGGGCCTTGTCCGCCTCGTAGTCCCTGCCGGTGTATTCGGAGTAGGCGAACAGGTAGTGCTGATCGGGAGCAACGTCGCTGAGGTAGATCGAGTAGTTGTGGATGTTGGCCTTATCGATCACCTTGAGCACGCCCGGCCAGGTCTCCGCGTGAAGCCGCTTGTACTCGGCAATGCTCTCTTGGGGGATCGCGATGACTGCTCCGTGCCGTTGGACCTTCTGGGGCGTACAGCCCGACAGCAGCGCGAAGCCAAGAGCCAGTGACCCGACCGCCATGCTCATTCTCTTCTCAAGCATCCGAAAGCCTCCTTACGGCAATCTACTTCACCAGGCCGAAGAAACGCTGGGTCGACTCCGTGGCGAAGACGATGTACAGCATGACCATGATCGCAAACAACAGGCCGGCCAGCAGCCTGTAGTTGCCGATGCCGCCCCAGCCTCGGTCCCGCAGCGCCTCCAGCGGGTTGCGCCAGACCAGTCGCTCGCTCTCGGCCGTATGCTCGTGCGGCCAGAGCAGCGACGTCACGACCAGAACCGCGGAACAGATCGCGAACAGGTAAAACGCCGCCATCATGAATTGAACGTTCCAGCCCGTGTACTCCTTGTACCAATCGAGTGCGAAGACAGTGAGCCCCAGGAACGAGCCGACGACCAGTGTCGTCAGCGCCGCCCGGCTGGAGGCCCGCCGCCAGAATACGCCCCAAATGAACACCGTCGTGATCGGCGGGGCCAGGTAACAAATGATCGTATTTACGCCCTGGTAAATGCTCTTGTAGTGGCCGACCAAGGGCGACCAGAGGATTGCGATGATCATGGCGACGAACGTGGCGAGCCTGCCGATAACGACCAATTTGTGGTCCGGCGTGTCCGGCCGCCAGCGGCGATAGAGGTCGTAGCTGAAGAGTGTGGCGATGGAGTTCAGGGCCCCGGACACGGTGCTCATCAGCGCCGCCAGCAAGGCCGCCGCCAGTATGCCTCGCAGGCCGGGTGGCAACAGCTCCAGAATCATGTGGGCATACACCGCGTCGGATTTGGCTTTGAGCACCCCTTTCCTGACTATGCTCGTCATCGCGAGGTCCACCTGGGTCTTGGCCAGTCCGGTCTGCTCCACGACATACTCGGCGCGCACAGCCCTATCCTCACCCCGGTAGCCACCCACCGCCTGCAAGACCCGCCGCTCGGTGTCCGACAGCGATGACAAGCTTATGGATGGCCCCGAACTCTGCAGCACGGGAAGGGCGGTGATTCTGCCCTGATGGAGCAACGCTAGGCAGATCGTACCCGGGAAGACGAAGATGAAGACCGGAAGGATCTTGATGAACCCGGCAAACAACGGACCGACCCGAGCATGGTTCTCGTCCTTGGCGCCCAGCACCCGTTGCACGATCGTCTGGTCGGCGCACCAGTACCAAAGCCCGATCACAGGATAGCCCAGGAAGACCGAATACCACGGCAGGCCAGCCGGATCGTTCGCCGACCGCAGGATCGTCAGCTTGACCGGCTCGACGTGGGCTGTCACACCCTCCCAGCCGCCGGCTTTGCCGTACGCTACCAGCGTGATCAGGATGGCGCCGGCCAGCAGGATGATGGTCTGGAGCGATTCCGTCAGCACAACCGCCAGCAGGCCGCCGACGATGGTGTAGATGCCCGTGAGGACAGAGGCCCCCACGATGCTCGTCCACTTGTCGATTCCGAACATCTCCTCGAGCACCACCGCGCCGGTGTACAGAGTAAAGCCGATGTGAATCACGATGGCCGAGACAATCGACATGACGGCCAGCCAGTCCCGGCACGACCGGCTGTACCGCCGCTCCAAAAAGTCCGGAAGCGTCGCGACCTTCGACCGGAAGTAGAATGGGGCGAAGAACAGCGACAGGGTGATCAGAAGAAACGGGGCCATCCACTCGAAGTTGCCGTAAGCCAGGCCGTTCACATAGCCTTCCTGGGCCTGACTGACCAGGTGGATCGTGGAGATATTCGTCGAGAACAGGGCCAGCCCGATCAGCGGCCAGGTCAGCGTCCCGCCAGCCAGGAAGTATCCCGCGCTTTCCGTCCCGCCCCGGCGTCGAAGTCCCGCCCACACGCCCAGGCCCAGGATCACGACGAAATACAGGACGATGACAGCAAGATCGATGTTCCCGATCGCGATGCCACCGGCACCGAGAACCGATGATGTCATTGCGAGCACAGCGTGATAGTCAATCATGCCGAGTCCCTTTCTCAGCCGTCGTCCCGCCTGTCGCGGGCACTGCACCTGCGGCCGGATAGTAGTCGGTCGAGTGTAGGTCACAGCCCCGCCTATGTCAACGTCCCACCCAAAGCCCGGGACGCACTCTGTTTGCGGCAGAGACGCTGGCCTGTCATTGGGTTCGCGTCTGTGGCGGGCAGGTGACACAGGGCCCAATACTTACTGTTGGTGGGACAGAGCACTTGACACAAGTCACGATGGCCGCATACTCTTTCGGTGGTTTTGGCGGGGCCTGGCAACAAGGCCCTGAGACCCAGTTACGGCCCGGAAAGGAACTTGTATGACGTCACTGAAGCATCTCTCGATGGCGGCACTGCTCCTGTTCATCCTTGTGTCCCCGTCCATGGCACAAGCGCCGGAGGCGGCCCCCGGCGCCTCCTCGCACCTTCTGACCCTGTCCGGGATCGATATGGTCATCATCGTGCTGTACTTCGTGGTGGTGCTGGCCATCGGGTTCTACCTGAAGAAGCACACGAGCACGGGCGAAGACTTCTTCATGGCCGGCCGTAAGATGACCGCGTGGATCGCCGGCCTGAGCTTCATCTCGGCCAATCTCAGCTCGCTCGAAACGATGGGCTGGTCGGCCATGGCCTACCAGTACGGCATGCTCGGCGCTCACGCCTACCTCATCGGGGCGATCCCGGCCATTCTGTTCTTAGCCATCGTCATGATGCCGTTCTATTATATCTGTAAGACGCATTCCGTCCCGGGCTACCTGAAGCTGCGCTATGGGGAAGGGGCACGGGCCCTGGCCGGCATCTCCTTCACGTTCCTGACCGTCATGGTCAGCGGGGCCAGCATGTTCGCCATGGCGAAAATCCTGAACCTGCTGCTTGGCTGGGACATGAACATAAGCATCTGGGTCTCGTCGATCACGGTCGGCGTCTACGTGGCCCTCGGCGGGCTGCTCTCGGCCGTGTTCAATGAAGTGCTGCAGTTCTTCCTCATCTGGCTGGGCACACTGCTCGTACCCATCCTCGGCATCATCCACGCCGGCGGCTGGTCCAAGATGATGGCGACCGTGCAGAAGAACGCCCCGATCATCCACCCGAATATGCAGAACGTCGATTTCACCAGCCTGTGGCGCAACCTGGGCTCGTTCGACACGAACCCGATGGGCATCGACTGGTTCGGCATGGTCTTCGGCCTGGGCCTGGCCGTCAGCTTCGGGTACTGGTGCACGGACTTCCTCCAGGTCCAGCGGGTCCTCGTGGCCAAGAACCTGCGCTCCGCGCAGAACGGCACGGTCATCGGGGCGGTGCTCAAGATGTGCGTGCCTCTGATCGTGACGATCCCGGGCCTGCTCGGCCTGGCCGTGCTGCTCAACCCGGACGGCTCGCCCATGATCCTCGTGCCGGAGAGCGACCCGCGGGCCAATATCACCCACCGCACGTTCAACGACGTGCTGCCGCTGCTGATGGGCCAGTATCTCGGGCCCGGGCTGCTGGGCCTGGGCGTGACGGCCATGATCGCCGGCTTCATGTCCGGCATGGCAGGCAACGTCAGCGCGTTCGCCACGGTCTGGACGTACGACGTCTACAGGCCTCTGCTGAACAAGAAGGCCGGCGACAAACATTACCTGGCCATGGGCCGCTGGTGTTCGATCCTGGGCGTGCTGATCTCCATCGGAACTGCGTATGCGCTGTTCTACTTCTCGAATATTCTCGAGTTTCTGCAGGTGCTCGTCTTCTTTTTCATCGTGCCGTTGTTCGGCACGGTGATCCTGGGCATGCTCTGGAAACGCGCCACGCCGGCGGGCGGGTTCTGGGGCTTCCTCGCCGCCATCCTCTTCTCGATGAGCATGTGGGTCTTCGTGCACACGTTCCCGGAAGGCTCCAAGCCACACCCGACGGCCATCCTCGGCGATAATGCCGTCGTGTCCGTCGTGAAAGAGGCGGGGCAGAGCGGCGACAAGATCTCGCAGGTGACCGTCGAGAGCGGAAGCGTCCGGACCACGAATGTTGGTATCCCGCTCGACACGGGCCAGGCGCCGGTAGTGTCGGGCCAGCACACCGTGCCCCAGGCGGGCACAACCGTTGCCGCCGTACAGACGGACAAGGGTACGGGCCCCAGGAGCTTGCGCGTTCTGGTTCCAAACGCCGTTGACTCCACTACGAAGCAACACACGAAGTTCGGCGTGGAGGGCGTCTCGCTCGTGCTCAAGCCCGGCGTGACGGTCCAGGCCTCGTACGTCGCCAAGAAATTCAACGCGGCGGCGTTCAACCCTGCCCACACGAAATACGTGGCCCGCTCGGACAAGGCCCAGGGCATGGCCGTGAACATGTACAGCGCGTTCTGGTCCCTCCTGGTGTGCATGGGCGTCACCATCGGGGTCAGTCTGTTCACCAAGCCCAAGCCGGAGGCCGAGCTCAAAGACCTGGTGTACGGATTGACGCAAGTCCCCAGCGAGGGCCCGTGCCCGTGGTACAACCGCCCGAAGGTCTGGGCGGCGGCCGTGCTCGTCGTGCTGGTCGCCATCAATATCATCTTCTGGTAATGGGTAGACCTCCCACAAAATGGAGATTGGACGTACATGGATCATAAACGTGAAATTCCGATCTGGTTCTTCATCGGCTCCCTGCTGACGGTGTACGGCGTGCTGATCCTCGGGTCCGGCATCTACCACCTGATCAGTCCACCGAAGCAAACGCTCGTGCTGTCCTACCTCCACGCGGATATCTGGTGGCCCCTGCTGCTCCTGGCGATCGGACTGTTCTACACGATCCGACACTGGCCGTTCAAAGACCAGGCCAAGCCCTGAGGAATTGACCGAGGAGGGTCGATGACTGATTGTATGCCCGCGGGGCCTGCGGCCGGAACGCCCAGGCAGGGTCTATGCGGGCTTCGCAGCGCGAGTGTCCCCACTCGCCCAGAGAGGTCGCGTGATGTCGCACGACCCGTGAAGAGGATCAGCCACCCTCTCCCGACCGGACCCTACCCATCCCTGAATCGCCGGTGCCGTCAAGCCCGAGACTTGACCCTGTTTCCCCCCTTGTCGTAGAGGTACTGCGTGTTGTTGACGGAGGTGTACTGGTTCAGGGCGTTGGTCACGTAGCGGGTGCTGCCGCCGCCGTCGATCACGGTCGTGCGGTTGCCGGTCGCATCGTAGTTGAACGTGGTGTCCGTGGCTAAGTAGTCGTAGCCGACCGGGTAGTTCACATCCGTGAGCTGGTAGATATTGTCATAGCTGTACACGTGCATCTTCGAAAAAGTACCGGACCCCTTTAATTC
>Ga0315274_10006441_pt1 | contig 17084 bp, 13 predicted proteins | sample YL17G02_20_MG_FD_203700 | JGI IMG/M metagenome (GOLD analysis project Ga0315274, IMG submission 203700) | Sediment microbial communities from Yellowstone Lake, YNP, Wyoming, USA - YL17G02_20 | ecosystem: Environmental > Aquatic > Freshwater > Lake > Sediment | place: USA: Wyoming | collected...
GGGTGCCGTTCGTGGTGAGCTTGTCGAACCATGAACGGCCCTTCGACAAGCTCAGGGCGAACGGAGAAGACAACCACTCTCGCACCAATCACACGGCGGGGCGTTCAGCGGTCAACTGTGAGCCGTCAGCTGGGAGCTCACCTCTGCGAGGTCGGCGTTCTCCGCGGTGAATGGCTTTCCAGCGAAACCCACCACTTCGCTGATGCTGAAGCTGCGATGATTCAAAGGTAGGGGCACAGTGCACTGTGCCCCCTCGCATGGTCTCGCATCCACCTAGGTCGAGCATCCCTCGCCGAAGTGCTGCCCGATGAGTATGATGTCCAGTACGTCTATTGTCCCGTCGTTGTTGACATCTTCCCTGGTCCAGCCCTGGCTTCCGGTCTGAGCGAACCGCTGGCCCACTAGGATGATGTCGAGAACGCTGATACACACGTCCCCGTTGACATCCCAGTCCGGGCACGTTCGCACGCTAACCACCCCATTACTGACCACGATTTCGACGGGCTGTCCTCCTGCATCGCCAACAACGACATCTGACAGATGAAGCGGTGAAGTGCCATCCGCGGTCTTGGCGGTGAAGCTGACCACGGCAAGTGTCCCCGACGCTGACACCGATCCACCCTGTTGCAGAATCGCGCCGTGGACATTCGTCACGGTGCCGGCGACGTTGTCGATGGTTCCCGGATCGAAGGAAGCTGAGGCGCCGTTCTGACCAAACAGGTTGCCCTCGGCAACATTGTGTGCGGATAGCAGCGACGGATCGAAGCTCAGGTCAAACTGGGCGCTGGCTATCGCGACTTCAGGATCGACACCAACGTTGACGGTGAAGACATCGCTCTGGCAGACCCTCTGGTCCGATGGCGAGATGTAGACCAGGGTCTCACCGGTCCCCGCACTGAGGTTCAACTCCGTGTTTCCACCGGCTTCCCACGTTGCCGTCTGATGCGCGACATAATCGCCTATCTTTGTGAAGTACACAGTCGCATCGTCCCCATAGCTCTCTCCCGCTGGCGGCACTATTGTGAGGCAATACGTGGAGGCACCATACTCCGACGGCGTGGCCGTGGTGTGCACGTCTCCCTCGACAACCGCCCTGATTGTCGTGCCATCCGGCACTGGAAGGCCGCCTGTCTGGACCGAGCCATAGAAGCGGCACGGCGGCGTGGGACGGGTGCCCGCGCTCAAGTTCACCTCAACGTTGGCGCCGGGCGTCCATATGGCCGTTGGCTGGCCCGGTCGACCAGCTATGGTGAAATCCACTGCCGACCCTTCTTGGTAGCTGACACCCTGTGGTGGCTCTATCTGCAACAGATAGGTCGAGTGACCGTAGGCCGAGGGAGTGACTGTGGTGTAGATGTCGCCGTCAACAACGGCTGCCACAACCGTGCCGTCAGGCACGTCGGCACCGTCTAACTGAGCTATGCCATGGAACCGGCAAGGTAGGCCCGGCGGCGAATCAGGTGCCTCGAGAGCGGCCACCCCTCGGGATACCGGCCCGAGGACTGTCGGTCCTCCCCTCGTCCAGCCGACGAGGTTCCAGCCAGCGGCCAGGTTCCAGGCGCGGCCCCCATAGACCAAAGTGCAGTCGCTGCTGACCTTGACCCAATACACCCTGCCCTCTGCCACGCCGGCCAGATTGCTGCCGGCGGGGTCAGTGGGGTCGTAGTGCCACCATTGGCCCCCGGCGTAGTCCCAGACCCTCACCAGAGCGCCCTCCTGAATGAGGCTGTTCAAAGCCTCCTGCACCGTGGGGGGCGACTGCGTGACGATGAAAGCCACGGTCGCGGTGGGGTCCGCCTGCGTCTTGACCCCTATCACCCGGCCGCCTGGCGCAAGGGCGGGTACGACGGTGGTCAGTGTGAACCCGCCCGTGACTTCGGTGGGTGGGGTGCCGGGAGGCGCGGCAGGCGGGTCCCCCATCTGAGAGATGTCCCAGCCGAAGTTGGTGATGGCTGCTTGGGGAGTGAAACCTATCCCGGTGACCGTCACCGTGGTTCCTGCGGGCCCTGATTGGGGACTCACCGCAAGCGTCACCGGGCACAGCATGAAGGTCTGTGCCGCCGCAGCATTGCCGTTGAAGTCCATGGCGCTGATGAGGTGGGTGGATTCGGCCTGCAAGAGACCCGGAACGGTGAACTGGGCTGCGAAGTTGCCATCCCCGTCGGGCGTAGTCACCAGCTTGGTGTCGCTGTCCAACATGACCTGGACAACGCCGCCAGCGCCGGGCACCCATCCCGCACCCGTCACCGTCAGGGTCCCGCCCATGTACCCTGCGGTTGGGTTGACCGTGATTGTGGGCTGGGTGAGCGTGAACACGGCCTTCGCCGTAGCCGGCGTGCAGCCCGGGACGCCGCCGCAGTTGTCCGTAGCTTCGACTGTCTTCGGACCGTATGTGCCCGTGAGGAAGGTAGTCACCTTCAGAGTCTGAGATGGCGGAACGATGTTGCCCTGACTGTCGATGTTGATTGCGAAGTCATTCCAGGGCGAGCTGTCGAACGTCAGACCCCCCACGGGTATCTGCCCGCCCTGGGTCATGTTTGTGCCGCCCAGAACCACGGTGGTCCCGAAGGGGCCGCTGTTTGGGGTAAGGGACAGAGTCCGGGCGGCAACGGTGAAGACCGTCTGGAGGGATGTCCCGTTCTGGGTGGTCACGGACACCGGGTTGTCACCCACTGCTGCGCTGGCCGGCACCTTCAGATTGACGGTCCAGTACCCGGCTGAGTCAACATCAACGCGGACGGTGTTCCAGCCCATAGCCGGACTGCCGATCCTTATCATGCCCGCGTTGATCCGGTCGACGGACGCGAAGTGGTAGCCCGTCATGGTAGCGACGGCGTTGGGCGCAGCACTCACCGGGGAGAACACCACGTAGGGTAGGTTGATGGTGAAGCTGGTAGTCGCCCGCTTGCCGGTGTTGTCCGCAACCTCGATGGTCTGGGTGCCCTTCAGGTTGTACGGGAGAATGAAGTCCGCCTCGAAATCATCGTGGGCCCCGTAGCCATCCCTGGTTACCAGGAGTATCGGGAACCCCGTGGTAGGCATCAGCATAATCCCGCCGATCAGGACGTGACCGAGCGAACCGATAAGGTTCGGGTCGATTATTCCGTCGTGGGTGAAGTCGAAGCCGCTGATGGTAATCCTGCTGCCCACATTTCCACTGGTGGGCAAGACTGTGATTCTCGGAGTAAGAGCGAAGGTTGCTGCTGCTATTCCCCAGGTCGCCTCCGAACGGCCCTTGGAGTCCGTCACGGTAACCACGCCGCTGGTGATCGGGTTGCAGCATACCGAGAAGGTGCCGTCAGCCAGGACAGTGCCCACTGTGGGCACCATGGAGCCACCGACGGCAACGCTGCCGTTGGGCGTCCAGCCCTTGCCGGTCACCGTCACCGTGGTGCTGCGGCCGCCCTGGGTCGGGCTTATCTTGTAGCTCGGTACGATGCGGTAAGCGAGCTTGCCCAGGTCCTCCCCCCCTACGCCGGTCGTGGTCACCCTTAACTCGTAGGGGAGGGTGTCGCTGGTCTCCTTCGCTATGGCCGGGTTCTTGAGGCTCGCGCCTTGCGAGATGACCACACTGAAGGTCTTGGGGCCGAGTGGCGCTGTCAGCGGCGGCACCTGGATGATGATCTTCGCTGCCGCGACGTCCACGATAGGCTGCGGGTCATCGGACGTCAGGGTGTACCCGTTTATGCTGACGAACGACCTCGATATCGTCGAGGGTATCGTCGTCCCATCTGGGAAACCCAAGGCTATCGTGTCGCCCGCGTGTAATACCTTGGTCGTCGTGATGTTGACCGTGTACATAGCCAACTCGCCGGCCTTGTTCGGGCCTACCAGGACCGAGTTCACCGACTGGGCGCCAGTCGGTGCCGCGACCACCCCGATGAGGGCAAGCGCCACCGCTAGCGCAAGCGAAATGGGCAGGGCTGCCTTGAGTCTGTTCATCTTCGGCGTCCTCCTCCACTCTATGGGGCTGGCGGAGCCATGAGCCCCGACGCGCTGTGAGCACGGCCTTGGGATCCTGGGGCAAGCGAATGAGCGCGAGCTCGAACTTTCCACTCGGCTGGCGACGGCCAGCGGCGCTTATCCTGGAAGTACCTCTCTCTCGATGATACAACCACCATTATACCCCATTCGTCAAGCCCGCGCAGGGGGCTCGCGGCGGCAAGCGCCGATGTCCACCGCAGAGCGCGCCGAGGGCACAAGGCTAGTTGTGTCACCCTGAGCGAAGCGAAGGGTCTGGCCCCCGCCGAGATTCTTCGCCTTCGGCTCAGAATGACACGGCGGGGCGTCCAGCGGTCGGCCATCAGCTATGAGTTTACCTCTGCGGGCTCGGCGTTCTCTGCGGTAGATGGCTTTCCAGCGAAACCCACCACTTCGCTGATGCTGAAGCCGCGATGGTTGAAGGGTAGGGGCACAGTGCACTGTGCCCCTACCCTTCAACCATCGCGGCGGGTGCCTCGCCCGCCGCAATCGGACTATCGAGGCTGGAAAGCCTCTCCCACAGAATGGCTTATGTTGTGGGAGGGCCTTTCCAGGCCCGATCGCTGGGCCAAGCGATCCAGCGTTTGAAGGCCCCCAGCGATAAGTGTAGAATATTCCCGAATTGGCCCGAACGGGTGCTAGCTGCGAGGGAGACTACGATGAAGGTGCCCCGGTGCAAGGGCATGCGCGACCTCCTGCCTGAGGACATGGCTAGGTTCCGCCGCATTGAGGCGGAGTTCCGAGGCTGCTGCACAGGCTGGGGCTATCAGGAGATCAGGACCCCTACGCTGGAGTACCTGCACCTGTTCACGTCCGCGGGGACTCTTTCCCCCGACATGCTGGGACGGGTCTATTCCTTCCTCGACTGGGACGGCTGGAGCGGCGAACGCGTCGTGCTCAGGCCCGACGGGACCATCCCCACCGCGCGGCTCTACGTCGAGAACCTACAGGACGTGCCCATAGCTAGGCTCTTCTATGTCGAGAATACCTTTGCCTTCGAGGGCACGGGGAAAGAGTCCCGGGAGAGGTGGCAGTGTGGGGCCGAGCTCATCGGGGGGAGGAAGCCGGAGGGGGAAGTGGAGTTGATCTCGCTGGGGCTGGAGACTCTGGCAGGGCTTGGCATAGGGCCTGTGGAGATTCGCCTGGCACACGCCGGGCTACTGAGGGCGTTTCTCGAAGGGGTTGGGTTGAGCGGCGAGAAGGAGGCCGGCGTCCTCGACCAGGTCTTCGCAGGCAATCTGGAGGTGCTTGGCGAGCTGAGGGGCAAGAGGCCCGAGGTCGCGAAGCATCTGCGGGTGCTCTTTGGCACGAAGGGCAACTCACCGGCCTTTGTGAAGGAGTTGAAGAAAGCCCTGGGCTCGTCGGTTCCAGGCCTGGGACCGAGCCTCGGCGAGCTTGCCCGAACCGCCAGTCTGCTGACTCACCTGGGCTTCGACTATGAGATCGATTTCACTTCAGGACGAGCCTTCGAGTACTACACGGGCATTATACTCGGTTTCTACCGCGGAGGGGCTCGATTGGGCGGAGGCGGCAGATACGACGAGCTCATCCCGCTTGTCGGGGGGAAGAACGTCTGCGCTTCCGGCTTCGCGCTGTACGTTGACGAGGTGATGAGCCTGCTCCAGGACCTGCCGCCCGCAGAGAGGGTGCTGGTCAAGGCGAGGGACGCCGAAGGACTCAAGGAATCACTCGAACTGGCGCGAGCCCTGCGGGCCGCGGGCTGCGTCGCTGAGTTCGACCTGGGACACAGGGACGCATCCGGTTTCCGGTGGGTGGTGGACATGCGTGGCGGGAAGGGTATTGACCTGATAGACGGGTTGAGCGGGAAGAAGCGGCGGACGTCATCTGCCGGCGGACTGCTGAAGCTGCTGGGGGAAGGGCGGCGGAAGTGAAGCTGGCCCTGCCCAAAGGGCAACTCCAGGACAGCACGGCAGCGCTCCTCAAAGAAGCGGGCTTCGCCGCCAGCGACTACCGCGAGGACTCGCGCTCCTATCGGCCCCGGTGTGAGGCAGCCCCGGAGCTTCTCATCAAGGTGTTCCACGAGAAGGACATCGCCATCCAGGTGGCTGTTGGGAACTACGACCTGGGCATCTGCCGTCTGGACTGGGTGGAGGAGCTTCTGGCCAGGTATCGGAGCGATGCGGTGGTGAGGGTGCGAGACCTCCGCTACGGCAGGCGCACCCTGTTCGCCGTCGCTGCTGCGGGCGGCTCCGGGCCTGGTTCGCTGGACGCGCTGAGAAGCCATGAGGACGGCGTTCGCATAGTGAGCGAATACCCCAACCTGGCAGAGACGTTTGCGCTGAAGCAGAGGCTGAGAAGGTTCCAGATCTTCCCCGTCTGGGGCGCAGCGGGCGTCTATCTGCCCGAGGACGCTGAGCTGGCGATCATGACGGAGACATCATCGGCCAGTCTTCGGGAGCAGGGTCTGGTCGCGGTCGCGGCCCTGATGGATAGTAGCGCGTGGCTGGTAGCGAACAGGAACAGCATGGGCAGGGAGGACGTGAGTCGCTTGCAGGTGGCGCTCTCCGTGGTACGCCCAAAGCAGGGTGACGTCCATGAGCCTGTGCCGGTTGGCGCGGTGGCCGGGGTTAAGGGCCCGACCACGGGTACTGGGGCAGTGTCGCTGGCGCTGCCCGACGGTCACCAGCAGCGCCACGCGGTCGCCTTCCTGAAGAGAGCAGGCTTTGACGTTGAGGGCTACGACCCGGCTCGGGTGGACTTCAGGCCGCGCCTGGCCATCGACGGGGTTGCGGCGAAGGTGATCAGGCCCCAGGACATGCCGCAGCAGGTGGCTAACGGGAACTTCGACCTGGCCATCACGGGCAGGGACTGGCTCAGGGACCATCTCATCCGTTTCCCTTCGAGCCCGGTCGAGGAACTGCTGGACCTGGGATTCGGCAGGGTGAGAATCGTGGCTGTGGTTGTCAAGGACATGCCTGTGTCGTGCACCGGCGACCTGAAGAAGCTGCATCGCGAGACCCCCATGCGGGTGGCTTCGGAGTATGTCAACATCGCCGACAAGTATGCGCGCGACAACCGCCTGACGCCGTACAGGCTGATACCGACCTGGGGGGCGACCGAGGCCTTTCTGCCTGAGGACGCCGATGTTCTCATCGAGAACACGGAGACCGGCTCGACAATCGCCAGGCACGGCCTCAAGATCATCGAGACGCTGTTTGAGTCGACGGCATGCCTTATCGGGAACCCTTCCGCCATTGCCGCCCCCCACAAGAGGAAGGGGGCGTCGCATCTGATTGAGGCCATGCGCAGGGCTGTGTAGAGCCCCGCCGCACATTGAGAAAGGAGCCTGTTGCCTCCTATTTGCCTGCATCTGGGCATAGCACAGGAAGCGATTACCCGACTGGGGCATCCGGTCGTGGATGAGAACCGGGGCAGCTTCTACCTGGGAGCCACCGCCCCCGACATTCGTCTCCTCGTCGATGCCGGCCGCGAGGCGACGCATTTTCTTCCGCTCGACAGCGAAGGGGAAACGAGTGGGGTGGGGCTCATGTTCGCCGCGTATCCGGAGCTGGTGGAGAAAGCCCACCTGAACGCTTCGACCAGGTCGTTTGTTGCGGGCTATCTGTCGCACCTTGTGACTGATGAGACCTGGATTCGCGGCGTCTACCGTCCTTTCTTTGGGAAGGCGTCGCCCCTCGGTGGCGACGCCATGGCCAACATACTGGACAGGCTGCTTCAGTTTGAGCTGGACCGCCGCGAGAGGCTCAACGCGGAGAACATGGCCAGAATCCGCGCTGACATTGATGACTCGGCCGCGTCGGTGAACGTTCGCTTCATCGATGGTTCGAACTTGAGCAGGTGGCGTGACTTTGTCTGCGTGGCTGCTTCGAGAAAGGCGAGCATCACTGACTTCCGCCGCTTCGCTGAGAACTACCCTATCTGGATGCGGCAGATCACCCCGGAAGACCCCGAGACATTCTTTGCCTCGTTCGACGCCAGGCTCGAGCAGGTCCTGACCATGATCCCGCAGGACCGGCTTCAGGCGTTCCGCAGGCAGTCCGTGGACGAATCGGTGAAGGTGGCAAGGGAGTACCTGGGATGAAGATTGTTCGCGGCCTGGAAGCGGGAAAGGAGTTCCTGGGGCGCCGCACGGCTGAGGTCGCTCAGCCCTCGGCCGCCGTGAAACGGCGGATAAGGGACGTCTTCGGCGAAGACCTGGCCTTCGATGAGGTGGTGTGCCGTATCGTCGCCGATGTGCGCGCGCGTGGCGACAGGGCCCTCTTGGACTACGGCAGGCGGCTCGACGGAGTCCGGCTCACGCAAATCGAAGTGCCGGCCGGGCAAGTCGCCGAGGCCTCCGAGAAGCTGGATGGGCGGTTGCTGCGGGCCCTCGAACTGGCGGCCCGCAGGGTGCGCAAGTTCCATGTCGCCCAGAAACGCAAGCTGGGCCTGGAGTTTGAGCAGGGCGGGGTGGGATTCGTCTCTCGACCTCTGGACCGGGTGGGCATCTACGTCCCCGGAGGGAAGGCTTCGTACCCCTCCACCGTACTGATGACGGGGATACCGGCCAGGGTGGCGGGGGTTGGGGAGGTGGTCATGGCTACGCCGCCCGCTCCGGACGGCTCGGTGCCTGCGGCGACGCTGGCAGCGGCGCACCTGGCGGAGGTGGACCGCGTTTTCAGAGTGGGTGGCGCTCAGGCTATCGCCGCCATGGCGTTCGGCACGGAGTCCGTCCCCAGGGTGGACAAGGTCTGCGGCCCCGGCAATGTCTTCGTCACGCTAGCCAAGAAGCAGGTCTACGGGGCTGTGGCCATAGACGGCCTGCACGGCCCAACAGAGACAGTCATCGTGGCGGATGCCGCCGCGAGCCCCGCCCTCTGCGCAACCGACCTGCTGGCGCAGGCGGAACACGATGAGATGGCTTCGGCCATACTCATCACAGCGTCGTCCCGACTGGCGGAGGAGGTGGGCAGGGAGGTCGAGCGCCAGGTTGTCAGGCTGAAGCGACGGGCGATTGCCCGGCGGTCTCTGGAACAAAACGGCGCCGCAATCGTCGTTAGTAGTGTCGAGGAGGCTATCGAGCTGGTGAACCTGTATGCGCCCGAGCACCTCTGCCTGATGGTGAAGGATGCGCGCTCCTATCTGGGCCGCATCCGACATGCCGGCGGCATCTTCATACAGTCGGCGGAGGCCCTGGGTGACTACACTGCGGGGCCGAGCCACGTGATGCCCACGGGAGGGACGGCGCGCTTCAGTTCACCGCTCAGCGTCCTGGATTTCCTCAAGCTCTCGATAGTGGTTGACCTTGACAGCAGGGCTCTGAGGGCGCTGGGGCCGTCCGCAGCGGCCATCGCGAGGGCGGAGGGGTTGACCGCCCACGCCCTGTCGGTCGAGAAACGGCTGAAAAGCCCGGAAGAGGAGAGACGCAGCCGATGACTCACGATGTAGAGGGAGGCTCGGGTAGCCTGATCAGGGGCCATCTGACGGATATCGAGCCTTACGAGCCCATCCTGCCGCTGGACGCGCTCAGCGAACGCTGCGGCGTGCCGGTGGACCGGCTGATAAAACTGGATGGCAACGAGAATCCCTACGGCTGCTCCCCGCGCGTGCGCCGGGCGCTGGCCGACTACCCCTTCTATCACATCTATCCCGACCCTCAGCACCGTGAGCTCCAGGAGCCGCTGGAGCGATACGTGGGCGTCGGGCGGGAGCACATCGTGGCCGGCAGCGGCAGCGACGAGCTCATCGACCTTGTGTTGCGTGTCTTCCTCGAGCCGGGGGACAAGGTGATTGACTGTGTGCCTACCTTCGGCATGTACCCGTTCAGCACGACCGTCTGCGGCGGCAAGACCGTCCCAGTGCCGCGGAACGATTCTTATGATGTGGATGTGGCTGCGGTCCAGGCAGCGATCGACAGGCGGACGAAGGTCATCTTCATCGCGTCGCCCAACAACCCGACGGGCAACGTCACCCCCAAGGGGGACATCCTGAAGCTTGTCGAGACCGGTGTGGTCACGGTCGTCGATGAGGCATACTACGAATTCAGCGGCCACACAGTAGCGCCGCTGGTGCCGAAGCACCCCAATCTGATAGTCCTCCGCTCCTTCAGCAAGTGGGCTGGGCTTGGGGGCCTGAGGGCGGGCTATGGCATATTCCCGGTCAACGTCGCGGCGCTCATTCGCGTGATCAAGATACCCTATAACGTCAACATAGCCGCGATGATCGCGGTGAGGGAATCGCTGGCGGACGCCGACTACCTCAAGTCCAACGTGAAGGCAATCATCGGTGAGAGGAAGCGGCTCTCCGAGAGGCTGAAGGAACAGGGCGTTCTGGAGCCTCTGCCTTCGGAGGCGAACTTCATACTCTGTCGGGTTCTCAGGGGTGACGCCAGGGAGATCAAGCACGGCCTGGAGAAAAAGGGCATCTTCATCAGGTACTTCGACAGGCCGCTGCTGAGGAACATGCTGCGCATAAGCGTGGGCAAGCCTGAGCACACCGATGCGCTGATCGAGGCGCTGGCTCCGTGGCAAGGAGGGTGAGATGGCGGCGAAGAGAAAAGCGACGGTTACCCGGAAGACTGGCGAGACCAGCGTGACGCTGGAGCTTGCGATAGACGGCAAGGGCCGCTGCAAGGCGAGCACCGGCATCGGGATGCTCGACCACCTCATTGACCAGATAGCACGGCACGGCCTTTTCGACATCGGCGTTGAGGCGACGGGCGACCTGAATGTGGGGCAGCATCACACCATCGAGGATGTGGCTATTTGCCTCGGCCAGGCCTTCGACAAAGCGCTCGGAAAGCGGCGCGGCATCGCCCGCATGGGTCACGCGATGGTGCCCATGGACGAGGCGCTGGCGCTGGTGGCAGTTGACATAAGCGGAAGGGGCTACGCCGTTATCGACGCCCCGCTCGAGGGCCGCGACCTCAGCGGCCTGGACACCGACCTCATCCGGCACTTCCTGGAGACCTTCGCCCGTGAAGCGAAGCTTACGCTCCATGCCAGGGTTGTCAGCGGCGCCAACGACCACCACAAGGTCGAGGCGCTGTTCAAGTCGCTGGCTAGGGCCCTGGATGCCGCGACCCGTCTCGACGAGCGCCGCGGCGGTCAGGTCCCGAGCACGAAGGGCATGGTGTAGCGCAACCGGTACTGGGGAGACCGTATTGAAGGACGAAAGGGCTCTGGTGTCAGCCAGGAGACCTCGCGTTGACTGTGGCAACCGATGCGGGGCTGACAAGTGTCGTAGGTCGCTGAGCTGAAGGGGACTCTGCTCCGTGCTGTTCTGCTGATGCTCTTGTGGCAGATGGCTCCCTTGCGTGCTATGATTGCCCGAGGCAAGGGACTCGGGTGGGGGGTGTTCGGATGATAGGAACTCTGGAAATCACGAACTTCAAATCCATAAAGCACCTGAAGCAGGAGTGCAAGAGGATCAACGTCCTTATCGGCGAGCCGAACACCGGCAAATCCAACATACTGGAAGCCCTCGGCCTGTTGTCCTTCTCGTGCTACTCGGGGTACGCTCCGTTAGGAGGCTTCGTCAGGTTCGAAAGGACGAGCAATCTCTTCTACGACGAGAACCTACATGAGCAGATTGAGTTGAAGTTCGACGACAAGGCCTTTCGAATCCGATTTGCGCAAGGAAGGTTCAGAGGAGAATTCAAAGCAGCCGACGGCGCCGTGCTTGTCGTTTTGGAGGGCGATCACCAAACACTCAAGGTTGCTGCATTCCACGATAGGGCCAGGGATGAGCTGGGCCAGTTCAAGTTCTATAGGTTCTCACTGGGGGAGACCTTTCCCAGGCCAGATTCGCAATTCCTCTTGCCGCCATCTGGCCAGAACCTCATGTCGCTTCTCTTGACGCACAAAGAATTGAGGGCTACGGCTAACGGTCTGTTCGCGCGTTTCGGATTGGGCCTGAACCTGAGGCCGCAGGAGAACAAGATCGAGGTCATCAAGAGGTCGGAGGATGTCACCATTTCTTACCCGTACTCCCTTGCCTCAGACACCCTTCAAAGGATGGTCTTCTATCTGGCCGCGATTCTCTCCAACAGGGAGTCCGTGCTCGTTCTTGAAGAGCCGGAATCTAAGGCCTTTCCGTACTACACCAAACAACTCGCTGAGATGATAGCGCTCGACGATAGGCAGAACCAGTACTTTGTCTCAACCCACAACCCGTATTTCCTGCTCCCGCTGCTGGAGAAGTGCCCGAAAGGCGAAATAGCTATAACCATCACTCACTACGAGGACTACGAGACCAAGACTAAGCTCCTTAGCCAAGAACAGATGGAGGAGATGACCGAGATAGACGTGTTTTCCAACCTTGACAGGTTTCTTGGGCGATGACCATATACGTTGAGTGCAAAGCAGACCGCGCCCTGGTCAGCGCGGTGACCCGGGTGGCAAGAAGAGACGTTGTGCATGAACTGAAGGGCAAGTATGAGGTCTGCATTCGTGTAGCGAAGCAGCAGAGCTGCACGGCGCTCATTGACGAGGATCCTGGAGCGATTGTGCCGCCCTATGTCAGAAGGCTCAGGCAGACAGCCGGTGGCGAGGATATGATCGAGGACGGGCTCACGGTCCTGCATGATGGCCCCCGAGGCAACCGCGTGGTTATAGTGTAGTGTCTCTAACGCTTCGTTAGCTCACCGCACTTCGGAAGGAATGGTTTAACCGGGTTGTCCGGCCAAGAATTCAGGGCCAGCATTGTTGGCCTGAAGATAACGGAATTTGGGAAGCACTACAATAGTGTGCCCAAGGCTTGAGGATTGGGTGCTGGCAGCGGCGAAGGAAGTGGGCACCAATGTACGTGCGTACGGTCTGCCTACCGGCGAGTTGGAGCTGCACAGGCAAGTAAACGAGAGACTCGACCAATTCTCCGGGCTGCTGGAGGCCTTGAAGTCAGAGCGTTCACCTCGGTTGAGCAGGCTCGGTAAGCTCCTGAGTGGCGCATAGGCGTCTTATCCGTGGCGCATGCCCTTGCCGCCGCTGGCGGACCGCAGTCCGCACAGGAGGCTGGAGTCTCGAGGCCTCGGATCCACTGCCGTGGCAATGAAAGCGGAGGACGATGAAAAGTCACTCCGAGCCTTCTCCCCTTCCCGCCTTCACCCGGGAAGACATCATTGACCTCGTCGGGCCCGTCCTCTTCGAGCGGGGTCTGGACTACTGGCACAAGGGCATGGTGGAAAGGGTCGGTTGGGATGGCACGACCCTGACGGGCATTGTCCAGGGAGTCAGCGAGCCCTATTACAGGGTGGCTGTCCGCCCCACCGAATCCGGATGGGACACCGAGTGCACGTGCCCCTACGATGACGCTGTCTGCAAGCACATTGCGGCGGTGATGCTTGCTGTCCTTGAGGACAAGAGCCTTCTTCAGGGGAAGGCGATTCCGGAAGATGTGAAGAAGAGCGGTCGGCTGACAGAGGCGGAGCTGCGGTCCTTCGTCTTCGGGATGCCCAAGAAACAGATTGCCGAAACACTGTGGTCCGTTGCGCTGGACGATCTTGAACTGTACCGCAGACTTGAGCTCAAGGCGCTGGCTGCCAAGGGGGGGAATGTGAACTTGGCTGAGTTCCGCCGCCAGATTCGCTCTGCTCTCTACTGGCGGGGCTTTGTCGAGTACAGAGACGTTCCCACGTACGCTGCTCGTCTGGAGGCGGTGGCGGGAGGTCTCAGGGACCTCGCGGAGAAGGGGCATCCCGACGAGGCGGCCGAGCTTCTGGAAAGCCTCATTGATGGCTGCACCGCAAGAGTGGAGGCCCTTGATGATTCCGATGGCATCCTCAGCGGTCTCATCAGCGCTCTCTTCAAGGAGTGGGCGGAGCTCCTTGTACGGGCACCTGACCTCGATCGGAAGGGACTGGCCCACAGGGTTCTGAAGCGTCTGGAGAGTGATGAATACGGGCTGGCCGAAGACATCATTACCGACATGGCCCAGGCTCTGGGAAAGGACGGCCTGGATGAACTCGAGGCTCTGGTCAGGCCCAAGTATGAGGAGGAACGACGAGCGGCGAACGCCAAGGCAAGGCATGGCCTTTTCGACAGCGACCGGCTCCACCCGTATCGCGAGGTGCTGAAAGACATCGCCGACGCGCGCGGAGACGTCGATGGCTACCTTGCGCTTTGTGAGATGGATTTCCTTCGTGCCAGCGACTGCCTGCAGATTGCGCAGCGGCTAAGGGGAGCCCGCCGCTTTGCGGAAGCGCTCGACATCGTCGAGCGAGGACTCGACCTTCGAGAGCACCGTGACACCCTTTCGATGCTGGAGTTGGGGAAGCTTCGCGTCCGTCTCTTGAACGAAGCGGGGCGTACGGACGACGCAGCGCGCGCTGCGTGGGAGTATTTCGTGGAGTATCCGTCGGCCAGCGCATTCGACGCTCTACTGGCGTATGCCCCCAAGGGCGAAGGGGCGTCTCTCAGGGAGAAGGCCCTCGCCCATCTTCTGGGCGAGGGAAGCCTGTCCGTGGCTATTGATATTTGCCTGCGCGAGAAAGAGACGGTCAGACTGGCGCCCGCCCTCTCCGCTCGCCGGGAGGAGCTTCTAGGGCTCGACTACACCGTTCTCGCACCGCTGGCCAGGGAATTGGAGGAGGACTCCCCCGACCTGTCCATCCTGCTCTACCGCAAGCTGGCACTCGATATCCTGGAAGAGAAACGCTCCCGGGCATACTACCACGCCGTGGACTACTTGCGTCATGTTAAGAAGCTCCTTGTCGGAAGCGGCCGAGCTGTGGAGTGGCAGGAACTGCGCGAAGAGATAAAGGTGGGACACAAACGAAAGCACTCCTTCATGGGGATGTTCCAGGGCCTGTGACCTCAGCGGCCAGCCATTGGGTCAGGCAGCGTTCTGCCGATACGCGTTGTGAGAAGAACTCACCCTCCAGCCGCTATCCAACCGGCTCCACTCATCAAGCGAGAGCTCACGGCCGATGATTGCTCCTGCTTATCGGAGCACGAGGTGTAGCGGCAGCCCTGAGTCCTCCAGCTTGTCGTATACAGCTAGACATAATGCCTGCTCTACATGTTCTGTGAGCACGAACTGCACACCCATCAGCGGCCTTCGGATCCTTCTGGGCCCGATTATGCTACCTCGGCTGGGAATCCGCGCCCTTGCACGCGGGCGCTCGGGGCGACGCGGGATGCTATAGTCCCAGCATCCTCCTCAGCGTCATGAGGTTGAGGACGTCCTCCTTGTTGTAGAAGAGCAGGGTGTCCAGCGCTTGCCGGTCGTCGCTGTTCTGGTATCTCCACCACAAGCGCACTGCCTCGAAGCCATCCACGCCCTTGAGTTGTCGGGCGATGCCGAGTTGAGCTTCGACGGCCTTGAAACCTCCGTACAGGTTGTTCCTCCAGCAATCGTGCATGAGGTCGCGGTGCCTGAACAGCCCGGCCACGTCCACGCCGATCGACGCCTTGATGAAGGGAAGGTCGAAGCGGCTGCCGTTGTAGGTGTAGACGACTTCGACCCCGCTCAGGGCCTCGATGAGGCCGTCCGGGGTGACCTCCTCACCGACCAACTGCACGAACCTCTGGCAGTCCCCGTCGTTGAGGCAAATGCCGATGACGGTTATCTCACTGCCTGAAGGGGATAGCCCCGTGGTCTCGATGTCCAGGTAGGCCTCAAGCATCGGGTCTTCTTGCTCCTGTTGCCGAACGGCCTCGTGCCTGGCCGTGCATCTTGCTCTGATTATATCGTCTGGTGCCCCTTTCGGGTAGCGCCGGACTGGGGCGGTGAGCCGTACCCGGAGCGGCGCGGCGTGGTCTGCGGAAACGGGCGAAGTTGGCAGTTGTCGGCCAAAACGAGTACAATTGCCACTTAGGATGGCGCTCAGACTGCCGCGCAGTGTCTGAGTACGAGGAGGTTCAGCAGTGGAAGACAAGCAGGTACTCAAGGCCGATGAGATGCGTTGCCCGAGCTGTGGAGCCACGATAAAGAGGGCAGCCGAGATGTGCACGCGCTGCGGTGTTCGGGTTCCCAAGGAAGCTGTGGGGAGACTCACGCCCAAGCCGGTGGTGGGCGGCATACTCGGCATCATCGCCGGGCTTGCCCCGCTCATCGCGGGCATTGTGCTTGTGTCAGTCGGTGTAAGTGTGCATAACGACTGGGAGCCGGTCAACTGGTTGCTGACAGGCATCGGCATCGGTTTGCTGGTACTTGGCTTCGTGACCGTGATAGGCTCGAGCTTCGCGATAGCCCGGAAGAACTTCGCCATGGCGATTGTCGGCGGGGTATGCGCCATGTTCTCGTTCTGGTGGCTCGGGATACCCGCCCTTGTGCTTATCGCTCTGTCGAGCAACGAGTTCCGCCGTATCGAAGAGCGCTGAGGGGCTGACGTCCAACCGTTCGAATGAGGTGATGGATGGAACAGGGCAAGCAGGCACCCGGCGCGGACGAGATGCGCTGCCCGAGCTGTGATGCCATTGTCAAGAAAGAGGCGGAGATCTGCGTGAACTGCGGCGTCGGAATCCGCAGGCGGGCTGCCTCCGAACGCAAAGACAAGACGGCGTCCATCCTGCTTGCGGTTTTCCTTGCCTTCTGGACGTGGCTCTACACATACAAGAAGGACGGGTGGAAGTTCTGGCTCGGCCTGGCACTGACCCTCACCATCTTCAACCCTATCTGGACCTGGATCATCTTCTGCACACCCAACATGGCCATCTGGGTGTGGGCGATCGTTGACGCAGCCACGAAGCCCCGCGAGTGGTACGAAAACTACTGAGCGCGTGCGGCGGGCATCGCGGACGCCTTGACGTGCAGAGGAGTGGGTGCGGGTTTCAAGAGTCTGTCCCAGAACTCGGGATTGAGGGTAGCTTGGAGCATCTGCTCCAAGCTGGGTCGGAGCGGATGCTCCGACCTACCCGGGGTTTCTGGACGGCCTGTTCAAACCCGCCCCTGATGCTTCGAAGAGGAACGATCCCGAAGGCGCGGTGTCTCCAAAGCCTCTCGAATTGCCGGTCTTGTTCTCCGGGAAACCCCTGGCCTTCTATTGAAGCACGCCCCCTTTTGTTCTATCCTTATCTGCGAATGGAGCCACTGATGTGAAAAGGGTTGTTCTTTGCCTGGTGGTGGTGCTCCTCATCGCCGCGGTCGCCGGCGGCGGTTGCGCCAGTTCGGATCCCCTCAAGAGCGACCTGGATAGCGTTTCT
>Ga0315274_10006442_pt1 | contig 17078 bp, 15 predicted proteins | sample YL17G02_20_MG_FD_203700 | JGI IMG/M metagenome (GOLD analysis project Ga0315274, IMG submission 203700) | Sediment microbial communities from Yellowstone Lake, YNP, Wyoming, USA - YL17G02_20 | ecosystem: Environmental > Aquatic > Freshwater > Lake > Sediment | place: USA: Wyoming | collected...
GCGCCGGAGGACATGTTGTTGTTGCCCACCGCCACGTTGTAGCCCACTGCGTCCGGCCCCAGGAGCATGTCCACGCGGTAGCCGGCGGCCCACTGTTCCTCACCCGGCGTCTTCTGCAACGTCACTTCCGCGACGTTGAAGTTGAAGCCATCGAGCTTGCCCACACCATCGAAGGCGCGCCCAGGCAGGTAGGCGTCCCCGGTGCCGAATTTCCAGATGGCCGAGGCATCCACATAACCACTGAGCGTGGTTTGGGAAACGGCGGTGAGCACCTGGCTCATCGGCTGTTCCTCGGCATACGCGACTGACGCGAGGCTGACCACCCCGGCGGCGGCCAGTCCAACGGTCCATTGATTCAACTTCATTCGTTCCTCCCGCGATATTGTTCTAGGTTCAGTGTTCGTCTTCAGCGGCAATACCATTGCCCAAGGCCCAACCGGGCGCTGTGTGGCCGGACCTTAGTGAAACGCCCCCGGCCTGACAACAGGTTTTTTACAGGTGCGGCAGGAATTAGCGCGGCACGCGCAACTCCGCGAATCCACAAGCCCAGCGCGGCTGTCGGTCCACCCATCACCGTGCCCATGCCGCAAGCCCTCGACCGGGTCCAACAACTCCGGTTCAATACCCGCGTGCGGCGCTCCGTCCAATGCCCAGGCTGACTTGAAAGGCGACCGAGGTCGCGTGAGCCCTCGGTCCGCAAAACGAAAGGCCTTTATGCATCTCACCAAGCAAACCACCCCCGCCGGCCGGGAAACGCGCCGGGAGTTCCTCCGCCAGGCGGCCGCCGCCGCCGCCGTCGCCGCCTCCACGAGCCTCCTCAGAACACCCGTGTACGGACAGACCCCCGCGCCTTCCGCCGGCCGGGTGATCGGGGCCAACGACCGGATCGTGCTCGGGTTCGTGGGCGTGGGCGGCCAAGGCTGGAACGCCCACGTCCGCCTCTGCCAGAAGTTCGCCCAGCAAAACAACGTCGCACTCGCCGCCGTCTGCGCCGTCTCGAAGACGCGCGTGGATGAAGCGAAGCGGGTCATCGGCGGCGGTTGCGCGGGCTTCGAGGACTACCGAAAGCTGCTCGAGCGAAAAGATCTCGACGCCGTCTTCTGCTCCACAGTGGACCACTGGCACGCCCCGGTGTCCATCGATTCCCTGAACGCGGGCAAGCACGTCTATGGGCACGCGGGAAGCCATCCGCGGCCACAAAGCCAACCTGATCATGGCGGGCAACAAGGTCGAGCTCCGCCCGGAGCGGCCGTTCACGGATGAGATCGATCCGGAAACGAGCCAGGCCTTCCCGGCCGAAACGATCGAGGCGCACCACAAGGACTTCTTCGACTCAATCCGCGCCAACCGGCAGCCGAACTGCGGCATCGACCTCGCCCTCCGCGTCCAGACCATCGTGTCGCTCGCCGAAATGTCGCAACGCCTCAACGTGCTGTGCTGTTTCGACGAGGCGACGCGCAAGATCACCACGGCCGAGGGCCGGGAGTTGCAAGTGATCACCTACGGCACGCTGGAGCAATCCTGAGGCTTGACCGGAGTCGAGCAAGCGGCGTTTCTTAGTCGCGTGCCTCGAAACGCCCGTTGGACTTGAACCTGCGCATGAAAACCATCGCCGTGGCCCGCAATGCGATGGCGACGCGCTTCGAGATCGTCCTGTATGGGGAAAGCGAGGCAGCGCTTCGAGCGGCTGGGGAGGCGGCGCTCGACGAGATCGAGCGGCTCGAAGGCCAGCTCAGCCTGTTCCGCGAAACCAGCGAGATCGCCCACCTCAACGCCCGCGCCGCGGCGGAACCAGTTCGCGTCAGCCCGCCGGTGTTCGAGCTGTTGCGGCGGGCGCAGGAGTTGAGCCGGGAGACGGAGGGCGCATTCGACGTGACTGTCGCCCCGCTCATGCGCTGCTGGGGATTCCAGCAGGGCGAAGGCCGCGTGCCCGACGCGGAGGAACTCGCCGGTGCCCGTGAGCGCGTGGGCATGTCGCTCGTGGCGCTGGGCGAAGCCGACTGCACGGTGCGCTTCGCGCGGCCCGGCGTGATGCTCGACCTGGGCGCCCTGGGCAAAGGCTACGCGGTGGACTGCGCGGTGGATATCCTCCGCGAAACCGGCATGACGAGCGCCTTCATCCACGGAGGCACCAGCACCGCCTATGGGCTGGGCACGCCGCCCGAAGCAGAACACTGGACCGTCGCTCTGCCCCGGCCTGAATTCGGACCGCAATTCCTGGCGCCCGGCGCCACGCCTGGGCGGGACCTGCCGGAAGCGGTGCTGGCCAAGATCAACCTTCGCGACGAAGCGCTCTCCGTCTCGGCGATCTGGGGGCGATCGTTCGCTGCGGGTGGCCGGACTTACGGCCACGTGATGGACCCGCGCGTCGGGGCGCCCGTGGAAGGCGCGGTCCTGGCAGCCGTTGTGGCGCCTTCAGCCGCGGACACGGATGCGCTGTCCACCGCCCTGCTGGTCCTCGGGGCGGCCGGCCAAGAGCGCCTGGCCAGGCGATGGCCTGAGCTGCGCACCTGGGTGGTGAGTCCGCGAACGGCAGCAGGGGAGTTCCCGGTGCACACGCGCGGGACTCGGATCGCCTGAGACACGCCTGAGAATGGCGCTTGTCAGGCGCGGCGTTTTCGCGTCTAACCGTCGCGTGCCAGACTGGATCGCCGTTGTCATTCTTGGAATCGTCGAAGGGGTCACGGAATTCCTGCCGGTTTCTTCCACCGGCCACCTGCTGATCGCGGAGCACTGGCTTCCCATCCAATCCGAGTTCCTCCGTTCCGACTTGTTCACCGTGATTATCCAGCCCGGCGCCGTGGTGGCCGTGTTGGCGCTGTTCTGGCGGCGGGTGCTCGGCCTGCTTCAGACCTGGCACACGCCCGCATCGCGCGGTTATCTGCTCAAGCTGGGCGTCGCGTTTGGGTTGACCGGCGTCGGTGGGCTGGCGCTCAAGAAGCTGGGCTTCGAGTTACCGGAAACGCTGTTGCCCGTTCTGCTCGCGACGGTCCTTGGTGGCGTATTGTTCATCGGCGTGGAGCGCTGGCTTCGCGGCGCGACGCCGGGGACGGAGGTGACGTGGGCAATCGCGCTGGCGATGGCGGTCGGGCAATTGCTCGCGATGGTGTTCCCCGGCGCATCGCGGTCGGGAACCACGATCCTGATCGCGCTCGCGCTGGGACTGGCGCGCCCGCAGGCCACGGAGTTCTCGTTCCTCCTGGGCATCCCGACGCTGTTGGCCGCCGGGGCGAAGGAGACCTTCGACGCCCTCCAAGACCCGCCCCCGTTTCCGATCGACTGGGGTCTGGTGGGGCTGGGCATGGTGGTGTCGGCGGTGACGGCGTTCATCGCGGTGCGTTGGCTGTTGCGCTTTGTGCAGTCGCACACCTTCGAGGGCTTCGGCTGGTATCGGATCGCGCTGGGGGTGGTGATCCTGCTGCTGGTTCGCTAGCGGTGCATCGCAGTTGAGTAATGCGCGTTTTGGCGTAGGATGACCCACGAGTCCGCAGAAACAAGAGCTGCCAACCTGAGCCCTGACCGATCCGCCATGGAACCAACGAACCCCCAGCCCCCGCTGATCATCGATGTGCCGGCGACGGTGACGCTGGTCGAGCCGGTCCGCCCGACGCGGCTCGACGAACCGCCGCCCCGTCCAGGCGGGGCGCCGGTGCATCCGCTCGCGGCGCTGCTGATGATCATCGTGGACAATCTGTGGAACTTGGCGGAGTGGGCGGTGGTCGATTGGATCATCACCGTGCCGCTCTGCTTCTTCATGGTGTTCGTCCCGGCGTTCTTCATCCAGAAGTTCCTCATGAAGAATCGCGCCGGGCGCGCGTTCGTGTTCGCGCTGCTGCTGGGGATCGTCGCCGCCGTGCCCACTTCGATCACGGGCACGCCCGTCGGGCTGGCCTTCCTGGCCTGGACGGGGATCAGCAAGCTCCTGGGCAAACCGTTGGTGAAATAAGCCCAAAAACCGAAGTTCCGCAGGCGGGGGCGCCCGCGCCACTAGTGACTTCGGTTTTCGGGCTCAGAGTTTGTTCGAGGGCCGCATTGTTGGTCGGGCGAGGCGTCCCTGCCGAGCCGACTCCGGAATTGGTTCACCGAAGACGGCTCATCGGGACGATTCGCCCTACCGACACCAAACAGGCCCTCAGCGGCCGGCGCCGACTTCCAGGCAGACCAACCGGGTCAAATCGCGGAGCAAGAGGCGTCCACCCGCCAGGGCCATCGGCCCCCACGCGTCCTGGCCTTGCAGGACCTGGGCTTGGGCCAACAGGCGGAACGCGCCCGGCGACGCTTCCATCAAGCTTAACTTGCCGGAGTCGTTCAGCGCGAAGGCCAGTCCGTCCGCGACGACGAACGGGCCGAGGCCAAACCGCTGCTTGGAGCCGCTCGCCCAAAGCGTCTGGCCGCTGAGGTCGAGGCAGACGAACTCGCCGCCCGGCCGCACGCCGTAGAGGTGATCGCGATAGAACACCGGCGTGTGTTGGGTGGCGCCGAAGACCTCGGGCTTGAGCCGGAAAAGGGTCTGCGGAACCAGCTTGCCGCCCTCGTCCTTGAGCTGAAGCATGAGGCTGCCGGCGTTATAGCCGCCGGAAAGGAAGAGGCGCCCTTCGTCGAGGGCCAGCGGTGAGGGCACGGTGGCGATGCTGATCCTCCAATCGGGCGAGTCCCACAGGAGCGCGCCGTCCGCGGCGGACACGCCGGCGACGCCGCCGCTGCCGCAATAGACGTAGTGGCGTCGGCGGGCGAACTCCATTGGCATGATCGAGGAATGGGTCATCTTCCAGCCGCGCGGATTGGGGGATTGCCAGAGCACCTTCCCGGTTTCGAGTTCGACGGCGACCAGCAGTGCCGCCTTGCCGCCGGGCGCCAGGATCACCGCTCCTTGGTCGATGAGCGGGCATTGGCCGGCGTACCACAGCGGCACCGTGGCTCCGAACTGGCGCACAAGGTCGAGCGCCCACTTCCGCTCGCCGGTGGTCGCGTCCAGACAGACCACGTGGCACTTCGGGCCGAGTGCGACGACGCAGTTGGAGGCGACGGCTGGCACGGTGCGGGACATGCCGTGGTTGCGCTTGATCTGAATGGGATAGGCGAAGCGCCAGAGCTCGCGGCCGTCGGCCAACGAGAGACACCGCAGGGCGTCCTGCCGCTTCTCGCGGTCGTAATCCATCAGATACACCCGGCCGTTGAGCACGGCCGGACCGGCGTAGCCCTCGCCTACCTCAATCGACCACCACTGCCGGGGACCTGAGGGCGGCCATTCACGCGCAAGCGGAGTCGGGTCGGGGCTGATGCCATCCCGGTTAGGGCCGCGGAACTGCGGCCAGGCCCCGGGAAGATCCGCGGGTTGGCCGGTGCCGCGCGTGAGCGTGCCGCGGAGGACGGGGTTGTCCGTGGCGACTTCCGCGCTCTCTCCAGGAGGACGGTCGGTGCCGGGAACACGCAGGTTCAGTTCGCGATCCGGGGTGGGGCGGAGCCACCCGAGGAGCGCCAGCAGGGCGATCGCTCCGAGCGCGCCGGGCAGCAGCGCCTTGGGCCTTGGACCTAGCGGCTCGGCCATGCTCTCTCAGCCGGACGGCTTGCGGTAAATCGGTTTCTCCACGACCACCGCCGCGTAGCGTTGGCCTCGAATCTCGACGGTGAGCGCGGTCCCGGGCGCGCTGAATTCCGGCGGCACATAGCCCATGCCGATGCCCACGCCGAGCGAAGGGCTTTGGGTTCCGCTGACCACCTCGCCCACCAGACGTGCGCCGTCACCCGTGCTCCACAGCGGGTACTGCGGCCGCGGCGGCGGCGACTTCTCGTTCATCTTGAACGCGACGCACCTCCGGCGGACGCCCTCGGCCTTCTGCGCGGTGAGCGCAATCCGGCCGATGAAATCCCCTTTCTCAAGCACGACGAACGCCCCCAGGCCGGCTTCGAACGGGGTCGTGTTCTCGGTCAGCTCGTGGCCGTAGAGCGGGTAGCCCATTTCCGTGCGCAGCGTGTCGCGCGCCCCGAGTCCGCAAGGCACCAGGCCGTACGGACGGCCCGTCTCCAGGAGTCCTTGCCAGGCCGAGTTGAGCACCTCGGCGGAGGCGAGGAGCTCGAAGCCGTCTTCGCCCGTGTAACCCGTCCGCGCGAGCCAGAGCACGTCGTCGCCGCGGGCAAAGGAGCCGAGTTGGTTCTTGCGCAAGGCCGATGGGGCTGGCACGAGCTTGCCCTCGATCGCCGGGCCGGGCGCCCAGGCGTCGATGAACTCCTTCACGCGCGGCCCTTGGATCGCGATGCCGCCCCAGAGATCGGACAGGTTGACGAGATACACCTGGGTCCGATCCGGATAGGTGCTGAACTGGCGCACGAGCGCGGAGAAGTCCGCCTCGGTGCGCGTCGCGTTGAGCACCAGCAGGTACTCGGTCGCCGTCAGCCGATACACGTAAAGGTCGTCGATCACGCCGCCGCGCTCGTTGCACAGCAAGGTGTATTGGCCGCGGCCGATGGCGAGCTTGTTCAGGTCGTTGGTCAGCGCACGATTGAGGAACGCCGTGGACGAAGGGCCGGAGACGAAGACCTCGCCCATGTGGGAAATGTCGAAGAGCCCCGCTGCGGTGCGGACCGCCTGGTGTTCCTCCACGATGCTGGAGTAGTGCACCGGCATTTCCCAGCCGCCGAACTCGACGAGCTTCGCGCCGAGCTCCTGGTGGGCGGCGAACAACGGCGTGCGCTTGAGCATGTTTTCCGGGAGCCCAGTCAAACGATCCCCGTCCCGCAAGTCCAGTCAATTCAGGCCGGTCCGCCGGTTGTCCAGGGGAACGGTCAGGCGCACGACCGCGCCACGGTCAGCGGCCGGGCTGATCGAGAAACTGCCCCCGAGGTCCTCCATCCGCCGGCGCATGTTCCGCAGGCCGTTCCGCGTCTGCGCGCGCGGGTCGTCCAGGCCTGCGACACCGCGGCCGTTGTCTTCGATCTCGAGCGTGAAGGTCGTCGGCTCGAGTCGCAGCCGGATGCGGGCCTCGGTGGCCTGGGCGTGGCGCACCACGTTGGTCACCGCCTCCTTGGCGGCGAGGAAGACGTTATGTCGAACCTCCGGCGGGAGCGGCGTGAGGGGCAGTTGGGCCGGCACGTCCAGCCGGCAGCGCAGCCCGGCCACCGCCAGGTAGTCCTGCGCGTACTTGCAGACGTAGTTGATGAGGCCCTCCAGGGTGTCGTTGGATGGATTGACGGCCCACACGATCTCGTCGAGCACGCGGGTCGTTTCGCGGGCCGTCTTCGAGATCTGTTGGGCGTGGGCCGCAACTTCGGCCGCCGCGTCCTTGTCACTCTCGGCCAGTTCGCCCAGCAGGGCGATCTGGGTGAGGCTGGCGCCGAGCTGATCGTGGAGGTCCCGGGCGATGCGTCCGCGTTCTTTCTCGAGCGCCTCCTGCTGTTTCATCCGCTCGACCTGCCGCTTCCAGCGCTGGGTCGAGACGTAGTGGACGCTGCCGACGATCGTGCCCAGCAGGATCAGCGCGCTGGCCGTGAGAAACCAGCGGGTCCGCCAGAAAGGAGGCAACACGCTGATCGCCAGCGAACTGCCCGTTTCGTTCCAGACGCCGTCTTCATTGCAGGCGGTCACGTGAAATCGATAATCGCCCGGCGGCAGCTTGGGGTAGCCAACTACGCGGGTGTTGCCTGCCTCGACCCACGCCGACTCGTGGCCCTCGAGGCGATATCGGAACCGCGCGCGGTCCGGGGCGCCGAGGTTCAGGCTCGTGTACTGAATCTCCAACCGTTCCCGACGCGCGGGAATGGTTACCGACTCCGGCCCTTTCGCGCGGAGGCCCAAGGGGCCCAACGGCTGGTCGTCCACCAAGACTGATTCGATGAGGACGGGTGGGGGATTGGTGTTGGGGTGGAGCTGGGCAGGGTCCGCGGACGCGAGGCCATGGATGGTGGGAAACCAGAGGGTTCCGTCTCGCCTGCGGACCGCGCCGGGCTGAGAGCCGGAGGTGCATTGGCGCGTCGGGAGGCCGTCCGGTTTCCCATAGGCCCGACACGGGACAGAGGCCGTTCGGCCCTCTGCGAAATCGTTGAGGGCCTGTTTGGCGACGCGCATCAGGCCGGCGTTGGAGCCGATCCAAAGGTAGCCGGCGCCGTCCTCGAGCAGGTACCCGAGGCTGTTGCTGGCCAATCCCTCGCGGGTGGTGTAGCGCGTCCAGCGGCCTTCCCGGAACCGGGCGAGGCCCCCGCCGTCGGTCGCCACCCACAGGACGCCATCCGAATCCACATGGAGCGCGGCAATGTTGTCGCTCGGGAGATCATCTGGGCTCTTGCGGAACGAAGTGAATCGGCCATCGCGCAGGCAGTTCAGGCCGCCGCCGCGGGTGCCCACCCAGAGATTCCCTTCCAGGTCGTCGGCAATGGCCCGCACCTCGTCGGCGGACAACCCCTCGCGGGTGGTAAACATTCTCCAGCCCTGTGCCTCCCGTCGCAGGAGTCCTTGCGGCGTGCCGAACCAGAGCTGGCCCTGGCGATCCTGGTGGATGGCCAGGATGACGATAGCGGCCGGCACGCCCACGGTCGGTTGGAACCGTCCGCCGCGCAGTTGATACAGCCCGCGGTAAGTGCCGGCCCAGACCTGCTGGCTGCGATCCACAAACACGGCCCAGACCGACGAGTTCAACAAGCCCTGGGCGAGGCCGTATCGCTGCCAAGTCCCGTCGCGCAGATAGGCCGCCCCGCTGGCATTGTACTCGACTGTGTTGAAGCCGATCCACAGCCCGCCCTGCGCATCCTCGCAGAGCGATTGCACAGTCTGGTTCCGGGATTCCTCCACCGTTGCGAAGACCTGTCGCTTGACGCGGTTCAGACCTTTGCCATCGGTCCCGACCCAGAGCGTGCCCTCGCGATCCACCTGGAGCGAGAGCACGAGGTTTTGAGACAGACCCTGGTTGGTGGAGAGACAAGTCGCCTGCCCTTCGGGACCGAACCAGAAGACGCCTGCGCCGAGAGTGCCGACCACCAAGTTGCCCTGGAGATCTTCACACGCCGCGGTGACGGGGAACCGCGAGTCCCAAGGGTAAGGCCCCGCATCGCGCTCGAGTTGGTTCGTGTGCCACTTCTGTACCCGGCCATCGGCGAGCCGCCAATAGCCGCCCGCCCGACTGGCGAGTAGAAACTGGAGCTGGCCCACGGGCACACTCTGTTCGACGGGTAGATCGAGCGAGTTGGCGTTCGCCGTCGCCCCGACGGCCGATTGCGACCGATCCGTGCCCACCCACACGGGGCCGTTCGACTCAGCGATCAGCGACCGGCACGCGCTGGGCCGACCTTGATCGACCCAGAACATCTGGTAGCGGCCTGCCTCGTAGCGCCATAGTTCACCGTTTGCCAGGTAGAGCCATACGGCACCTTCGGGGTCCTCGCACACGGCCGCCAAGCGACGTTCGGCCCCGCCCTGTCCGATGGGCAGCTGCATGACTTGACCCTCTTTGACCAACACGACGCCGGCGGTCTGGGTGCCGACCCATAGGTTCCCGGCGCGGTCCTCGAAGAGACTGACGATCGGGCTGCTGCTCAGTTCGGGTGTGTTGCTCTCATCGAACACCGTGAACCGGAGACCGTCAAAGCGGACCAGGCCAGTATACGTCCCCAGCCAGAGATAGCCGTCGCGCGTCTGCGTTATCGTGATGACCGCGTTCTGCTTGATGACCGCGTTCTCCGGAAGGTCGTCGTCGGTCTGCCACACGCGGATGGCGTAACCGGCGTTGGCGGAGCGGACCGAGCGGGAGGCGGCGGCGCTGGCCGTGCAGACAGCGCCCAGCAACAGCGCAATGGCGAGAGCCCAGCAACGATTCGGCATAGCCCAGATTCCGTCCGCCCGATCTTCCGGCAAGCGCGGGAACGGCCGGGACCGGCCCAGCTTGGCTTGAGCCGGCGAGCGAAGCAAGCGCGTCCGCGGCCCGCCTTTCGGCGGCGCCTTCCGCCTCACTTTGCGCCTTGCACTCGGCCGCGGTGCGGGTAGCGTCCGGGGCCGATGAGATTCGCAAAGTACCACGCGCTCGGCAACGACTACCTGGTGATCGACCCGCAGGACCTGCCGGCGCCGCTGACCGTCGAGCAGATCCAGGCAATCTGCCACCGCAACTTCGGCATCGGCTCGGACGGGATTCTTCTGGGGCCCGCGCCGTCCAGCCGCGCACGGTTCGCGTTGCGCATCTTCAATCCAGACGGCAGCGAGGCTGAGAAGAGCGGCAACGGATTGCGCATCTTTTCCCGCTACCTGTGGGACCGGAAGCTCGTGGGGACGGAGGAGTTCGCCGTGGAAACGGCCGGTGGGATCGTTCGCTGCACGGTGCTGGACGACGGCCGGCTTGTGCGCGTCGAGATGGGCCAGGTGAGTTTCTGGAGCGACGCGATTCCCGTGGCCGGGTCCCGGCGGGAAGTGCTCAACGAGCCGGTGCAAGTCGGTGACCGCACGTTCACGTTCTGCGCGGCCGGGATTGGCAACCCGCATTGCGTGGTGCCTCTGCCGGAGATCACGCCGGAGCTGGCGAAGCACTACGGCCCGTTGATCGAGACGCATCCAAGCTTCCCCCGGCGAACGAACGTGCAGTTCCTGAAAGTGCTCGACCGCGCCAACCTCCAGATCGAGATCTGGGAACGCGGCGCCGGTTACACGCTCGCCTCGGGCAGCAGCAGCAGCGCGGCCGCCGCGGTAGCCCACAAGTTAGGCCTGTGCGACCGTTCCCTGACCGTCCACATGCCCGGTGGCAAGCTGGGGATCGAGATCGGCGCGGATTTCTCCATCGTCATGACCGGGTCGGTCACGAAAGTGGCGGAGGGGGTGCTGGCGAGCGAAATATGGCTCTGCGGGCCCGGCCTTTGAGCCGGCGAACCACGCGAAAATCGGGCTGGCCAAAGGGCCGGCTTTGACCAATTCTTACCCGCCTTTTCGATGAACATGTTTACCGGAACCTACACTGCGCTGGTCACGCCGTTCAAAGACGGCAAGGTGGACGAACCCTCTTTCGAGCGCCTGATCAAGGCCCAGGTCAAGGCCGGCGTGGACGGCATCGTGCCAGTGGGCACGACCGGCGAATCGCCCACGCTGAGCTTCGAGGAACACATTCACGTGATCGAGCTCGCCGTCCAGTTTGCCGCCGGTAAGGTCAAGGTGTTGGCGGGCTCGGGTGCGAACTCGACCGATGAGGCCATCTACCTGACCGTGGCGGCGGAGAAGGCGGGCGCTGACGGCTCGTTGCAGGTGGCTCCCTACTACAACAAGCCGTCGCCGGAGGGTCTCTTCCAGCACTTCCGGGTTATCGCCTGCGCCACCAAGTTGCCGCTCGTGCTCTACAGCATCCCGAGTCGGTGCGGCGTGGAGATCGGTGTGGACACCGTCCAGCGATTGGCGGGCGCGTGCAAGAACATCGTGGGGATCAAGGAAGCGGGGGGCAACGCCGACCGCGTGAGCCAGCTCCGCGCCGCGGTGGGACCGAAGTTCGCCATCCTGAGCGGCGACGATCCACTGACGCTGGCGTTCATGGCGGTGGGGGCTCAAGGCGTAATCAGTGTGGCCTCCAATGTCATTCCGAGAGAAGTCGTCCAGATGGTCCGGGCGTTCGCCGCGGGCAAGGCCGGCGCCGCTCGGCAGCTCCACACCCGGTTCTATCCTCTGTTCAAAGACCTCTTCATCGAGACCAACCCGGTGCCCGTCAAGGCCGCGTTGGCCATGCTCGGCGAGATTGCAGAAGAGTACCGCCTGCCGCTGGTGCCGCTGGCGCCTCAGAACCGCGAGAAACTAAAAGCTACGCTGAAGGCGTGTGGGGTCCTTAGCTAAGAGCATGCTCTGGCGACGCCGGGAAGTCCGTCAACCCACGGCTTTCCTCCGTCGCAGTTGCCCCCGCTTAAACGCGAATCCACCATGACCCGCGTCATCATCACCGGCTCCAAGGGCCGCATGGGCCAGGCCCTGCTCGCCTGCGCCCCGCTCCACCTTGACCTCCAAGTCGTCGGCGAAATTGATCTCGGCGATGACCTCGGCGCCATCATCCCGCAAACCGATGTGGTCATCGACTTCAGCGCCCAGGAGGCGACGCTGGGGGTCGCTACCCTGTGTGCCCAGCACCAGAAAGCCCTCGTCATCGGCACCACCGGCCATACCCCGGCGGGGCAGAGCCAGATCACGAATCTCAAATCTCAGATCCCACTCGTCTGGTCTGCGAACTACTCGACCGGCGTCAACACCCTCTTCTGGCTGACGCGCAAAGCCGCGGAGATTCTCGGGCCCAGCTTCGATCTCGAAGTGGTCGAGATGCATCACCGCCTCAAGAAGGACGCGCCCAGCGGTACGGCGCGTACGCTGGCAGAGATCCTGGCCCAGGTCCGCGGCCAGCAACTGGACCAGGTGGCCCGCCACGGCCGCGAAGGCCTCGTGGGAGCACGGACCGCCGCCGAGATCGGGCTCCACTCCGTGCGCGGCGGCGACGTGGTGGGCGATCACACGGTCATCTTTGCCGCGAACGGCGAACGGGTGGAACTGACCCACAAAGCCTCCAGCCGCGAGACCTTCGCCCACGGCGCCCTCCGCGCGGCCCAGTGGGTGGTGAAACAGAAACCCGGCCTGTACACGATGCAGGACGTGCTCGGGCTCAAGTGAAATCCGAAGGCCGAAGTGCGAACGGCGAGAGTGAGCAGCCGGTCTTCGTCGCGCTCGGCTCCAACCTCGGCGATTCCGTCGCGCTGGTGCGCCGGGCCCGGACGCGGCTGCGGGAGTTGTCCGATGAGCCCCTTCGATGCTCGTCCCTCTGGCAGACCGATCCGGTTGATTGCCCGCCCGGCTCGCCTCCATTCATCAACGCAGTCGTCGGGTTCTCACCGCGGGCCGGGGAAACGCCCGAGAGCCTCCTCGCCAGGCTGCAACAGCTAGAATACGAGTTCGGCCGCCCGCCGAAGCACAAGTCGAACGAACCCCGCCCGCTCGATCTGGACTTGCTGGCGTTCGGCGCCGAGCGGCGCGCCACGCCCGGGCTCGTTCTGCCACACCCGCGCGCTCACCGGCGGCGCTTTGTGCTCGAACCCTGGGCCGAGATCGCCCCGTCCTTCGTCATCCCCGGTCAGTCCCAAACCGTGGCCAGTCTCCTCGCAGCGCTCGGCGCGCAGGGGACCGTGCGCAAAGTCTAACAGCCTGTTTGATGATTGCGCATTCGGTAGGGCGAGGCGTCTCTGCCGAGCCGATGCTGAGACGGCTCTACCAAAGACGGCTCATCGGGACGATTCGCCCTACCTATTTCAAACAGGCTCTCAACGAGCGGCGCGCCTGCGCGGGGAGACACCACCTGTCTCAGGGCACGATCACCCGCAGGGCCTGGCGTTGAACCCGGAAGGTGGCCGGCAACTCACCCACCGCTTCGCCGTCCAGCTCCAACGGCACCCGGCCCGACGAAGTCAGAGTCAAGGTGTCCGCCCGGAAGTTCTCTGAGCCGCCCGCCCGCGCCAACCGACCGGTGGCGATACCCCAGCCGATGGCCAGCGCTGTCCGCCAGTGGGCTCGGGGGAACACGCGGACGTCGAGCAAGCCATCGCGTAGATCCGCCTGGGCAAACAGCGGAAACGGCCCGCCATAAAGCCGGCCGTTCCCCAGGAGCACCAGCTCACCCGTCACTGTTTGCCCGCCGCCGCTCGCCGTGATTCTGGGCTGTGGTTCCCGCAGTGCCGCGAAGCCGGCATGAAGGTAGGCCAGCACCCCCGTCTTCTTCTTGAGGCTCCAATTCACCAGCTCGACAGCCCGCGCGTCCAGCCCCGCCCCGGCCAGTTGTGCAAAATACCGCCGTGTCGGCTGCCCGTTCCGCGTGAAATCGACGCGGGGCAGGTCCACCGCGGTCTCGCGTCCCCGCTCGAACACGGCCCAGGCCCGCTCCAGATGAAGGGGCAGTCCCAGTTCGCGGGCGAACACGTTCACGGTCCCCAGCGGCAGCACAGCCAGTCGCACGCGCGCGAGGCCGTCGGGCGCATCGCCAATCCCGTTCAGTACCTCGTTCACGGTCCCGTCACCGCCGGCCGCGATGATACATTCGTGGCCTTCCGCCACGGCATCCGCCGCGAGCGCCCGGCCCATCCCGGGTGCCGTGGTCGGCTTGAGCGCGCACGCGGCGCCGATGGCGTCGAGGTGCCGGCGGAAACGCCGAGCCTTCTCGCCCTTGGCCGTCGGATTGAAAATGACGCAAGCGCGCATCGGGACAAAGAGCACCTCTACAACGACCGATTGGCCGGGGCCACTGGCTTCGCTGGGCGGGGCTCATTCGCCACGGCAAGGGCCCCCGGCCTTGCTCCGTCACCGCTTGGCCCAGGGGCACGGGGGCGGGGCGCAGTCCGACGACCAGCGAAACGCAAGCCACAGCCCACCACGACCAATAGGAAAGTGAGAGCGACGAGGTACGCGCCCGACCAGACGTAGAAGAAGTGCCGCACGGCGTACGCATGCGGCCAGCCTTCGGCATAGCGAAGCGTAAAGGGCAGGATCGCCACCCCCGGCGCCAACAACAGCAGCAGCCAACCGACACACCGTCCCGTCTCGCGAGCGGGCCAGAACCGTGCCGAGCCGCGGGTCTTCTTCAGCCAGAGGCCGTAGGCTAGAACCAGCGCCAACATCCCCACGACAGTGCTCGCGTACCAGGGCAGTCGCGCGATCAGAATATCTGTCCCCGGCAGGTAAGCCGCTCCCGCTCGTGACTCCGGACCCGGCCCGGTCATCCAGTGATGCTCCCGCGTCAGCGCGTCCCAGAGAACGTGGGTCCACACACCCAGCAGCAGCGAAAGCAGGAGTTGACCCGGGCGTCCAAGTCGCTGCTGACAGAGCGGCCACAACGCTTCCCGATGCGGATTGGGCAACGCGGCCGTCAATGACCCGCGAAGGAAGGCGAACAGCGCGAGCATAACTCCGCTGGCCAGCAAACCGAAAGCGGCGCCGCCCAGCCAGCCATGGGCAAAGCGATCGAGCTGAAGTCCGGGCAGGCCGTAGGCCGCATCGGGCGCCAGACTGCCGATCATCAAGGCAGCGAGGCTGAGCCGCTGCGGGCAGAAGCGGCGCAGCGGCAACACGGCGGCAGGATGGGCCAAGGGGAAGGGCACAAGTTCAGAGAGCGTTTGAACGCGCGGTCATGCGGGTCAGTCGTGGACGTCTTCCAGGATCGGTCGCATGGCCCGATAATGCCCGGCGAGTCGCCCCGGACAAGCCGTTAGTGTGCACCGTCTCCCCCTTGGTTTTCCCGATTGACGCTCCCGCCGGCTTGCGTTGCACTCAGGCCCATGATTCCAAAACGCGTTGGTCGCCTTTCGCTCCGCCTCGCCCTGTTGTTCGTCTTCTCAGGTCTGGTCCTGTGCGCCGACGTGCGGTTGCCCCGCTTATTCTCCGACCACATGGTGCTCCAGCAAGATCTCCCCGTGCCCGTGTGGGGCTGGGCCGACGCCGGAGAAACCGTGACGGTCACCTTTCGCGGCAAGTCGGTGACCGCGACGCCTCAAGACGGCAAGTGGGTCATGCGGCTGCCCAAGCAGAAGGCCGGCGGCCCATTCGGGTTGGTCATTAAGGGCCGGAACCGGATTGAGCTGCGCGACGTGCTGGTGGGCGAGGTGTGGGTTTGCAGCGGCCAGTCGAACATGGAATGGCCGCTCTCCTCCGCGTTCGAGCCGCAGGCCGTGATCGACGCCTCGGCCAACCCGAACCTCCGCCTCTTCTCCGTGCCCAAGCTCAAGGCGGAATCGCCCGTGGACGACGCAAAAGCATCCTGGCAGGAGTGTAATCCGCAAACGGTGAAGAGCTTCTCCGCCGTGGGCTATTTCTTCGGGCGCGATCTCCAGAAGGCGCGCGGCGTTCCCGTGGGGCTGATTCACACGTCGTGGGGCGGGTCACCCGCCGAAGTCTGGATGCGGCATGAAGTGCTGGCCGCCAACCCGGAGTACAAGCGCGCCATTCTCGATCCTTACCCGGAGCAGGCGCGGAAGTTCCAGGAGCAGCTCGCCAAGTGGGAAAAGGAAACCGAGGAACTCAAAAAGCAGGGCAAGCAACAGACACGCGGCCGCCCGTGGTATGACTGGCGCCCCTCCGAGCTCTACAACGGAATGATCAACCCGCTCCTTCCCTTTGCCATCCGCGGCGCCATCTGGTACCAGGGCGAATCCAACGCCGACCGCGCCTTCCAATACCGCACGCTCTTTCCGAACATGATCCAGAACTGGCGCGACGACTGGGCCCAGGGCGACTTCACGTTCCTCGCCGTCCAACTCGCCCCCTGGGACAAGGGCCGTCAGCGCGCGCCCGAGTTGATCACCGCGAAACCCGAGGACAGTAACTGGGCCGAACTCCGCGAGGCACAGTCGATCACCGCAAAAACGCTCCCGAAGGTCGGCCTGGCGGTCATCACGGACCTGGGCGACAAGGACAACATTCATCCGACCAAAAAGGAGCCGGTGGGGGTGCGCCTCGCGCTCGCCGCCCGGGCCATCGCCTACGGCGAGAAGCTGGTCTCTTCCGGCCCAACCTTCAGGAGCATGAAGATCAAGAAGGACCAGGCGATCCTCAGCTTCGACCACGCCGGCCGCGGACTGGAAGCGCGCGGCGGCCGGCTGCGCGGGTTCGCCCTCTGCGGCGAGGACGGACACTTCGTCTGGGCGAACGCCACCATCAGCGGCAACAAGGTCGTGGTCAGCACCCCGATCGTGTCCAAGCCGGTGGCGGTGCGGTACGGCTGGGCGGATTATCCGGTGGTCAACCTGTTCAATCGCGAAGGACTGCCGGCCTCGCCGTTCCGGACCGACGACTTCCCAATGTTAACCGGGCCAAAAGAATGAACGTGATCTCCGAATTAGCAGGACGGGCGAGCGTCAGCCCGTCGTCGTTCCCGACCCTGACGGGCCTTGCGTTCAGCCTGGTGGTTCTGTTCGTGGCCGGTTGCCGAACCGGGAAGCCGTCGCCAACCGTCGGGCCGTCGGGGCGTCTCGAATCCCAGCCTGGCTGGGTGAGCTCCGGCTTCCTCTTCGAACAGGCGCCGTTCCCCAGCAGCCATGCCTCGACGCTGGTGGAGACGCGAGACGGTATGCTCGCGGCGTGGTTTGGTGGGCCGCACGAACGC
>Ga0315274_10006444_pt1 | contig 17077 bp, 15 predicted proteins | sample YL17G02_20_MG_FD_203700 | JGI IMG/M metagenome (GOLD analysis project Ga0315274, IMG submission 203700) | Sediment microbial communities from Yellowstone Lake, YNP, Wyoming, USA - YL17G02_20 | ecosystem: Environmental > Aquatic > Freshwater > Lake > Sediment | place: USA: Wyoming | collected...
GCTCTCTCTCTGGTCGGGAGGCAGACCCAGGGACTGCACTTCCTCGGCCGGAAGGCGCACGATTCGCTCGTCCTCCAAGCGTACCGCGACCGACTCGGTGATGACGTTCACGTCTGTCACAACCCCAGGCCCCTCTTCGGTCGTCACCGGCTCGCCGCGTTTGGGCAGCATGGCCTTCATGGCCGAGTAGTATTCGTCCTCGTAAGCCAGGCAGCAGAGCAGCCGACCACATACACCCGAGATCTCGAGCGGGTTTAGCGACAGGTCTTGGTGCTTGGCCATGCGGATAGAGACCTTGTTGAACTCTCTGAGCCAATCGCGACAACAAAGAATCTGGCCGCAGACGCCGAGGTCCCCGATGAGCCGGGCCTCGTCGCGCACTCCGACCTGGTGCAGATCGATGCGCGTCCTGAAGCTGCGGGCCAGGGCGCGCACCAACTCACGGAAGTCCACTCGGCCTTCGGCCGTGAAGTAGAAGAGCAGGCGGCTGCCGTCGTAGCTGTACTCGGCCTTGAGCACCTTCATGGGCAGCCTGAGCTCACGCGACAGCTCCCGGCAGCGATCGAGGGCGCCGCCCTCGCGCTCGCGCAGCCGGTGCATCTCGAGCACTTCGCGCGCCGCGGCCCGGCGCTTCACGGGCTTGAGGTCGCCGATGACGTCCTCGGGGGCGATCTCCAGCGGGCCCTGGACGACCTCGCCCGCCTCCTCGCCAAGAGTCGTCTCGACAATGACGAAGTCGCCGAGCGAAAGATCAGGCGAATCTTCGCAAGCGAAGTGGTATGCCTTGGTTCCGGGCCTGAACCGGACGGCAACGATCAGAGGCATTGAGCTGCCACCTTGCGCATCACTTGGGGAGATGGGGCATGCGCAGCACAAGGACGTTCAAGGCCAGGCGCAGATTCACGTTGCGCTGGATCATGGCCTCGATCTCGGCCAAGTGCCTGAGGAAGCGAGCCGCGTCCCCGGCGGCGAGCGACGCAACACACGGCGGGCGCTCGTCGGGCGCCAGCACGAAGCCGGCCTTCGCTCCCTCACAAACTAACAATTCATCGTGCCACCAAAGCTGCCATAGGCGCAACAACTCGATGACCGTGCCGCGATCCCCAGCCCCCAGGGCCTCGGAATAGGCAAGCCTGGCGGCCGGCCGGCAGTTCAACAGCTCGCCCGCGTCCCGGAGGGCGAGCGCGCGCCTCTCGCGCAGGCCGGGGTCCTCCAGAGCGCGTAGGGCCCAGCCGGGCCTGCCAGACGATTGCCGGGCGAGTGCTTCCGCTTCTGCAGGGGGGAGCCCACGCTCCTCGAGAGCTTGCGTCAGCTCGGCCGCGGGCACGGGGCGCATGGCCAGCGTCTGGCAGCGCGAGATGATGGTCGGTGCCAACAGATCGCGTTCGGCGGCGGTGAGAAAGAGCAGCGCATGGCTAGGCGGCTCCTCGAGCGTCTTCAACAGGGCGTTCTGCGCCTCGCGGGTGGCCGCATCGAATCCGCAGAGGATGCGCGTCTTGACAGAGCCCTCCCGAGGCGTCAGTGGCAGTTCGGCTTCCAGTTCACGCACCTGTTCGATCGTGAAACTGCTGCCGCCCGGCTCAATGACCAGCACATCGGGATAGGCGCTACGCTGTATGCGCCGGCAGACTCGGCACTGGCCACACGGCCTCGGGCTGGTCGGGCTCTCGCAGTACAAGCCCATGGCGAAGGTGAGAGCGAGAGTGGTCTTGCCCACCTGCTCCGGGCCGAGCAGCAAGTACGACTGGCGCAGTTGGCCCAGTTGGCGTTGCCTCTGCAGGTGCCTCAGCGCCCAGGCGTGGCCGATCAGTGACATTCGCCCACTATCGCACGGGAAGGAGTGGCGCCATTCTAACACGCGCCGCTAGGAGGAGAAAGGAGCCAACACGTTGCTTGCCGCGCGTCCGCTGGCGGCTAGAATGTTGGCAATTCTCCTGCTGGAGGTCACGATGGAGCTAGAGACCGTTGCCATCGAGAAGCCGGCGGACCTTAACGTCATCCTCGGGCAAAGCCATTTCATCAAGACGGTCGAGGATATCTACGAGGCGCTGGTGGGCGCGGTGCCAGGAATCAAGTTCGGCGTCGCCTTCTGCGAAGCTTCTGGCCCTTGCCTGGTGCGCTCCACCGGCACCGACGAGGAGCTGAAGCGACTGGCGGAGAAGAACGCGCTGAAGGTCGCCGCCGGGCACTTCTTCGCCGTTGTCCTCGGCTCCGGCGCCTACCCGGTGAACGTGCTCAACTCGATCAAGATGGTGCCTGAGGTCTGCTGCGTCTTCTGCGCCACCTCCAACCCGGTACAGGTGCTGGTGGTGGAGACGGAGCAGGGGCGCGGCGTGGTGGGTGTGGTTGATGGGTGCGCCAGCAAGGGCCTCGAGGGCGAGCAGGATGTGGCCGAGCGTAAGGCGTTGCTGCGCCGCTTCGGCTACAAGCAATGAGCGCCGGGTGAGTCACATCCTCTTCGTCTTCCTAGACGGCTTCGGCCTCGCGCCTCCGGGCGCTGATAACCCGCTTTCGCTGTACGAGTGGCCGGGCCTCTATCCGCTGATCGGTGCCCGGCCGCTCGCCGGAGAGGAGGTACGAGAAGAGGGTCGCCTGCTCGTCGCGCTGGATTGCGGGCTGGGCGTCGAGGGCCTGCCGCAAAGCGCCACCGGGCAAGTGTCCTTGCTCTGCGGCGTCAACGCCCCCGCTCTCCTCGGCCAGCACCTGCCGGCCTACCCGAACGCTCGGCTAAGGCGCGTCATTGAGCAGGGCAACCTGCTCAAGCGCGTGGCGGAAGTGGGAGGTGCGGCTACCTTCGCCAACTCGTATACGCCGGAGTACTTCGAGGCCGTGCGTCAGCGCAAGCTGAGGCACTCGGCAACCACACTCTGCGTTCTGGCCGCCGGCCTGCGCTTCCGCATGGTCCAGGACCTTCTCTGTGGGGAGGCGGTCCACTGGGATGTAACGCGGGCGCGCTTGCGCAACCGGCCCGGATACGAAAGCGTGCCATTGGCTTCGCCGGAAGAGGCGGGCGACAGCCTTGCCGGTCTCGTCGCCACGCATCAGTTGGTGCTGTACGAGTGCTTCCTGCCCGATGTCATCGGACACGCTCGCGACCGATCAGCGGCCGCCGACCTCGTCCGGTTGCTGGACACCCTCCTGAGCGCCTGCGCGCGGCGGCTCCCCGCGGGGGCGACGCTCATCGTCTGTGCCGATCACGGCAACGTGGAGGACCTCTCCACGCCCGTCCACACGCGCAACTCGGTTCCGCTCATGGCGTTGGGCCCGGCTGCGCTGCGCTTCGCGACGTTACGCGACATCAGCGAGGTCGCCCCGGTTGTCCACGACGTGCTCGGGATTGGGCGGACGCCGACGACATCCACGCCTGCAAGCTAGGGGTGACACGCCGGGAGGTAGCCGTTGAACCGGTACATGGACTGGTGGGAGCAAGCTCAGCGTGACTTGGAGAAGGCACGGCTTGACGCGCGCTACCCGAATGGCTTTCCCTCAGGTAAGCCTGCCGACTACTACAATGAGCGCAAAGCCAGGGAGGCTCTGAGTGCTGCGGAAGAGATCCACGGCTTCTTCCGGGCCAATCTGCCTTCCTGGAGAGGAGCTGGTGGACCGGTTGAAGGGCATCGCTGCCAAGCTGCGGCGCGAGCGACCGGAGGTCGTCGAAGTGCGGCTCTTCGGCTCACTCGGCCGCGGCGACCGACACGGCGCAAGCGACGTGGACGTGCTCGTGCTGCTGCGGGAGTCCACTGAGCCTGACCTGGACCGGCGCATCCTCACCTACCTGCCCTTCTTTGACTTAGGCCGCGACGTCGACGTCCTCGTCTACAGCCACACCGAACTGCAAGAGCGAATGGCGGTGGGAGACAGGTTCCTCAGCCGTGTCTACGGGGAGAGCATCCTGCTTTGAGCCCGAGCCTTCAGAACGCCGGTGCCTGCCATTTGCACCGGCGGCAATCATTAGATACCCTTCTAATTAGATGAACGTCTAACGATAGGTGGACCATGTCAGGCGAAGGGCAGCTACATGTAGCGCTGTGGTTCTTCCGGGTGATGGCCGACGAGACGCGGCTCAAGATTCTGGGCACTCTGGCCAATCGCGAGTCGAGCGTCAACGAGCTGGCAGCGTCCCTGGCGCTGAGGCCGCCGACGGTATCGCATCACCTGGCGAAGCTGAGGAAGGTGGGGCTGCTGCGCATGCGCGCGGAGGGGACGACGCACCTCTACAGCCTCGACGCGGAGGCCCTGCGGACGCTCAGTCGTTACGTGCTGTCCGAGGGAGGGTTGGCCTCTCTCGCCGACGACGTGGACGCCCAAGCCTGGGAGCGCAAGGTGCTCAAGGACTTCTTTCAGGGCGAGCGACTGAAGGAGATACCGGCGAGCCTGAAGAAGCGAACGGTGGTGCTCCGCTGGCTTGCCGCGAGGTTCGCACCCGGTACAGACTACGGCGAGCGAGAAGTGAACGAGATACTCGGCCGCCACCACCACGACTTTGCCACGCTCCGGCGCGAGCTCGTCGAGTCTGGCCATTTGGCGCGCGAAGGCGGCGTATATCGGAGGGCGGAGGAGCACTAGGCGCAGGGACTCGGCCTACTCCAGCCCGGCGTAGAGCCAGGCGTAGTAGTGGTAGTTGGGTAGGATCGCGTTGAGATAGCGCTTGGTCTCGCCGAAGGCGATCGTCTCGTAGAAGAGGTCGGGGTCACCACCGGCGATCTCCTGCCAGCGGGCGGCGTTCCCCGGCCCGGCGTTGTAGGCGGCCAGCGCCGGCAGCGGGTCGCCGAGGTAAGCGAGCTGCTGAGACAAGTAGTAGACGCCGTAGCGTACAGCGACGTGAGGCCGCATCAGGTCGGTTACAGTGTAGTCGCTGTCGCCCAATTGCCCGGCGATCCATTCCCCCGTGGCCGGCATGACCTGCGCCAACCCCTGTGCCCCGGCCGACGAGCCGATCAGCGGGTCGAACAGGCTTTCCTGACGCATGAGCGAGAAGAAGAGCAGCGGGTCGACGCCGCTGCTTGCCGTCTCTGCCAGCACCAGGTCGCCGAAGTAGGAGGGGTAGACCAGCCGCCAGATGTAGCTCGGCAGGGCACGCGACCAGCCCTGGGTGTAGAGGATGTTGGCGGCGGCCTGGATCGATGGGCGGTAGAGACTCCGATCGCGCAGCCAGAGCGCCAGGGCATACTCGGCGATCGGGTCCCGTCGCAAGCTGTAGGCGAGTGCCAGGGACGCCGAGACAGCTTCCTGGCGCAGTCCCAGCTCCAGATACTCCTGCGCCGCGGCGAAACGCGGATCGGTGGCGACGGCGGCGGGCATCTGCCCGGGCTGCCAGCCCGGGTCGAACCTCTGTCGCAGCCAGGCCTCAGCCTCGGTGCGTGCTCCCTCTCCCGGCTCTAGGAGCAAACCGCCGCCAGACCCCGGCAGCATCGTCTCTCCTGAGAGCAGGATGTGCGCCCTGTAGGAGTAGTAGTCGAGGGGGTTGTTGCCGGCGACGGCCTGCAGCAGGGCATTGGCCTCCTCCTTCTCGCCCTGCGCCAAGAGCGATCGCGCCAGCCAGAAGCGGTAGCGGCCCAGGTCGGCGCACTCGCCGCAGGCCGCAACGGCTCCGCGCAGCGCCCCCTCGGCGTCGGCCCAGCGCGAGGCGCGGTAGTACATGAGCGCGGCGCCTGAGTAGATGCCTTGGATCCGGTTGTAGACCTCAATTGCCGCCTCGCTGCTACCCAACGTCTCGAGCTGCTGCACTGCGCGCAGTAGCGCTTCCGGCGCCAGCTTGTCCTCGGGGAAAGCGTCGGCGAATGCTTTGTAGGTGTCCGCGGCCGCCTGCCCCTCGCCCATGCGCACCTGCGTCTCCCCCTTGGCCAACCAGCCGGCAGGAAGGTCGGGGTCACCCGGGTGCGTGCTAATGAGCAAGTCGAACTCGGCAATCGCAGACTCGTAGTCACCGAGGGCGCGGTAGGAGAGACCCGCATAGTAGTGAGCGCTCCCCCTGTGCCCCTCGGGATCGGCGTCAATGTAGCGCTGGAAGGCGGCTAGGGCCGGCTCGTAAGCGCCCGCGTAGTATTCCACGACCCCGCGCAGGTACTCGTTCACCGGCGCGCCGGCCTCGACTAGCAGCACGAGCGCGGGGTGTGCGTAGTCGGAGCGCGGATAGCCGGCGACAAGCGCGAGAAGCCGATCCAAGCCATCCTGCTCTAGGCCGGAGCTGCGCTCGGCAAGCGCCCAGCCATAGAGGAAGCCGGGCAACTCGGCGTCCGGGACGCCGGGGCGCTCGGCCTCGAAGAGCGCGAGCGCAGCCTGCCCGTCGCCGGAGAGGACCAGCGCCTCCGCGTGCAGCGGTACGGCTCGGGCCCGTTGCTCCGCCCCACGCGTCTCCGCCAGCGCCTCTGTGAAGAAGCGGGCGGCGGCGCGCCAGTTACCGGCGGCACCGTAGCACACGGCGATGCGCTCCAATGTCTCGCGGCCGGCCAGCGTCTCGGGCCGCAACTGGAGGAAGTAGCGGTAGAGGCGCGCGGCGCGGACGTAGTCGCCAGTCTGCTGCAAGGCGCTCGCGCGACGGAAGACCGCCGTCTGCCTCAGACGATCGTCGTCGGCGGCAGAGGCCACCTGGTGCCAGACCTCTCCGGCGCCGGCCCAGTCGCCTACCAGCTCGTAGGACTCGGCCAAGGCGGCCAGGACCTGGGGCCCGCCCTCAGGCGCCAGCGCCTGCAAGGCGGCGAGCGCCTCCTCGTAGTAGCCGTCATGGCGCAGCGCCAGCGCGGCCGCCAGGCGGTCCTCGACGCCCGGGTCCGCCAGAACCCGTGGAGCGAGGGCCAGTGAGAGGAGCAGGGCGGCCGTAAGACACACGAGACTGGACGACGCTACTCTCGCGTGAAGGCGTGCCGCGGCCATTATGGCTACTCGGGGCAGAGGAGGCGGCCACAGGAAGGGCATAACACCTCGGCCGCGCGCTGGCCGGCCCGCTGGACGACGTGCGTCGGCACCTGCACGCCGCAGGCTTTGCAGGTGTCGCGGCGCAGGCGGGCGACTGCCCGGCCGCCCTTGTGCGCTTTGAGGGCCGTGTAGCGGGCGAGCTGCTCGGGCGGGAGGCGCGCCTCTTGCCGCTTGATGCTGGCTTGTATCTGAGTCGACCGCGCTTGCAGCGACTCGGCCTCGGCGCGCAAGACCGAGGCTCTTTCGCTGAAGCGCGCCTCGATCTCTGAAACGGCGGCCGCCCTCCCACGGCTCACGAGCGTCGCTTGCTCGAGCTCGAGCATGAGCGCCAGCGCCTCGTCCTCCAAGTGCGCCAGGCGCCTAGCGAGCGCCTCGGCCTCGGTCTCCAGGCCGACCAACTCGCGAGGGCTGGTGACTGTGCCGCCATAGAGCCTGTCCTGCCCGGCTTTGCGCTTGGCGCGCACGCTCTCCGTCTCGGACTCCATGGCGCGTAGCCCGCGGCGCAGCTCGGCGAGGACCTGTTCGGTCGCTCCCGACTGCCGGCGCGCTTCGATCAGCTCGGCCGGCTCGACGAGCAGCGCCCGTATCTCGCGCAGGCGTGCTACATCGCGGACCAGGCTGTCCTCGAGGTCCTGCAATGCGGCCAGTTCGTCTACGACGGCCATGCCACCCTCCTGGGGGACGGCGGCATTGTAGCTCTTTGCACGGCCGCCCTCAAACCTATCGCTTTCTCCGCGAGTCGGTCACATCTCGCGCCAGACCGCCCTCGCCCAGGAGTGCCGACTGCGGGTGCGCCGTGCTCAAAAGGGCTCTAGAGCAAGCCACTTCAGGGGTGCATGCTGACCACGATGGTATGACCAAGAGGGCAGAGACTGATTCCGGCTCGGCCGTGGTTTAGGCCGGGCCATTCATTGTGCTATAATCCACAGTGATCATAGAAGACTACATCGCCGAAACGGTGCCAGCATTGATAGAGAGAGTCAAACCGGTAGTTGTTGACCGGTCCGCGACGCTTCAGGAGCTGCTCTCGGAACTGCACGAAGCGCCTAGGATCGGGGTGGACACAGAGTCGAACGGACTCTACCGCTACCACGAGCGCGTCTGCTTGGTGCAGATCTCGAGCGAGGGCGAGGACTACGTCGTCGACCCCTTGGCCGTGGACATTCACCCGCTCGAAGAGGTACTCGCTTCTCACTCGATTGAAAAGGTCTTCCACGCGGCTGAGTACGACATCATGTGCCTCAAGCGCGACTACGGCTTCCAGTTCGCCAACCTCTTCGACACGATGGTCGCCGGACGCTTGTTGGGCATGAGGCGCATCGGGCTGGCCGGGCTGGCGCATGACCTGCTCGGCGCCGACCTGGACAAGCGGATGCAGCAGGCTGACTGGGGGCACCGGCCGCTTGACGAAGGGCACTTGCAGTATGCCGCTCTCGACAGTCACTATCTGATCTCGCTCCGGCACGAGCTGGCGGCGCGGCTGCTCGAGGCCGAGCGGTGGCAGGAGGCTCAAGAGAGCTTCGCCGCGCTCTGCTCGCTCGGCAGTCACCGCAAGTGCTTTGACCCCGACGGTTACCGCAAGCTGCGTGGGGCCGGCACACTAGACCGCCTCGAGTTGTCCGTGCTGCGCCAGCTTTACTGTTGGCGGGAGGAGACGGCGAGCGCTATCGACCGGCCGCCATTCCGCGTTGCCAGCAACGACACGCTCGTCAAGCTGGCCATGCTGCAGCCGCGCTCGCCGGAGGCGTTGAAGCTGGTCGCCGACTCGCGTTCCAGCGTCGTCACAGGCCGCTCGCATGAGGTGCTGGCCGCCATCTCGAGGGGCATCAAGGCACCGAGGCGCGACAATGGTAGCAGCCCGGAGTAGTAGGCGGCAGGAGAGGCGCCGGCGCCCGGGATGAACCTGACTCAACTGGTGGAGCGTCTGCGCTACGATCCCTCCTTCATGAGTCATGTCACCGCCTGGCAGGTGCTGCCGGCACGCCAGGCGCAGTACGCCGACTTCCCGGAGGGTCTGGACGAGCGGCTTCGCGCCGCTTTGGAGCGGCGCGGCATCAGCCGGCTCTACTCGCATCAGGCCGAGGCCATCTCCGCCGTCGGGCGCGGCGAGAACGTGGCAGTGGTCACACCGACTGCCTCCGGCAAGACGCTCTGCTACAACTTGCCAGCGCTTGGGCGCGTCCTGCGCGAGCCTCAAGCGCGAGCTATCTACCTCTTCCCGACCAAGGCACTTTCCGCGGATCAAGTCGACGAGCTGCACGGACTGATCGGCGATAGCGGCGCCGACGTGCGCACCTACACCTACGACGGTGACACGCCTGGCGATGTACGGCGGCGAGTGCGGGACGCGGCGCACATTGTTGTCACCAACCCTGACATGCTGCACGCCGGCATCCTGCCGCATCACACCAAATGGGTCAGCCTCTTCGAGAACCTCAAGTTCGTCGTCATCGACGAGATCCACACTTACCGCGGCATCTTCGGCAGCAACGTCACCAACGTCCTGCGGCGCCTCAAGCGCATCTGCGAGTTCTACGGCTCTCGGCCGCAGTTCATCTGCTGCTCGGCGACGATCGCGAACCCGCAGCAACTGGCCGAGAGGCTGATCGAGGAGCCGGTGCATCTCGTCCACCGAAACGGCGCTCCGGCAGGTGAGAAGCATTTCATCCTCTACAATCCGCCAGTGGTCAACCGCGAGCTAGGCATCAGACGCTCGGCGCTGCTCGAGGCGCGGCGGATCGCAGGCAACTTCCTGAGCCACGACATCCAGACGATCGTCTTCGCCCGCTCACGCGTGAGTACGGAGGTGCTCCTCACCTACTTGCGTGACTTCGCCGTTTCTCAGGGGCGGGCGCCTGAGGCTGTGCGTGGTTACCGGGGTGGTTACCTGCCGCTGCAGCGGCGGGAGATCGAACGTGGCCTGCGCGACGGCTCAGTGCGCGCCGTGGTGACGACCAACGCTCTCGAGCTGGGCATCGACATTGGCCAGTTGTCGGCCTGCGTTATGACAGGCTATCCCGGCACGATCGCAAGCACACTGCAACAAGCTGGGCGCGCCGGCCGGACACGTGAAGTGTCCATCGCCGTCATGGTGGCCAGCTCGAGCGCGCTCGACCAATATGTGGTGCAGCACCCGCAGTACTTCTTTGGGCGGACTCCTGAGGAGGCGCTCACCAATCCCGACAACCTGCTCATCGCCGCCAACCACATCAAGTGCGGCGCTTTCGAGCTACCGTTCCGAGATGGTGAGCCGTTCGGCCGCTTCAATGGCCTGCCCCAAGTGCTGGAATTCCTGCAGGGCGAGCAGGTTGTCCACCCTGTGGCGGGGTCGTGGTACTGGATGAGCCAGCAGTATCCCGCTCAGGAGATCTCGCTGCGCACGACGGCGGCGGAGAACTTCGTGGTCATAGATACGACACAGGGCAGCCGCGTTATCGGCGAGATCGATCGCTTTGGCGCACCCATGCTCGTGCACGAGGACGCCATCTACATCCACGAGGGGCAGCAGTACCACGTTGACCGGCTGGATTGGGAGGAGAAGAAGGCCTACGTCTCCGCCGTCGCCGTCGACTACTTTACGGACGCCGACCTGGCAGTGAACGTCAAGGTGATCGACGTCTTCGCCCAGGAAGACCGAGGCCGGACGCAGGCCGCCCATGGTGAGGTGCTGGTCTCGTCGCTAGTCGCGGTGTTCAAGAAGATCAAGCTCTACACTCACGAGAATGTTGGTTGGGGACGCGTGCACCTGCCCGAGCAGCAGATGCACACCACGGCGTTCTGGATGAGTCTGCCGGATGCGACGGTGCGCGACCTGATCGAGCGCGAGGTCTGGCGCGTGCCTCTGGCGGACTACGGCCCGAGTTGGCCTAAGCAGCGCCGCGCCGCTCTGGAGCGTGATGGCCACCACTGCCGTACTTGCGGCGCGCCCGAACCGACCGGGCGCGAGCACGACGTGCACCACATCCGCCCCTTCCGCGAGTTCAACTACATCCCGGGCGAGACGGATACCCACGTGCAGGCCAACGACCTGGGGAATCTGATCACGCTCTGCCGGCGATGTCATCTGGAGGCCGAGTCTTCACAGGCCATCCAGGGTGCGCTGACCGGAATTGCCAACCTGGTGCGCGGCGTGGCGCCGGTCTTTCTCATGTGTGACTCGCGCGACCTGGGCGTGTTCGCCGAGGTGCGGTCGGTGTTCACCCGCCAGCCGACCCTCTTCGTCTACGACAGCGTCCCGGAAGGGGTGGGGCTAAGCGAGCGCCTGTACTCCGGCCAGCAGGGCGTTTTGCGGGCGGCGCTCGAACAAGTAGAATCATGCCCTTGCGAGCTGGGTTGCCCTGCCTGCATCGGCCCTGTCACCGATGTCGACCGCGCGGCCAAGGCCAACACCGCCGCGCTCCTGCGCTACCTTACCGAGGGAGTCTCCGCATGACCCGAAGATGCCTGATAGCGCTGGTGCTGGCGCCTTCCCTCGCTCTTGCGGGCTGCGGTGCCCGGCCGACGCCCGCGGCGACCACACCGACGATCACCCTGACGCCGAGGCCGACGTTCACGGCTACGTCGCTGCCTACGGCTACGCCGACGCCGACGCAGACGCAGACGGCTACGCCCACGCCGACCGTCACGCCCACGGCGACGTCGACGGAGACGCCAACGCCCACTGGAACCCCGACGCCTTCCGCCACGCCGGTGCTACACGTTGTCGCGTCCGGCGAGACACTCTCCGCTATCGCCGAGCAGTATGGCGTGACGCTCTTGGCGCTGATCGAGGCCAACGAAATCAGCGACGCCGGCATTATCTCCGTCGGTCAGGAGCTGATCATCCCCGCGGTGACGCCGGAGCCGGCCGGCTAGACCGTGGCCCCGTCTGCTCTCCAGGCGCCCGACCCCGGTCGGGCGCTTCGCCTGTCTGCCCTCGCTCCCTGCCCCTGCATGGGTACTGCCTCTAGCACCCCATAACTACTCAAGTTCCAGCGCCAGTTGCCGATTAACTGTACGAGGCTAGACAGTTCCATTCCTAGGCAGTGGAGAGGTGGCGTTGGCCATGGTGGAAGCCGCCCACAGCGACGGCCTGAGGGTGCTCATCGTCGATGACCACCCGCTGTTCCGGGAGGGCTTGCGGCACATCCTGGAGGCCGAGGACGACTTCATTGTCGTCGGTGAGGCCGACACCGGTGAGATGGGGCTGCGCGAAGCGCGTCGCCACCGCCCGGACATTGTGATTCTGGATGTCAACATGCCCGCGCTCGACGGCTTGCAGGCGGCTCGGCGCATCCGCGAGGAGCTTGGCGACACGCGTGTCATGCTACTTACCGCCTTCCACGACGATGAGCAGATGCTGCGCGCCCTGCGCCTGGGTGTCTCCGCCTACTACGCCAAGGACGTGCCTCCCGGCGAGCTGGTCGCGGCGCTGCGACACGTGAGCCGTGGGCAATTCGTCGTTCAAGGGAGGGCGATGTCGAGCGAGCAGCTAGGCGTCTGGATGGCTCACCGCCTGGGAAGCGTCGCTTCTGAGCACGAGCTTCCCGAGGACGTCTGCCTGCCGCTCACCTCGCGGGAGATGGAAGTGCTGCAGTGCGTGGCGCACGGGATGAGTAACAAGGAGATCTCGCGCGAGCTAAAGATCAGCGAACAGACGGTGAAGAATCACATGAGCGCCGTTCTGCGCAAGCTCAACGTCGCCGACCGCACGCAGGCGGCGATGTACGCCGTCCGCCACGGCTGGGTCAGGCTCCAGGACCTCGTGGTGGCCTGAGGCGTATTTACGCAACCTTTACGCGGGTGGTACCGGATTCCTATTCAGGACTGGCTCTCAGATGCCTATATTAGAGGTAAGAGCAGCCATTGACCCGACAGTCGCAGCTTCATAAGCCCAGATCATAGCGGCGGGGCCAAGGCTGAGGACGGATCTCACACGGAAAGGGGGTGACAGGCGATGTTGTGGACAGTCGTGCCGTACGTACTCAGGGCGCTCGAAATGGCCCGCAGGCCGTTCCGTCGTCAGGAAGGGCAAGGCTTGGTCGAGTACGCACTCATTCTCGTACTCGTGGCCCTGGTGATCATCGCGGCGCTGGTTCTCCTCGGTGGCCGGCTACAGAACATCTTCGGCACCATCAACACGCAGCTTGACCCGACCAATGTGGCGGTGACGGCCGCGGCAGCGGCGACCGCGGCGGCCGGCTCTTAATGAGCTAGAGCCCACGAGGGTTCACTATCAGTGATGGCCGAGCCCCACGGCGCTAGAGCCGTCGGGGCTCGTCATCTTTTGAGGGGGTATGCGGACGAAGCTCGCCCGACTACTCCAGAACCTCCAGGGGGAACGCGCTAGCTCCCTGGTCGAGATGGCGTTTGCCTCAGTCTTCCTGCTCCTGCTCGTCGTCGCCGCTTACGAGTTCGGGATGGTCTTCTCTTCCTACGCCGCGACGATAAACGCGTCCCGCGTCGGAGCGTCGTACGCCTCTATGCACCCCGACCCGGGAGACGACGAGTATACACGCTACGCCGACCTTGCCCGCCACGAGATGCGCGCGGCACACCTGGATATGAGCCGGGTCGAAGTCTCAGCACCACAAACGCCGGAGGGCAGTGGTCCTGGAGCACCCATCGCTGTGACCGTCACTTACCGACTCCAGACATTCACCAGCGGCATGTCGCTGCCCGTCTTTGGGCGCCTGGGCTTGCCGTCGTGCTACACCGTATCCTGGACGGCGGTGGTGCCGATACGATGAGAACGCGGCCGATCCGGCGTGAGCTGCCCGCGGAGAGCGGCCAGAACCTGGTCGAGTTCGCACTCACGCTGCCGATCTTCGTGGGGTTGCTCCTGGGCTTCTTCTACGCTGCCGTCATGCTCTACAGCCAGGTGACGCTTACCAACGCCGCGCGTGTGGGCACCAACTACCTGGTGCGCAACCCGGACGCCAGCGACGCCGAGGTTACGGCCGAGATGTACAGGTATCTCGGAGGCCTCAACCCGACGCTGATGACCGTTACCATCAGCCCACCCGAGGGCAGCCGAGTTCCGAACGTCCAGGTGGATGTCGCGCTTTCCTACCGCGTACCTCTGCCCGGCTTAAGGGTGCCGAACTTGGGGCAGAGTGGCAGCGTGCATCTCGGCTCGATGCTGCTGGTCGCTGACTCAACAATGAACCTGGAGTAGGGAGGCAGTGATGCGAATACCGCGGCGGTGGTTTGGCGGGCAGAAGGGCCAGGCGATGGTGGTCGTGGCCGTGGGCCTCGTCATCCTCTTGGGCATGGTCGGTCTGGTGGTGGACGTGGGCAACGCCTATGCGCTGCAGCGCAAAGTGCGCAATGCCGTCGATGCCTCGGCGCTGGCCGCGGCGAGGGAGATGGCCAGGGGATGGAACGTCACAACCAACGGCGAGGTGCTGGCCAAGGCAAGAGAGTACGCGGTGAGGAACGCACTCCCCGCTGAAAGTATCGTTGTATGGTACGGCGACATAGACGGAACTCCGCTGGCGCTCGTCAACTACGACGGCGCCCACCCCGCCGAGCAGATCAACGGCGTTGACGTCGCAGGAGTCGTCGTCCAGGGGCACGGCACGGTGCGCACTTACCTGGCGCACCTCTTCGGCGTCAGCTCCTTCAGCGCCGGCGAAACCTCTGTCGGTCTTTGGCTTTGCGGCGTCTGTAGCGCGCAGGAGCTGTTCCCCGCTACGGCCCCTGCCTCGGTGCTGATGGCCTACGGCAAGCCTATTCCGGGAGCGCACTACCGTTTCATCGCCGACCAGGTAGCCCCGGGCAACTGGGGTTGGGTCGCCTGGGACGACGGCCCGGGGCACACCAGCAATGCAGCGCTAGTGGCCAACCTGCAGGCCATCGTCAACGGAAGCGACAGCAGCGGCGAGTGGGCGATCACCGACGAGGAAGTGCTCCCGGGGGGCCCCGGGGTCATGAACAGTGCCGACGTGCGCGCCGCGCTTGAGGCTCTGGTCGGTCGCCTCGTCACTATTCCCGTGTACGACCATGTCACAGGCACGGGCGCAAATGTGCGCTATGACATCGCGGGCTTCGTGAGCATGCGCCTGACCGGTTTCGACATGCAGTGCAACCCCAAGTATTTCGAGGGCGTGGTCGAAAACGACACCCAGCCCCAAGCCGAGGCGGGCTGCGCCGACCTGGGCGTGTGCGTGGTGAAGCTGCGGCGACCTCTGACCGAGATCCGCAGCATTGGCGGCGTGGTCGCTCTCTGGGAGCCTGAGCTGAGCGAGCGGCTGGTGCCGGCCACGCTGCACATCCCGGTGGACGTGGTGAACGTGCTGGATATATCCGGCAGCATGAACGATAGCTGGGGCCCGGGCGAGGATGTGAAACTGGTCACGGCCAAAAGTGTGCTCACCGAGTTCAACGGCTATCTGCTGCCTGAAGATGGGGATCAGGCGGCGCTCGTAACCTTCCCGAGGCGCGTCAGCTCCTCGGCCTACAGCATGGAGTGCGCCTCGGGAACGCACCGCTACAAGTACTTCGCCCAGGTGCGCTCCGCCCTCACCGACGACATCGATAGTATCAACAGCATCATTGCCTCGCTCTCGGCCAACTACGGCACACCCATCGCCGACGCGATGCAGCAGGCGCGCGGAGTGGCTTTGCCGACGGGCACACTCACCGAGGGACGCGTGCCTGTGCTCATCCTGGCTAGCGACGGCCTCACGAACATCAAGGTCGACGGCAAGTTCACCGGCTTCCCGGGTAGCGTTTACGACTCGCCCTCCTGCAACGATCTGGCCGTGCAGCAAGCCGTGGAGCAGGCGAATGCCGCCAAGCAGGCAGGCATTGTCATCTTCACCATCGCCATTGGCGACAACTTCAACACCGACCTGCTGCAGGCGATGGCGACGGAGGACACCGACCCGAGCAAACCGCACTTCTTCTCGGCTGCCACCCAAGAGGAGTTGCAGGCCGCCTACCGATCGATTGCCGAGCGCGTGGTTGACATTGGTGCAGAGTGCGAGGTGAAAGAGTCAGAGACCCCCGGCGGCGGCGCCGAAATCACGCTCTACCGCGACGGCGTGGTCTACGCCCAGACCCAAGCCTCGAGCAGTGGCAGCTTCGTCTTCACCCCTGTTGACCCAGGGGAGTACAGCTTCAGCGTCTCCTTGGTGAAGAACGGCCTGACCTTTGATGTCCTCACTGAGACGATCGGCGGACCGGCCGCCGCGGCACCGATCACGATCGTGGCCGGGGAGGGTAATGGCACCTATGTCCGCGATCTCTACGCGCGTACTTCGACGCCTCTGCTGTGTGTGCCATAGGGCGCGGAGAGGGGCGCCTCCGGGGCGTGATCGAGTCACCGCAAGGCTGCGGCCAGGCAAGTCTCGCCTGGTGCTGGCCGGCATCGGGATCGTTCTCCTTGTCGCGCTAGGCTCCCTGCCGGCCGGCGCCTTCGTCACCCAGGTCACCGTCGACGTCGTGGATGACTTCTCGGGTGGCGTTTTCGATCGCACGGGGCTGATCAACCTGCCCTCGCAGGGCGTTAGCGGCGTCCAGCTCATGCCTATTGGCCTCTCAGGAGAGTGGGTGCAGGACACTCGCACGCTACCGATCAGCCTTCAGGAGACGGTGGCGGTCGCCTACGGTGACTACGTTTACCTGCTCGGCGGCCGGATGGCGGACGGACAGGCTACCAACCGCGTCTTCTACCTACGGGTGAACCGAGCCGATGGCTCGGTAGCCCAGGTGGGGGAATGCACTTCTCGCCTACTGGTGCCGGTCGCGGGCGCCTCGGCTTTCGTCTACGTCGTCAGCGGCCAACCCTACGTCTACGTCATAGGCGGCGCGCCGATCTCCACCTACGGAGGTTGGACGCCAACGAGGAAAGTGGCCCGCGCCGCCATCAACACTTCCACCGGCATGCTGGGTGGGTTCATCGAGCAGCAGGCCGCCCTGCTGGAGTACGGCCTCTACTACTCGGCTTTGGCCGTTCGCGACCGTGACGTGCTCCTCCTGGGCGGCATGGGCTACATCGACGGCTTCTTTATGACCAGCGACGTGATGCACGCCCGTCTCAGCGAGACGGGCGAACTTGGCGCGTGGCGCCCCCTGCTCGACGAGCCCGGCTGGGATCAGTGGCTGCCTGAGGCAGTCGCCGCCGGAGCGGCAGCGCTGCACAACGCCGATGGCACGGACACCGTCTACCTCATCGGAG
>Ga0315274_10006445_pt1 | contig 17076 bp, 14 predicted proteins | sample YL17G02_20_MG_FD_203700 | JGI IMG/M metagenome (GOLD analysis project Ga0315274, IMG submission 203700) | Sediment microbial communities from Yellowstone Lake, YNP, Wyoming, USA - YL17G02_20 | ecosystem: Environmental > Aquatic > Freshwater > Lake > Sediment | place: USA: Wyoming | collected...
AGATCCTCGCGGCTGCGCGGCCTGCTCCGCGCGCGAGCTCTTCCTCGTCGATCCCCGTGAGCCGCCCCGCATCCACAACGAGACGGCCGTTGCAGACCGTGCAGGCTGCGCCGTGGTTGTAGCCGGCAAAGATCAGCGCAGCGAAGGGATCGGAGAGGCTCCCGCAGTATTCGAGCCCGCCCACGTCGAAAACGGCGAGGTCCGCGGCGAAGCCTGGCGCGATCCGTCCGATGCGCTGGAAGCCGAGGACCGACGCGCCGGTCTCGCAGGCCATGCGGAGGACCTCCCGGGCCGTGAGCGCGCCGCTTCCCCGCCAGACCCGCTGGAGGAGCAGGGCATTGCGCATCTCGCCGAGGAAATCGGAGGAGTCGTTGGACGCGGACCCGTCGACGGCGAGTGAGACCGGAATGCCGAGGTCGAGCATGTCCCTCACACGGCAGACCCCCGAGCCCAGGCGCATGTTGGAGGTGGGGCAGTGCGCGACCTGGGCGCCCCGGCTCTTCAGGACGGCGAGCTCCCCGTCGTCGAAATGGATCCCGTGGGCGTAGAACACGTCGGGGCCGATGAACTCGCAGCGCTCCATCAGGGCGAGGGGGCGCACGCCGTAGGCCTGCTCGCAGAAGGCGTTCTCGTCGGCGGTCTCGGCGAGGTGGGTGTGCAGCTTCACGCCGTGCTTTCGGGCCAGGCGCGCGGACTGCCTCATCAGGTCCTCTGTCACCGAGAAGGGACTGCAGGGGGCGAGTGCGACCTTCCGCATGGCCAGGGGCGCGGGATCGTGGAACCGCTTGATCACTCGCTCGCTGTCGGCGAGGATCGTCTCTTCATCCTGCACGACCGAGTCCGGTGGCAGCCCACCGTCCTTCTGGCTGCGCGACATGGACCCCCGGGCGGGAGAGAAGCGCATGCCCAGCTTCTCGGCAGCCTCGAACTGGATGGCCATGAAGTCCCCGCTGATCCCCCGCGGGTACAGGTACAGATGATCGGTGGAGCAGGTGCAGCCCGTCTTCAGCAGCTCCCCCATGGCGAGCAGCGAGGAGTAGTACACTGCCTCCTCGTCGATGTTCTTCCATATTTCGTACAGGTGCGTGAGCCAGTCGAAGAGCTTCGCGTTCTGCACGGCGGGCAGGGCGCGCGTGAGGGTCTGGTAGAAGTGATGGTGCGTGTTCACGAAACCGGGAACCACGACGTGGTGCGAGCAGTCGATCACGCGTATGGCGCCGCCGCCCGATCGCGCCTCCCCGCCGGCGGCGAGCCGGGCCGCGATCCCCGGCCCGATCTCGGCGATGAGGTTCTCGCGCACGAGGATGTCGGCGCCCCGGATGCCCCCCTCTTCGGCGGAGGGCTGGATGAAGAAGCAGTTCTTCAGCAGCAATCCGCTCATTGGCTGCTCCCGTTCCTGGCCAGCGCCCAGCGCGCAAACTCCACGACGAGGTTTGCCGCGACCTCGCGCCGGTACTCCGCGGTCGAGCGCTGATCGTCGATGGGCTTCACCGCGGCGAGGGCTTCCTCGCGAATGCCTCTCAAGAGAGAAGCTCGACCGGCGTCGTCTCCCTTCTCGTGCAGGGCCTCTTCCAGCATCCGCTCGACGCCGGGAAGGCGCACGACCGTCGGGGCCACGGCGCCGAGTGCGATCCTCACCTTGCAGGGGCGGCCTTCCGCGCCGTCAGCAAACGCCGCGATGGACACCTTCGTGAGAGCGTTCGCCTTTCGCGTGCCCACCTTCCTCCAGAACGCGAGGCGGGGCGACCAGTCGGGAACGAGGACGCTGCGGAGGATCTCCCCCGGCTCGAGGCGCGTCGCTCCCGGCCCTGTCAGGAAGTCGGCCACGGGAAGGGCCCGCTCGGCGCCGCTCGAGACGAGCTTCACGCCCGCCTCGAAGGCATACAGGAAGGGCAGCGTGTCACCCGCGGGGGAGGCGTTGCAGATGTTCCCTCCCAGAGTCGCCGCGTTCCTGATCGCCGGCCCGCCCATCGAAAGCGCGATCCCCCTGAGCACGGGATGGACGAGCGGGCTTTCGGCGAGCGTGGCGAGGCTCACTATGGACCCGAGCTCGAGCGCACCCTCATGATGCCTGAGGACTCGAAGCTCCTCGCACCTGTCCAGGAACAGCACGGGCGCAGCGAAGCCAGGCAGCGCGCCCGCTCCCCGGCCCAGCTTCACCATGAGGTCGGTGCCCCCGGCAAAGGGGATCGCCGCCTGCCCACCCCTGATCGCCAGAGCCTCGGCGAGCGTCCGGGGATGGAAGGCCTCTACCACAGCCCCCTCCCCTCCCTGGCGGCCGAGGAGACGGCCTTCACGATGAGATCGTAGCCCGTGCACCTGCAGAGGTTGCCCGAGATGCCCGTGCGGATCTCCTGCTCGTCGGGGGACGGCTTGTCGGCGAGCAGAGCCTCGGCGGCGATCACCATGCCCGGGATGCAAAACCCGCACTGCACCGCGCCCTCCCGGGCAAACGCGTCGATGAGGGCCCTGCCCCTGTCGGTCTCGCGCAGGCCCGCCATCGTCGTGATGGCTGCCCCTTCGATGCGGCCGACGGGCAGCAGGCAGGAGTTCATGAGCTTCCCGTCAACGAGAACCGAGCAGGCCCCGCACTCCCCTTCCCCGCATCCCTCCTTGACCGATACGTCCCCCAGCTCCTCGCGCAGCACGTCGATGAGCCGGGCGAGCGGGTGCGCGGGCGAGGACACCTCCCTCCCGTTCAGACGGAATTGAATCACCCCGCAGCCTCCCGCGCGAGCGCCCGTATGCGCTCAGGGGTGAGAGGGAGCGCACTCGTTTCAGCGCCGATCGCCTGCTGGATGGCGGCGGCAAAGGCGGGAGCCCCGCCGTCGAAGACGATCTCGCCGGCTCCCTTGGCGCCGAAAGGCCCGAAGGGATACGGGTTCTCGATCAGCTCCGTGCGGATCGGGGGGAAATCCAGGGACGTGGGGATGCAGTAGTCGGCCATGGTGCCCTGGAGGAAGACCCCGTCGCGCAGCTCGAGCTTCTCCAGGCACGCGTAGCCCAGCGCCTGGCTCATGCCTCCGTGCGCCTGGCCTTCGAGGATGAGGCGGTCGATGGGGTACCCCACGTCGTAGATGGTCCAGACGTTCCGCACCTCGGGCTCGAAGGAGAGCGGGTCGACGGCCACCTCCACGACATTGATCCCCCAGCCATAGGTGGGGTAGGCATCGCCCGCGAGCCTCTCGGCATCCCAAACGAGGTGCGGGGGGTGGCTGTACTCCTGCCAGACCTCCTGCTCCGCGCCCTCGGTCCAGCAACCCTTCAGCTTCTTCGCCGCCTCTTGGAGCAGGTAACCGACGATCATGATCGAGCGCGAGGCGCAGGTGGGGCCCGAGTCGGGGACGAGGTCGGTGTCGGCCTGGTCGAAGAGGACCCGGGAGAGGGGGATGCCCAGGACGCGGGCTACGACCTTTCGGAACGCCGTGGAGAGGCCCTGCCCGATGTCCACGCCGGCGCTCAGGATGCGGACGTGACCGTCAGCGAGCGCGCGCAGCCCGACCCTGCCCTTGATGAGGTCCCTCTCTCCGCTGCCGGTGAATGCGCAGCCGTGGTTGAAGAAGGAAATGCCGATCCCGTGACCAGGCCTGGCGGAGGCTGCCCGGGCCCTGAAGTCCGACGCCGCGAGAATGCGCTCGAGCATCGCATCGAGGAGCACCTCGTCGTAGATGCGCCCGTTGGTCACGGTGAGGCTTCCCTTCGAGAGGAAGTGCCGGCGCTTGAAATCCACCGGGGCGACGCCCGCGCGCCGGGCAAGGTGATCCATGTGCATCTCGATCGCGAACAGCGCCTGCGGGGCGCCGAAGCCGCGGAAGGCATCCGAAGGCACAACGTTTGTCGCGAAGGCTCGGCCGCGCACCCGCACGTTCGGGATGTCGTACGCCCCCGTTGACGTGAAGATCGACCTCTGCAGAACGATGCAGCTGCAGGTCTCGAACGCCCCTGCGGCGAGCCTCGTGTCGATGTCCATGCCGAGGATCCCGCCCGCGGCGTTCAGGGCGGTGCGGATGCGAATCCACGACGGGTGGCGCTTGGCGGTGGTCTGGATGTCCTCCTGCCTGTCCAGCACGAGCTTCACGGGCCGCCCGAGGGCATGCGACGCGACGGCCGCGGCAGTGGCCAGCACGTCGGGATAGTGCTCCTTTCCCCCGAACCCGCCCCCGGTATGGGCGGCGATCACCCGCACGTTCTCTTTCCCGCACCCCAGCGCGTGAGCCACGGCTTTCCTGAGGTAATAGGGGCACTGCGTGGAGGCCTGGAGGGTGAGCCTGCCATCCTTCCACGAGGCGAGACAGCCCTGCGGCTCCATGTAGATGTGCTCCTGCCAGCCGGTGCGAAACTCCTCCTCGACGACCTGGGCGGCGGCGCGGAAAGCCGCCTCCGGATCGCCCTTCCGCAGATGGTAGTCGGCGAAGAGGTTGTCCGTGTCGTGGATGGGGCCGCCCGAGCAGACGAGGGAATCCTCGATCGTGAAGACGGGGACCTGGTCTTCGTATTCGACGACGGTTTGCTGGGCGAGAGAAGCGAGCATGCCCCGGTCGGGACCGACGACGAGGGCGATGGTCTGGCCCCTGAACCTGACCTCGCGGTCCGCGAAGATCGGCCAGTCGTCGCGGATCATGAGGATCCCGTTCGCGCCCCCGGGCGGAATGTGTCGGGCATCGATGAAGGCATAGCCGGCAGGCGTCTCGGGATAGCGGACGGAGAGGATCTTCGCCCTCGGCCTTGTCGAGCGGACGATCCGGGCGTGCAGCACCCCCTCGACCCGGATGTCGTCGAGGTACAGCGCGCTGCCGGATGCCTTCGCGACCGCGTCGACCCTCGGCACCGGATCGCTGATCCGCTCGCCTGGCTGTTCCGTTCGCGGTTCCGGCCCCTTCCTCCGCGCCATCAGCCCCCCTTCCTCCCCTCCAGGGCGATGGGGAGCATCGCGTAAAACGCGCTGCATGTCACCAGGTCGTCTATCCTCGTGTGCTCGTTGGGCGCATGAGCCTTGTCCTCGTCGCCGGGCCCGAACCCGATGCAGGGGATCCCGTGCCTGCCGCAGATGGCCACGCAGTTCGTGCTGAACGTCCACTTGCCGATGTCGGGCTGCCGGCCGAACAGCGCCGCGTGCGACTCGCGGCCCGCCTCGACGAGGGGATGGCACTCGGGGATCTTCCAGGTCGGGAAGTACAGCTCCTGGCCGTAGGATGCGCCGTTCCAGCCCTTGCCGTCGTACCACGGCATGGCAAGCGACTCGATGTCCGCTCCCATGGCCGCCCGCGCCTGCTCCAGAGCGCTCTCGGCCGTCTCGCCCCATGTGAGCCTGCGGTCCAGGTACAGCGAGCCCTGGTCGGGCACCGCGCACTGGCTGGGTCCGCGAACGTCCATCCGCGAGACCACGACCGTTCCCTTGCCGAGGAACTCATCGGCGGTGAGCTCCCCGTTCAGCCGCTCCATGGCGAGAGCTGCCCGGCTCGCCTTGTATGCCGCGCTCTCGCCGCGCTCGGGCGCGCTCCCGTGAGCGGAGACCCCGCGGACGCTCGCCTGCATCTCCATCCTGCCCCTGTGGCCGCGGTAGAGCCTGCAGCTCGTCGGCTCGGTGGACACCGCGAACTCGGGGACGAGGCCTTCCTTTTCGATGAGGTAGCGCCAGCACAGGCCGTCACAGTCCTCCTCGAGCACCGTGAAGGTGAAGAACACGGAGAACCCGCCGTCGTAGCCGATGTGCTTCAGGATGCGCCCAGCCGCGATCATGGCCGCGGCCCCGCCCTTCTGGTCCGCGCACCCGCGTCCGTGGACAAGGCCGTCCCTCACCAGCCCCGAGTAAGGGTCCATCTCCCAGCGGGAGGGGTCTCCCACGCCCACCGTGTCGATGTGCGCGTCGATGGCAAGGGAGCGGGGGCCCCGGCCGATGCGCGCGATGAGGTTTCCCAGCCCGTCGATGCGCACCTCGTCGAAGCCCGCCTCCCGGCAGATCGACTCGATTCTCCTGCACACCTTCTCCTCCCCGCCGCTGGGCGAGGGGATCTTCACGATGTCGGAGAGGGTCTGCGCGGAAAAATCGCGGTGCTGGGCTGCCGCGGAGAGAATCGAAGCCGGGGCGTTTCTCATCGCCCCCGAGTATGCCTCCAATTGCGTCTTGCCGCAAGATTCCTCCGCGGGGACGCGAAGGTGCGCTCGCTCGCCGAGCGTCCCCCATGAGGCGGCTCTGAGCGCTCGGCGCGTTCGGTGTCCTTCGACTTATAGTTGTAGTCGAAACCCGTCACCTTCTGCCGGGGCAGGCTGCGCCCGATATGCTTCTCGATCGCGCGCAAATCCTTCTCCTCCTCTGGAGAGACGAAGCTGAACGCATCGCCGCTCAGCTCCGCGCGGGCCGTGCGGCCGACCCTGTGGATGTAGTCCTGGGGCTGGTGCGGCACGTCGAAGTTCACCACAGAGCCGAGGGCTTCCACGTCGATGCCGCGCGCCGCGATATCGGTGGCCACGAGGACCCGGAACCTGCCCTGCTTGAAGCCGGCGAGGGCTTCGTTGCGCTGGGACTGGCTGCGGTTGCCGTGTATCCGGGCGCAGTTGACGCCGTTCTTGTCGAGGAAATCCGCGAGCCTGTTGGCCCGATGTTTCGTGCGCGTGAAAACGAGCACGCTCCCGGAAATGCCTTTCCCGAGCAGTTCCAGGAAGAGGCCGGATTTGCGCTCCGAAGCCACCGGGTACACAGCATGCGTGATCCGGGGAGCCGGACCGGGCCGCTTGTCGATGGTGAGGTGGACCGGGTCGTTCAGGAGGTCCCGCGAGAGCTCGACGATGGGCTCGGGCAGGGTCGCGGAGAACAGAAGGGTCTGGCGGGCGCGCGGGATCAGCGCGAGGATGCGCCTGATGTCGGGCAGAAAGCCCATGTCGAGCATCCTGTCCGCCTCGTCGATGACGAGGAAGCGCAGGTCGGCGAGCTTCGCGTAGGGACGGCGGAAGTGATCGAGGAGCCTGCCGGGGGTTGCGACGATGAGATCGACGCCCTTGCGGAAGGCCCTCTCCTGGGCTCCCATCGCGACCCCGCCGTGCACGGCCGCGCTCGTGAGGGAGCTCCCGGCCGCGAGGATCCGGAAGTGCTCGGAGATCTGCGCCGCCAGCTCCCGCGTGGGGGCGATGACGAGCGCGCGGGTCGCCCTGCGCTGCATGGGCAGGAGGCGGTCCATGATCGGCAGCAGGAATGCGGCCGTCTTGCCGCTGCCCGTCATAGCGCTCGCGAGGATGTCCCGCCCGGCCAGGATCGGGGGTATTGCTTCCCGCTGAACGGGGGTTGGCTGCGCGAATCCCGCGCGGCGCGTCGCAAGAACGAGCTCCTGCGCGAGCTTGAAATCAGAGAATGTCATTGCTTTCCTTTTCCGGAATGATCGGTCAGGGTCCGGTGTTGTGTCCGGCTGGTTCGAGTGTAGATTCGGTGGGATCGCCGGTGAGGCCGCCGTCAGGTACTCTTCAATACGCTCGGGCTTTTCAAGATCAGCACGAGGGTGTGAGAGGAAGATACCCAGAAGCGGCGGGAATGTCAACCGCACGAGCGGGCCCGGCGCGCCGAGTTCCCGCGGACATGGCGTCCGAGATCGGCTTGCTGCGCTCGCGTCGCTCTGCTATCCTTTTTCCGTGCTGCAGACCATTGAAGAGATCTGCCAAAGACTGATCGAAACTCACGATCCTGAGAGCATCATACTCTTCGGTTCTCACGCGCGGGGAACAGCGACGCAATCGAGTGATATCGACCTGCTGATCGTCCAGGAAAGCCAGGAGAGGCCCACAGACCGGCGCATCGGGGTTGAGAAAGCACTCGCCGACAGGGGAGTGGCCATCGACATCCTGGTGTACACGCCGGCCGAGATGCGTTTTCTCCATTCGATCGGAAGCCCTCTGATCGAAGAAGTGATCGAAACGGGGAGGGTTGTGTATATGAGAAAGGGGACGGAGCAGTGGATGCAGGACGCTGAAGAGGAGCTTGCCTCGGCCCGGATACTCCATGAGCACGGCAAAACACGAGCAGTCTGCTATCACTGCCAGCAGAGCGTCGAGAAATACCTGAAGGCCCTGATCATCGAGAAGGGGGAAGCGCCGGAAAAGGTCCATGACATCGTCGAGCTCTTCCGGCATGCGCAGCGCCTCGGGTGGACGATCGCGATGGAGATGGATGATGCGATCCTGCTGAACAGCGTGTACAAGGGGCGCTCTCCTTCCGAGGAACGCCTGCTCCCCCACGGGGAGCCAACGCAGGCCGACGCCGCGCGGTCTCTCCAGGCCGCATCATCGGTCTCCGACAGCGTCCGGCTTCAATGGGAGACTGCATGAGCAGGGCGGGACAATCGTTCTTCTGGTTCAGTTTCTGGGTGCTGGGCTGCGGCCTGGCGCTCGCCCTGTTCCCCCGGCTCATGCTGGACATGGCGGGGATCACGGTCTCCAGCGACATCATGGTCCGCGTTTTCGGCACCGTGCTTCTCTACATGGGGGTCTACTACCTCGTGGCCGCAAGGCGCCCCTCGTTCGCGCCGCTGTACCTGGCCAGCGTGTACACCCGGTTTTCCGCACCCGTCATCGTCGGGCTGTTCGTGCTGCTCACCAAGGCGAGCCCCCTCATCGTCGCCTTCACCGTGGTCGACGCGCTGGGAGCGCTATGGACGGCGCTCGCCCTGCGCAGGGATCAGGCGGCGCTCTCTATCCCTTTACTGCGCCGCCCGGCGGCGCTCTCTATCCCTTTACTGCGCCGCCCGGCGGCGCTCTCTATCCCTTTACTGCGCCGCCCGCAAGCCCCGCCACGAGCCTCTTCTCGATAAGGTAGAACAGGACCAGCACCGGGATGATGGCGAGGAGCGCCGCCATGCAGAGGTACTGCCACTGCGTCATCCAGCGACCGACGAAGTTGTACAGCGCAATGGTGAGGGGCATCTTGTTCTTCGACGAGATGAACGACAGTCCGAAGAGGAACTCGTTCCAAGCGAAGATGAAGGAGTAGATCATCACGGTCACGAGGCCGGGCACGGCGATGGGGAGCATGACCTTCGTGATGGTCTGCACCCGGGTGCACCCGTCGATGAGGGCCGCTTCCTCGATGTCCTTCGGAATGGTCTTGAAGTAGCCGTTCATCATCCACGTGTTGAACGCCACCGTGAACAGGGCGTCCATGATGATGAGGCTCGCGAAGGTGTCGTACAGCCCCACGCGCGTGACGATCTTGAAAAGCGAGATGATCACGATCACCGGCGAGAACATCTCGATCATCAACAGGAGGTACAGCGCGAACTTGCGCCCCACGAAGTTCAAGCGGGCGACCGCGTACGCCGCGGGCACGCAGAGAATCGTATTGAGCGCAGTGGCACCCACAGCGATCACAATGCTCGCGAGGAAGTAGCTCGCCAGGTCGTACTGGGTCCACACGGTGACGAAGTTCGACCACTCGATGTGCCTCGGGATCCAGATCGGCGGGGTGGCATACACGTCTTCGCCCGCCTTCAGCATGGTGGAGATCATCACGAAGAAGGGGAACAGGAGGAAAAGAAGGATGAGGATCGTGAGGGGGATCGCGATGTACTTCGATCTGTTCTGCCACTTCATCAGAAGCGCTCCCTCTTGAAATAGAAGCGCGCGTAGACGAGGCTCACGATCGAGAGGATCACGAAGGTCACCACGGCCTGGACGGCCGCGCTGTCCCACTTCAGGAAGGTGAACCCGCTCATGTAGACTGAGGTGGTGAGGATGTTGGTGGCGCCCGCCGGCCCGCCGCGCGTCAGGATGAAGATGACGTTGAAGTCGTTGAAGGTCCAGATCGCCGAGAGCAGGGTGGAGATAAGGATGAGGTCGCGCAGGCCCGCGAGGGTAATCGAGAAGAAGCTCCTGATCCCTCCCGCCCCGTCGATATGGGCGGATTCGTACAGCTCCTGGGGGATCGCCTGCATGCCCGCGAGGAACACCAGGGCGAAGAAGGGGATCCCTGCCCAGATGTCGACCCAGACGCACGCCGCAAAAGCCGAAACGGCGGCCCCGAGCCAGATGGGAGGGTTGGCCACCAGGCCCGTCGCCTTCAGGCTGTGGTTCAGCAGGCCGAACTCGGGATGGTACACCCACTGCCAGAGCAGCGCGCTGATTGGAACCGATGAGGCCCAGGGGATGATGAAGAGCATCCGCGCGAGCTTCCTCCCCCGGTAGTTCACGTTCAGCAGGATCGCGATGAGCATGCCCATGAGGAACTTGACCGACACTCCGATGGCTGTCCAGTACAGGGAGCGCACAGTCGTCTGCCAGAACTCCGCGTCCTTGAACCGGGTCACGTAGTTCTTGAATCCCACGAACGTCGTCAACTGGCTCAACTTGTTGGTCTTGAACAGTGACATGACGAACACGTACACGATGGGATAGAACATGAACGCGATCAGGAAGAGTATTGTCGGCGCCATGAGGACGTAGGCGAGGCGCGCCTCGGGATTCCAGAGCCTTCGCCTCAACGAAAAAGTCGCGTCACCCACGTTGTCCCCCCGGATCGGTCAAAGGAAAACGAGAGGGGGGCCGATGCCCCCCTCGAGAAGAAAGCCGAGCCTAAAGGCCTCGCGCTTCGTCGATCTTCGCAGCGGCCTCGTCGAGCGCCTGCTTCGGAGTCGCCTGGCCCTGGAACACCTTCTCGCAGGCGTCCCAGATGATGTTGTTGAACTCGTCCCAGCCCTCGATGAGCGGCCAGGGCTTCGCGGTCAGGGCAGCCTGTCCGAGGGTCTTGTACAGCGGGGTCTGCCAGAACGGTGCCTTCGCCGCGCTCATTGTGACCGGCGGGAAGCCGATCTGCTGGTCGAACTTGCCCTTCCACTCGTCCTTGTAGAAGAAGTCGATGAACTTCCCGGCCTCCTTGAGCCCCTTCGCCTTGGAGAAGAAGGCGATGGAGTCGGTGATGATGAGGCCGGCCTGCTTCCGTCCGGCAAAGGGCGGGATCTGGGCGTACTTCAGCTTGAACGTGGCGTTGGCCGCCTTCATGCCCGACTCGACCCACGCGCCGATCATCACGTAGCCGATCTTGCCGGTATAGAACACGGGATGGCCTTCTATGCGGGTCAGGGAGGTGAACCCTTCCTCGACGATCTTGTCCTTCAGCGCCATGTCGGCCATGAAGGTGAGAGCCTTCACGCCGGCCGCGCTGTTGACCGTGCTCTTGCCGTAGGAGCCGTCGGCATTGGTGGCAAAGTAGTCGCCGCCCGCGGCGTAGAAGTAGTAGCAGAAGTCGGTGGTTTCGGTGTGCTTCTTGCCCGGCATGAACAGGCCGTACACCTTGCCCGGCTTCGTGATCCTCTTTGCCTCGGCGCGCATCTCCTCCATGGTGGCCGGGATCTTCGTGGTGAGCTCGGTGTTCATGGCCAGGATGCGGGCGCCCGCTGCCACAGGGATGCCCATGAGCTTGCCGTTGATCTTCGCTTCCATGGCTCCGGGAGCGATGTTGTCGAGGGTCGCCTTGCTCACGTACGGAGTGACTTCGGCGGCCGAGTTGGTCGCCATGTAGTCCAGCAGCCACCGGGTCCCGACGACGGAGATCTCGGGCGGCATGCCGCCGGCGAGGGTTGTAGTGATCTTGTTCTGCATTTCGTCCCACTTCACGGGCACGATCTGCAGCTCGATGTCGGGGTTCGCCTTGTTGAAGGCGGACTCGAGTGAGGCGCGGAAATCCTCGGTGAGCCCGTCGTATATGGCCCAGAAGAAGGTCACCTTTGTCTTGGCGGAGACCGCCGCCGGGATGAGCACGGCGAGGATCAGGACCGCCACCGCGAGACGGAACAGGAACGATTTTTTCATACTGCCCCCTTTTCACGATCTGAAATGAACGATGTCACACGGACATTCTCGGAGGAATTGTATGACCCCGCAGTGGAGTTGTCAATGCCCACTGCCATCGCCGAGCAGACTCCGCACACGAGGGGCGGTCGACTGCCGCGCATCGGCAAGCGAGAGGAGCAGGCCCCTGTCGATCCCAGAGTGGATCGCATGAGGGGAAGTGACAGAGGCCGCCGAAACGAGGGTGGCGAGCTGCTGGGCCTCTGCGAGAGACAGGCCGGCAGCGAGCCCGGCGATCAGTCCCGCGAGGTGCGCATCCCCAGCCCCTGCGGTTCCTTCGGCATGAACGGGAATTGCGGGATCATGCGCGAGGGCATGTCCGTCCCAGGTCCAGCTCCCCGCGGCGCCAGCCGTGATGGAAAGCAGCAGGTTCGGGTGCAGTCGGGAAAGCCTGCCGACCACTCGCTCGACAGCGCGTTTGACGGACTCGCGGGGCTCGGCCGGGGCCGGGGATGCGCCCTTGTCACCGGCGGCCATCGCCGCTTCCTCGAGGTTCACGGCGAGCAGGTCGGCCATGCCAAGGAGTCCGGTCTCCCGCGCTTCGGCCATCTCCGCTCGCGCGAAGCTCGCCGCCCGGAAGAGACCGTTCCTGGCGCCCAGCTCGAGCAGGGCGCGCCTTGCGGCCAGGGGAACTTCCGGCACAGCCAGGGCTATCCCCTTGGAGCCGAGGTCCGCCATCATCCCTTCGGCTGCCTGAATCGAGCCTGGGTCGACCCTGCCGCTCGCCGAGTCCTCGGTGGTGAGGTTCCCGCCCGTGCCGTCAGGGTACAGGAAGCAGAATGAGAACAGCGTGGAGACTCCTTCGACCGTCTGGACGAAGCGCAGATCCAGGCCGACATCCTCCATCTCCTGCAGCAGGCGCCTGCCCGGCTCATCGGCGCCGACCTTCCCGATGGGGAAGACGGGGAAGGCCTCTCCGAGAAGGACCTTCACGTAGTGGCTCACGATGTGCAGCTTGCAGTAGTCCCGCCTGTCGAGGAACCGGCCTCCCCTGCTCTCCTCCCTGCCCAGGGTGTCGTTGCCCGTCAAGCGGAAAAAGCTGCCCGAGCCTATGCCGCCCGTGCCCACCATGCCGCGATACCGATGGAACGCGGCCTTCAGGATCCCCACTTCCACCCGTCCTGCCGGCCCGTCCTACAGGCCCAGGTCCCACTCGGGGTGGAGACTGATCGGATGGCTGGCTGTCTCGACGGTGGCTGTGATCAACGCGTCGGGGTGCTTCTGCAGCAGAGTGATGGGGTATTCGGGGGTCTGCGGCCCGAAGAGGGCAACGCGCAGGGCGGTCTGCTTCCACGCACCCGTGTCCGAGAACAGGCGTACCTTGCGTGCCGAGAGGCATTCCTTGAGACCCAGGGTGATGGACATGGGCGGCACGAACTGCCAGGCCGCTCCGAAGGTCCTCTGGGCCAGGGCGATGATCGTGTCGGTGTTGTTCTCCTGGATCCGGATGGAGGACTGCGCCAGCTCCTCGAGGCTGATAGCGCTGTAGGGGGCGCGGCGGGCTTGGTTGTACGCGATGTGGCCATCCTGGCCCCACCCTCCGTAGGTGAGGTGGATCGGTCCCGATGCGATCGCCTCCCGCACCCGATCGACGGTCGAAGGGGTGAGCCAGTACCGGTTGGACTGCGGCACCGCCAGCTCGGGCAGCACCGGTTCGTAGAAATGCTTCTCCATGAACCCGCGGAAGCTGTACGGGTGGCCGCGGGGCAGCTCACGGCCCTGCCAGTCCAGGCACTCGTCCATGTGGAAGACGACCAGGCGCTTCAGGGACACCTTCCGCGCCTTCACCATGTCGGTGAAGGGCTTGTACCAGGAGCTGGGACCGCAGGGGATGATCGCCCGCAGCTCGCTCCGTTTCCCGTTCGCCTCCTCGATCGCATCGACGAGCTCCCGCGCCATGCACTCGCCCATTGCCGCGGAATCCTTCACCAGCCGGAACGAGACCTTGCGGTCGGGGTGGGCCTCCAGTTCGCCGAAGGGAACCCGGCACCACTGGTACAGCGCGCGGCGGTCGATCGTGCTCATGTCCAGAGTCCTTTCAGCCCCGGTATGATCCGCAGGGCATTGACGTGGTAGATCTTTTCCAGAACTCCGTCGGGGAGGTGCAGGCCGTAAATCTTCCAGCGCGTGCGGATCCCCTCTTCGCCGAGGTAGCCGGGGGAGTCGAAGTACTCGTCGGCGGTCTCGAGGAAGCGGAAGTGGCAGCGGTACATCCACGGCGAGATGGGCATGTCCGTGCCGAACAGGACCCGGTCCTGGAACCGGATCAGGAAATCGCGCGCCGAGTAGGGCTGCCTGCCCAGCTCGTCCATGCGGGCGGAGAAGTCGATGAAGAGGTTCGGCAGCCGGTCGAGCAGGTCCGCCACCCAGTCGAGGTCCTCGGGATTGTTCGCGACGTGGGGGCAGATGAAGCGGGTGCGTGGGTGGTCGGCCATCATCCGCGTGCGCTGATCCAGGAGCTCCTGTTTGGACCAGCGCGAGCCGTGAAAGCTCCACCCCGGATACTGCAGGAGCGTGGGGTAATGCTCATTTCTCGCGTCCACGGGGAGAAAGAAGCCCACGGGGTCGGTGGTGTGGATGAGCACGGGGATGTCGAGCGCTCCCGCCTTCTCCCACACCGGGGAGAGGCGCGGATCGTCGATGCGGACGATTTCGCCGTTGGGCTCGCGGAAGCGCAGACCCAGCTCCTTCGTGAGCTTGAGGCCCACGGCTCCCCGGTGCGCATCCTGCTCCAACCGTGCGACGCACTGCTCCACGAACCCGGCGGAGAAGTCGATCGTGAAATCATCCCACCGGGCGAACTCCGACATCGTAAAAGCGGCAAAGCGTCCGGGGTGCAACTCGACGTAGCGCTCCATGTAGACGCCGAGGTCCCTGCGTTTCAACGTGTAGCCCTTCTCGTCGAAGGGGAGGCTGCAGTTGCCCGTCACGTTGACGAACACCCGCACGCCGGTAGAGTCCATGATCCGGACCATCTCATCGGGGGGCATGTCGGCGAAGAGATGGTTGTGGGCGTCGATGACGGGAAACCGGGCCTTCTCTGGCAGGTGCGCGGGTCGCTTCAGGAGGGTCTCGGGCCGGTAGTCCATGAACGAGGGGAGTGCCGGCGCTGTGTTTCTGCCTTTCATCGCGCTGCTCCTATGGAACGATCGCCGTGATGCCCGTGAGCTCGCAGAAATCCGCAAGGGCGGGAGCGAGCTCAGCGCCGTAGCCGAGGCAGGCATACTCGTTGGTCCAGTTCTCGAGCAGGGCGTCCATGTCGCCGCGCACTGTTACGAAGCCGTGAGGCCAGAAGGGGATCCCGCACTCCGCCAGCCGGGCGGCGAGTGTGTCCGCGGGCGGCTCGAAGATGGAGCAGGGGGCGATGGTCATGCGGAACTCTCCGTTCACCCTGCCCAGGCGCGCCAGCGCTCCCTCGCCCACTTTGCACACGAGCTTCACGGAAAGCCCACCCGCCTCCCCTTCCGTCGGGATGCCGTGCTCGGCGAAGCCGGCGGGACCCAGCTTCCCGGCGAGCGAGGGCGGGATGGCCCCGTCCCCGATGATCTTGATCTCCTTCGTCTTCTTGTCGATGTGCTGCAGGTCTCCGTAGTACACGGGGTCCCTGCTGAGCTTCGCGAGCAGGAAAACCGACAGGGCCGTGTTGAAGTCCCCGAGCGTCGAGGCGCCCCAGCCGTCTTCCAGCATCATGCTCTGGGCGAAGCAAGTGGCGGAGTAGTCGTCGGCGAGGCCCGGGAAAGACTGGATCGTGTAGAAGTCGAACTTCTCCCGCTCGACGATCTCCTTCAGCGCGAGGTACAGGCGGATCGAGCGCTCGTTCACGACGGATTTCTCGGGCGCCTTTCCGAAGAGCTTCGCGAGGCGCGGCTCGAGGGCAGCGATGGCAGCGGGAGAAACCGCCTGCGCCCGGCGGATGAGCTCCGAGGTGTCGCGCGAATCGATGTCGACGCCGAAGACCCGCATCCACTGGGAGGGGTCGGCGGCGCCGCAGGTCTGTCCCATGCCCCTCCCGCCGAAGGCGCCGATCGTTGCCATGTTCAGGACCCGCTTCAGGTGCGCCGCCGCGCAGTAGCTCGCGATCCTTTCGATCTCCTTCGGGTCGTCGGCCGGGCCGTAGACGAACCTGTGGGCGATCCCCACCTCGAGAAGAGCGCCGTGCATGACCAGGCCGCCGACGGGCCGCCAGCCCTGCGAGCCGGGGTGCGTCCAGATCAGGACGGCCTTGCCGCTCATGGCGAAGTCGCGGATCGCCGCCACGAGATGGGCAGCCCAGATCCAGGTGCCCGAGAAGAGCACCACGCAGTCCACGCTTTCGTCCTTCTTCATGTCGGCAAGAGCAGCGCGCGCCTCGGGCTTGCTCGCCACGACGATGGGGTGCTCCTTGAGCCGCAGGCCCCTCTTCCGCAGCGATTCCTTCGACCGTGCGACGACGGCCTCGTCGATGAAAGGAACGCCCATGGGGTCCTTCAGGCCGTCCTTGTGGACGCCGTACACGATGAATCCGACTATGGGCTGGATCATGGCTCCCTCCTCCCGAGGGAGAATAGAAGAATCGCCGTCCGGGCACAAGAGCTCGGGAGGCCCCTTGATCTCGCCCCACGGGCGCGCCACACTCCCGGGCATACGTGATCTCGAGGTTTGCTTCCGTCGGATCGACATCACTCCCGACCGCCCCGTATCGCTGCTGGGGTATTTCACCGACAGGATCTCCGAGGGGACGCTGGACAGGCTTCACTGCAGGCTTGCAGCCCTCTCGCTCGGGCAGGAGCGCCTGCTCTTCGTCCAGATCGACTCCTGCCTGTTCGGCCGGGCCGACGCCGAGCGGCTCGCCCTGGCCGCCTCGCGCTCGAGCGGCATCCCGACCGAGAGAGTCATGGTCTTCGCCAGCCACACGCACACGGCGCCCGGCCTCGCCGACATGTACGCGGTCAGACGGGATGCCGTCTATCTTGATTTCCTCGAGGCCGGCATATCGGCGGCCGCATCCGAACTGGGTCCCTGGGAGCGCGTCAGCGTCCGGATCTGCCGCGGCAGGGCGCCCGGCCTCGCATCGAACAGGCGGTGGTGGCTCGAGAATGGGACTGTCGCGACCAATCCGCCCCGGATGCACCCGGCGCTGGTCCGGCCCGAAGGACCTGTCGACGACGAGGTGAACACCGTCGCCTTTCTGGCGGGGGACGGACGGGTGCTCGGCCTGTTCGTGAGCGCCTCCAATCACACGGACACGATCGGGGGAAGCCTCGTTTCCGC
>Ga0315274_10006447_pt1 | contig 17076 bp, 13 predicted proteins | sample YL17G02_20_MG_FD_203700 | JGI IMG/M metagenome (GOLD analysis project Ga0315274, IMG submission 203700) | Sediment microbial communities from Yellowstone Lake, YNP, Wyoming, USA - YL17G02_20 | ecosystem: Environmental > Aquatic > Freshwater > Lake > Sediment | place: USA: Wyoming | collected...
TGGTAGTCTTAAGGTACACGTCTGGTCCGCATATGCCTGTTTCCGGGCATTCCTGCTCTGTCGAGCTTTCTCCAAAGGTTTGGTGGGATTGAGCGGCTTCTCCCGGATGGCGGTTCCGGCATCCGGTCCTTCACGGCAAGTGGATAGACGACGCCTTCCTGAGGCATCCAACCATAGCGAGAGACTCTTCATCGCGCCCATCGAAGCCAACGACGTGACCTGAGAGTCGGAGCGCCCCGAGGTGCCGGGCCTTTGGGTGAGGCCCGTGCGGCGGCCCGGGCGTTCCACGGAGTGTCTGCGCTACGCTCTATGAGCCCCAGCAAAGCCCATCCCGTTGTGCTGGGTTTTCTCGGCGGCATCGCGTCGGGGAAGACGACGGTCGCCCGGATGTTCGCCGATCTTGGAGCCAGGGTGGTTTCGGCCGACGAGCTCGGCCATGCCGTGCTCGCGCAGCCGCAGATTCGCGGCCGGATCGTCGCCCGTTGGGGAAAGGAGGTCTTGGACGAGGGCGGGGAGGTGGACCGCAAGAAGCTGGGCCGAAGGGTGTTCGGCGATGGGGAGGAGCTCAGGGCGCTGGAGGCCATCACGCATCCCGCGATCCTGGCTGAGATGCGGCGGCAGATCGGCGCGGCGCGCCGTGCGGCGGGCGTTGCCGTCGTGGTTGACGCGCCGCTCCTGATGGAAGCCGATCTGGACAGCCTGTGTGATGCGTTGGTTTTCCTGGAGTGTCCGCGGGAGGCGAGGCTGGCGCGTGCCGTGGCGCGCGGCTGGGACGCCGCTGAGCTCGAGCGTCGGGAACGCTTCCAGCGCCCCCTCGAGGTTAAGCGTCGGCGCGCGAGCTTCATCCTAGAGAGCGGCGCCTCTCTCGAAACTACTTTCCAACAGGTGCAGGAGCTATGGCAAAGACTTCTCGGGCAACGAAGGAAAAGAAGGAAGCGTCGAGGGACGTGAGCAATTTCGGCAAGGGCATCCTCCCGAGCGATGAGGCCCTCGCCGAAGAGGCGAAGGCCCTCGAAGAGCACGAGCAACAGCAGGTGGAGGAGCCCAAGAAGGCCGACGAGATGCTCTTCATCGCGGAGCTCAAGAAGATGAAGATCCACGAGCTCCACGAGTTGGCGGAGAAGGAGGGCATTGAGGCCCTCGCCGGCCTCAAGAAGCAGGAGCTGATCTTCAAGATCCTCGAGGAGCGGGTCAAGAAGAACGGCATCATCCGCGGCGAGGGAGTCCTCGAGGTCCTCCCCGACGGCTTCGGCTTCCTGCGTTCTCCCGACTACAACTACCTGCCGTGCCCCGACGACATCTACATCTCGCCCTCGCAGATCCGCCGCTTCGGCCTCAAGACGGGCACGGTCATCTCCGGCCATGTTCGCCCGCCCAAGGAGAACGAGCGCTACTTCGCCCTCCTGCGCGTCGAGGCCATCAACTACGCGGCGCCCGAGGAGCTCCAGGACCGCGTGTGCTTCGAGGACCTCACGCCGCTCCATCCCCACAACCGCATGATCCTCGAGACGACGCCCGACGTGATCGAGACGCGCATCGTGGACCTCATCGCCCCCATCGGCAAGGGCCAGCGCGGCCTCATCATCTCCCCGCCCAAGGCCGGCAAGACCATTCTCCTCCAGAAGATCGCCAACGCCGTCACCGCGAACTACCCCGACATCTACCCGATGGTCCTCCTGATCGACGAGCGGCCCGAGGAAGTCACCGACATGCAGCGCTCCGTGAAGGCCGAGGTCATCAGCTCCACCTTCGACGAGCCCGCCGAGCGCCACATCCAGGTCGCCGAGATGGTCATCGAGAAGGCCAAGCGCATGGTCGAGTACGGCAAGGACGTGATCATCCTGCTCGACTCGATCACCCGCCTGGGCCGCGCCTACAACACCGAATGCCCCCACAGCGGCAAGATCCTGTCGGGCGGGGTGGACGCCGCGGCTCTCCAGAAGCCCAAGCGCTTCTTCGGCGCGGCCCGCAACATCGAGGAAGGCGGCTCCCTCACCATCCTCGCCACCGGCCTCATCGAGACCGGCTCGCGAATGGACGAGGTGATCTTCGAAGAGTTCAAGGGCACCGGCAACATGGAGCTCGTGCTCGACCGCCGCCTGGAGGAGCGCCGCATCTTCCCCGCCATCGACGTCAACCGCTCCGGCACCCGCAAGGAAGAGCTCCTGCTCACGCCGCAGGACCTCAACCGCGTGTGGATCCTCCGCAAGGTCCTCAGCGAGATGAACGCCACCGAGGCCATGGAGCTCCTCATCGAGCGCATCAAGCGGGCGAAGACCAACGAGGAGTTCCTCGACACCCTCGGCGCGCCGAACTGATACCATTACAGTTTCCAGATCTCAGATTGCAGATTGCGAGCCAGCGCCACCTCGCCACGCTGTCGCCTCGGTCTGAAATCTGGAATCTGGAATCTGGAATCTGGAATTCAACAGGGAATCCCGCCCATGCCCTTCTGGGGAAGGAAGAAGAAAGATGCCCTCCCCGCTGCCCCGCCCCACACCCCAGGCCCCAAGCCACAAGCACTGAGCAGCGAGCGGCGAGCCACGAGCCACGAGCCCGTACCCGAACACCGAACACCGAACACCGAACACCCGGCCACCAAGGCGCCCCAGCCACCCCCTCCTCCCCCCGCGCCGCCCGAGGCCCCTCCGCCCCCCGAAAAGAAGAGGGGCCTCTTCGGCCGCATGTTCGCCTCCCTCGGGCGCGTCAAGGACGGCCTCCAGAAGACCCGCGAGCACCTCGGCGCCGGCCTCCGCGCCATCTTCTCCATCCGCGGCAAGATCGACCAGGAGAAGCTCGACAAACTCGAGGAGCTCATGATCGGCGCGGACATGGGAGTCGAGACCGTCGCCTCCCTCCTCGAAGGCATCCGCACCGCCTGGAAGAACCGCGAGATCGAGACCACCGACCAGCTCCAGGACCACCTGAAGGCGAAGCTCAAGGCGCTCCTCCACCAGGACGAGGCGACCATTCGCCACGCGGAGAAGCCCCCGACCGTCATCCTCGTCGCCGGCGTCAACGGCTCGGGCAAGACCACCTCCATCGCCAAGCTCGCCTACTACTTCAAGGAGCAGGGGGGGAAGGTGCTGCTCGCGGCCAGCGACACCTACCGTGCCGCCGCCGTCGAGCAGCTCAGCATCTGGGCCGAGCGCATCGGGGTCGAGATCGTCCGCCACCAGCGCGGCGGCGACCCCGGCGCCGTGGCCTACGACGCCTGCGACGCCGCCCTCGCGCGGGACATCGACGTCCTCATCGTTGACACGGCCGGACGCCTCCACACCCAGGCGAACCTGATGCGCGAGCTGGAGAAAATCCGCCGCGTCCTCGCCAAGAAGATCCCCGGCGCGCCCCACGAGGTCATCCTCGTCCTCGACGCCACGACCGGCCAGAACGCCATCTCCCAGGCCGAGCAGTTCAAGGCCGCCATCGAGGTCACGGGCCTCTTCCTCGCCAAGCTCGACGGCACGGCGAAGGGCGGCATCGTCATCGCCGTCAAGGACAAGCTGGGCCTTCCCGTGAAATTCGTGGGGCTCGGCGAGCAGCCGACCGACATCCAGCCCTTCGACCCCGACACCTTCGTCGAAGCCCTCTTCGCCTGAAGATTGCCGATTTGCGATTGCCAATTGCCGATTGGAGGAAAAGGAGAGGCCCCATGCCACGCGTGCTCTCGATCGCCGCGATAGGACTGGCCTCTGTTGCGATCGCCTATGCCATGTGGTTGCACCGCACCACCAACGAGCGAGTGCGCACCGCTGTCGCCGAGGCCGTGCGGACGAGAGAGGAAGCCCTGATCCGGGAATGGAAACCCGTGCTTCACGACATGTACAGGGACATGCGGGTCGCGGGCGTCAAGGCGGAACCGAGAACGCTCGAGGAGCTCTTCGCACCGCTGTTCCGCCTCATGAACCGCATCGGCCCACCCGGTAATCCCAGTCCAGCACGACCATGAGACAGACCCGGTAGGGCGTGCACACATGCACGCGGAATCTTCTCGTCTTGCCGCGGGGCCTTACTCCCGAAGGGAGGGCAGGACTTAGCCGGCGGCTCCAGCCGCCGGACTCGGGTGCGGAGTAGGGGCAAGTCCCGAAGGGACGACAGAAACGGCGGCGCGGCACCTCCTGGAATGGCCTCTGCCGCCCCATTTGGGGCTGGCCGGGGGCGGTCGCTCTTCCGGCGGCTCAAGCCGCCGGCTAAATCCTGCTGTCCCTTCGGGACAAAGATCCTGGCACCGGCGGTTCTTGTGCCCTTTCTTGCGTGGCCCTGTACCCAGCCCGCATTTCTCACAACACCGAGTCGGACAAGCCTCAGGAATGGTGTCATTCCGACCGAAGCGAAGCGAAGTGGAGGAATCTCTCTTCAAGAGCCCAGGGCACGATCTGCGCCGCGGGTCGGCGCGTTCTCCGAGGGAGCGGAAGAGAGATTCCTCGGCTCCGTCCGGCGTACGGCGGACTTCGCTCGGAATGACCCGGGTTCACGTGTTTCCTGAAGGGCGGTTGGTGAGAAATGCGGGCTAGCGGCTCGCGTCAATGGCAGGCGGCATTTCGATTGCGGACCTCTTGAAGCTCTCCATCGCCGAGCGGATCCGACTCGTCGAGGACATCTGGGAGAGCATCGCCGCCGTCCCCGAGGCCGTCCCGCTCACCGACGCCCAGCGGCAGGAACTCGACCGCCGCCTCGACGCATACGACCGCGACCCTCGGGCCGGCTTTCCCTGGCCGCAGGTCCGCAAGCGTTTCAGGGCAGCCCAATGAGCCGGCGGCTCATCGCCGTCTTCCACTCCAGCAGAGACCCCAAGCAATGGCTGGACGGGGTTGAAGGCCCCGCAGCCCGATAGGCGCCGGAATTCGCTAGGATGTCACCGGAACTCCGCCGGTTGTTCCCTGTCTCGGTCTTGATTCCTGACATCCGGCAATCTGTAAACCGGGGTATATCCTTCTACACCCTTGAACCGTTCCAGCCACGGTCCTATGATCTGCCCGACTTCGGGAAAGTCTTGCTTGTTGCCTGCCGTGGCGTAGCAATCCCGCACGCGCCGGACAAACAGCTCGTTCATGATGATCTCGCGGCTGCTGGCCAGTGTGAGCAGCCTTGCTGTCAGATCTATGTCCCTACCGTAGATATCGGATCTTCCAGGGACGAACGTGATATCGTACGCATCGCAGCAATAGGCCGCGGCTATCTTCACGCTCTTGAAGATCCGGTCCGCGTCACGGGCAATTGAGGCGAGGCCAGAGAAAAACGTCAGGGCTGATTCTCCCGTCTCCTGGACAACTGCATCGGCAACGAAGAACATGAGTTCGTCGCCAATTGCCTTGAGGGGCGCGAAAGGGGTGAGAAAGGTCCGAATGTTGGCGAAGGTATTGTGAATGAGAGGTATCCATGCCCTAATACCCGCCGACTTCATCTCCGTTGAACCGACGATATCAACAAAGATGCAATAGCCTCTTGTGGGTTGCAGTTTTTCTAACATTGACCTGAAATCCGGGCTATCCGGGTTGATCAAGAGCGACATGGTCTTGTGTCCTAACCACCGAGCGCCGCGGATTGCCCTTGGGCGCCAGCGGCGATGGGCAAAGACAGGTTCAGTTCTTCGCCATTTGGAGGCTAGCCGACGCCTGTCCGCCGTGTGGGGATGCGGAGACTCACCTCCGAAAAACCCCACCGCCGCTACCGCGGATTCCCGCCGAATGTGGCGTTGCCGGGACTGCGACGCTCCGGCGTCATTTCACAGGTTCTTTGCCACCTTTATCGGTCCCGCCTTGCTGCTCTCCGCTCATGAGCGGCGGCCTATACGACACAGTGATTGCGAAGGTTGTCGTTGGGGCTTTGTCTTTCCGCGTGACTTGAAGTGCCGTGATGCCGGGGCCGCGGAAGATCCTCTTCACCTGCACGTTTCCCTTGGCCTCCCACTTCACAACCTCGTCGATGTCTACGGCGAACGGCTCCTCGACATCGTGAAGACCGCCTCCAAGCACCCTGCGCTTCGTGACGTCCCAGTCTACGCCGTTCACCGTGACATTACTGAGTGGGTTTCCCCAGAAGTGTCTCAGTTCGATCCCCCGTTTGCTGAGATGGACTTCGAGGTCGCTCGAAGTGGTAGCGATGAGCTTCAGCGTCCTTAGTGGCCTGACCGCGCCGTGGGACCTGTACTTGCCGAGGACAGCAAGCCTGGTCTGAATGTCCGCCACCAGATCCTGAAGGTCCTGTGTCGTGGCCCGGCGAAGAAGGTCTTCGAGGTTGTCTTTGTAGTCGCGATCGAGCTTGCGAAGCTCCTCACCCAACTGGGCCTCAAGCGGAACTCGTTGCACTTCCTTCGGCTGCTCCAGGCCCAAGACCGAGGCACAGAAGGGAAAAAGGAAGCACACCGTGGAAAAGGCCCTCATCGCCGGTCCTCCTTATTCGAGAAAGGCGAGTTCAGTCCTATTGAAATCGAGCGCACCTCCTCACCTCCCGATGCTAGCGTCTTGCCCTTCCGCCGTCAAGTGCCCGTCACAGCCAGGTCGCCAGAAGCCCCTGGCACGCGACGTGAGGCGTGGGCCTTCCTCGTCGTCAAAGGAGTCTGCGCGGGTCCAGCAGCCTGGCGCCATGATAGACGGTGCTGAGGGGTCCGCTTCACTTCAGCCATTTCGCCATCCTATCCCTCACGCGCTCGTGTGGGATGGTCTGGCCAGCGTCGGCCTGCTGGATGCCTCTCTCGATCTTGGCCAAGAACAGCAGGCGCTCCATCGCGTCCTCAATCGAGGCGTCGTCGGGCAGCTCTTGCACGGCTCGAACGGCTTTTTCTTTCGTCGTCATGGTCGCTTTCCTGTCCGTGTACAGGGCAGTTCGGGGGATACCGTTCTGTATTCCTTGGGCTTGGCAAAGGTACGCCAATCTCGACATCGGGGGAGCTAAGCCGCCGCGAGCGGACCTGCCCACGTCCCGATGCTAGCGTTTCGTCCTCGCCCTGTCAAGAGGCCGTAGCGGCTGACACCTGTAAGTCGTTACTGGGCAATGCGTTAAGTGCAGAACGAGGCCAAAATGAGGCAAAGGCCGGGCCGAGTGGGTTCATGGGCTTGCGGCATCGAGACTTACAGCGTCCTGGAGAGGGCATGAGGGACCGTCGAGATGCACCTGCCGCAACCGCTCCCAGGATAGGCTTTCCGGGGGGGGGAAGTCAAGCCTGTTTTCGGCGTGGCGTGGCGTTGGGCCGTTCGACGCCGGGAGCAGCAAGGCGCCAGGCAGGAATATGGCCGGAACGGCCTCGGAGCCGTCCGGATCGCCAAAGCACCCATTGTGGATCAACCCCATGAGGGGCGCGGCGCAGGCAACGGAGCCGCTCCGGGGGGCGCTATTGGCCGAAGCGCTCATTGTGTATCAACCCCAGGGGGAGGAGCGTGATACACAATGAAGGGAATGGCCTGGAGCTGCCCGGATCGCCAAAGCGCCCATCGTGTGGCAACGCTATAGCGGCACGGATGCCACACAATGGACAGAATGGCAAGGATGGCCATGACCACATGCATGGCGTGGCGTTATGGCCGCGGAGCGGGGCGCCGGCCAGGGACATGGCCCGTTCTTCCCGTAGTCGCGCCCCCCCCTAGTTGCGCGGGGGCGCGACTACGGCGCGAGCAAGAGCGGGCAGCCTTCGCCAGGACTGGGGTCAGACGCGTCGCCTCAGGCCGGCTTGACAGGCGCAAGAGGCCGGCATAGCATGAAAAAGGACATTGTCAAGGGCACATGGGACAGGTCGGCCGCGCGGGACAAGTGGGACCTGGCGAACCGCTCGACATCCACTCGGGGCAATCGGAAATCAGAAATCGGAAATCGGAAATCCGGATAGGCACTCGCGCCAGCAAACTGGCGCTGACCCAAACCCAATGGGTCGCCGACGCCCTGATGGCTGCCCATCCCGGGCTCGCCTGCGAGATCGTCCACATCACGACGGCGGGCGACCGCCAGCGCGCCCAGCCCCTCCCCGCCATCGGGGGCAAGGGGCTGTTCACGAAGGAGATCGAGGAGGCGCTGCTGCGGGGCGAGATTGACTTGGCGGTCCACAGCTTCAAGGACCTGCCGACGAGGCTGCCTGACGGCTTGGTGGTCGCGGCTGTGCCCGAGCGCGCGCCGGCGAATGACGCGCTCATCATTGCAGATTCCAGATTGCAGATTTCAGATTGGCGATCGAAGAACGGCGGTCAGGAATCAAGAGTCTTCGCTGTCCCTTCAGGCGCCCGCATTGGCACGAGCAGTCCCCGCCGCGCGGCCCAGCTTCGCCACGTTCGCCCCGACCTCCGCCCCGAGCCGATCCGCGGCAACCTCGACACCCGCCTGCGCAAGCTCGCCGAGGGCCGGTACGACGCCATCCTGGTGGCGCTCGCCGGCCTCATCCGCCTCGGGCTGGCCGACCGGGCGACCGAGATCCTCCCCTTCGACGTCGTGCTTCCGGCGCCGGGCCAAGGCGCGCTGGCCATCGAAATCCGCGCCGGCGACGCGTTCGTTGCCGACCTGGTGGCCTCGGTCAACGACGCTTCCGCTGCCGTCGCGGTCCAGGCCGAGCGAGCGCTCCTCGAGGCCCTCGGCGGCGGCTGCTCCCTCCCTCTCGGCGCCTATGCGGAGCTTGCCGGCGATACGCTCCGCCTGCGCGCCATCCTTCTCTCTCCCGACGGCTCGGCCGCGCGCCGCGCCGACCGCACCGGCCCCGCCTCCGACCCCGCCGCTCTCGCGGAGGCGGCTGCCGCCGACCTTCGCCGGGCCTGAAGTCATCCCAGGGAATCAGGACGGGCAGGCTCAGACGCGAGCGCGCAGGAGGTTCTGCTGGCCAAGGGCCTGGCGGAGGACGGACCAGGCCTCCTGTTCATCCCTGGCCGCGATGAGGCGATGCCGCAGTTCCTCGTCCTGAAGGCCGTGGGCGAGCGCGCCCAGGATCTGAACCTGGAGGCCATTGTCCTCCTCGGGCGTGAGGATGAGGAAGATGAGATGGGCCGGGAGGCCGTCGGGAGTGTCCCAATCGATCCCGGCGATGGAGCGCCCCAGGACGACGGCCGGCTTGCGGAGCCCGGGGAGCCGCGCGTGGGGGACGGCGATGCCCTCGCCGAGGGCGGTCCCTGCCGTCTCCTCGCGCGCCCGCACGGCGGCGTGGAGGGCGTCGGCGGCCGGCAAGCTCTCCTGCTCGGCGGCGGCCTCGCACAGCTCCTGGATGGCGTCCCAGCGGGTCTCCCCGCGCAGCCCCAGCCGCGTGGCGCGGCGAAGGAAGATGTCGAGCACGTTGATCGCGGGCCGGCGCCGCATCAGCCACGCCAGCCAGGGGCCGAGGACGATCGAGGAGACCAACGCGGCGAAGACGATGGCCACGAAGACGGGGACCGTGATCAGCCCCTGCTGGAGGGCCACGAGGGCGACGATCATCTCCATGGAGCCCCCTGGCGTGTGGGTGACGGCCACGAACTCCCGGTCCCAGCGGGACAAGGAGGTCATCCGCGCGCCGACGCGCGCGCCCACGTACTTCCCCCCGATCCCGACGATCGTGAAGAGGAGAGCGAGTGGCGCGTCGAAGTTCGCTAGGAAATCCACCTTCAGCCCGATGCTTGCGAAGAACACCGGCACGAACACGGCATAGACCATCTGGTTGATGACGTGCCGCGTCCTCTCGGAGAGGGCGGGCGTCCCGCCTGCCATGACCCCTGCCAGGAAGAGGCCGAAGAGCGCGTGAATCCCCATCCGTTGCGTGATCAGTCCCGTGAGCATGCCCACGCAACACACGAAGGTGAGCATCATGCCCGTGTCGGAGGCGCTGCGCTTCTGGATCCGTGCGATGACCCCGCCCACCAGCCATCGCCCGGCGGTCATGCACAGCGCGGCGAAGACGACCGTGCCGCCGACCACGCTCGCTATGTGTGCGAGGTCCAGCCGGGCCTGTGTGGCGAAGCCCAGGATGAGGGTGAAGATCGCCCAGCCGATGATGTCGTTGATGATGAGGGCCGACAGGATGAGCAGGCCGAGGTCGCTCTTGAGCAGGTCCAGGTCGTGGAGCGCCCTCACCGTCATCGGCAGGGCGCTGATCATCAGCGCCGTGGCGACGAAGAGGGCGAAGAGGATCCGCTGGTCGGGCCTCGCCATGTAGCGCTCCGGCAGCAACAGGGCGGGCACGAACCCGATCATCAGCGGCAGGATGATGTCGGAGAGAGCGATCTTGAGGGCATCCCCCCGCTGCCGCCACGCGACCGACACGTCCACCTCCAGCCCCGCGCTCAGGAGGAGCAGCAGGAGGCCGATCCACGAGACCGTGTCGAGCATGGCGAACTGGACAGCGTCCGAGGGGAAGAGTCGAGCATGGAGGCCCGGGGCCAGCCGGCCCAGCAGGGTTGGCCCGAGGAGGAGGCCGACGAGAATCTCGCCCACGAGCGCCGGCTGCCCGATCCTTTGAAAGACGTAGCCCAGCCCTCGCGCCAGGCCCAGCAGCAGCAGGAGCTGGAGGAGGAAGGTGGCGACGTGTTGCTCGCCGAGCTGATGGAGCGTTTCAGACAACGACGCGCCCTCGCCTGTCAACCCTCAGCCAGTGGCAGCCTCACTTCGACCGTGGTTCCCACGCCGATCCCGCTCTGCACGTCGATCGTGCCGCCGTGGGCCTCGAGGATGTCCTTGACGATGCTCATTCCCAGGCCCGTGCCTCTGGCCATCTGGTGCGCGTGGGCCCCGCGACCGAAGGGCTGGAAGAGGATCTTCAGGTCTTCGGGCGACATTCCGGCTCCCTGGTCCCTGACGCTGAAGACCGCGTGGACCCGCTCCTGGGCGACTTTCAGGAGCACGGGGCTCCCTTCGGGGCTGTACTTGGCCGCGTTCGAGATGAGGTTGATCGCCACCCGCTCCAGCCTGTGCTTGTCGCCGAGGATCCTGCACTCCCCCTCGCCCTCGAGGACGAGGGTGTGACGGGGGAAGATCTCGGCCTGCTCGCAGCGGACGTCGCGGATGAGCCCCGCGAGATCGAACTCCGTCTTCCTCAGCGTCAGGTGCCCGGCGGAGACCTGGACGGTGTCCATGAGGTCGTGGGTGAGGTTTTCGAGGCGGGCGACCTGCTTGATGATGCGGTCGAGCCATGCGGCTTGCTGCTCGGGGTCGAAGGGATTTCGTCTCAGCCGGCGCGCGGCGCCGCCGATCGTGACCAGAGGGTTCTTGATGTCGTGGGCGACGCTGGCCACGAATTCGAGCCGCGCCTTCTCGTGGTCTGCAATGTCTTCGGCCATCGCGTTCAGGGTGCGGCAGAGCGCTCCGAGCTCGTCGTCCCGTGCGATCGTGGCTCGCGCGGCGAAGTCCCGTTGCCCGAATCGTTGTGCGACCCGCGTGAGCTCGATCGTCGGGCGGACCACGCGGCGGATCAGCCCCACCGAGCCGACGGTCAGCACGACCCCAGCGAACACGACCACCCCAATCGAGGAGTAGTCCACCACCGCCTGGAGTCGCAGCGCCGCCCGCAGGGTCTCGTCTATGTCCGATTGGTTCTTCCTCACGTAGCGGCCCGCCGCCGCGAGGAGCTCGTCGGCCTCGCGGAGCGCGGCGCCTGACCGGGGCGACGTCTCCGGCGCGGCCTCGGCCCCAAACGTCCGAATCCTCTCCCGAATCTCCTCGACAAGCTGCCTCTCGTCGGGGCTGACCCCCTCCGTTTCCAGCCCCCTGGCCATCTCCGCTGCGTCGCCCAGTGCTGCCTGTTGCCGCGCCCGGTGACGGGCCTCTCCCGTGGCTCGCCAGAGAAGGTCTTCGCGCCCCTCCGCCAGGAGCGCCGACTCCAACAGCCGGCCGGTGTCCAGGGCACGCTCGTCCGTGGAGACCCGTTGCCTCATCCGGCGGAGTTCCGCCTGGGTGATGTACCAGGCCGAAATCAGGACGAGGAAGGACACGAGCACGCTGCCCACCCACAACCCGACATACCCCTTGATCGTCAGCCCCCTGGCCGTCGCGCCCTTCGACTTGCTTTCCATTGTGCTCCCTTGTCCCTGTCGAATTGCCGCCTGCCTCGCCGGCCACCCCATGATTGTCCCGAAAACCCAGGGGAGAATCAAGGCCAGCAGGGCGGCGCCTCGTTTTTTCCTCTTGATCCATGTGCCTCTCGGCATTAGAATGCCGCTCTCCCGTTGGAGTGGCAAGCAGAAACTCCCGAGCGTTCCATGCCGCCCGACACCGGCAATCCGCTGATCGTCCAGAGCGACCGCACGGTGCTTCTCGAGGTGGACAACCCGCGCTACCCCGAGGCCCGCGACCACCTGGCCCGCTTCGCCGAGCTGGAGAAGAGCCCCGAGCACTTCCACACCTACCGCATCACGCCGCTCTCCCTCTGGAACGCCGCCGCCGCAGGCCTCCGGGCCGACGAGATCCTCGGTGCGCTCGAGCGCTTCACCAAGTACGATGTCCCGCCCAACATCCGCTTCGAGGTCCGGGACTACGTCGCGCGCTACGGGCGGCTGAAGCTGGAGCGCCGCGGCGAGCAGCTTGTCCTGGTCTCCGCCGAGGCGCCGCTCATCGCGGAGGTCGTCCGCCACAAGCTCGTGCGGCCCTTCATCATCGAGACGATTGACGAGCGCACCCTCAGCGTCCGTCCTGACCGCCGCGGCCACATCAAGCAAGCCCTCATCCGGGTCGGCTACCCCGTCGAGGACCTCGCCGGCTACGTCGAAGGCGCCCCCCTGCCGCTCCGCCTCCGCGGGACGAGCCTCGACGGCAAGCCCTTCGTCATCCGGCCCTACCAGCAGGAGGCGGCCGACGTCTTCTTCGCCGGCGGGAGCGCCCGGGGCGGAAGCGGGGTCATCGTGCTGCCCTGCGGCGCGGGCAAGACCGTCGTCGGCATGGCCGCCATGGCCCACCTCCAGACCCAGACCCTCATCCTGTGCACCAACATCACCGCAGTGCGCCAATGGCTCCGCGAGCTCCTCGACAAGACCGACCTGGCCGACGACCAGATCGGCGAGTACTCCGGCGAGACCAAGGATGTCCGCCCCGTCACCGTCGCCACCTACCAGATCCTCACCTACCGCCGCCGCAAGGGCGAAGCCTTCCCCCACTTCCAGATCTTCAACGCCCAGAACTGGGGACTCATCATCTACGACGAAGTCCACCTCCTCCCCGCCCCCGTCTTCCGCATCACCGCCGAGATCCAGTCGTGCCGCCGCCTCGGGCTCACCGCCACGCTGGTGCGCGAGGACCACAAGGAGGACGACGTCTTCAGCCTCATCGGCCCGAAGCGCTGCGACATCCCCTGGAAGGTCCTCGAGAAGCAGGGCTGGATCGCCACGGCCCGCTGCACGGAGATTCGCGCCCCGCTGCCCGACGACCTCCGCATGTCGTACGCCCTGGCCACGGCCCGCGACAAGTTCCGCATCGCCTCCGAGAACCCCGTCAAGCTCGACCTCCTCCGCGGCCTCCTGGAGCGCCACCGCGACGACCGCGTGCTGATCATCGGCCAGTACATCCGCCAGATCCAGTTGATCGCCCGCGAGACCAAGGCCCCGCTCATCACCGGCTCCACCCCCACCCGCGAGCGCGACCGGCTCTACGACGACTTCCGCACCGGCCGCATCCAGGTCCTCATCGTCTCCAAGGTCGGCAACTTCGCCGTGGACCTCCCCGACGCGAACGTCGCCATCCAGGTCAGCGGCACGTTCGGCTCGCGCCAGGAGGAGGCCCAGCGCCTCGGCCGCATCCTCCGCCCCAAGAGCGACAACTCCCTGGCCGAGTTCTACTCGCTGGTCACCCGCGACAGCCGCGACCAGGACTTCGCCGCCAAGCGCCAGCTCTTCCTCACCGAGCAGGGCTACACCTACAGAATCCTCGACGCCCACCAGGCCCTCGAGTCCAGAACCTGAAAACCGGATCGTCCACAGATTGGCACAGATTCGCACCGATAAGAGAAGGGAGGACGTTGGGCTGAGACCCGTTCCGGGTTCTCCTCCTGCCCGCGCCCGTCCGCGTAATCTGGGTGCAATTCTTCTTTCCAGGGCGTGAAGAGAAGATGTGTGACCGCGGATTGCGCGGATCGCGCGGACGACGGGGAGACCCGAACGTTGCCTTGAACCCCGCTTGCGTTCTTCTGTCATCTGTGCCAATCTGTGTCATCTGTGGATAGCAGCGTTCTCTTCTCTGTGTCCTCTGTGTCTCTGTGGTGAGTTCCTCTCCCATGCAGCTCGATGAGTTCCTCAATGCCCGGAGCATCGCTCATCTCCAGACGCTCCAGTGGCTCTGGGCGCCGGCGATGAGGCGGAGCTCGTCGAAGCAGGAGCTTCTGCGCATCCTCCGCCAGTGCATGCTCTCGCCGGAGCTGGTCCGCGAGCAGCACCAGGCTCTCCCCGAGCCCCAGCAGGAGTTCTTGCGGGGGCTCCTGCGGCTCGACGGCTACGAGGGCGACGTGGAGTTCCTCATCCATCGCCTCTTGCCCCCTCCCTCAACGCCCCAGGCGGAGCGGGAAGTCATCGAGGACCTCGCGCGGCGAGGCTTCGTGGTCTGCACCACGGTGAAGAGCTGGAACCAGGTGGAGAGCCTCCACGCGACGATGCCGCAGGAGCTGGGGGACGTCCTGGCCGAGGTGCTGAACCTCGATATCCGCGAGCCGGCGCCGATGGTGAGCTTGCGGCGCTTCCTCGCGGAGCTGTCGGCGGAGGAGCGCGAGAGGCTCACGAAGTCCACCCAGCCGCCCGGCGACCTCGTGCCCGCCCTCACGCGGCCTGAGAGCATCGAGGAGCGGATCGCCGCTCTGCCCGACCCGGCCATGCAGCGGGCCGTGCGGTTGGCGCTGGAAGACCACGCGGGCATCCTGCCGCTGGAGCGTTTCCCCTCGCTCGGCCTCGACATCGAGTCGGTCGATAGTCCGGCCTGGCGCGCGGCTCTGGAGAGCGGCCTGCTCGGCACGTTCGGCCATCTGTCGCTCCTCGAGTATGGGGTCGGGGACGACCACGACTGTCTGGTCGTCTACCAGGAGATCGTCCATGCCCACGCGACGGCGCGGGGCCGCGCGGGGGTGCCGCTCGACCACACCTACGCCTGCGGGATCGACTTCCTGACGGATCTGCTGGCCGCGGTGGACTACGTTCGGGCGAATCCCTCCAAGCTGACCTCCGGGGGCCGCTTCTTCAAGGGGGTGCGGAACCAGCTCCTGCCGCAGAGCGCCCTGCGGACGACGTTCTTCATGGACGAGGACTCGCTTCTGGCGTTCAAGCTCACGGTGGCGCGCGAGCTGGGGCTGGTGGAGGCCCGGGACGACGGGCGGCTTCACGCGACGCGGGCGAGCGGCGCGTGGGAGGCGCGCGCGCTGGTGGCGCAGCTCCGCTCGCTGCTGGATGTGCTGCTGAAGCTCGGGGAGGCCGCCTGCCTCCAGGCGCACTTCCCGCGCCTGGCCCAGGCCGCCCGCGAGGTGTTGCGGGCCTCGGAGCCGGGGGTGTGGTATCCGAGCCATGCGCACGCTGGGCGGGTGCTCTCGCGCTACCTGATGGGGCTTCTTGACCAGAGCGGCGCGCCGGGTCGCCACCCTGCTGCGTCGGAGGCGGCCGTGTGGCGATACCCGCGGCCGTCCGACACGGTGGCCGTGGTCGCGGCGGCGGCGCGGGAGCCGCTGCGCCAGGCTCTCAACTACGCGGGGCTGATCGACATCGGCCGTCGCGGCGACCAGGCGTTCGTCGCGGCCACGCGCCTCGTTCCCATTGTCCTGGGTGAAGCGTCGCTGCCCGCGCCTTCCGGGCGGCTCATCATCGTCAACCCGGACTTCGAGGTCGTCCTCTTCCCCGAAGAGGGCCACCTGGAGTTTCTGCATCGCCTGTGCGCCTTCTGCGAGCGGGAGAAGAGCGAGGTGACGCTCCACCTGCGGATCACCCAGGAGAGCGTCCAGCGGGCGGTGCTGCGCGGGCTGACCGCGGAGGGGATGATCGCCACGTTGCGGGACCAGTGCCGCGCGCCGCTCCCCCAGAATGTCGAGTACTCCATCCGCAACTGGGCGGAGCGGGTGCATCCGGCCGCCGTGGAGACCCTCCACGTGCTCGAGCTCCCCTCGGTCGAGGCGTTGGAGGCAGCCATTCGGCTTCCCGAGATCGCCCCCATCGTGCTGCGGCGGCTCTCGCCGACGGCCGTTGCCCTCAGCATCCCCCAGCTCGACCCCAAGGCCGAGGAAGTCCTCAAGCAGCTCGGCATCTACCTGATGTGAGAGGAAGGAAGACCCGAATATCGAACATCGAATATCGAATGACGAGGGAAGACGAAACGCAGGGTCATGGAGGAGCGCTCTGACTTCGGTGTTCGACATTCGATGTTCGGTGTTCGGTATTCTCGCCGATGGGTGCTGAGGGGGATTGAGCCGTGGGCCGTAGCGAGATCCGCCTCGATGCAGTTGCGGAGACCTCCCTCGGCTCGCCGATTGGCCAGCTTCGCGCGGCGCCGGTCCGGCTGGGGCAGGGCCAGCCGCGGGGTGTTCTGGTCGTCTACTGTGCGGATTTCGACGTGGACCCCTACGTCGAGATGTTCTTCTTCCCCACCGACACGCTGAAGATGGCCCTCCTCACGCAGAGGGGCGAGGTCGTGTGGAAGCGCGACCTCGGGCCAGGCGTCGTGCCGGGCGCCTGGTTCTGCCCCGTGCTGCCCTTCGACCTCGATGGCGATGGGGCCGACGAGATCTGGTTCGTCAACAACCTCGATCCGAAACACCCCCTTGGCTTGAGCAGCTACTGCCTGGAGCGCGTGGATGCCCTGACGGGCAGACCGACCGGCCAGTGGCCCTGGCCGAGCCTCGGCGGGAGCCAGGACCTCAGCCACCTGTTCCGCAACTTCATCGTCGGCGGCCACGTCCGCGGCGAGCCGGTCCTCGCGTGCGCCCAGGGCACGTATGGCGACATGTTCTTCCAGGCGTGGCGGCCCGGGATGGCCCGACGCTGGGAGCGCTCCGTCCGGGCGGCTGACCCCGGCGCTCGCGGCAGCCACATGTGCCCCATCACCGATCTCGACGGGGACGGCGTCGAGGAGCTGATGTGGGGCGAGCGATGCATCGAGCTCGACACGGGCAGGGAGCTTTTCTGCGCCGACCGCGGTTCCTACCGTGGGCACTCGGACGTCGTGCAGCCCGTGCTCGACCGG
>Ga0315274_10006449_pt1 | contig 17072 bp, 17 predicted proteins | sample YL17G02_20_MG_FD_203700 | JGI IMG/M metagenome (GOLD analysis project Ga0315274, IMG submission 203700) | Sediment microbial communities from Yellowstone Lake, YNP, Wyoming, USA - YL17G02_20 | ecosystem: Environmental > Aquatic > Freshwater > Lake > Sediment | place: USA: Wyoming | collected...
GGCGGCCGAAGGACCCTTGCCCGCCTTTCGCCGGAGTCCGTATAGGGGTCTCTGTTTTCCCTGCTGCCTGGCGAACCCAGACCCTTGACCGTCTTCTGGGGCCAGGCAACAGACAATAACGCGGTCTGAGAGTGAAGGTTATCATGCCGCGATTTCTCCCGATCGTCACACTGGGCCAAGTCCCATATGGGGAGAGCGGAGGGAGTCTAGCGGTAATTGGATGGGGCCAAGCGCAGACCGCCAAAGGCGCGGAGCGGGAGCACACGCCGGTCTCTCGGAACCGCACATGACGGAGGTGACGTCCAGGGTGATCGCCGCGGCCCGTGAAATGCGTCTTCACTCCCCGGCCCGATCTGCCCGACTCCCGCTGGCGCGGTACACTCTGCTGAGTAAGCGCCCGACCGCTGAGGAATGGCTGCGGGCCATCCGATCCAGGAGCCGAGAGGCATCGCCTAGCTGACTCGCAAACTGGAAGATGGAGGTTCCGGCCCCGAGCGACGCAAGCGGATCCCCGAACGGCTCGAAGCCCCTCGCAAGGGTGACGTGGGCTGAGGTGCCAGCCAGCTGCCTCACCGAGCCCAAGGCGTCTCCGAGATGGTATGCCCAACCCCCGGGCTGCTCCTCCCCGATGCGGCCCGCGCCGTAGAAGTAGGCGTTTGCCCCATCGTAGAGAACCTCGGTCAGGCCCGCCGCGAGATCCAGCGTGTAGCTCGTCGGCATGCCGTTCACGGTCTGCCGCAGCCGGTCACCGAGTCCACTATAGGCGAAGGTGTACGTTGTCCCTCCCTGGACGGATGTGGCCAACTGATTCGCATGGTCGTAAGTGTAGGTCGAAACCCCATCGGAGAGCAGGTTGCCGTTGTTCGACCAGGTGTAGGTCACCCCGCCGACGCTTGTCAGCCGGTTCGCGATATCGTACGTGTACGCCGTCGCGCCGAACGGTGTGACCTCGGTCAGCCGGTTCCCCACCGCGTCGTAGGTGTAGCGGAAGAAGTCGGCGCCCCCTTCGTACTCGGCGGCCGTCAGCCGGTACAGGGGATCGTAGGTGTACGCGATGAACGTGCTAGTGAGCGGCCCCCGCATTGGGCCGATTGCGCTCTGCCGGTGCGACTCGAAAGCGTCGATGTAGAACGTGCCATTGGTGGTGGCGTCGACGTTGGCGACCGCCCCCAGGCGGATCCGATCGATGGCGCGCCCGCTGTTGTCCAGCCCATTGGGCGCGGGCTGCGCTGCCTCGTCGATCCACCAGGCCAGGCTGCCCGGGTTGCCTTGCCGCCAGTCGAGTTCGATCACGTGAGGCGCGTCGGGGATGTTGACCCACGAGCTGTTGTTCCACAAGCTGGAGTTGTCGCGGATGCGGACCCGCAGGCGATATCCGCCGGCGGTCGTGTACCCCAGGTCGACCTGGAGGACAGCCGTGGTGCCACTGTCGCCGTAGAAGATCACGTGGTAGGCGTTGTTAGCCATGGTGATCGAGTTGGGGTCCAGGTAGAAGCGGGCCCGATAGAGCGGCTCAATCCCCGGCACACTGTCGGTCACGTACTTGGCAGTGGTGGCGCTGGCAAGGGTGACGGACATGCCCTGGGTGCCGGCCGGCGCGAGGGAGGCGGCGGTCGTGACGGTAACGCCCGTGCTGGCGCCCCAGTACGTGAATCCACCACTTTCGAAGTCGTCGGCGAAGATGGCGTCAGGGAGGGCGGTCTCAGCGCCGATGTAGCTCTGGCGTCGGGACTCGAAGGCGTCGAAGTACTCGGTGCCGGTTGTGGCTGAGTCAAGGCCCGCAACCGTCCCCCAGCGAACCTAGTCGATCTTGCGACTGCTGTTGTCGAAGCCGCTAACCGCCGTCTGCATCGCACCATCGATCCACCAGTCGACGCGCCCGGCCGTCGAAGAGCGCCAGTCGAGTTCGATCACGTGCGGCGCGTCCGTAATGTTCGCCCAGCCGCTGTAGCTCCAGGTCGTGCTGTTGTTGACCGCGCTCACCTGCAGCCAGTGTCCGCTGGCGGCCGTGTAACCCAACTCAAGGCGCAGACCGACCGTCGAGGTGCCTGTGTAACCGTAGAAGAGGTAGTGCGCGTTCCCCTCCGCCATCGTCACCGAGTTGGGGTCGAACAGGAAGAGAACCCGGTACCGCGGCTCGGAGTTTGGTGTGGTGTCCTGCACGTAGCGCGCCGTGGTGCTGTTGATCAGCGCCTGCATTCCGTACGTGCCCGCCAGGGCGGCCGGGGTGGTCACGGTCAGCGTGCCGCTGCCGGTGCTGCTGGACGACCAGCCGGTCAAGCCCCCGCTTTCGAAGCCGTTGGCGAAGATCGCGTCGGGAGTGGCCACGGCCAACGGTTGCCGCACCCACTCGTGCGCCGTGACCCGGTTCCCCACGTCGTCATGGCTGCAATCGTACGTGGCGAAGGTTACTCCGTTGCGGGTGTGCGTCAGCCCGCGCAACCTGCCTGCGTCGTCGAAGCTGTGGCTCGTCACCAGCCCGTTCGGACGGAAAACAGTCTCTGGACGTCCTCCGCGGTCGTAGGTGTAGGTGCTAACCAGGCTGTCCCAATCCGTCACGACCTCCAGGCGCCCCGCGTCGTCGTAGACGTCGTCTCCCGCTGGGACGTGCTGGAAGCTCACAGCCGGGCAACGGCCCGCACGGCGAAGGGGTTTCTCGGGCAGCTGATCGGGCGCATGCCTTTCCCGGTGAAAGCCGTCCAAGTCGACGGGGGGAGTGAAGTCCAGGCCGAGTTCGAGCAGGCGTGTGCCGAACGGGGCATCCGCCTCTTCGTGCTCCCGCCCCACTTGCCCAAGCTCAACGGCCATGTGGAGCGCGCCCAGCGGACCCACAAGGAGGAGTTCTATGCTCCTGGACCTGGTGAGCCTGAACAAGGCGCTGCGCCGTTGGGAGCGGGTCTACAACACCATCCGACCACACCATTCCCTTGGCAGGAGGACGCCGGCGCGGTAACTTCAAGAGCGCTTTCCCAGCCTGGCCCCGCCGGCTTGACCGTCTCATATGTATTGAACGAGTACGTGCACTTTACAATCCTACAATCCTATTGTAGGATAGGACTACAAGGTGCCAAGCCAGCCATGACAGACGGAGGCGCAATGGAAACCGGCCTTGTCAGTTCCTCGGATCGGCTCCTCCGCATCCCTTTGCGGCACTTGGCGCGGGACCGGATTCAGCGGGCGATAGTCTCAGGAGAATTCAAGCCCGGCCAGAAACTGCACGAGGCAGAGGTTGCCCGGTGGTTGGACGTGAGTCGCGGACTTGTTCGAGAGGTCTTTCGTGAACTGGAAACATTCGGCATCTTGGTCAACGTCCCTTATCGCGGGACCTACGTGAAGCAACTCCCCCCAGAGCGTGTAGCGGAGTTTTACACCCTGCGCTCCAATCTAGAGCAATTCGCTGCGGAACTGGCAGCTACTCGAGCATCCGACGGCGACCTGAGAGGTCTTTCGGAGGTGATCGAAGCCATGCACCGGGCCGCGCAGGCAGGCGACGCATGCGGCGTGGCCGAGAACGACCTCTTGTTTCATGAGCGCCTGTGCGAGATCTCGCGTCACCAGCTTCTGCGGGATGTACTGACGAGACTGCTTGTACAGACTCCCATGTTTGTCAGCGCCACGACGGTGATCTACTCCCTGTTTTCGTCGATGGAGGATGTGGTGGGGGTGCATGACAAGATCCTCGAAGCGCTGATTAGGCGCGACCCTCAAACAGCGCGCGCCGCGGTGGCGACCAATTTTTCCGATGTCCTTCGGCGTTTCAACGCTCACGTAGAGAGCACCCCAATCCCATAACATCGCATGAACGCCATGTCGTCGCCCTTCATCTTCTTCCCTCTCTGTGAGCCTGGGATAGATACCGAATCCGCAAGACGCCCCGATTCTCACATTCAAAGAACGTGAGGAGGTGAAAGGAACCCATGAACGACCGCCCTTCGACATCAAGCCGTTCCTGACATCCGTGAGGAGGATCCCAAAATGAAACGAACGATTGCCTTCGCCATTGCGATAATTGTGCTGATGGCACTCATGCCGGCCTGCGGCCCGGCCACACCCGCGCCCACGGCCGCTGAGGTGCCGACGGAGGCTGCACAAGTGCCTCAGGCGAGCGCCACTCCCGAGGCGCCCAGACCCCAAGGAACGCTGCGGGTGGCCCTCTCGGGTGAGCCGGCTTCGCTCTACATCCCGAACACCCCGGACATGAATTCGGACACGGCCGCTTCACAGCTTTACGACCCCCTCGTGCAGCTGGATGATCAGGGGAGGATCATTCCCTCGCTGGCGGAGAGCTGGGATATCTCAGCCGACGGTACGGAGTACACCTTCCACCTTCGAAGGGACGTTGTGTTCCACAACGGTGATCCCTTTACCGCCGATGACGTCGTCGCCACGTGGGAGTACGGCAGGGACCCCAACACATCCAGGTGGCCGGACAGGTATGCGATCGCAGAGACCGTGGAGAGGATCGACGACTACACGGTCAGAGTCACTACGGATGGGCCTAAACCGCTTCTGCTCGTAACCATGTGGGACTTCTGGTCGATCATCCCCCACGCCTACATGGCCGAGGTCGGCGTCGAAGGATTCCAGGAACACCCTGTCGGCACTGGCCCGTTCGAGTTCGTCGAGTGGGTCAGGGGAGACCGCATTACCTACAGGGCCAACCCCAACTACTGGCAGGAGGGGCTTCCTGGGGTCGAGACGCTAGTCTTCCGATTCGTTACTGAGTCCGCGACCCGCGTGGCCGCAATACAGACGGACGAGATTGATATCGTCACGCGGCTGACCGCAGAGGAATCGCAGAGCCTCCAGAACGTCCAGGGAGTCATGACGAGCCAGTACGCCCTTTCACGCATCTACTACATCGCTTTCAACAACATGACGACCGGCGTTGGCCAACCGACGATGGACCCGAGGGTTCGCCAGGCGATGAACTACGCGGTCGATGTGGATGCGATCTTGGATGCCCTCTTCTATGGTTACGGCAAGCGGGCGACCGGTTTCATCGCAACCGGAGAGATGGGCTATGGCAATGTCCAGCCATTCCCCTACGACCCAGCCAGGGCGAGGGAACTGCTGGGCGAGGCGGGCTACGCAGAGGGGTTCACCATCGACATGGCCTGCCCTGCCGGCGCCTACAGCTCCTTTGAGGAGGTGTGCCAGGCCATTGCAGGATACATGGAGGACGTGGGCATCACGATCAACCTGTCCATCATGGAGTCGGGCCAGTACTGGGACCTTGAGGCCAACAAGCAGCTGCCGCCTCTCTTCGGTGACGCCTGGGCTGACACGAGCGGGGAAGCCTACAACCGCTTGTACGGCGCCTTGGCCGGGGAGGATGCAGCCTACTCGTCCTGGACCGATCCCGGGATCGACAGCCTCCTCGAGGCGATCTCACAGGAGATCGATGCTGATCAGCGCGCGGCGTTGTACGAGGAGCTCCAGGTATACATGCAGGACAACCCGCCCTTCATCTACCTGTACGAGCCATTTAGCTTCGAGGCCGTCCGGGACAGGGTCCAGGGCTATAGCCCTCGCCACTCCGAGTTCGTCTACTTCACGTGGACGTCAGTCGGGGCAGGTCAGTAGCTCCAACGGCTGAAGCCGACTCAAGTGCTGCTGAGGCGCAATCCCTGCTATGATGAATGCAGAGGAGCGCCTCGCTGGGGGGGAGGGCGCGCAGATCGCCCTCCCCCACGCAGTGGCCAGGGATCTGTCAGAGGACCAAGGGCTCTCGATATCCAAGGCTGGCCGCCTCCCGCGTCCGTGCCTCGCACCAACTGGCTTACGTTGCAGCTCGGATCCTGAACGTCACTCGAGACCGATGGCGAGAAGTCCTTTGACTACCAAGTCTGACCATCGGCAACGGAGCAGGGCAGCGCCGGACGATCGATGCATTGCCCCCAAGCACAGTCCAATCGGGTGATTCGTCGCCCTGAGCGTCGCAAGGGGCACGCGAGGGCCGTCATCATCGGCTTCGCGGCACAAGCGCCCCCGGTCGAAGGATAAGGAAGGAGCGGATGCTGCGTTACATTGCGTCCAAGGTGGCGCTCTCAGTTCTTCTACTCATCGGCGTTCTAACTCTCGCTTTCTTCATGCTGCGGGTCACTGGAGATCCTGCGTCTCTGATGATGCCACGTGAAGCCTCCCGGGAACAGATCCAGGCTTTTCGGGAGGCGATGGGCTTCAATCGGCCGCTCGGGGTTCAGTTCTGGGATTTCGTCACAAAGGCAGCCGTCGGCGATTTCGGCAACTCCCTACACTACAATTCACCAGCCCTGCCTCTGGTGCTGAACCGGCTCCCAGCGACGGTTGAGTTGGCGGCCGTCGGACTGCTCATGGCCGTCGCGTTGGGCATCCCGTTGGGCCTGGCAGGGGGCCTTAATCCTGGGAGCGTCCTCGACTCGATCGGTCGCTTCCTCGGCCTGATAGGCCAGAGCGTCCCGAGCTTCTGGCTTGCGCTGATCCTGATCCTCGTTTTCGCTGTGCGCCTGGGTTGGTTCCCCGCGTTTGGGCGGGATGAAACCAAGTCGGTGATCCTGCCCGCTTTCGTGCTCGGGCTGGCCGTTTCAAGCCAGATGCTGCGCATGACCCGTTCTACCGTGCTGGAAGTGCGCGGCGAGGACTATGTTCGAACGGCCTGGAGCAAGGGCCTGCATCCGCGAACGATCTACATCAAGCATATCCTGAGGAACGTCGCTATCCCTCTGGTCAGCCTCATCGGCGTCGAGTTCGGCTATATGCTCGGCGGGTCCATCTACATCGAGACGATCTATGCATGGCCAGGAATGGGGCAGTTGCTCCAGCAGGCGATAGGCTGGCGAGACTTCCCTCTGGTGCAAGCATTGGCTGTCTTCACCAGCGTCGTGGTGCTCGCCCTCAATCTGGGAACTGACCTCACCTATGCATTACTTGACCCCAGGATTCGGTATGGCAAGTAGTTCCTTGAGCCCCCAACCAGACAGCCTGCTTGCGGTGCAGCGCACGCTGAAGGACCGGCTGAGCTACCTGGGCAGGTTGCTGTGGCGCGACCGCAGCGGCGTGATTGGTTTGTCCACGTTCTCGCTTGTGGTTCTCGCGGCCGCCATCGCCCCCTTTGTCGCCAGGCACGACCCACTGGACCAGAACCTTAACGAGAGCCGGATGCCGCCGGCCTGGGACGCCGGAGGGTCCTGGGACCATCCGTTTGGCACCGATGCCCTCGGTCGGGACCTGTTCAGCCGGACGATCTACGGGGCACGCGTCTCCTTGACGGTGGGTTTCTTCGGAGTCCTCATTGCGGGCACCCTCGGCATGGTTGTCGGAGCGGTTGCCGGCTACTTTGGAGGCAGGATCGATGCTCTCATCACGGCCCCGATCAATCTGATCCTCTCCTTGCCGTACCTCCTTTTCGTTGTCTTCATCGCAGCCGTCCTGGGACGAAGTCTGATCAATGTCATTCTGATCTTCGGAATCACAGATTCGCCCATCTTTGCGCGCGTGACGCGAGGCGAGGTGCTGCGGATCCGCCAGAGCGCATACGTGGAATCTGCCGTGAGCGCGGGAGCGCGTTGGGGACGGATTGTGTTCGGCCACATCATACCCAACCTGATAGGCCCGCTGATCACATTGGCTACGTTTGAAATGTCGGCCATGATCTTCTACGAGGCCGGCCTTGGATTCCTGGGGTTGAGCGTCCCGCCCTCCGTGCCCAGTTGGGGCAACATGCTGGCCGAGGGCCGCAAGTACCTTTCGAGTTACCCCTGGCTGACCACATTCCCCGGTTTGGCGATCATGTTCACTTCCATGGCGATGAACTTGTCCGGCGATTGGCTTCGCGATGTCCTCGACCCTCGTCTGCGACGGGCGAGGAGATGAACCGGAGGCCTCGCATGTCGCCGATACTTGAAGTGAGAGACCTCGTCACCAAGTTCTACACTCTGGATGGCGTCGTCAATGCGGTCAATGGGGTCAGTTTCAACCTCGAGGAAGGCGAGATTCTGGCCATCGTGGGGGAGAGCGGCAGCGGCAAGAGCGTGTCCATGCTGTCACTGCTGGGGCTTATACCCACGCCTCCCGGCCGGATTGAAGGCGGGCAGGCTCTCTTTCACGGCTCGCAGGGCGCCCGCGACCTGCTAAGACTGCCCACCAGGGAACTGAATGAGGTGCGCGGCGGGCAGATCGGTTTCGTTTTCCAAGACCCCAACACGTCGCTCAATCCAATCCTTACGATTGGTGACCAGATTTCTGAGTCACTCGTTAGGCACCTGGGTTTGAGCCAGAGTCAGGCTCGGACTCGGGTGGTGGATCTGCTGGGCGAAGTTGGCATCCCGGATCCACAACTGCGGTACAGCAATTATCCATTTGAGTTTTCGGGGGGCATGCGGCAGCGGGTAATGATTGCTATCGCCGTAGCCTGCAATCCGCAAATCGTCATTGCCGACGAGCCGACCACGGCCCTCGACGTGACCGTCCAGGCCCAAGTGATTGATCTCCTCAAGCGATTGCGCGACAGACTGGGCATTGCAATCATCTGGATCACTCATGACCTCGGAGTCGTTGCCGGCCTAGCGGAGCGAGTCCTGGTCTACTATGGCGGGCGTGTCGTGGAGAGTGCCCAAGTAGACGACCTGTACGAGCATCCCGCGCATCCCTATACTCTAGGGCTTCTTAAGGCGTTGCCTCGCCTCGACTCGAGGGAGTCTAGGCGGCTCGTGAGCATCGAGGGTACACCGCCGGACTTGCTGACACCGCTCCGGCATTGTCCATTTGCCTGGCGCTGCACGCATGCTTTTGAACGCTGCTGGCAGACAATCCCCCCCCTATACCCAGTAGAGGCAAACCACATGACGGCCTGTTTCTGCAACCCGGAGAAAGGCGTTGTCCGGGATGACTGAAGACGGCGCGCTGATACGTGTAGTGGACTTAAAGAAATACTACCCGCTGCGCGGGGGGGTATTCGCCAATGTCCGTGGTATGGTTAGAGCGGTTGACGGCGTCTCGTTCGAAATCCACCGAGGTGAGACGCTTGGGCTTGTCGGCGAAAGTGGCTGCGGCAAGACGACCACAGCACGAGTGATTCTTCAACTGCAGAGACCGACCTCCGGCCAAGTGTTCCTGGAGGATATTGAGTTGACTCGCCTCAACTCAGAAGGATTGCGGCGGCTGCGCACACGGATGCAAATTGTCTTCCAGGACCCGTATGCTTCCCTGAATCCGCGGCACACAGTCGAACACATTGTTGCTGAACCATTGGTCATCCACGGTATTCTGACTGGGCTCGCTTTGCGCCAGCGTGTAGCCGAGTTGCTGGAGCTTGTGGGTTTGGACCCCGCTTACGGGCATCGTTATCCTCATGAGTTCTCGGGTGGTCAAAGGCAGCGCATTATGATCGCCCGTGCGCTTTCCGTGAAGCCCGATTTTCTGGTTTGCGACGAGCCGATCTCAGCACTCGACGTCTCCATTCAAGCCCAGATTGTCAACCTCCTCCAATCTTTGCAGGAACAACTTGGCGTTGCCTATTTGTTTGTTGCCCATGATCTCAGTATGGTCAAACACATTTCTCATCGAATTGCGGTTATGTATTTGGGACGATGTATGGAATTGACTGATCGCAATACCATGTTTGATGACCCGCTCCACCCGTATACCCAATCTCTTGCTTCAGCGGTGCCCATACCTAATCCAAAATTGGAACGCAAGCGGCAAAGGATCATCCTGAAAGGGGAGCCACCAAGTCCAGCTAATCCCCCAACAGGTTGTGTTTTTCATCCACGCTGCCCCCTGATGGCAGATATATGCAAAGTGGAAATTCCCAATTTCGGGGAAGTAAAGCCCGGGCACTTTGTTGCCTGTCACTTGGCAGATACTCATGGTAGCAACGAAATATCGGAGAATGCACTTTTCAATATGTAAGTTAATGGGAGGCGGAACGGCAAATTGATTTCATGGGTTGAAGGGAGAATGGGGATGAAGACCGTTAGAGAAAGCGCAAGAGAAGTGCTTGTGCTCGAGGAAACAGACGTTTTGTTTGTGGGTAGGAGTCCTAGCAGACGAACGCGGCGGCAGCAGGATTATCTCTAATCTGCAGGCAATGTTTACAAAGAGCACGGAGTGAGGAAAGATGAAGACGATCAAAGAGAGTGTTGAACTTGTGGTTGCGGGTGGAGGGACTGCCGGTCATATCGCGGCGATACAGGCTGCCCGGCTGGGGGTGAAGACATCGGTTATCGAAGCTGGCAGCATGCTGGGAGGCACGATGACTGCTGGCGGTGTGTATACTCCGAATCATTTTTTCAGCACCCGCAGACCAGTGGTGCTGGGTATTCCATGGGAGCTCAATAAGAAGTCAAGAGAATTGGAGGGGCTGCCGCTCCCAGATTACCGCAAGAGAAGACCAGTGGAAACTCCTGGCTATTACACCTATATCAATATCCCGATATATGTTGCCGTCGCTGAGGAAGAAGCCCTGAAAGCGGGGGTAATCCTGCATTACCACGAGTTCATTGCTGACATGGTCTCGGTTGGCAATACGTGGGAAATCACCTCCTTGGGGCGAGGGATTAAGCGCATCACGACGGCGAAGGAGATCATTGATTGTAGTGGCGATTCGGATGTGGTACGGATACTGGGTTTGGGCGTGTTGACATCAGATGAACGTCAACCGGCAACATATCAATATAAGATCGAAGGCATCGAATACGAGCAAATCTGGGAAAAGGAAGTTCAGATACTCTACGAAGAGGCGATGAAAGAGGGCACCCTGCAGAAGGGTGATTTCGCGTACCCGAATATGCTGCCTTTCAAATACTTCCTGGATCAAGGAGGGCATAACGCCACCCACGTATATTGCTCCGATACCTCTACTGCTGAGGGTCAAACACTCGCCAACATCGAAGGACGGGCGCGCATGTTACGGATGTTCAAATTCCTGACATCAACTATACCGGGCTGCGAGCGTGCCGTGCTCAAGACGATGGCTTCCTATGCGGTGGCGCGTGAGACGTTTCGAACACTTGGTGAATACGTCGTGAGCCAAGAAGATTTCCTGGAGGCAACCGATTTTCCCGATAAGGTTTGTAATGCTTTTAACTACATTGACATGCACAGCGAACAATCCGGCTGCGAGGTGAAGTTTTTACACGATGAAGAACTGCTGCCAAAAATCCCGTTGCGCGCCCTGATACCAAAGGGGAGCTCGCGAATTACCGTGGCGGGTAGGATTGTGTCCGCCGACCGGGTAGCCTTCGCCGGTATCCGCGCGCAATGCACCTGCATGGCAATGGGTCAGGCAATGGGCGCGGCGGCAGCGCTGGCGGTGCAAAAGGGAGTAGCTTCCAGAGAGGTCAACAGTCAAGATGTTGTGGCCATAACGGTTGAACATGGCGCGGTTCCTGTTTAATTCATTTTCTATTCTTATGCATGGTTGAGGCTATATGAAACACGTTAATGTTGTCTCAAGGCATGTGCCTGTGATTGCCGAGACAGATGTGCTGGTTGTGGGTAGCGGCCCGGGCGGCCTTTCGGCCGCCCTCAGTTCAGCCCGAGCCGGGGTCGATACGATGCTCGTAGAACGATTTGGATGCCTGGGTGGCAATATCACGGCTGTCGGTGTGGAGGGGATTGCTTGGTATCGCAAAGAGGGCACGACCGACGTCGAAGGGATCGGCATCGAATTTGAGCGACGCGCGAAGGAAATGGGCGCAACCAGCCCTGAGCCCCAATCGAAAAGCGAAGCGATAGACGCCGACATGTTTAAGTACGTAGCGGATGTGTTGGTGCAGGAAGCGAGCGTTACGCCTCTCTTGCACTCCACTGCTGTAGATGTGATCATGGAAGGCAATGCAATTAAGGGAGTGGTCGCCTACAACAAGTCCGGTTTGCAGGCTATCCTGGCAAAAAGGGTGATCGACGCCTCCGGCGACGCGGACGTCGCTTATCTTGCCGGCGCGCCGTATCGAAAGACCCCAAAGGAAGAAATGCTACCGGTAACCGTCATGTTTTCGGTAACAGGGGTGAATAGGGCCAGGTTTCTTGAATATGTAAGGGAGAATCCATCTACCTATAGGGATTGGGGAAAAAACTGGGAGATCCAGTCCGGAGGGAAAGAGGATGACCTATTTAGTCCTTATCTGGAGAAACCTTTTCACCGGGCCCGCGAGGAGGGCGTGATTCCAAAAGGCCTTACCAACATAGGCGGCACCTGGAGCACCATATCAGATACCGGCGAGGCCACCTATCTCAATATGATTCATATGACCCGTTATGACGGAACGGATGTCTGGGATCTGACAAAAGCGGAGATGGATGGCAGATATCAGGCCTTGCAGGCGATCAAGGCCCTGAATCAATTCGCTCCCGGTTTCGAAAATGCAAGACTGAGAACCTTTGGCATGACTCTGGGCGTAAGAGATACCCGGAAGATTATCGGCAGATTTGAGCTGACGGAGTACGATGTAAGAAATCAAGCGCGGTTCGATGATTCGATCGGGATATTTCCGGAGTTCATCGACGGCTATGGCGTATTGGTGCTGCCGACAACCGGGAGATACTATCAGGTTCCCTACGGGATCATGGTCCCACGAAATGTGGAGAACCTGTTGGTGGCCGGGCGATGCGTGGCCGGGGACAAGATCTCGCATGCATCACTACGGAATATGATGGGCTGCACCGTCACAGGGCAGGGAGCGGGGGTGGCAGCCGCGGTTTCCGTAAAAGAAGGCATTAATGTGGGCGAGGTCAATATTCATAAGCTTCAGAAGGCGCTCCAGAAACAAGGAGTTCGCATATTCTAGGGTTAGGCGGCGTCTCTCTCGCTTCTATCATGAGAATCAAACGGACGAAACTGATCGCTCACACAAAGGGAGTCCCACATACTTTGGAGAGAATCGTGAAAAGCTACGCTGACTTGAACACTCCGGAGAGAATCCTGTTGGGCCCTGGCCCCAGCATGGTGCCTCCACGCGTCCTCCAGGCGATGGCCCACCCGCTTCTGGGGCATCTTGATCCTCAGTTCATACAGTTAATGAAAGAAGTTCAGGATTTGTTGCGCTATGTCTTCCAGACAAAAAACCCGATGACCTTGCCAATATCCGGTACCGGCAGTGCGGGCATGGAATCCACGATTGTCAACCTCATCGAACCGGGAGATGCAATCCTGATTGGGGTCAACGGTTACTTTGGGGAACGGTTGTGCGATATGGCTAGCCGGTATGGCGCGATAGTGCATCGCCTGGACAAGCCATGGGGCGATGTGTTTCATCCGGAAGATATTGACGCCGCTCTGCGGAACCAGCCTGCCAAAGTGGTGGCGCTTGTCCATGCTGAGACGTCCACCGGAGCCTTAATGCCGTTGGAGGGGATGGCAGAGATCGTGCACAAGCACGGAGCTCTGTTGCTCATCGATTGCGTCACCTCGCTTGGAGGGATTCCGGTCAAGATCGATGAATGGGATATCGATATTGCCTACAGCGGCACTCAGAAGTGCCTGAGCTGCCCGCCCGGCCTTGCGCCGGTCACAGTCGGGCCGCGCGCTCGCGAAGCCCTTCATAAGAGAAAATCAAAAGTAGCCAGTTGGTATCTGGATTTAGGCATGATTGAACATTATTGGGGCGATGAGCGCACCTATCATCATACCGCTCCAATTAGCATGATTTTCGCCCTGCGCGAAGCGTTGCGAATCGTGCAAGAAGAGGGGCTGGAAGAGCGTTTCCTGCGCCATCGCGCCAATAGCGAGCTCCTTTGGGAAGGATTGGAAGATCAGGGACTCCGTTTGATCGTGCCTTTGGAGCGCCGTTTGCCGACGCTCACCACGGTTGCAGTTCCTGATGACGTGAATGAGGCCGAAGTTCGAAGGCGCCTGCTGGACGAATACAATGTCGAGATTGCCGGTGGTTTGGGAGCATTCAAGGGTAAAGCTTGGCGAATTGGCTTGATGGGTTACTCTTCACGTCGAGAAAACGTTGTCTTATTGAATTCGGCCCTAACACGACTAGTCGAGGCCTAGTCATAAATGTCAGGCCGCCTTCAGGAACGCTTTCAGGCCGACACGCAGGTCGGCGTTGATCTGATGCCGATAGAGCAGCGTCAGTTGATACAGGAACACAGCCCCCAGGGCGAAACGCTGGGTGGCCACCAAGCCTCGCGTCGGCACTGGCCCGTGCGCGTCAAAGATGGCTTTGAGCTGTTCATTGAAGTTCTCAATCGCCAGGGAGCGGGTCTTGTGGAGCATGCGGCGCACTTCCACGCCGGGGTCGGTATGGGGATAGGGATGTCCTTTCCCCCGCGTGGGGAGTAACCAGGATACACACGCGTTGGGCGCAGAGGGTTTCCAATTCGTCGTCACGGCAGTGCTGATCGCCCAAGAGAAAGCGCAGTTCGGGGGGAAGCTCCCGAATGAGCGCGGGCGCTTGTTCGTTATCGGCCGCATTGGCTGGGGCCATGCCCGCCGGCAGGCAGGTCAAGTCGGCCGCCAGCGGGATCCACACCGCCCCGGTACAGACGAGGTGCGATTTCCAGCCGTATACCCAGCCATGCCAGCCCGATTTGGTCCATCCGGCTTCGGTATCAATCGACGAATGCGGTACGACGCCCGCCTGGCGGTCGGTCTTGTGCCAGACCCCACCGTGGGCGCGCAACACCGTGCTTTCGATGGCGGCGGCTCGGCCACACCTCAACCAGGGCTGGATCCGGTCGACCAAATAGCGCCCCAGACAACCGATTTGCCCTGGCAGCGTACTGGGAATGGCCGCCAGACGCCGCTCCCAGGTGCGCCGGTTCGGGCAGTGCCCCTGTTCATCGGTCAAGAGTTGGCGCAAGGCCTGCAGGAACAGCTAGGCGTGACTTATCTCTTCATCGCCCACAACCTGAGCATGGTGAACCATATCTCGCCCGTTGTCGCGGTGATGTACTTAGGCAAGATTATGGAGCGGGCCACGTGCCGGAGACTGTTCGAGGATCCTTGCCACCCTTATACGCAATCGATCAATTCGGCAGCGCCCATCCCCAGCCCTAAGATGGAGCGGAAAAGGCAAAGGGTTATCCTCAAAGGTGAGCCACCCAGCCCGGCCAAATCACCTGCCGGCTGCGTGTTCCATCCGCGATGCCCTGTATCGTGTCAGCAAGAGCGGGACAAATCGGGGCTCCCAGTAAAGGCACACTTCTTCGGTCTCGACGGTCACGCAGCCGACTCCAGCATCTGTGTGTGCTGTGACGCCGCGCCTCCAGCGTTCTGCGTTTGATCTCCTCTCGTCGCGATTGCACCTCTGGCTGGATGCACTCTACCTGAAGATACGGCACAAGCATCGGATCGTCAGCCAGGCACTGATGATTGCCACCGGGGTTCAGGAGAACGGCGAACGAGAAGTGCTTGGCTTTGCGTTGGGGGCGAGCGAAGAGGAAGCCTTCTCCCGGAAGGACACCGGGACGGTGTGCGCAGCCTGGTGCGGCGGGGACTGAAGGGCGTGCAGCTGGCGACCAGTGACGCTCACGAAGGCCTGAAGAAGGTGCTGGGCCAGGTCCTGGCGGGTGTGACCTGGCAGCGCTGCCGGGTGCATTTCACACTTGCACATTCGGTGCAAGCGCAGGTGTGCGAAACCTGCTGGCGCATGTCCCGCGTGGGGATAAGTCCATCGTGGCGGCTGCCTTGCGGACCATCTTTGCCCAGCCGGACCGTCCGGCGGGGGGGGGCAGTTGGACGAAGTGGTGCAAGCTACACTTGCACCTGCGGCAAGTGCAGGTGTGCGGCGTCGCTGGCCCAAGGCGGCCGAACTCCTGGCGGAAGCTGAAGAGGACATCCTGGCCTACATGGCCTTTCCCGCCGAGCTGTGGGCCCGCATCTACTCGACGAACCCTTTGGAGCGACTCAACAAAGAGGTGAAGCGACGCACCAACGTGGTAGGGGTATTCCCCGACCGAGCCTCGGTGGTGCGGCTGGCGGGGGCCGTCTTGCTGGAGATTGCCGACGACTGGCTGGTGGGACGTCGCGATTTCAGTCTCGAGTCCATGGCCAGACTGAACGAACCCGAGCATCTGCTGGTAGCCGAACCAGCGCCGTTTCACCTGGCGCCTGTTCACTGGAGGGGGGTCCGCGACTCAATGTGATCGTGGAAGAGCACGGCAACCTACACCACTTGACAAGACGTGAACGGTAGATAACCCCAGGAGTTTCGTGCCAACCATGACATTTGTAACGTGCAGTCAATCATGGAATATGCAATAATGACCCATAAGACCGACCGGTCTGTCCGTTCTAGATTTGGAGATTCTAGTGTCGCTTAGAGAGGATATCATCCACGAATCGATGAAACTGTTTTCCCTGAATGGGTTCATCAATACTGGGGTAAACGAAATCATCACGTCTGTGGATTCGTCGAAGGGTGGTTTCTATAATCATTTCGCCAGTAAAGAGGATCTTTTCTATGAAGTGCTGGCAGAGGCGCAAGAGATGTGGCGAGCTCGCGTATTGTATGGCTTGGATGAAGTGGAAAGCCCTGCAGGAAAGATCATAAGGCTTCTCGAGAACTATCGCGATCGCTATCTCAAGGATGGGGACAATTTCCCAGGCGGTTGCATATTCATCACTTTTCTAGTTGAGCTTGACGATCAAATCCCTCAACTTATGCAAGCGGTGAATGAAGGGTTTGTAGGATTGAAAGACATGCTGAGGGGTTTCTTGGAGGAGGGAAAGAAGTTGGGCGAATTGAAGGAGGAAGCCAATACCAGTAGCGCAACAGAATTGATCTTCTCTGGGATGATCGGCTCGTCGGTCTTGTTTGGGGCGGAAAAGTCCACAACCGTGTTAGACAGATCGATCAACGCCTTGATCGATTATCTCAATGAATTGCGGAAGGAGAATACGCCAGCCAGTTGATGGCGATCAGTATCCCTCCTGGGATTCTCGTAGATTCGCACGATCATCCAGAGAGTGAAATGGAATTGACATTGGGATTCGAGGAAGCAGAGCTTCTCATACCGACGCTCTCGCTGATTGGAGAATGCGGTGGCGCTGAAAACACGGGATGATTATCTGAAGGCCCTAAGAAGGCTTCGCCCAAACATGTACAAGTTTGGTGAGTTGATTGAGGATGTAACAACAC
>Ga0315274_10006452_pt1 | contig 17068 bp, 15 predicted proteins | sample YL17G02_20_MG_FD_203700 | JGI IMG/M metagenome (GOLD analysis project Ga0315274, IMG submission 203700) | Sediment microbial communities from Yellowstone Lake, YNP, Wyoming, USA - YL17G02_20 | ecosystem: Environmental > Aquatic > Freshwater > Lake > Sediment | place: USA: Wyoming | collected...
CGGCCATGCCGGAGCGGCACACCCGTTCGTCGAGGGTTGGACGCTCGCCCCTGCACGCTCGTAGTGACGGATTACGTTCCGCTCTTGCTCGCAACTCGAAACTGTCTTTCTCGAAACTCTTCTTGAAAGCATTGCAGCCGTGAAACAAATCCCGATATAATGGGCGTCTGATACTCAGTGGGCATATGAGACGAATCGGCTGAAAGGAGATGTTGCGATGATGGTTCTAAGGGTAATACGAACGGCAACATGCGCGCTCGCGCTGGGAATGGTGGGGCTGGCCTGTCAGGCGGCTTGGGCCGAAGAGGGCACCCAGGCCGAATGGATAAGGGCGCAAAGAATGCGCGCAGAATATGTTTACACCCCTGTCCCGGAGGCCACGGACGAACAATTGCTGACAACGGTGCGAGATATAGGCTTCAACACCGTCATCGCCGAGAATGACGGTTACGAATTCGAGAGCGTGCGAGAGGTGGCGGTGGCAGCAGAGCAACACGGGCTGCATTTCTTCTCCAGCGCCCTTTTCCGCGGGGGACCTGAAGTGGAAAGGGTGATCGAGAAAGGAACCCGCCACTATGTGAACGCAAACGGGGTGGAGGCGCCGAAGGGTGGTTGTCCCTTGGACGTTCGCCTCTGGGAGGCAACCATCTTCGACCGGACCATGCCCCTGGTGGAATATAGCAAAGACCATCCCCTGGTGGCCGGCTTCATAAGCGACATTGAGAACTATGGCGGCAACGGGCCCTTCAACATACTCGATTTCTGTTACTGCGAGGGGTGCCTTACGGATTTCTTCAAAGCCAGGGGAATGAGCGACGATGTGAAGGCGATTCCCGCGCCGGAGAGGAAAAAGTGGCTGGAGTCGAAAGAACTCCTTGAGCCCTTCAAACAATGGGAAATGCAGCAGGTAGAGAAGGTTTGCCGGAGCCAGAGGGAGCGGGTTGACACCATCAACCCAGACTTCCTCCTGGGAGCGTTGCTCGAATACTGTCACGTATGGGCGCGGGATCCGCTGGGCTGGGCCATGGCAAAGGGCTTCGCCACGGAGCGGGCACCCTTCATCATCATGCCGGAGGAAACCTATGGTGGTTTCAAGGTCAGCATCCCTGAGTTCTACGGGGATGCAGAAGAACGTGGAGTTCCCGTGCTGCTGGTCCCAGGCTTCTGGCCCCGCCAGCACATGCCCATGAAACTCATCACTCACTTATACCTGGATGCGACTTCGGCGGATGGCTACTGGCTCTGGTATGGGCGCGCCTCCCTCAAAGACCTGCTCGTGTCGCGGGAGCCGGGGGTCTCGTTTCCGATCGCGGGCACGCCGGCGCAATGGCGCAGAGCCATCTCCCACCTTAACCAGGAGATAGACCGACACCTGGCCGACCCAGACTATCAACCCAGGTTGTTCCCCACCGACCCACGGCTTCCCCGGGAGATGACCGCGCTGAACGCGAGGGCGGCTCAGCCCTCCGCTGGGGTGAGGGTAAGGTCCCAGTCCTGGCGGCAGTTCTTCGGCGCCCCCTGGAAGGGATCGCAGGTCCTGGCGGAGGCGAGCGGGGCGGGGGAGTCGGTAACCTTCGAGGTGGAGGCGCGCCTGCCGGCGGATAGATACCAACTTCACCTCTTCCTCTCCAAGTCCCCCGACTACGGAATAGTCCAGACCTATCTGAACGGAAAGAAGGTCGGGGAGCCGGTAGATTGCTACTCGCCCAGGCGTTTCGTCACAGATCAGCTCCGCTTAGGCAATATAATGCCGGTGGGAGGCCAGGTGCGACTCGCCTTCCGCATCATGGGGAAGAATCCCAGGGCATCGGGATATGACTTCGGCGTGGCCGGCTATCAGCTGCAGAGCTTTGCCGATTTTGCCAAGGACTGGATCGTGCTCGGGCCGCTCCCCAACCCAGATGACAAGGGGCTGGATATTGACTATCTCAACGGCTGGCAGCCGGGCGGAGCGGCGAACCTGACTTACATCGGGAAGGGCAATCAGAAGATCGAATGGAAGAGGGCAACGACCCAGGCGGATCGAGAGGGCTACCTGAATCTTGCCACTCTTTTCGCGGACAACACCGATGCCGTGGCCTACGCTTACACCTGGGTCAAGGTTCCGGAGACGAGCCTGCGGCGGATCTGGGTAGGCTCGGATGATGGGATGAGGGTGTGGGTGAACGGCAAGGACGTTCTCTACTCCCACACCCACCGCGGCGCCTCGCCCGATTTCGCCTACGTGGATTTGGATCTCAACAAGGGCTGGAACTCCATTCTCTTCGCGGTTGACCAGGGAATCGGCGAGTGGGGGCTTTTCCTCCGCGTCTCAGACCCAGACCGCCAATCGAGATACGGCATTGCCCCGGAATAGAAGGAAAGGAATGATGAATTGATGACTGGAAGACTGCGAGCGATTCTATGCAGCTCACTGCTGATTGTAGTCGGGCTGTCATGTGGCATGGCTCGGGCAGCCGAAGGCAGCCAGGCCGCATGGATTCGGGCGGAGAGGATGAAGGCTACCTATAGCGTGGACTCCTCGGATGACCAATTGCTGGCCAAGCTGAAGGAGATAGGCATAAATACCATATTCTTGCGGGCCGGTTACAACTTTGAACAGCTGAAGCCGGCGATAGCCAACGCGGAGATGTATGGATTCCACGTCTTCCTGACCGCTCACTTTCGGGGCGGGGAGGAGATGCCCCGCTCGGTTGAGAAAGGAGTTCGCCTTTACGTGGGGGAGGATGGAGTGCAGGCGAGGATGACCGGCTGTCCCCTTGACGTTCGCCTTTGGGACGCCACCATCTTCGATAGGGCCTTGCCTTTTGCGGAATACGGCAGGGAGCATCCCCTGGCAGCGGGCTTCCTCAGCGACATCGAGAACTACGGCGCTTACGGGGAGGGGGCCTTCGAGGGTTTCAAGTTCTGCTATTGCGAGGGATGCCTGGCGGATTTCTTCAAGGCGAAGGGGATAAACGACGAGGCGAAGGCCATTCCCGCGCCGGAAAGAAAGAAGTGGCTTGAATCCAGAGGGCTGCTCGAAGCCTTCCAGGGCTGGGAACATGAACAGGTGGAGCGAGTTTGCCGCAGCGAGCGGGAGAAACTTGACGCGATAAACCCGGACTTCCTCCTCGGCGCCTATCCCAATATAGAAGACTACGAACTCGGCTGGGACATGGCCAGGGGATTCGCCACCGAGCGCGCCCCCTTTGTCAGCCTGCCGGAGAACACCTACGGCGGCTTCAGGCTGACCATCCCCCACATCTATACGATGGCCGAGCAACACGATCTCCCCTTCCTTTTGATGCCGGGCATCTTCCCTCGCCGGCACATCCCACTGAAGTTGGCCACGGACTTTTACCTGGCCGCAACTTTGGCGGACGGCTACTGGATTTACCTGGAGGTCCCCCCCCACAAATTCTTCGTGGACAGGGAGATGCCGACCGACTTGCCGCTCTACGGCACCCCTGCCCAGTGGCGCCAGGCCATCTCCCTCGCCAACCGGGAGATCCGCCGACACCTGCGCAACCCTCTTTCCCCCCCGCAACTGCTTTCAGCGGTTCCGCTTCAACCCAAGGATATGATCCCCTTTACCGTCCAGGCGGCGAGCGCCTCCCCGGGGGTGCGACTGCGGAATCAATCCTGGAGCAACTTCTTCCGCTCCCCCATAGCGGGCCACCAGGTGCTCGTCCAGGCAACGGCGCCCGGCGGGTGCGTAGCATTCGATATGGGACAGGAGATGCCGGAGGACAATTGCACCTTCTTCCTCAATCTTTCCCAGGCTCCCAACTACGGCATCATCCAAATGTATCTGAACGGGGAAAAGGTCGGCGGGCCCATAGATTGCTACTCGGCCAGGCCATCGCAGGTGAGGCCGATAATAATCGGCAAGACGCTCCTCGCGGGCAGGCAGCCCATCTCCTTCCGGATCGTGGGCAAGAATCCCAAGTCCTCGGGATACGATTTCGGAGCGGTCGGTTATCGCCTGCGCAGCCTGTCGAATTACTGCAAAGACTGGATGGTCTTAGGCCCTTTCCCCGTCGCAGGCCCAGGGATATTGGATGTGGACTATCTCCAGGGCTGGAAACCCGACGGCAAGCCGGGCCTGACCTACGTCGGCAAGGGAGGCATTAACATAGAGTGGCGACCGGTGGGGGTCAGGTCTGATGGTTACGTGGCTTTCGCGGACCTTTTCCCGGAGAGGGTCAACGCCGTCGCTTACGCCTACACCTGGGCCAGATGCCCCCAGGGGGGCCGGAGGCGCCTCTGGATAAACGGCAGCGAATGGATGAGGATGTGGCTGAACGGAGCGGAGACTTTCCGTCGGGATGGTCGCCCGGGCTTCGTCCGCGACTTCGATTTCGTGGACGTTGATCTCAAACCAGGCTGGAACTCCTTCCTCTTCGCAGTGGGACAAAGGAGCGACGACTGGCTGTTGCGAATGCGCGTCTCCGACCCCGGCGGCGAGGTGCAATACAGCGTTGTTCCGGAATAAAAGGAAAGGATGCAGTCCGCCTTGAGGTTATCCACGCCCTGCATAACAGTGGGAACTTACAACAGGTTCAAGTTTCTATCAGGGTTTTGCGGGAGATTTTCCAAGTTTTTGTGCTAAACTTGAACGCTTTCGGTGTTAAGTGCGGTAAACTCTTAGCGGTAATGGGAAATGGAAGGGACGGAAAAGTTGAAGGCAATGGGAAGGCGGATTGCCTCCGCCAGGGTGAGATTAGGCATCAAGCAGGTTGCGCTAGCCCAGACCATTGGGGTCTCGACATCCTCGCTGACCAACTGGGAGAACGGGCGGTTTGTACCTTCCCCATCTCGTCTCTACCGGCTCGCAGCGGCCCTGCAGGTCCCGGTAAGTTGGCTGCTCGGTGACGGCTTCGGCGAGTCGCCAGCCCTCGAGGCTGACTTTGCGTCATTGCCGGATCCCGAGTCGCGCGTCCGGGAAGCAAAGGAACCCTATGGGGGCTTGACGACTGCCGACAGGGTGGTCGTAAACTGTCCGCATTGTGGAAAAGAACTTGAAATTAGGAGGCGGCCCTGATGCGAACGCGGCTGGGTGAGATTGCCTTGGTGCTGCTGATGTTTTTGGTCTGCCCCTTATATATCCTCCTGAACGAGATGGCTGGCTTGCCTTCCGGGCAGTCCACTCGCTACCCTTGGCTCGTCTGGCTGGCGGGCGCGGTTAACCTTTGGCCTTACTGGACCGGCCTGCTGGGGCTGGTTATCGTGTTGGTCGTGTTGGCCGTCAGGTGGCTTTGGCGGAGGGCGCCTACTAACGAAATGAGGAGGAGAGAGAAATGAAATCAGCAACGCTAACAAACGTCCTACTGGTGGTGATCGCGGTGGCTTGCGTAGGGAACTTCTTCCAGGGGCAGGCAGGGAGGAATCCGGCGGGGGCTTATGGGGAGGGTGCAGTCCGAGTTGTGGGCGAAGTAGAGGTCAAGGTCAAGAACTGGGGTTTCGAGGCAATCCCCGTGAGTGTGAGGAAGTGGGACGTCATCGGGGACATCCCAGTGAGGGTAGCCGCAGGTATTGGGGGCTCCTCGCTGGGAGGGATGGTCGGCGGTTCGCCACTGGCAGACGCCTTGGCTAAGCTGGCGGCGGCTCCCCCAGCCTCGGTCTCCCCGCAAAAGCGTCAGGTCCGGTCGGGAGAGGGATTCCAGGGCGACATCGTCGTCTCGAATGTGACCCTTGGAAGGAGAAAAGGCAAAGCAGGGCCGTATTCTTGGTCAGTGGGTTCTGAGGTCTCCGTAGTGAAGGGCACGGCTACAAATGTGGGCACGAGCACTGCCAAACTGAGGACATTCATGGTCGAAGGTTATGACGGCCAGGGAACGTTGGTTACTACGAGAACGGGCTTTCTACCTGGGTGCGAGGGGTTAGACCGCTTTTTCCAGCCCCTGGAGTTGGCAGCTGGGGCGTCGCTCACATTTGAGTCTGAGTTGGGAGTTGAACCCATGCCCTATGGGGTTACCACAGTGATTATAAAGTTCCCCATACAATGAAGGGCATCCAGGAGGCCATCCCTGGGGAGACCGTCAAGGCAGCCCGGCAGGCAGCGGGCGTGTCGGTTACGGAACTAGCCCGCCGCCTGGGGGTGGCCGAACGAAGCGTCCTACGTTGGGAGTCTCGCGAACGGGAACCCAAGAAGGAAATGATGAGTTGATGACTGCAAGACTGCGAGCAATTATCTGGAGTTCGCTGGTAATTCTGCTGGGGACGGCATTGGGCCCGCTTTGGGCGGATGAAGGCGGCGCCCAGTGGATCAGGCAGGAGAAGATGAAGGCCGTCTTCAATCCGGACACTTCAGATGAGGAAGTCATGGCCACGCTGAAGGAAATAGGGATGAATACCCTGATGTGCTATGGGAGTTATGACCTGGAGAAGGTTAAGCCTGCCATAGCCATGGCGGAGAAATACGGATTCCACATCCTCCTTATGAACAATCTCCGAGCCGGGGAAGAGATCCCTCGCGCGATTGCGAAGGGGGTCAGGCTCTTCGTGAGGGAGGATGGGGCACAGCCCAAGATGACTCCCTGCCCCCTGGATGCCCGCTTTTGGGAGTCGAGCATATTCGAGAGGGCCCTGCCTTTGGCGGAATACAGCAAAGACCACCCCCTCGTGGCAGGATTCCTCAGCGACTACGAGAACTATGCTCCTTATGGGGAGTGGGCGGACTCCCTCGACAACCTCAGATACTGCTATTGCGAAGGATGCCTCAATGATTTCTTCAAAACCAGAGGGATGAGCCAGGACGGCAAGGCCATTCCTCCCGCCGAGAGAATGAAGTGGCTGGAATCGAAAGGGCTTCTCCCGTATTTCCAGGAATGGGAGCGCCAGCAACTGGAGGCCATCTGTCGCAACGGGCGAGCCAAGATAGACGCGATGAATCCGGACTTCTTCTTCGGCTGCTTCCCCGGCCTGAATGATTACTCCTACTTGGCGTGGGATATGGCGAGAGGCCTGGGAACCGAGCGCGCTCCTTTCATCGTTATGCCGGAGAGTTACAGCGGCTTGCAGGTCAATACCCCTCTTTATTACGACAGATTGGAGCAGAGCCGTGTCCCCGCCCTCGTGGTAACCGGCCTTTGGCCGAATGGAACCACCCCCCTGAAATATGCCACTAACCTCTACCTTGCCCAGACCCTGGCCGACGGTTACTGGCTCTACTACGAGCGCATCACCCTCAAGAACCTGCTCGTGTTGCGAGACCCAGCCGCTCCGCCCGCCGTTGTAGGCTCGCCGGAGCAATGGCGGAACGCCTTCCTGACCGCCCGCACGGAAATAGCCAAGCACGAGGCCAATCCTGATTATCTCCCCCGACTGGTGTCACTGAATCCAGGGCAGGAGAAGCGGATGGTGCCCTTGCGGGTTGAGGCAGCCCATCCGTCTCCTGGGGTTCAGGTGAGGAATCAGTCTTGGAGCAGGTTCTTGAACGCGCCTTTCCGGGGCCATCAGCCACTCGTTGAGGCCAATGCGCCAGGGGATTCCGTGTCCTTTGACCTCGGAGGAGCAATACCAGAAGACAGTTACGACGTTTTTCTCTACCTCTCCCAGGCGCCTGACTTCGGCATCGTGCAGGCGTATTTCGGCTCGGAGAAGATCGGGGCGCCGCTGGACTGCTACTCGGCTCGGCGCGCGGAGGCAGGCTCGGACGCCGGGCTGTTGCCCATGGGCCGGATGACACTTAACGGACAATCGCAGATCACTTTCCAAGTAGTGGGGAAAAACGCCAAGTCCTCGGGGGACAACTTCGCTGCGCTGGGCTACCGCCTGACGAGTTTTTCCCCTTTCTGCAAAGAGTGGATGGTTTTGGGGCCTTTCCCCAATCCGGAGCAGAAAGGGCTGGATAATGACTATCTGCAAGGCTGGAGGCCAGACGGCAAGCCCGATCTAACCTACATCGGAAAGGGAGGCCAGGAGATAAAATGGCAACATCCCCAGGTCAAACCGAACAACTACGTTGATTTCAGAGAGGTCTTCGGGCAGGGGAACAACGGCGTTGCCTATGCCTATACCTGGGTTAAGTGCCCCAAAGCAGGCCGGAAACGCCTGTCGGTGAATGCCGCAGAGGGGATGGTAAGGATATGGGTGAACGGCCAGGAGGCCTCCTACGGTCCGGACGGCCCGGGCCGCATGCCCGATTACGGCTTTGTGGACGTTGACCTCAAGGCAGGCTGGAACTCCCTTCTCTTCGGAGTCAGCCAAGGGGGCCTTGATTGGATCGAGTGGAAATTGCGGTTACGGGTCTCAGACCCAAGAGGTGAATTGCTCTACAGCACCGCCCCGGAATAAAACCGAGCAAGATGGGAGAGCATCCACCCTGGCTTTCATAAGTCCCTGCATGTTCAGGTTATTGGGAGAAAATCCCAACAATAGGGAATAGATTAGTTGTAAGTAAGAAAACGGGTGCTTGGTCGCGGATTGCGCAGACGGTCGTGTAAGCTCCCGGGGTGGCTCTGGGTGAAACGGAGGCTGATGGAGCCGCCAGACGGTTGACCTCTGCGCAATCCGTTTTGTTGTAGTCTCAAACTACGGATTGCCCGAGGAAAGTGACCGGTGACCTGCCGCCGGTCACTTTCCTTAGCAGTCAATGGAATCCGTGTAATGCGTCTTCCTGGTGAAGTCCAGGCCAGTGCCCTTGGGGCCTAGCCCTGTCCGACAGGTCTCAGATATTCTCCTTATGGCGGGAAAACCTCAATGGTGGGGAATACGTTAATTGGAAAAGGAAAAACGAACACTCAGACGCGGATTGCGCAGACAGTCGGCCCCGCTCCCAGGGCGGCTCATGGTGAGAAAGAGGCAGATTGGGCCGCCGGGCCGCTGAACCCTGCGCAATCCTTTTTTTCTTTGCTTTCAGACCACGGGTTATGCGGGGGGCATCCTTTTCTTGTTCCATATCATTCCGTGTAATCCGCCTTCGTCCGTCCGAGCATGGGCGGACTTCCCCCTTCGCTGAAGCTACGGGGGACAAGTCGGCGGACAAGTCCGTGGTTAGCACTTCTCCTTGAGCTCAGTTCCCGCGATACCGGCTCAGCGCCCCAGCCGCGAGCCAGGCAAAGGCCATGGCGGTCAAGGCGCAGGCGGTGAATCCGCCCTGGCGGGTCGCGGTCTCGCCGAAATGATCGAGCAATAGAGCTGCCAGGGCTATCCCCACTCCCATGCCGGTCTTCAGGATGAACCCCTGAACGCCGAAGTAAATGGCCTCGCGCCGCTGCCCCGTCCTCTCCTCGTCTCGGTCCACAATGTCAGCCACCATGGCGTTCGGGAGGGTGAAAAGCGCGGCGATCGCCGGCCCGGCGCACGCCATGATTAGGATTGACTGGCCAAACGGCGAAAGCGGCAGCGGCAGCCTGCCGAGGAATATCAAAGGCACCATCATCAGCCCGAAATAGACCATGGCGCCGCCCAGCAGCCGCTTCTTGCCGAGGCGCCTGGCGAAGCCGGGCATGAAGGGGAAGAATAGCGCCGCGACCAGAAGACCAGTAGCCATGACGATTCCCTGCCCGGTCTCGGGCACCCCGGCCCTTATCTCCACCAACTTGGGAAGAGTCCCGACGATGATCCGCAGGGCCATCCAGAAGAAGAGTTGAGCGATTACATAAGGCACAAAGAAGGGGTTGCGCAGGGTGGCAAGGAAAGCCTGGCGGAGAGGCAAATCGCTCCGTTCTGCGCTGGAGCCCGCCGCGGCGGGTTGAGCCGGCACGAACAACGGCGCCAGGGAACAGACCAGCACTACCGGGGCAAAACACAGAGCCATGGTGCGGTAGCCGTAGTGGTCAATGAGATAGCCCGCCCCCAGCGAGCCGCCCACCGCCCCCAGGACGTTGAAGCCACCCTGCCAGGCGGTGAGCGCGACCCGCTCACCGGAGGCCGGGGCGATCTCGGGAAGCATCGCCAGGTAGGGGCAGACTACGATGGTGAACGCTACGAAGAATAAGGAAATGGTTACGGCCAGATAGGCGGCGTTAAGGGCGGAGATCGTTGGGGTCGGCGGCGTCCAGATGAGGGAGAACATGAGGGCTAAAACCGGCGCCCCGATGAGGATGAAGGGCTTGCGCCGCCCCCACCGGCTTTTCACCCGGTCGCTCCAGAAGCCCACAAGCGGGTCCGCAATCGCGTTCATCATCTGGCCGACCATCATTGCCAGAGCGAAAGCACCGGCCGAAGCCAGGACCGTCCAACGGAAGTCCTGGGGGTCGGGCCGGTAGCACTTCAGCAGCCAGGTGAGCGTCATGTCGGTAGTCAGCGCAACGCTGAGGTATCCGACCCCATAAAGGACCTTGTGTCTGGTGCGAAGCCGCATCGCGGCCACGCCATCGCGCCCGGTTCCTCTCATAAGGCCAGGGCCTCTTCCATCATCTTTCCATGCTAACCTTGATGTAACACCTTGGCAAACTTCAGTGACCAGTGGCCAGTGACCAGATAGAGTTCGGCCTGCCCGAAATCCATTCCTTGCCACCACGTCCCCGGTAGGAGGAACTCCCCAGCCCTTGCCTTTGTTGAAGTAAACGATGCGGAAGGACGCGCCTGAATGCTATAATACAGGTATCCGACGGAGTGGAGTGAAACGATGAGCACAAAAGAAGACCTAGAAGCATTGAAGTTGGCGCTGAAGAGCGAGCAAGATGGATACGAGTTCTACAAGAAGGCAGAAGCGCGGGTGGTCAGTCCTCTGGCGAAACCCGTCTTCTCGGCGTTGGCCAAAGATGAGTTCGAGCATATACGGATCATAAGGAAATTTTGCGCGGCGCTGGAGAAGGATTTGGAATGGCCCTCGTTGGACAAGGAACTGGAGGGCATGACAACGCAGACAAAAACGGTCTTCGAGAAGGCATCCGAGGAGCTGGCAGAGCGGATCAAGGTCGGAGCCACTGATAGTGAGGCGTATAAGGCAGCCTTACAACTGGAGAACGAGGCGTATACCCTTTATGCCCGGCTCCTCCAGGAGGCAGAAGATGCCAAGGCAAAGGAACTCTACAGGTTTATGGGTCGGTTGGAGATGGAACACTGGAATTTCCTGGCCGACACCTTGCTCTTCCTCGACAACCCCCAGCAATGGTTCTTCCTCCACGAAAAGCCGATAATAGAGGGGTAGGACAAACTTGCACCAATTGACGCTAAGAGGATGGAACTGGATGAAGACAGGCCGGTTTGTAACGGCCGTAGTCATCCTGGGGAGCATTCCCGTCTGGGCAGGCCATGACGGCGCGCGCCGGGCAGATTGCTCCCCCGCGGTTACCTTCGTATCGGACCGCGACGGTAACTTCGAAATCTACCTGGTGGATGCTGGTGGCGGCGCGGCTCTCGACCTCACAAATGATCCGGGTGACGACTGGCAGTTCTCCTGGTCCCCCGACGGAAGCAGGATAGCCTTCGTCTCGGACCGCTACGGCAATGAGGAGATATGGGCAATGGGCCGCGACGGCTCGAACCCCGTGAATCTCACCAACAATCCAGCGGACGATTGGTGGCCGGTCTGGTCGCCGGAAGGAACCAGGATAGCCTTCCTGTCCTCCCGCGATGCTAACTGCGAGATCTATTCGATGAACGCCGATGGAACAAACCAGACCCGCCTAACCAACAACTCGGCATTCGAAAGTGATATTTCCTGGTCGCCGGATGGGAGCAAGTTGGCCTTCGTCTTAAGCCTCTCCGGAAGGTATGAGATCTATACAATGAATCTGGATGGGACGCATCAGACCAATTTGACGATAGACAGGGCGGACAATCTCTTCCCCTCCTGGTCGCCGGACGGGAGGAAGATCGCCTTCAGTTCCTCTCGCTCCGGCAACTCGGATATCTACGTGATGAACGCTGATGGGTCGGGCGAAGTCAACCTCACAAGACATAATGGGGGAGACTGTCATCCGGTGTGGTCGCCGGATGGAACCAGGATAGCTTTCCAGTCCTCCCGCGACGGGAACGATGAAATCTACATCATGAAAAGCGACGGGTCGAGTCAAACCCGTCTCACTCACAGCAAGGCCGACGCAAGAGAGCCTGCCTGGTCCCCCGACGGAGATAAAATAGCCTTTCAATCCCTGGCCGACCGCCAGTTCGACATCTGGGTCATCAACTCGAACGGAAGAAGCCAGCACAATCTCACCAACAATCCGGGGGACGACCTCTGGCCTGCCTGGGCACCGGGGTAAGTCCGGAGTCCAGACACTAGAGGTCATTTCAAAAGCCCTCCAATGACCAGCGGGCGTCCGTCCGCCGCGGTGGACGGACGCCCTTACCCAGGAGAAACCCCAATGTAGGGGAAATGCTGACGGCCTTTGTCCCGTTCGGGTAGCAGGGACTCTCCAGTCCCTGCGTTTTGAAATGAGTTCTAGAGTCTAAGAGTCTAAGGCAACTGCTGGACTGAAGGAGGGAGGACACAAGGTCCTCCCCTACACAGAAAGACCTCGAGCATGGAGGGGGCTGCCTTTGGGGCGGGGCACTCAGGCCTACTTCTCTTGAAAACCTGAGCCGGAATGATGACAATACCACTCGCCATTGGGCTGAATCTCAAGAACCAGGAGGGAACGATAAGATGAGAGTTCGTCATGGAATGAAAGTGGCACTATGCGCTGGCCTACTCGGGGCGGTTATCAGCGCGGGGGCGAAGGCGGCAGAGGTTCCGAGCGTAGTTTACGACAACCCCGTTGCAGGGTTCAGCATCACGATTCCCGAGGATTGGGACATGGGAACGGGCGTGCTCGGGGACACCACGATAACGTTGAACCCAAGGACCCCATCGGGGGCAGCGCCGTCGTTCTCCTTCTTCTACATGCAGGACAAGCCGGAACAGGGAGCCAGAAACATCGCCCAGTTTCTGACGGCCGTCGGCCCCGCCCTTGGGGTGAGCATTACGCCCCAGGTGCGAGCCACGGGAAAACCGAACGAATGGGAGGTCACGGCGAGCGCGGAGTTTCCCTACGTTGGCGAGGTGAACGGCCGTTGGCTATGCCGGCTGGAGAAAAACACCACCTACGTGATCGGCGTGCTGGCGACCACGCAGGCCGCGTCAGACTATAGGGACGAAATGGAGACCGCCTTCAACACCTGCCACCTTATGGACCGGCCGCTGGTCCACTACTTTCGCGAGCCCACCGAGAATGGCTACCGCCTGGTAATTCCGGAGGGCTGGCAGTGGGAAGGATCAATCTTTCGCGACGTCAATGTCCCAGGCTGGTTCGTCTTCAAGGTGCAAAGCCCGGAAAAGCTCACCGGCTGCTTCGAGTCGCAGCCGGTAACGTTCATGGCCAATTACATAGACGCCCAAACATTGGCCGGCGGGGCTCTTCTCGACTCTCTCAGAAATCAAGTTGGCGATATCGAGCTCGAATCATTCCACCCCCTGCCCAGGGCCGGCAAGGACTTGGCCATCGCCATTGCGATAGCCACCGGGGGCAATACGAAGATCCAGGCGGAGACGGCCTTTGCCGATTACATCGGCACTCAAGACGGAACCCGCGTGCGGATCAGGGTGGATATTTCCAGTTACTATCTGCCCTTGATGTTTGGAGGCGGCTCCGAGACGGTATCGTTTCGCGGGGCCTGGGCTCCGATTGATAAGTTCGACGAACTCTTCCCCATCGCCCGCGGCGTGGACGCCTCGCTCTGGGAAACGCCGGAGTGGCGGAGGAACATCCGGGCGACGGTAGCGGCGGTTCTCAAGGGAAGGGCAGGAGCGATGGGAGAGGCCGCCGAGGATTGGGACCGCTACCTGCGGGAGGTAGAAATGGTGAAAGATCCCCAGACCGGTGATGCGCAGGAAGTCCCCTACGGCCCAGGGCAGGTCTGGAAAGACCAGGACGGCAAGATGTTCCGCGTGCCCGAATCGCAAACCCTCCTGAGCGAATTAGACCGCCGGGGATGGAAGAAGGTTCAATAAGAAAAAGCAACCACGGATTACACGGATCAGAAGTTTCGAGAAGGAGAGTTTCGAGTTTCGAGCAAGTCAAAAGGAGGAAGAACATGTTCGACACTGTGGACTCATTACCAGTGGTGTTCTGGGTGGCGTTGGTGCTGCAGGCCATCGTTTGCGCGATCCTGTCCGGTGACTTGGCCGACAAGAAAGGATACTCGTCAGGCTCATGGTATGCCGCCGGTCTGTTCTTCGGCGTTCTAGGCCTAATAGCTGCGGCGGGCCTGCCAACGAAGTCGGCGTTGCATCAAACCGGATCGGCAATGTTGAAGAAGTGCCCTGACTGCGCGGAGGACATCAGGGGAGAAGCTTTCGTATGCAAGTATTGTGGTCACAAGTTCACGAAGGAGGAGGCCATCGCAGCTCTCGGGTGGGCACTGAGCAAGGGGGGCTTGGGGGAGCGCCTACAGGCCATAAGAACGCTCACGGTAATGGGGGACAAGTCTGCCGCGCCTCATCTCATAAGGGCGCTTGCTGAGGCAGACTCAGACCCTTCCCTTAGCCTGGACGAGTCGCAATGGGTGGACAACGAAGCGTGCAATGCACTGAAGAAGCTCGGCGACGCCACGATGATCCCTGACCTGGAATCTATCCTTAAGCGTGGCGAACGGGGCATGAGGTGGCAGAAGTCAGTTGAGGTGCTAGCTGGACTTGGCGAACCTGCCATCCCGGCCTTGATCGGTGCATTGAAGCACGAAGCCGTTCGCACTAGCGCAGCCTCCGCACTCGAAGGAATGGGCGATCCAGCCATACCGCATCTGAAGAAGGTGCTGGAAGAAGGAGACCGTGCGGTTCGCAGGATTGTAGAGAGAATCCTGAAGGCTATCGAGAACCGGTAATCGAGGCGGGACGACAAACGCCGCTGGGCACCCCAAAGGCCCGCGGTTGATCGGTTGCAGGGTAACGGTGGCCGTATCCGTCATTGCGAGCGAAGCGAAGCAATCTCAAAGCGTTGTCGGGGAGAGATGCCAGTGCAACGAAAGCAGTACTTCGTTTACATCATGACGAACAACGGCAACACTACCTTGTACACCGGCATGACCAACGACCTGAGCAGGCGGGTGTATGAGCACCGGGAGAAACTGGTTGGCGGATTCACAAGGAGATACAACATAGTGAAGCTCGTTTACTACGAGGCCTATGACCGCCGTGAGGACGCGATACGCAGAGAAAAGCAGATCAAAGCCGGATCAAGGCAGAAGAAACTGGACTTGATCAACAGCACGAACAAGGGGTGGAGCGACCTTTATCCCGAGATATGAGATTGCCGCGTCGTCCCGACTCGGCTGCGCCGAGGTCGGGATTCCTCGCAATGACGGGTTTGGCAGGCCTCGCAGAGGATCTTGATAAAGAGTACCCACAGCGAGTGGCGCGTCCTCTACCCTGAGATATGAGATTGCTTCGCTTCGCTCGCAATGACGGGCTCTGCGGCTGCTCTCCCCAAACGGAAGGTCGCGGCCTACACGGACAGTTACTCTAGGCTCTCTAGCCCCGGGACTCAGGACGCTGTCCACATGCACAACGCAACTGCGAGTCACTGACCACTGGACTTGCCCTTACTTGGAACTTGGAACCTGAAACTTGAGACTTCCCCGTTCCTCACAACCCAAAATACCGCTTGGCATTCTTGTATAGGATCAGTTCTTTCTGCTTCTCCGTTAGGAAGGATTTCTGGATGGGCAGGAGCGTGCTCGCTACGTAGCAGATGTTCAAGTCAGAGCCGAAGAGGAGTTTCTCCGCGCCAACAAGCCTCACTGCCTCCTCCACTCTCCGGTAGCCGCCGCCGGCCCCGCTTATCTCCCACATGACGTTGTCGTAATCCCTGACTACCTGCGCCCTCTTCTCCACCTCCCAGAGGTGCGCCACTATCACCTTCGCCCGCGGATACCGCTCCATCATTCCCCTCAGATTGTCCCCGTCACCGTGCCTGATGTGGATGAGGATGGGGAGATTCAGCTCCATCGCCTTCTCCACCACGGGAAAGACGAACGAGTCGGTAAGGCAATAGTTGTTGTATACCGGGCCGAGTTTGAGGCCCCGGAAGCCTTGCTGGCAACGTTTGTCTATCTCGTCCACCGCCCTTCGGCCACAGTGGGGATTAGTGTTGATGTAGCCGAGCACCCGATCAGGGTATTTACACATCGCCTGCCAGGTGAGTTCGTTTCCGTCCTCCGGGCGATACATGATGCCCGCGGCGGCGGAGAAAAAGCCTTTCTCGATGTTATACCGGTCCATCAGGGCGATCATTCTCTCAACGCTTAGTGCCTCCACTCGCGTCCAGTCGCGTTGCTGGGCGGGGCCGAGGTGCATATGAGCATCAATGATGGGCATACTGGGGGCCTCCTTCCTCATCGCCTGCCCTCGAATATCCTCAAGAGATTCCCGCTGAAGATCGCCTCTCTTTGCTCGTCCGACAACTCGCTCTCCATCGTCCGCCCCAACACATGAGCCGGGTCCAGGTCCGGGAAGCCGGTGCCGAAAACGATCTTGTCGGCCCCCAGGTAATCCACGCCCGCCCGCAGCGCATCGGGAATGTCCAGGGCGGCGCCCGCCACGAGGTAGGCGTTGGGAAGTTGAAGCGCGGGAGAGTAGAGTTCGCGAGTATAGGGGCCGTTGAGTAGAATGAGAAAGGGAATCTCGGCAAATCGCGCGGCGAAGGGAAAGAGATCCTGCGTGGAGTGCCCACAGTCCGCCAAGACCACCAGCCCATGCTCGTGGGCAATTTCCAGGAAGGGCAGGATGATCCTCTGCAGACGATAGGAGTCCCCCGCCTGCAGCCCTAACTTCACCATCTTATAGCCCGCCTCAGCCGCTTCCCGTATCCCCGTCACCGTCGCCGGTCCCCAGCCGGCATCGAAGAAAGCCACCGGCACCACCCTGTCGGCGGCCCTCTGACAATCGGCGTAATGCTGCCGGTTGCCAGCCAGGAAGTCGGCGAAAACCGACTTAAAACTCACCAGGCAGGCCTTGTCTATGCCGTAGTGGTCGTAGATCCGCAGCGCCTCCTCCAGGCTGATGTCCATGCCCGTAAGAGGGTTAAAACCTATATGTGCTTGAGCGTCGAAGACCATGTTAACACCCAGTTGCCAGTGGCCAGTGACCAGTGGTCAGAGGGGGCCACCGCGCGCTCCATTGGAAGTCCAGCCAGGCAATCTCTCTTAACCGGTC
>Ga0315274_10006455_pt1 | contig 17066 bp, 22 predicted proteins | sample YL17G02_20_MG_FD_203700 | JGI IMG/M metagenome (GOLD analysis project Ga0315274, IMG submission 203700) | Sediment microbial communities from Yellowstone Lake, YNP, Wyoming, USA - YL17G02_20 | ecosystem: Environmental > Aquatic > Freshwater > Lake > Sediment | place: USA: Wyoming | collected...
TCCTTCTTCTGCAAATTGAAATCCATCCCCTCTCCTCCCTATGATTGGACGAGGAGATATTAATAGAAGTATTTATATCAGTCTATCTTAGGTGATTCGGAAAGATTTGTGTGACAATGTCAAGTTAGAAGCAAATATTAATATTACCGCGGGAGAGTTTCCATCTGAAGTGTCGTTGGAAACAACCGATCTAACCAAAGGGGATGTAGTGCAAGTCGTTACCAGTAATGCAGACGTGCAGTGGACTGGGAATATAAAAGAAGATGTTAGCTCTGATAGTCCTTTGTTTCATGTCTATTATGTTTCTGGTAGCGGAAACAAATCATGGAAAATTCCAACACACGGAAAATCATTAGCAGTAGTTTTTGAAAGAGAGATAGGTCCGACGATTGGCGGGAAACTTCGGGTCAATGTTCTAAACAATGGCAGCGTTATAATGGGATCGGATGAACGCGACGGCGTTGTGGACCTTGGAACTGGCTTTTACAGTACGGCTAATGTGCTCCGAGACAGCAGTCGAGAAGAAATCAGGAAAAGATACAAATGAAGTGATATTGAAGACGGAAACAAGGATGTTCCGATAATAAAATAACTTCCGCTAAATGAGTTTAGCTAAACTCTAAACTCTTTTTTGGAGATCTCTAAGAAATGCGTTTCTAGCTATTGAATTATTACTATATTTATTATTTAGCTTCTATCTATCTCTATCTCAAAGTAATCGATATCAATCAAACTCACGATTTTGCGTGAATTTGTGCAATCGCTAGGTAATAGGCTATAACAATTTAGAGTTTAGCTAAACTCTTAGAATCAGCACTTTTGCGCTCCTATTAAGATGGTATGTCTTAGTTTCAATATCATCTTTCATTGTGGACAGCAGCACCGAAAAACTAGCTTTGCTTAGGTTCATCTTCTGCCTAGCCTCTTTGGCCAGCATCTTGCCGCCATTGGCCGCGATCAAGGCCCGCAGGATCTCCCCTCTGTCCTTCTGGAGAGGCTGTGGATCCACTCTCTCAAGCCGTGCCAGCCTTTGGCGATCATAAGCTCTCTCCCTGGCCGTCATGTCCTCCAAGCTCTCCAGGCTGGCCTTGAGGTCCAGGACTACCTGGAGGATCTGATCTGGCCCTTTCTGGCCATCCTGTGGAGCCTCTCCCCCCCTCTCCAGCTCCTCCAGCCTGCTCTCAAGAGGCGCGGTGGCCCTTTCGATAGCCTGCGAGACGATGGCCTGCAGCTGGCTGGCTGAAAGGACGAAAATTTGTTCTGAAGGCGGTGCAGTGGCCTCTGGTAGGCCAAAAGTATTTATTATCGGAGCGTCCACTATTCCTTGCACGGTTATCATCCCCTGCATCTGTCTGGGGTTCTTCAGCACGGGGATACCACCCCCGTGTTGAAACCGATTTTTTGATTTCTGTTGCTACTGCTGATAGTAGTGATTAATATTAAACGTTATGCTAACATGTCGCAGCCTTCACTATTTTATGGTCTGAGAATCTCGATGTACCAGATGGCACTCTTGAAGACGATGATCTGCTTGGGTCCAACTTCGATAAGTAGCTCATAGGGGTTGAACCCGCGCAGGATGCCGGTGATAGGCTGGCCCTGTGCCGGCCGGACGGTGATCTTCTGCCCCAGAAGTTTCGGGACGAACTGGTGGGATGATGATTTTGTTTTGCTCTCTCCAGGTTCTTCTTCAGACATCTCTTTGCCCTCCTCAGCCCAAGGGATTTAATGGATAGCTCAACATATAAAAGGCAAGACATGAGACCCAGCACCTTCGATGTCAAAGAGCGCCGCAAACGCATCATAGTCTTCAAGGTCGGCAAGCTCTGGCTCTTCAAGCAGTTCTTCGATAACCATGAGCTATTCAATGCGTTGCTGGACTACTACAATAAGGATCAATACCGCTTTGAGTTCAAATCCACCGGCGCGAGGAACAACGCCCTCAAGGTACTGGAGCGGAACGGCTTCGACTACGACCTGGTAGAGGACCTGCAAGGCTACGTGGTCAAGCTCCCCAAGTTCAGCAAGTATGCGCAGATCCTGAAGAACTCAGTGGCCACTAAAGAAACTGCAAACGAAAGGATATTCCTGATGAAGGATCTGGCAGCTGTTGAGGAGGCGGTGAGCCTGGGTGCAGAAAAGGTGGAAGGAGAAGTAGCCTTTTGATTAGGTGGCAGATATCTCTTTCAGTCTCTGGATAGACTGCATCGCCTGAGATGACTCTTTGCGTTTCTCCTCTTCGTAGTGTCCTATAATGTCCTCTATGGGCATGGTGAGCCTGTAGAGCCTTGTGGGCCTGCCTTTTCCGGTACCCTTTACCTCGCGTTCCGCAATCCAGCCCTTCTGCCGTAACGTACGCATGGCTATGCTCACTTCGGGCTGCCTTAGCCCGCTCCCCTTCTCAATATCTCTGGATGGGGTCTCGTCCAGATCTTTGAGGTAGATGATGATGGTGGCTACATTCCGCTTTACTCCTACGGTTCGCAGAGCCTCAATTGTATCATGATCTTTTTCGTCCAGCACCTTAACCGCTGCCTCTTTTATGGTGAACTCCTCCTGCTTTATAATTCATGAATATCTTAATATAAATACTTTTTTTAAAAACTGACTGCAATTAATGCGGGAGTGGGCCGCCAAAACAGAAGGATATATCAGCGATGAGGGGCATCTTCAGGGCGGGAGGAGATCTACCGATTGACCGCATGGCCGGGCCGACTCTAATTTTCGTCTCATAGATTCTCCAACCCGTCGGCCTGGCACACACCCCTTTCTGGGGGACAGAATCACTTTCGCCACGCGCGGACGACCTTTTTCAACTACTACTGCTTCTATTATCTTGGCTGGGGGACCGTCTTACCCCTTCCCCTTCCTCCCTTCATGGCTGACTCCAGCCAATCCTTCTAACGGAATACTTTCGCCCTGCCTGGATTGCATATTTATAATAGCCGCTCTATAGTCAGCGTATAGGATCTGAAGATTGCGCCGCGCCCTACACGCTTCTGGGCAGAAGTGCGATCTTCTTCATTTCCTGTTTTAGGGGCGGTGGTTGTAGTGATTGATTGGGAGGTGACCTCAGGTAAACGGCAGTCTTAATACGCCTGAATTTCTTGAGAATTTCCTTTATAGACTCCGATCCCCTTCTGTTCAAATTCTCTTGCCAGCATATCTCTGTAGTCTCTAATAAGATCTTTTTTGGGACTTTCCGATTCCAGCTTAAAAAGCCATCCAACGGGGCCAACGTCTCCTTCTATAAGATGGATCTTTATAGCAAAATAATCCTTTGGTGACAGAGGATCTCTTACCTTGAGATGGTATCCTTTCGAGCAATCCCCGCAAAAGATGATATTTGGAATTAATGGTCGGCAGATGTCTTCAAGATATTCTCCTACTTCACTTACTAAACAGCCCCCCCTTATACGAATTTGCATGTAAGGCCAGTCCTCATCGTTATCGACCCATGAAAAAGTTGCTGGCGCTGGCGCGTCGAAAACAGCAATCTCTTCAATAAAGTCCCTTAAATCCATAATAGAATCTTTATATTGAATAACCTAAACTAAATACCCTTCGTATCGAGGCCAGATCAGGAGAACGCCTCAAGTGTGGCCTGGTTCTTAATCTTCGGGTTTGATTTGGCCAGGAGCCTGGGCGAGTCCCTTGGTCCTTCTTCGAAGTAGAATATGTGATCGCTGTTGCGAGCCAGCTCCTCTACAAAGGGGTCCAGCCCAGGAGAGTAGAGCAGCACTGTAGCCTCCTGGGCAGCTTCCTTCATCGCCTTGGAGACGTACTCGACCATCTCCACAGAGTCCTCGTAGAATATCGGATCGTGTTCTATGATAATCAAGGAGTGGTGTGCTTCTTCCAGGATGGTCATGATCTGGAACGTAGTGAAGCCCCGTCTCACCTCCAGCTCTGTAAACGTGCGGTGGAGCCGACTCAGGATGCTGGAGAAATTGCCAGATACGTATAGGATCTTGAACCTCAGCAGGTTTTGGTTCCGATTGAGCATCTCTATGAAGGTCTGCCTGGGTGCTACCAGGACGTTGAAGGATCTGGACTTGAGGGATACTGCTGGGTGAAGCTCGAAGTCCATGATGTGCATTTATACCGGCTTTGGATAACTACGCTTGGAGTGAGCAGAGCGAAGGTAATCGGATCAATCTACATGAGCGAAGATGTGCTTGATCTGCGAGGAGAAGGACAGGCCGCTATTGACGGAGGCCTTAGGGCTATTGCTTGCCGAGAACCGCAAATCCGAGCGGTGAGTCCCACCTTTTTGCACCTCAAAAACTTTGCCCTTTTGTGATAAATCTGGGACAATGTTTTCCGGATTCTCCGGTGGGGCGGCCACCGCCCCACCATAGCAAGTCGCTCGCTGTCGGATTTTGGCAGCTCTTTTCTTTGCTATTAAGTCAAACCGGATACTAAGTAAGGCAATTGCCACAGGTCTATGTCATTATTGAAGAGATTTGATGGAATGTTATAGAACTAAGCTGCTAGATGCTGGTCAAACTTCTACATGCCTTCTAAACCTTCAACTTTTGCCGTCTATCCTTCAATCCTTCAAGAATGTCATAGAACTAAATGCACGAAAAAAGAGGAGCGGGCGAGGCTATTTGGGCGGTTCCAGTCCCCTTTAATCCCAACACGTCTTTTTGCCATTGGCCGCGCATATTTTACAGCTTGGATCAGTGCATTGCATGGGGTCATTTGTGTAATTAGTGCAAGCGATGGCGGTATTAATGGCAACGGTAATCCCCACATCCTTTCCATAATAATCGTATACGTAATAATCGTTCAATGTATATATATTTCTTGGCCTGCCTTCTTTGCTGGATAATTTGATGCTTTTTTGGTCTAAAGTCGCGTTTAGATTGTTGTACACGCCTATCTCTTGACTTTCGCGAGAGATTTTTAAGAATGGTTGATCTTGGGGTATCTTCGATAGATATTCTAAGTTATCTTCAAGAGTGTCTTTGTGTAAATCTTTGTATTTTTGACCAAGAGCGGGCAGGATATCGTAAATAGTCCGATTAGGCAAACTGCGTCGCCAGAACACGACACTGAGGAGACTTGTTAATAGATCCATGTCGCGACGTGGGCCTTGTTTTTTGTCATCTTCTAACGCTTCTCTTATCTTCGGCTTGATATAATCCTTAAATTCCATTGAACCACCGCTACCAAGAGTAGTATTCGGACTAAATAAGCCTTTCTAGTCCAAATAATATATTAGTAGAAATATTTAAGTAGCCTGGCTGCCGGTTCACTACTATGGGCAAAAAAAATCGTGAGTTAATGCAGCCAATTCACTGCCTTGTGCCTAAGGAGATTCGTGAAAGGGTTGTGAGCGCGGCAGATGCTGAAAACTCCTCACTTGGGGAAGCAGTTCGCAGCCTTCTGTCGGAAGCACTGGAGGCAAGGGATGCTGAATAAAATAAGAATTGGCCCGGCGTTGGCGCGCCAGGCAGCAGCAATCTTCAAGGCAGCTGATTACCAATGGTATGTTATCCGGTCATGAGCTATAAATCTATTCTCGCTACTGAAAGAGCCTATCGCTCCCGATGTGGCCGACCGATTGAGATTCAAGACGATGATCTCTGTGATGAGTTAGCGCGTTCTGATTTCTGCCAGTGTTGGAGGAATCGATATGCCTAACCACAGCGGGCGAGCTGGCCCTGCCACAAGCGCGGGAAAGAATCAGCGGAAGCTGTCGCCGCGTTCGCATTCTTCGCGAGTCGGTAAAGCCTGGAGCAGGCTGGCGACAACAGGTTATAAGAATTTCAAATGTCCGGTCTGCGGCGAACCAGTACGATATTTAAAGATCCGTGGCAGCTTGGAGCCGCAAATCGTATGCAGTAACAAGCTTTGCCGGTGGACCGTGGACGAATTGACGCGAGAGAGAAGCATACCTGAACTTGCACAAAAACCAAAAGGAGTCTCTTCTCGGCAGTGGTACGAGGCATCGCGGGTGGTGGGCTAGATGGATATACCGATTAATATTGAGGATATAACTTACAAACAAACTGATAAAGCTGGAATGGATACTCCCTTTTTCGATAGGACAAAAGCGGCTAGATCTTTCAATGCCAAAATGCAGTTAGCTATAGAGGTATTCGACAGCAAAGAGCCCCGACCGGAAATATGGCACTACCAAGATGGCTATTGGCACCCGGGAGGAGCACAGCTAATTTCTTACTATTTAGATGAAGTGGCAGAGAATCTTAGTGACTCTGAAAACATCAACGACGTCCTTCGCAGGATACGAGGGAAGCTAAGGCTGAAGTCTGTTGAATTCGACATAACCAATCCCACTCTTATCGGCTGCAGAGGTGGGATAACTCTAGATCTGAGGACCAGAACGGCAAGGAAGGCGGCGCCGGCAGACCTTATTAGCTTACCACTACCAATAAAGTATAATCCCTCTGCCAGGTGTCCAAAGTTTATTAAATTCCTTGAAGATATCACCGCTACTGATGATGATAGGCTTGGTGTCATCGATTTCATGGCTAGCCTACTGATCGCGGAACCTATGGACTTTTTTGTAGCAGCACCAGGCCAGGGAAGTAACGGCAGGAGTGTACTTAAGAACTTCATAAGAGCTTTTGTAGGTTCCGATAGCTGCAGATCAATCCCTCTAAAGGATCTAAGTAATCGATTTACTACAGGGTTCTTGACCAGGTGTAGGACTAACTTCTGCAATGAGACAGAGATTAACACGATTATCCTTGAATTTATTAAGAGAGGGTCGGAAAAGATGCCAGTAGAGCAGAAGTTCAAAGGCATGGTAAATATGCTGCTCTATTTAAAATACTTCTTCGATACTAATACCATGCCGGCCATTCTAGATACCTCTTACGGTGCAGAGAGACGAATAGTTAGGTTTGACTTCCCGTATCGGTTTGTAGATAACCCTAATCCTGATGAGCCGATGGAGAAGGAGAGGGACCCGGATATTCTCAGTCAAATCACTACTGAGGAAGAGCTGTCAGGTGTCTTAAATATGGTCCTGGAGAGAGCGCCTGAGGTAATTAGGCAAAGGATGATCCACCACCGGGAGGGAGGACTACAGGAGTACGGTCTACAGTCTAGATCAGGGGATGTATTCATTGAGCTATTCCTTGAGGCTACAGGAAATTACAACGACCGGGTACATATTGATACCATTAAAACGGCCTATCAAGAGTACTGCATAACGACAAATTCCAGCCTACTAAGCTTCAAAGCTCTAAAGACATTGACTGAAGACAAGCTAAAACGCTATTTGGAAGTTAATCTTAAAGTTGGCAAAGAGAATAAAAGAGGCTACAAAGCAGTAAAATTCAACGAAGAATTATTTAAAGGAGTTATGGATATTCTTAAAAAAGCGAGAGCAGAAGGTGTATCTGTATTCCAAGCACTCTTTATGGCATATCCCGATGAATTACAAAACACTACTCTCACTACCAAACACTACCATGACACTACCACTAAAACCACTATCAGTAGTATATATAGTAGTGTTGTAGTGAAATATAGAGAGGAAAAGGAAAAGAGGAATGAAGAGGGAAAGGGGGAAGGTCAAGGAGAAGGATTCCTCTCAGAGAATTTACTTCTTAAAAACACTACTTTCACTACTTCACTACCAAAAGCGCCACTAGATAACGATTTTGATGGTAGTGATTTGGTAGTGAATGGTAGTAGTGTGGTAGTGGAATTTCTACAGGACGGAGGGAAGGCTAGCTTAGATCGATTGATAGCCGAATTCCCTGAGGCCTGTATATTTGATCCACCATGCCCGGTGATGCTGGCTGAAGGTGGTCAGAAGATTACCTTTGATGAGCTGGAAGTCTGGAAACGGAGAACCTGGCCTACTGTGGAGGAGGAGACTGAAGATTTCCTTAGCTGGTATACGACGGTTAAGGCTCAGACTCAAGCTGCAGTAGCGGTAAAGGAGGTTGGTTATGACCATGAAGCTGCTAGCGTTTGACTTTGAGACTGCAGGAGGAGAGACCGCCATCTATGGTGGTAAAGGCAGCAAACCTAAGTTCCGGTTGGATGCACGTAAAGCAACACCAAAGCTGCTATCATATGCCACAGAATCCGGCGCCGGCCTACTGCAGCCTGACGAATATGTGAGGATTCTTCCTATCCTGGCTAATCCTAAGGTAGTGAAGATTGGCCATAACCTGGCTTACGACTTGGGACTGATCCGAGCAGCTTTAGGGTTCAGGGTTCCGGTAGTCAACCTGTTTGATACCATGATTGGTTATCAGCTATTGATAGCTGGCCTTTATGAGAACTCCTTAAAGAGGTCTGGCCTTAAGGCAGTAGCCAAAGACCTGCTTGGTGAAGAGCTAGACAAAAGCCTGCAGAGCTCGGACTGGTCAGGTGTCCACAATAGAGAGCAGCTAGAATATGCTCTGAAGGATTCCAAGATACTGATCCATCTTTATCCTATCCTGAAAGAGAGGCTACAGGAAGCGGGTCTATCCCGAGTAGCTCAGATTGAGTTCGACTGTATACCGATGACTGTGGAAGCCATGCAGACAGGCCTCCCGATAGATATTGAGAGTCTGCGAGATAAGATAGCATCCCTCACCCGGATTATAGAGGATAACGAGATGGCAATAAAGACTATTGCCAAAGAAGTAGGCTGGAGATCTCCAAGCACCGATAAGAAGAGACAGGAATTGAACCTATCGAGCTCACAACACTTGAAGGCCCTCTTGCAGTTGGTCTATGGCGGTGGTGGTGGTAGTGAAGTTAAAGACTCTTCCGAAGCTACCATAAAGGCTCTCCTTCAAGCACAACCTGATAAGCCGTTAGCTGGCCTGTTGCGAGACTTGAAGAAATATGATATGCAGAGACGGTTCTTGAGATCCTGGCTGAAGAACCACGATAACGGTCGGATCTATAGCAGCTATCAGCAGATTGGGACCAGGACAGGAAGGTACACTTCCACTGGTCCTAATGCACAACAGATAAGTAAAGATCTGCGGTACCTCTTCAAGGCTGGTCCTGGTCGGGTTCTGGTAGAGTGTGACTATTCCAATATAGAGATGCGGTTAGCAGCAGAGATATCAGGTGAGCCTACTCTGATTGAGATGTACCGGGAAGGTAGAGACGTTCACAAAGCCACTGCAGCTAAAGTATTTGGAATCTCAGAGGATCAGGTAACGACAGAGCAGAGGAAGATAGCGAAGATAATCAATTTTGGCGCTCTGTATGGTGGTGGTGTCCACTACCTAATGGAAGCACTACCTAACTTGAGTGCAGAGGACGCTTCTGCTTATCTGGATGCCTTCAAGATGGGTTATCCTGGCCTGTTAACCTACTGGGACCGGTGCAAGAATCAATCTCTTCGGGTGGTGGTCAATAGCAAAGAGTACAACGTCGCTAGGTCTGCATTAGGTAGGCTGGAGTATGTACCACGTCGGGATGAGGTCACAGGCCAGCGGCATAAGAAGCTAAAGAATAGGCTGGTCAATGTACCTATTCAAGCTACAGGTGTAGACCTATTCAAGCTGGCTTCTGGTTTGTTATATAGGGATTTCTGCAGGCCTGAATATGTGGAGTTCCAATTCTTACTATCTCTGCATGATTCTGTACTCTTAGAATGTCCTGCCGAGAGAGCGAATGAGTGTGCGGACCTTGTGGAGAGGGCGTTTATGGCAGCAGCTAAAGAGATTTTTGAAAATGCACCATGCAAGGCCGATATCAAAATAGGCAGTGACTGGTCCTTTGCAGAGGAGGCCCCGGCATGAGCTTGATTCCCGGCCCTGGCTCATGCTGCCCGGTCTGCTCCGGTCCTGGCGCCCGGTGGGATGGCGGAAAGACGCCGACAAAGTCGGCAGGAGAATTTGAATGTCTCAAATATCTCTCTCAGGCTCGGGGAGGAGCTGCATGTCGCTGAAGGGCAAGACTCGGACAAGACAGGCCAGGTGCGACGTCCTGAAAGCCAATGCCCGGGCAAGGCAGAGAGCACAGTCCAGGACCGAAGCTAGGATGAAGGCGAAGTTCGACCGCACGAGATACGACGGCCACCAAGACCAAGAGCAGGAGACATAATGACGGATGAAGCGTCCATAAGCGCCCATCCTGGCGGTTATGAGCCCAGATGTAAAGCCTGTAATTACTCGGGCCATGAAGAGCATGATAAAGCATTATTGGCTGGTAAATTGAATGATTCTGACTATGCCCGGATAGTGGGATGCACTCATAAGAGTATATCTCGGCATAGGGCCCATATCTCCGAGGAGATAGCTCAATCGGCCCAAGCTCAGGCCATATTAACCGCAGATGAGCTTTTCAAGAGCATTCAAGATGAGGCGGCCACAGTTCGAGAGCTAAGGGATAAGGCACGAGCCAAAGGCGATATCGAACTTGCCTTAAAAGCGGTGGACAGAGCTCTAAAGTGCATTGAGATCTATGCTAAAGTGAGAGGACTCATCCAGGAAGGACCACAGGTTAACATTCTGATCAGTAATCCCGAGTGGATCGAGCTGCGGACTCTTATCGTAAAGGCCCTGGAGCCATATCCACCGGCCCGGGAGGCGGTGGTAAATGCTTTGCCATAATCTGAAGGCGTCTCTCGATCCTGTGGCATGGTGCAAGGGCGCGTTAGGTTTTGAGCCCGACCCATGGCAGGCTGAGGTTCTGCGGTCGAATAGTCCGAGAATCCTCCTTAACAACTCCCGCCAAAGCGGGAAGAGTTCGATCTGTGCTTTGCTGGCCTTGTGGACTGCGATCTATCGGCCCCGGAGCCTGGTGCTGTGCCTGAGTCCCAGCCTGCGGCAGAGCTCAGAGCTATTCCATACGGTGGCCAGGTTCTACGGCGCCCTGTCGGAGCCTGTGGCCTCAGAGGCGGAGAGCGCCCTTAAGCTAGAGCTGGCCAATGGGTCAAGGATAATCTCCCTGCCAGGCCAGGAGCAGACCGTGAGAGGATACGCTGGTGTCTCTCTCTTGATTGTGGATGAGGCGGCAAGAGTGCCAGATGATCTTTACTTTGCCGTTAGGCCCATGCTTGCCGTGTCTAATGGTCGGATGATAGCTCTTTCAACCCCCTTCGGCAAACGGGGCTGGTTCTATGAGATCTTCAGGGAGCCCAACAGCTGGAGGACTTGGACGATAACGGCTAACCAATGTCCGAGGATCTCAAAAGAGTTCTTGGACGAGGAGCGGCGCTCCATGCCGAAAGCGTGGTTCGAAGCAGAGTATTTCTGTGCCTTTAATGAGCCGGAGGATAGCGTTTTCGGGTACGATGATGTTATGAGGGCAATATCGAGTGACGTAGAGCCACTGGAGGTCTGATCTGAAATGTCACAGAACTACTTCATTCTGGGCTTGGATTTAGGGCAGAGCAGGGATTATACGGCCCTGGCCATCCTGGAGAAGCTGGAGCAGGAGCAGGCGGCAACGGTGGAGGGAAACAGAGCGGCAAAAAAGATCTACCACTACCATGTCCGCCGTCTGGAGAGGACGCGAGGGACGCCTTATCCGCAGATCGTGGCCAGAGTCAAGGAGATTGTGGGGAAGCTGGAAGGGGCGGTTCTGGTGGTGGATCAAACCGGCGTCGGTGCTCCTGTTTTGGATATGTTCAAACAGGCTGGCCTGGAACCCATCGGGATACTAATCCATGGCGGTGATAGGGTCACTCAAGAAGGGAGTACCTGGAGGGTCCCCAAACGTGATCTAGTGGGCATCCTGCAGGTGCTCCTCCAGAACCAAAGGCTGAAGGTGGCCCCCGGCCCGCTCTCGGACACTCTGGCCAAAGAGATGCTTAACTTCAAAGTCAGGATTGACCCGGCAACGGCGCATGATTCCTATTCTGCCTGGAGAGAGGCGGAGCATGACGATCTAGTTTTGGCTGTGGCCCTGGCCTGCTGGTGCGGTGAGAATATCAAGAAGTCCAAAAAGATGACCATCTCTTACCGGGTTCCGGTCGTGGGCGGGAACTTGTATGACGATATTATGAACTGGAGACCTCGCTGAATGTATAAATATATTTTTATTGAATTTGTTTAAGGATACGTTTCAAGCTCTCCACTCTGAAAGAATATTGCTAGAAGTTTTTATCTGAAGTGAAGAGCCCAAAACGTATGTCAAAACAAGTTAAGTAAAAATATATTTATCCACGCAACACGCCGGAACCAAACGCCTGTGGCAATTGCCTCACTTAGCATCCGGTGGCAAAGAAAAGAGCTGCTAAAAACCGACAGCGAGCCGGGCTTCTCCGTGGGGCGTTCGCCGCCCCACGGGAGAATCCGGAAAATATTTCTTCAGATTCATCACAAATTGTTTGCATTTTAGATCCATCTAGAATGCCGGAACCAAACGCCTGTGGCAATTGCCTCACTTAGCATCCGGTGGCAAAGAAAAGAGCTGCTAAAAACCGACAGCGAGCAGTGCTTCTCCGTGGTGCGTTCGCCGCACAACGGGAGAATCGATTATTGATAGAAGTTTTTATCTGAAGTGAAGAGCCCAAAACGTATGTCAAAACAAGTTAAGTAAAAATATATTTATCCATTCCGCGGGGGAGAGGACCGTCCTCTCTGGCAGGCAGGGAGTAGATCCAAACCGCAAGCGGGCGGGAACCGTAGCGCCAGCTGGCGCTAGGGTAGGCAAAACATCTGAAGTCATCGCCAAGGAGATCGGTGTCAGTGCTCGCACAGTTAGCGCTCTGGGAGAAGGCCAGGGAGATGGCATTATTGGAAAGGCTTTCTAATAACCTACATATGGAGATGGAGATAGCTATTTATGGAAAAACTTTCCTATATTCATGCATGTCATTCACTGCACAAGACCTCGAATATCTGAAGAAGCTGAATGATGCCAGGCCCAGGGGAAGACCACGAAAAACCCCGAGGATGATACTAGAGCAGATCGCTATAGAGAACGACGTGACCGATCGAGGCGCTTTAAATTTATATAAAGAGAATCGGGCTGTTGATGTTATCTTAGACCGCTGCTCTGAGAATGCGCAGCGCTTCTTTTTAGGAGGTAGAACTAAAGCCGAAATCGAGCAAGGGGGAAGGAAAAAGCAGCGAGTAAAGCGGCTTGTCCTCCAGGAGCTAGGCTGGTGGAAAATAGCTGATGCTGTCAAGCTGGCTGAGGCTATTGCAGAACGTCCAGAACTATGCAAAAAGCAGGAGAGTTTAGTTCAATCGCTGAGATCCGCTCGCCGCGAATATACTTTACTGCAAAAAGATCTAATCAAAACTGAAGAGGGCAAGCAGATAATGGATTCCATTCCGAGTAGTTTGGAAATTGTAAAATTCCTTGTTGGGACAGAAAAAGGCAAGCAGATCATCAGTCAACTTAAAGAGGACGATTCACTGAAGAAGGGATAGGGCTTTCGCTACGTACAACTTGCAGACTTCTCTCCCAGGCAGGCCTCCCTCCAGCCCAGGGGCTAAACTCCTTCTGCCTAACTTGTGATTCTCATAGACTATGGACTGTTCTATCGTCAATTGCCCGCTCTTGGTTAATCACTATCGGCTAAAATCAAATTCTGCCACATAATCTCCCGCGTAAAGGTAGGGTTTTTGAGGTCCAAACCATATTTATAAAAATGTCAGAGCCTCTTAAACTGATCGTGAGGGTTGTATAGTCGACCATGGATAACTTGCGAGGCTAGGCACAGAAATCACGAATCTGCACGACAACACATTTAAATATCAACAGTCGATATAGAATTATTACCGCGAGAACCAAGCGGGTCGACCATAAGTAGGTTCCAGAGTTGCCTAGCCAAGCGGTTTCTTCGGACAAGAAACCCGCGGTTTAGCTGCTCCGCGCGTTTACCGATAGGGCCCATAGCCACGTGCCCTTGTGAAGGAGGTGGAATGCATTTGCAGCGCGGACCGCGATAGCCCAAAGCTGTGTGCTAGGCGATAACCCCTCCATCGCTGTAACGAAGGAGGGGTTTTGTTAATTACAATTTTCTAAGAATATCGATATTTAGTGGCCAGGCCGCGAACGGCCCAGCCATTTCTTCCGCGATACTTAGTGCCCCATTGCGGTTATAGCGAGGCACAATAGCCCTAAGCCTATGCTCAGGGCCTCCGATACTAGCCTTATGGCTAGTAACATGTCTTCCATGTTCGGTTCTTCCATTTTCGGTTTTTGACTTTTCAGTTGCCTTTCGGCACAGCCGTCATGCTGTAACATGGCTACTGCCTGAACAGTCAGTCACAGTAAAGGATTGCATGTTGATATATTTTCGGATTTGATTTGTCTATTTCTACTAACATACCAGAAAAGATATATCTCAGCCAGGCGCAAAAGATGAGCCAGGGAGGAGCAATGCAAAGAATTCATGCGCCTTTTGATGAGCCTACCTTGGCGCAGATTGACCGGGAGGTTGAGGAAAAAGGCATCAGTAGGGCTCAATGGCTGAGCGCCGCAGTAGGCTCATATTTGCGCCTTCTTGAGCTCACCAAAGGCGCAGATCCGGCCGAGATGGCGCAGGAACTGGCGCAACTCAGGAGCACTAACGAGAGCCAATGGAGAGAGAGCCAACAGCTCAAGAGATCTGAAGAAAAGGCACGCGAAGACCTGGAGCAGACCAGGCGCAAAGTGAGCCAGCTTGAGGATCAGATGGCAAAGGCCTTGATAGAGCTGGAAAAAGCACGCTCTGACATGCTCCTTTTGGAGCGCGACTTGGCGCACTACCAGGATACTCTCAAGCTAAAGGATCAGGAGATAGGGTTTCTTCAGGCGCACATTGCCCAGCTCGTTCAATCGATCAGCCAGCTATCCCTAAAGCCTGGTGAGGAGGAGATCCGGGCAAAGAGCTGGTGGCAGTTCTGGAGATGACATTTGAGAATGAGGTGGTAAAATGGTAACTGTAGTGGAAGGCGTTGATACAAAAATCGAAGTGCACGACGAGGTTATCAAAATATTCGATAAAAAAGGCAAGGAAACGGAGGTTCCGATAAAAGACATCAAAGTGGCTGATCTAAAAAAGAAAGGTTTGCTGATATCGCGAGGTTATATTTTACTCAACTTTCCGACAGCGGGGTTCATGGGCAAAAAAATAGAATTCAATGAAGATCACCAAGCAGAATTTGAATCGTTGGAAAAATTATTGAAGGAAAAAGAATTATTGCAAAAAGGGAAAAAAACAGAAACGGAATGCGGCCATGATATCGTTTTGGACAAGATAAGTCCCGAGGAAATTAGAGCGCTCATATATGAAGACATGAAAAATTTGAAGGCGCATGAAGCCGGGACAGCATGGATGCGCGTAGGCTCACTATTGTCGTTCAACTCTACCGAACAAATGTTAGGAGCGGGCTTCAAAGCCCTAATAGATCAAAATAAAATCATAATCAAACAGAACGAGTTGCTTTTGAAGAAGCTGGACGAGTTGAAGAGGGAACCGCCGATGGCATAAGATTATTATAATGAATCGTTATTTTAAGTTTGGAGGCCATGACTATTTGGCGATGGATGAAATATATCCTCCTCGCGGCATAAAGTCCAGATTTGGCCCTCTCGGCAAGGCGGTGAAGCAGTTAGAGCGTGGAGAACCGTACCGTTGGCTCTCCGTCCCGCACGAGATCCAAAAAGGTTCTGTGGCATTTTCTTGGATATTCAGTAAAATGACCTAGAACTATTTGCCATGTCGAGGCTGGATGAAGAAGGAGACCTGGACTCTTAATGCTAAGGTTCCACGGAACTTGGATCCGGGCTAAACACTGGTGGCAGTTCTGGAAATGATGATACAGGATAGCAGCAGGACGGGATAACTAAGGCGAGAAGAGCAATGTTTTATAATACGGATGCCTACAATAACATCATGATCGGAAATATAAAATTGATTCTAGTCTGCCTACTTTTGGTTGCAGCCTCAACCGTCCCTACATGTGCACGGCTTCCTACTGTGGGAGATAATGTGAGAATATATACCGCGGGCATGATTGCACCTTTGAGTTATGAGGGTAATATAAAAGAGATCGGAAATGGTTTCGTAGATCTCATGTGTAATGAGGTCCTTCTAGACATTCCAGAAGACTCAAATTATCATCTATACGGAAAAATGGCTGAATTAAGCCCACCTAAGGACATCTGTATAGGCATAGGCGCGATCATCCGTCTGGAGTGGATTTAAAACTAATCGAAACCAAATAGGAGATCGCTTCAGGAAAGGCACAGGCCAGGGCTAAGAGCTGGTGGCAATTCTGGAGGAGAGGGTAAGATGAGTGGCCCGGAAGAAAATCGAACAACTTGGGAGTATGAACGAAGTTTCCGGGCCGCTTGGATATAGGATGGACTTGGATATGAAGGCTGCGGGGAGATGAGCAGGTCCAAACATGGTGGCAGTTCTGGCGGTGAGGAAGAGGGGAATCTTTGTAGAGGTTTAATGGAGGGTGAATAAAGAATGTCGTTAAAGAGTAAGTTGGTAAAGGGAATTGGGGCCTTAATAGGGCTGTTTATTCTCCTGGCAATACTTGGTTCTATGTTGGGGCCGCAAAACACATCTAAACCCGCAATCAAAACCATATCAGCAGCTGATAAAAACACAAGCGTTGACGTTGGTGGTTGGAATTTCACCACAAATCTTGCTGGCTGGAAAAATGTGCCCTATATGGTGAATGAAGATTATGACGTTGGAACGGGATATGTTCGGGCAGAACTGTTTCGCTATCCATCATTTTCAAAGGTTTTGCCAAATCTTCGGTATAGGTATAGTTCCCCAGATTCTGGGTCGGTAGATATTTACGCTGCCAAGATTCCTGATGATCTTAAAGGTCATAGTTTAAAAGATATATTGAGCTATGCAACACAAAAAGAACCCAGTTATAAAGCGCTCACCAGTGAGAAAGACATAACTTTCAATGGGCGTCAAGCTATGTTATCTGAAGGTAATGAAGATTTAAGTACTTCAGACAAGAAATTTAAATTCAACAACGCGGCAATTGCAATGTTGTTAGACAACGATACCATTGGTTTAATTTATTCAGATGAGAGCTTCGATTTAGAAGGAGTTGATGTAGCTTTAAATTCTCACGTTAATATTTTCAATCTTCTAGCTGTTTTTCTTTATGATTTTCCTCCAAATTGGATTGTTGGACCGCAATTCACCT
>Ga0315274_10006456_pt1 | contig 17066 bp, 18 predicted proteins | sample YL17G02_20_MG_FD_203700 | JGI IMG/M metagenome (GOLD analysis project Ga0315274, IMG submission 203700) | Sediment microbial communities from Yellowstone Lake, YNP, Wyoming, USA - YL17G02_20 | ecosystem: Environmental > Aquatic > Freshwater > Lake > Sediment | place: USA: Wyoming | collected...
CGCCCATGGCCAGGCGGTTGCCGCGGCGGACGCAGAGGACGGTTGTGCGGTGCATGGCCGGTGTACTGCTCACATTTCCTCCGAAAAATCATTATAACAGATGGGCCGCGCCCTCAGGGGACTGGCTCGAAATAGTTGGCCGGATGCGCGGCGTCGTACTCCGCAGCCTTGCGAAAGACTTCCGAGTAGCGCTCGCCGTTCTGAAAACGCGTAATGTGCATGGGCGTCTGCACACCCTGGAAGGGTTTGTATTCGCCGTAAACATCCGCAAACTCGTCCCATTCGCGCGTCTCAGGGTTTTGAATCCGGTAGGAAATCCGGATGGGGAGGAAAGTCACGGCGTGAACGTATAGGCGAACTCGGACCTGCTGTGCGTCCATAATCTCGACGACCCGGGCAGGGAGGTTGTCGATGAAGTCTTTTCCGGCGTCCTGAACCAGGAGTCCGGGCTCGTGGATGAGATGCCGCAGCAGGTTGTCGAGGCCGTAGCGCGTCGACGCCCGCCAGCGGCGGATCTGTTCCGGCTGCTGGCGGATCATCCCGTATTTGTCCAACTGCCAGCCGCGCTCGCCGTCGTTGACGAGAATGACGGGCTTGTCCTTCCCGTAGGAGAAGCGGCGCTTGTCGGGGAACTGCACCGTGCTTTCGAAGGGCGCGAACCCGGAAGTGGACCCCTCCTCGATGGCATACATCCGACCCTTGGTCGTGAGACTCTTGACGTGGAGGAAGGCTTCGCCGCCCAGCGCCTGCACCGTGCGGTCGAAAAGCTCCTGGGCTGCGGGGTCGATGCGCGAGGGAGAGTTTTGACTCGTAGGCGCTGCAGTCGGCAGTTGGCAGTAGGAAGTCGGCAGCAAAAAGAAGGCAGAGAGCAGGAGGCCGCAGGCCGTGGCCCGCCGCTTGGAAGGCAGAATGAGCATCCGAAAACTCCGCCCTTCAAAGAAGGGTGCGCGGGGAGATAATCTGCTTGCCAATTGTGATGAAGCTCCTTTTGCAGGATTTACCGCCACGGTTCGAGCCATTCATGAGTACGCGTGGTTCTCGCTTCTCTACTTGCACCCTATTGTGTTGGATCACCTCAGCCGCGCTCAATCTGTGATCTACCTCCAACCACCAACAACTAACCACTGCCTTTTCACCCGCACAATACATTCCCCCCGTTCACATTCACAATTTCCCCTGTTATATAAGATGCCATTTCTGAAGCGAGGAAAAGGATCGGTGCCGCGATTTCTTCGGGGCGCGCGAAGCGGTGCAGCGGAATGCCCCGGAGAACCTGCCGATACTCGGGAGGATTGTTCACGACCGGCGTACACATATCGGTATCGACCCAGCCGGGCGCGACGCAGTTTACCAGGATGCCCTGCGGGGCGAGTTCCGTAGAGAGGCCCTTCACCAGGCTGATGACTCCGCCCTTGCTCGCGCCGTAGTGGGTGTGAAACGCTTCGCCGCGCTGCCCAGCCGTCGAGGAGACCACGATGATGCGACCCGATTTGCGCCGCATCATGTGGGGCACCGCGCAGTGAACGACTGAATAGACGCCCTTAAGGTTGATGTCAATCATCTCGTCCCACTGACGCTCGGTCATGCGTTCGATGGGCGCGGGTTCGGCGTTCCAGATGCCGGCGTTGGCGACGAGGACGTCCAGCCGACCGAAACGCCGCGCGGCTTCCGCCACGAGCTTTTTCGCGTCGGCCATCTTCGCGACGTCGGCGCGCACGGCCACGACGTTGGGCGCGTGCCGCCCGCAATGGTGCACCACCTCACGCGCCGCGGCCGCCGCATGGCGATAGTTGAAAACGACTTTGGCACCCGCCTCGGCAAACAGTTTCACCGTCGCGGCGCCGATGCCGCGCGAGCCGCCCGTGATGACCGCCACTTGATTCTCGAGGCTTATCTGCATGGGTTTCTAAATTGATTCACTTTTTCATTGATTTATTGACTCACTGACGCACCAATTCACTGACCCCCTAAATTACTGTATTGGCGATTTAAACCGCGACAGGACCTGATCTCGGGCTCGTCCTGCGAGAGCCTTCACGTCGTCGCCCGATAGCCCGGCCGTCGGAATCGGCGGATGAACAATCATCTCGACGCGGCCGGATTTGATGTGCACCGTGTCGGGTTTTAGCACGGCCATCGTGCCGTTCAAGGTCACAGGGAAGATGGGAACGCCGGAACGCATCGCCAGGTGAAACGCTCCTGCCTTGAAGGGCAGGATTTCACCGGCCCGGCTGCGCCCTCCCTCGGGAAACACCACTACCGGGTAGCCGTCGCGGATTTTGTTCACTGCCTCGTCGATGCTCTTGCGCGCCTCACCGGGGCGGTTGCGTTCCACGGCGATGTGCCCCGATCTCCGAAGGTGCCACCCCATGAAAGGATATCGGAACAACGAGCGCTTGGCGATAAAGCGGAACTGAAAGGGCAGGCTGGCGAGCATCACCGGAATGTCCATCGAGCTCTGGTGGTTCACGCAGAAGATCGCCGGGGCGCCCAATTTGACGTGCTCGATTCCCTCCACGCTCACGCGGATGCCGCTGGTCTTAAGAATCAGCCACGACCACACGCGTGCGCAACCGTGCTGCCAGCGTCCGCCGGAGTCGAACAACGAGCCGCCTAGTGACAGCGTGCCCATAACCGCGGTGTAGAGATAGATGAGGTTGTTGGTGATGAGCAGCGAGCGCAAATAGCTCAGGAACTCCTTGACGTCTGCCGTGGTCAGGTTTTTCTTGGCCGGGATGGCGGGAGAGGGTTGCATTTCGGGCTAGGATTTTGCGGCCTGACGGCGGGCGGCGGGGTCCGCGCCCGGGGGTTGCTGCGCACGCCGGGATTTCCTGATGGCGCCGACCAGGAAGAGCGATCCGGCGGCGAGGACGACATCTTCGACAGAACTCGCCTGGATGGCGCGCTCTAGCGCGCGCGCCGGTTCGGGTTCGACGACGATGCGCGCCGTCCGGCACCGAATCGCGGCAAGGATTTCTTCGGGCGTTGCGGCGCGCGGCTGCTCGGGCTGGGTCAGAAAGACTTCTTCCGCGAGCGGGAAGAGGATTTCGCTGATTTCGGCAATCGCCTTGTCGCGCATCGAGGCGTAAACCAGGCGTAGCTTGCGGCCCGCCAGGTGCTCCCGCACGAAGCTGGCGACCTCGCGCGCGCCGGCGGGGTTGTGGGCGCCGTCGAGCAAAACGAGCGGACGCTCGCCGATTTGTTCCAGTCGCCCGGGCCAGGAAGCGTGCCGCAAGCCCTCCAGGATCGCCGCGTGCGTGATACGCAAGCCATCCTGCCGGAGTTGCCAGGCGGCGGTGACGGCGGCCACGGCGTTGTCCACTTGAAACCTTCCCAGCAGCGGCAGGAGCAGGTTCGAGAAATAGTCGCCGTTCAGAGCGAAGTCAAACTCGTAGCATCCCTGGCGGTCGCGGAGATTCGCAATTCGCGCCAGGCCGGCGGTCTCGACCAGCGGCGCGCCCAGCTCCGCCGCGCGGCGCCGGATTACTTCGGCGGCTTCGGCGTCGGTGCAAGCGGAAACGACGGGCCGGCCGGGTTTGATGACGCCGGCTTTTTCCCGCGCAATCTCCGCGCGCGTTGTCCCCAGAAATTGCTGGTGGTCGAGATCAATGTTGGTGATCACCGCGACACGCGGCTCGGTGATGTTCGTGGCGTCGAGCCGTCCCCCCATGCCGACTTCCAGCACAGCGAAGTCCACGCGCGCGCGCGCAAAATGCAGAAAGGCGGTGGCCGTCAGGAACTCGAAAAAGCTGGGCCGGAAACCCAGCAAGTTCTTAGCCAAAAGCGAGTCCACAGCCTGATGGATTTCGCTGAAGGACTGCGCGAAGTCCGCATCGGAAATTTCCACGCCGTTCACTTGCATCCGCTCATTCACGCGCACGAGGTGAGGCGATGTGTACAGGCCCGTGCGGTACCCGGCGTGCTTGAGAATGCTCGCCAGGATGGCGGAGGTGGAACCTTTGCCGTTCGTGCCAGCAACGATGGCGGTGGGATATTGCAGGTGAGGGCGGCCGAGGGAACCCAGGATTGTGGTGATGGGCTCCAGGCTGAACTTCACCCCGCGTAGCTCTTGTCCAAGGCTGGTGAGGTAATCGAGACTCGCTTCGTAATTCATGACTAGAAGTGCAGAAACTGGAAATTAGAAACTTGAAACTCGAAACTGGGAATTCGCCAGTTGGGAATTTCCTCTTCAATGTGTAAATCGTTGAATGGCTCAATGACTCAATGGCGCAAGGGCTCAGTCCTCCCACGCCCCAAGGTAACTGAGCGCGCGGGCGAGATAAGCTTTTATCTCCTTGCGTGAGACGATGGCGTCGATCATGCCGTGCGCCAGCAGGAACTCCGAGCGCTGGAATCCTTCCGGCAGCTTCTGCCGGATCGTCTGCTCGATGACGCGCGGGCCGGCGAACCCAATCAAGGCGCCAGGCTCGGCAATAATCAAGTCGCCCAGCATCGCGTAGCTGGCGGTGACGCCGCCCGTCGTCGGATCCGTCAGGACGGAGATGTAGGGTTTGCGGACCTCGTCCAGGCGCGCCAGACCGGCGCTGATTTTAGCCATCTGCATCAGGCTGATGGCGCCCTCCATCATGCGCGCGCCGCCGGAACAGGCGACGATGACCAGCGGCAGTTTCTGGGCGATGCAGCGGTCGATGGCGCGCGCGATCTTCTCTCCTACCACTGCTCCCATGCTGCCGCCGATGAAATTGAACTCCATCGCGCAGATGATGAGCGGCTTGCCCGCCAGCGGACCTTCGCCGGTGAGGAGAGCATCCTTCATCCCGGTGGCTTTCTCGGATTTTTTCAGGCGCTCGCGATAGCTCTTGGTGTCTTTGAACTCCAGCGGGTCCGTCGTGGCCAGCCGCGCGTCGTGCTCGGTGTAGCGGCCCTCGTCAAAAAGCATTTTGAGTCGCGTCCGCGCACCCATCTTAAAGTGGAAGTTGCACTTGGGGCAGCACTGGAGATGGGTTTCCAGCTCCTTCTTCCAGAGAATCTGCTTGCACCCGTCACACTTGACCCACAGACCTTCCGTCTGGACACGCTTTTCCTGCGGAGCTTCGAGGGCTTTCTTTTCTTTGCGGAACCAAGTCATAAAATTGAGTCACTGGGCCATTGAATCATTGAGCCATTGGAAACCGAAAGCAAAGGCGGAATAGCGCTTTACAGCAATCGCCCCATGGTTCAATGACGCATTCGCTCAATGGATTAATATTCTATCCCGCGCTGGGCCGCGATGCCTTGCTGATAGGGATGCTTGACCTCGCGCATCTCAGTCACCAGGTCGGCCAGCTCCACGATGGCCGGATGGGCGCTGCGCCCGGTGAGAATCACGTGGACCATCTCGGGCTTCTTTCGGAGCGCCTCCGCCACGACTTCGGGAGCGAGCATCTTGTAACTGATGGCGTAATTGATTTCGTCCAGGATGACGAGATCAAACTCGCCGCTGGCGATCTTCTCGCTCGCGAACTGCCAGGCGTGCTCGACCATCCGTACATCTTCCGGGTCCGGCTTCTCGGCGCCGACTTTTACAAACCCGCGGCCCATGGGCAGGATCTTGATGCGCTCCTCGCCAAGCAGGCGCGCCGCGTCCAGTTCGCCGTAATGCCAGGATCCTTTAATGAATTGTACCATCAGAACCTTGAGTCCTTGCCCGACGGCACGAAAGGCCGTCCCCAGCGCAGCCGTGGTCTTGCCCTTTCCCGGTCCGGTGTGGACGATGATGAGGCCTTTTCGGGCTTCCGGCAAGTTCACCTCACGAGCGGGCTGCCTAGCGCGAATAGGGATAACCGCGCAGGATTGTGAAGCCGCGGTAGATCTGCTCGAGCAACAAGGTGCGTGCCCACTCGCTCGTCAGCGTCATGCGAGAAAGCGAGAGTAGAAGGTCGGCCTGCTCGCGAAAGGCCGCTGAAAATCCGTCGGGCCCGCCTACCAGGAAGGTCAGCTCGCGTGTTCCGCGCAGCGCCTGCTGGCCCAGCCACTCCGCGAACTCTTCCGACGTCCACTCCCGACCGCGCGGGTCGAGGAAAACCTTGGAGCTGCTGCTGAGCTTCTCCAACAGGCGCCGCTCCGCGGCGGAGAGCTTTTTCCCGTCGCTATGGCCGGGACGGCGGGCGGAGGGAGTTTCCTGCACCGTGACGTCGCTGAAGTGCGCGATGCGCTCGCGATAGTCGCCCTGGAGGGCGCGCAGATGCGCGTCCTTCGTCTTGCCTTCCCAGATGATTCGAATACGCATGGGGCGATTCGCTTCAAATCATTTGGCGGCCTACGAGCTGCTTTCCGGCACCGGAAGACGCTTGGCATTCTTCCACAATCGCTCCAGATCGTAAAAGCGGCGCGCCTGTCCCGAAAAGATGTGGACGACGAAGTTCAGGTAATCGAGCAAAATCCATTCTGCGCGGGCATAGCCTTCCACGTGCGTGGGAGAAACACCGGATTTATGGAGTTGCTCGCGGATGGCGTCCGAAATCGCCTGCGTGTGGCGCGTGGAAGTCCCGGTACAAATGACGAAAAAATCGGTAAAGGAGCAGATTCCCTTCAAGTCGAGAACGTCGAGGTCCAGGGCCTTTCGATCCTGGGCCGCGCGCACGGCCTCCCGCAGGTGCGACGTCATCATCGTGTCGACCCCGGCTGGGCGGGGCGGTAAAGGCCCTCCTTCAGAATGTATTGTTCCACAAGCGAGGGAACCAGGCCAGTCACCCGGCGCCCGGCGCGAATCGCCTCACGAATGTCCCGTGCCGCAACCGGCACGTGCACGCCGCGCAGCACGTGCAGCGACGTCCGCTCCAACTGAAATCTCTCCGGTGTGGCGCCGCGGTCCATGGAGAGCACCGCGTCGCGCGGCACGGTCTTCCAGATATCATCGGTCGAAAAACCCGGCCGCGACACGACGACGACATTCACCGTGTCCAGGAGCTTGCGATACTCCTTCCAGTGGGGAAGGTCCAGGAAGGCATCCGCGCCGATCAGGAAATAGAGGCGGTCACGGGCGCTAAGCGTGCGCTTGAGCTTGCGCGTCGTGTCGATGGAGTAGTGGGGCCGGCCCCCCGGCTTCGGAGCCTCCAGCAGCGATGCTGCAAATCGCGGGTCGCCCGAGCAGGCCAGCGCCACCATCGCGTAACGGTGATGAAAGAGTGTGAGCCGGTCGTGGACCTTGTGCGGCGGATTCCCCGAGGGTACGAAAATGATCCGGTCCAGGCCGTATCGGCGCGCCGCCGCCTTCGCGGCCTGCAAGTGTCCCGAGTGGATGGGGTCGAAAGTTCCGCCGAAGATCGCAATGTTCACGAGTGGATTAATCCTCCGTGTGCGGTGTGGGAGCCGCATCCAGCTCGGGGGCCGGCCGCGGAAGTTGCTCCAGCTTCGCCCAGGCCGCCCGCTTCAATTCCTCCAGGCCTTCGCCGGTCACGCAGGAGATTTCGTAAAGCGGCTGGCTCCGGTCGCGGCAGAATTCCCGCAGCGCGACCAGGCGATCGCCCTCGCCCGCCGCGTCAATCCGCGAGGCGACCAGCAGCATCGGCTTCGCGGCGACCGTGGGGCTGAAACTCTCCAACTCCTTCATGATAACTCGATGGTCTTCGAGTGGATCACGCCCCGAGTGTTCGGCAACGTCAATCAGGTGAAGCAACAGGCGGGTCCGCTCGACGTGTTTCAGGAAGCGAATGCCCAACCCTTTGCCGAGATGAGCGCCTGCAATCAGCCCCGGGATGTCGGTCATCACGAACGACCGCTCCGGGTCCAGCGCCACCACGCCCAGGTGAGGCTCGAGCGTCGTGAAGGGGTAATCGGCGATCCTGGGGCGCGCGGCGCTAAGGCGTGAGATCAGAGTGGACTTCCCGACATTGGGATACCCGACGAGACCTACGTCCGCCAGAAGTTTCAGCTCCAGCTTGAGACTTCGTTCCTGCCCCGGCGTCCCGGGCTCGGCTTTCCGCGGCGCCTGGTGTGTCGAGGTCGCAAAGCGCGCGTTGCCTCGCCCGCCGCGGCCGCCCTCGGCGGCGACAAAGCGCTGACCCGAAGCGCTGAAGTCCCACAGGTTTTCGCCCGTTGCTTCGTCCAGAGCGATTGTGCCGACCGGGACTTGAATCGTGAGATCCTCTCCGTCCTGACCGTGTCGGTTCGAGCCTTCTCCGTGGCCGCCGCGCTGGGCTTTGAATTCGCGATTGTACCGGAACTTGAGCAGTGTGTTGAGGTGCTCGCTGCTCTCCAAATGGACGCTGCCGCCCCGGCCGCCGTCCCCGCCACTAGGCCCGCCGCGCGGGACGAACTTCTCCCGTCGAAAGGCCACACAACCGTTTCCCCCGTGGCCACCCGCGACTAGGATTTTGGCTTCGTCAATAAACATAGGGACTGGGGACCAGGGACTGGGGGCTGGTCCTGCCGTGGAGGCTTTCAACTTCCTCCACCCTTTATCAGAACCGTCAGAAAACAATAAAAGCGGTGGGGCGAATAATCAAGCCATCTCCACCCTCACCGCTTCGAAAGTTAATTCGCCGAAGGTACCAGGATGTGGACGTAGCGGCCCATGCGGCCCTTGTCCTCAAACCTCACGACACCCGCAACCTTGGCGTAGAGAGTGTCATCCTTGCCCAGGCCGACGTTGTCTCCCGGCTTCAACCGCGTCCCGCGCTGGCGAACCAGGATGGAACCGCCCGACACCGTCTGCCCGTCAAAGCGCTTGACCCCAAGCCGTTGGGAGTTGGAGTCGCGCCCGTTCCGCGAACTGCCTAGACCTTTCTTATGTGCCATACCAAACTACCTTTCCTCAAAGGAGTGGGCTGCGCTCAGGCGGTGACAATTTCCTTGATCAGGACTTCGCTGAACCCCTGACGGTGCCCAATGGTGCGCCGGTACTGCTTCTTGCGTTTGATCTTGAGGACCCGGATTTTCGGTGTGCGAGCATTGCGCAGAATCACGCCCGTTACTTTGGCGTTTTCGACCAGCGGCGCGCCGACCGTCAGGCTCTGCTTGCGGACCGCGAACACGTGGTTGAATTCCACGCCCGCGCCGGCTTCGCCCTTCAGGCGCTCCACACGAATGATGTCCCCAGGCGATGCTTTATATTCCTTGCCGCCTGTGCGGAAGATTGCGTACATTCAGCAGCCTCTCTTATTGAAACTCGAAACACTCATTATACAGACTCCTTTCAACCTCTGTCAACGCGGCGATTTCAGGGGTAATGCCCTTGAGGATCAGGTGGAAAGCAGGACGACCGCCACCAGGGCGCAGGCGACTCCGGCGCCCTGGAGCAGGGTAATTGACTCGTGCAGCAGGATGGGCGCAATCAGGACCACCACCAGAGGGTAGAGGGCCGTGAAGGGCGCCACAATCGAAGCCTTGCCACCGCTCTTCATGGCGGCGAACAGCGCCCACGCCCCGAGCGCGTTGAATACCCCGCTCAGGACGGCCCAGGTCAGGCTGCGCGCGGAGTATCCGAACAGCGCCTTGCCGGGATACAACACCGGCTCAAGGAGAAAGAATCCCACGACCAGCCAGATCAACGACGACTCCGCCGAGATGTAATTGGTGGAAAGCTTCTGCAAAATGCCGACCACGCCCCAAGTGACGAGGACGACGGCGGCGTACCAAAACCAGGGCGGCAAATGCATGGTCAGTTTCACCTACACCGAAAAAGAAAAGATCACTATCGCCGCAGCCGCAAACCCCAGGCCGACGACCTGCACCCACGTCAGGCGCTCGCGAAGAATCGTCACCGCGAGGGCTACTGTAATCATGGGATAAAGAGAAGTGGCGGAGGCGATGACCGCTGTATTGCCACCGCTGCGGAAAGCGGCAAAGAACGCCAATCCTCCGATGCCGGAAAGCACGCCGTTGGCGACGGCATAGAAAATCCCCTTGGGGCTTTTCTCCAGTTTGAAACGCCGGGCCATGAGAAGAATCAGCGCCACCGGCAAGGCCCCGAAGGTGAACAGGAACTGCATCGTGTCGGCGGGTATTTCATTCGAGCCGAGTTTGGAAAGCAGCGCCCAGGCTCCCCACGAGAGCACGCAGAGCATCGAATACCAAAACCATTTGGCCTTGAATGTCGTCGCGGACGGCATCGATCTCCTCGCTCTCCCTTTCGAAGAGGGCGCGTGATTATAGCCCGACAGGGTTCAAAGCCTGCAGTATTAATCTTGCATCCTTTCAATGTGTCTCGGTGCGATGTTGGAGGGTTGCCTTGAGAAGCTTCTGCGTCTGGTGTAAGAAGGTTGAGTCCTCAATTTACGTCGCGTCGCGGGGTGCCTTGAACACTCACCTTACCCTGAAACTTCGCAACACGTTTATTCACGCGGCAAGGTGTCAATACGTGGCCCGGCCACCGCTGACGTCATAGCATTGGCCGGTCACGAAGCTCGCGTCGTCCGACGCGAGGAAGCAAACCACGGCGGCAACCTCTTCCGGGCGCCCCACGCGGCCCATCGGAATCTTGGCGGCCATGTAATCGATCTGCTGCTGCGTGAGCTGCTTCAAGATGGGAGTTTCGATGACCGCCGGCGCAACGCAGTTGACGTACACGCCGAACTGGACCACTTCCTTGGCCAACGCCTTGGTCAGCCCGATGACCGCGGCCTTGGCGGCGGAATAGGGCGCGAGGTTGGGATTGCCTTCCTTGCCGGCGATCGAGGCGACGTTCACGATCTTTCCATAGCGGCGCTCGATCATGTGGGGCAAGACCGCCTTCGCGCACAGGAAGACGCTCTTCACATCCACCGCCATGACCTGATCCCACTCGGCCTCAGTGACATCAAGCAGGGGCGCGTTCTTTCCCGCAATTCCCGCGTTGTTCACCAGGATATCGATTTTGCCAAACTCCGCGAGCAGGCGATCGCGCATGGCGGCGACATCGGCGGCGCTCGAGACGTCGCAGCGGATCGCGGCGGAACGCCGGCCGAGGCCGGCAAGCCGTTTCGCGACCGCTTCCGCCAACGGCAGGTTCAAGTCCACGATGGCAACGTCCGCCCCTTCGGTCGCTAGGCGCACGGCGATCGCTTCTCCGATGCCCTGTCCAGCTCCGGTGACGATGGCAACGCGATTTGCCAGGTTCATAAGTTAGTTACCCTCTCCAAGAGAATGCGGCTCGGTGGCCCCGACTCCGAGTTCAGCGGTGCACCTTAGGCTACCAGATCAGGGCGGCAGGAGCCTTGCCGGAAAGCACTTCCTCATCGAGGTCATAACCGAAGCCCGGCGCGGCGGATAGTTCAAGAAATCCATCCTTCGGCTGTGGCTCACCCTTGAGGAGCGGCCTGCCACCCTGCGCGAAGATATCCACGAACTCCGCGCGCGGCGCATTTGTTGTTGCCATAACAAAATGATAAGTCGGCGCGCCGACGCCGTGCGGGATGACCGGCAAGTTGTGGGCGCTCGCCATCGCGGCAATCTTCTTCAATTCCGAGAGGCCACCCGCGCGGTAAATGTCCGGTTGCAGAATATCCACTGCCTTCTTCTCAATCAGCTCGCGAAATCCGTAGCGCGTGTACTCGTGCTCCCCCCCTGTGATGAGGATGTCCGGGACAGCGTCCTTGATCCTGCGGTAGGAATCGATCTGATCGGGTGGCACGGGCTCTTCAATCCACAGAACCTTGTACTCAGAAACCGCCTTGGCTAGTGCGATGGTGTAGGGAACGTCGAGCGCCATGTAACAATCCAGCATAATGTCGCCGTTGGGCCCGATCAGTTTCCGTGTCTTCTCCACGAGCTCAACATTCTTCTGAAGTCCCTTGTTGCCGTCGGCGGGACCATGCGGCAAGGCAAGCTTCACATCGCGGAAGCCTTCCTGCAAATGCCTTTCGGTGAGGTTGCCCGTGACGTATACGGGGATCCGGTCTTTGGTCTTGCCGCCAATGAGGTTATACACCGGCTGCCCAAGCGCCTTACCGATCAGATCCCACAGGGCGAGATCGATTCCACTGATGACTTCAATCACCACGCCCCGGCGGCCATAGAACTGCGAGGCACGGAACATCTGTTCCCAGAGAAGCTCGATATCGAACGGGCTTTGCCCAAGCAGCAGGTTCTTGAATTGCTCGTCGATGATGGGCGCTGCCAGCTTCCCCTTTCCGCCGCCGACGGTGCCCAAGCCGCGAATGCCTTCGTCCGTTTGAATTTCGATGATGGCGGCGGTCATCGGGCCGAACCAACTGGAGCGCTTTTCCCGGAAGCGGGGATAAATCGACATCGGGTTGGCGATCAGGCCCTCGCTTAACCACGAAAAGCTCATCGGAACTTCGTGAACTTTGATGCCGGTGATATGCACGGTAAAACTCCTTCAACTGCGGAGGCAACGTGCGGTCTGAGTTTCAACGCAGAGCGTCCACCCGGAATGGCTCCATCAGACCGTATTCCAGCAAATCATACTGGGTTCCCGGCGGCTGGTGCTCCGGGAAGTCTTTCCATGCTCCGGGCCAGGCAATCATGCGCGGCTTCGTGGTGTTGTGAAATGGGCCAAAGAGATTTCTGGGCGTGGCAACGATGCGCAACGCGACCACGTGCCGCCCCGGTGTTGCGGGAACTTCGCAGATGTAAGGCTGCCAGCCCGCCGTTTGGATGTGATTTCCATCCAGGAGGACTTCAGCGACGCTGCCCTGCCAATGGGGAAAACTGATTCGCAGATTATGTGTGTCCCGAGGAACCTGAATGTTCGCCTGGTAGAGAACGCTGTCGTAATAGAACGGATAACCTTGCTTTGACCAGGGTCCGAACTGCAACGGCCGCCAGCCGACAAGCGTGAAGCCTCGCTCATGGGGCTGGACCGTGAAATCGCCGCGAATATAGACGTTTTCAAGTTCCATACGAACATCGAACGGTGAGGCTTGAAGCGTGACGGTGTTCTCACCCGCGTGGAGCAGGTTACCAATCGCAATGCTATTCAGGTGAGGATCGAGCCAGCGCGCACCACTGGAAAATTCCGCCGGATGACCGTTGACGGCAACTCGATACAGTTCCGGGCTTTCCACGGCGAGCTCGACCGACGCAGCCACGGAGGCATCATCCAGGTGAAAATGAAACGTCGCTTCAAAGCCCGAGTCCGGGCCGAAGGGAGCGTGGTCGAGGATTCTCCTCTTAAACTGAGTCGCGTTGTCCCATGCTGGGCGTTCAAAACCATGTTCCTGCCAGACCCACCAGTTGGCTTGCCAGGTGTTGATGTTCGGATAATACTCGCCCGACACGCGGAGATCGCAGTAATCGAGAACCAGGACATTCGGTGACTCCGGAGTAACCCGCCAGTCGTTCAAAGCGAGTGGTTGAGATCGCGTCGCTGGTGGCGCAAGAGGAACCTCCTCAGTGGCGGACTTGCCTGAAACGAGGAACAAGCGTGATCCGGCGGGTGGAAGGTCGAGGGTGAATTCCACCTTTCCATTTTCCAGCGGCCGAAATGAAGCCCGTGTGATTTTCCCTGTCACCGTGCCCCATTCCTCGAGGCTCGCGCCTTCGATCGCAGCTTTCACCGTGATATTTTTCGAAAGCGCGTTAGTGAAAAGGTGAAACGTCTCGCCACCCGGCAAGGTTGCCCTTTGATATCCAACACCGGGCGGTGGTGGATCGCTGAATACGACGCGTGGAGCCAGGCGGCGATGAATTTCGCCGAGCAGTTCCTGAAGATTCGAAACCGTGTGCCATTGGGCGGAATACTCCGCGCGCAGTTTCTCGACCGCATCACTTGGGCGCCCGTCAACATACGCGGCTGGAACATCGAGGGCCAAAATCTCTCCGCCGTTTGTGAGGTACGTTTCAAGGAGCGGGAGTGTTTGTCGGCGGAGGTTGGTCATCCCTTGCGGCCAAATCACGAGATCGTAGGCGGCCTTGGCAATGGCAAGCTTCCTGCCGCGCGCTTCTCCGAACCACTCCATCATGTACTCGTCGGCGAGGTCAAAGTCCACCTGGTTGTCCGCCAAGAACTGATTCAGCCGGTCGTAGTCTTCCTGGAGACGCGCCAACTCGGGCGTGTCGGCGCCGCGGCGCGCCCAGAGGAAGCCGCTGGTGGTGGGCTCAAGCATCACGACGCGGTTTTGGGCCTCGCCGTGCGCAAGCACGTAGGACAAGCGTGCGGTGTGGTCGGCGTGCAATCGATAGTATGGCCACCAGGCGGAGATGTCGCTGAACGATTGCGGATGGTCGCGCTTACGGGCGCCGCGCACCGTTGTGTACGCGAGATGCTGGTCGATAAAGTTGATGCCGTTCACGATCAGCCAATCGCCCATGCGCTTGTAGTGTTCGAGCGTGCTGTCCCATCCGGAAACACCGTAGGTTTCACAAAAAGCGCGGCGCCCGAGTTGGTGGGCCACGCTCGCCACCTGACGAATTGTAAACAGCATGTGCGGGTCAACACCCTTCAACCGCAAGTCGGCTCCCACCAACATGTCGATACCAGGCATGTGCTGATACGCGTAGAGCGAAGCGTCGTCAGGTGAGATCCAGGGATACGGCCACTCGTGTTCCATGAAGTGACCCGTGAACTGCAGTCCATTCCGATCGCACCATTCGAAAATGGGTTGGAAGTAACTTTCCTTCCAGAGGTCATGAAGGGTTTGCCAGTAATCGAAGCGGACGCGGCGCCAGTCACCCACGTCCCAAAATAGAGAAGGCAGAGCTTCGCGCAAGTCGTAACCGTTGCGTTTCTTGAATTCTGCCAGGGTGGGGAAGCTCAAAGGGAGCGTTAGCTCACCTTGCTCGTACGCACCCGCTGTCGCGAGCAGAGGTTCGTCGTCGAAGGACCATCTCACGGTCTTGCCGAATTCTTCACCCACATGTTTCTTGTAAGCCTCGAAAGTGGTTTGAGTGAACCAGCGCGCAGTGTCGGGATTGGTCAGGTCAACGTAAGGGAACTGGGCAGTCCAGGGATTGGCGCTCGCCCGCCGCAAGGAGAAAACTGCCACGGGTCCCTTCACCCGCGCGAGTTCCCGTTCCGGAATTCTGGCAGCGCGAGTCGGGCGGCCCTTCTCATCGCGCTCGATTCTGAAAACTCCGAGCGTAGTCGGGCCGCCTTCCGAGGGCGGAGTTTCGAGAATCCTTACCTGCACGTACTGCGAGGCTGTGTCCGGTGCGAGCGATGGGACGTGCCCACCAGCGAACCCCGAGGGATAGCTGTTCTCGTCGTAGATATTGCACAGGAGTCCGAGGTGCTTCGCTTCCTCGAGCGCCGTTTTCCACAGGTCAAACCACTCGTCGACCAAGTATTCAGTCATCAGCCCGGGGCGCGGGTGAATAAACACGCCGCCCATGCCCTGTTGCTTGAATTGCCTCAACTGCTCTTTGATTCGGCCTGGGTCCATCTCGTCGTTCCACACCCACAAGGGAGCGGTTCGAAATTCAGCCGGGGGATCCTGGAAATTCCGGCGGATTTCCTCCGCGCTCGCGCGGGGAGGAGCTGCCTTCAGAGCTGCGGGCTCGAGTAGTAGGGATTTCTCATCTTCGCCCCCGGGTGGTCTCGCAGTGCCTGCGGATTCTCCGGGACGGAAAACAGCAGCCGTCAGCAACAGGCCGAACAGAGCAATCATACGTGCGGCAGCGAGAAGCAGTTTAGATCGCCTCATCGGCATCCTCCTTGTCCTGGGCCGGGAGTTGAGGCAAATGGGCACAAGGCTGATTCCAATCCTCAGTGCGGTTTGTGGTGGGGAAGATACCACAACGGGTGAGGGCGCGGCCAGGCGTTGTCTCCCGGCGATACCGGAGGGCTGAACTGACCTGTGGCAAATGCGGGCGCATCCGAGTAGATTAGTGCGGCGCTTTGAGGGCAGCGAAGAAAGCTGCATCCCGTACCTCATGGCGTGTGGGGAAAAAGGTTGTCGGAGGACTCTGATGAAGATTACCGAGGTTCGCGCACGGGTGGTGGAGTGGAGAGGGAAGACCGTGCCTCCCCAGCCGCACTTCTGTACCAATCCTGTGGACCTGCTCGACCTGCCCAGCGACGCGATGGGCTCATTTCGTTTTCATAGTTGGCTCATTGTCGAGGTTGCGACCGACGCAGGCCACGTGGGGATCGGCAATGCGGCTCTGGCGCCTCGCGTGACCAAGCAGGTGATTGACACCTATCTCAAGCCGATTCTGTTGGGGCAGAACCCCTTTGATTCGGAGTACCTCTGGCAGCACATGTATCGCCGCACGATGGCCTTCGGGCGAAAGGGCATCGGAATGGTGGCCATCAGTGCCGTGGACATCGCCCTCTGGGACATCATGGGTAAAGCCACGAACCAGCCGGTCTTTCGCCTGCTGGGCGGGAAAACCAAACAGAAGATTCCCGTTTATGCCAGCCGGCTTTACAGCCAGCCCTTGGAGGAACTGGCGAAAGAAGCCAAGCAATACAAAGACCAGGGTTATCGCGCCATGAAGTTGCGTTTCGGCTGGGGGCCCGTGGATGGCGCTGCCGGCATGCAACGCAATGTGGAACTCGTTCGCACGGCCCGCGAAGTGATCGGATATGAGATTGACCTGATGGCCGACGCGTACATGGGCTGGACGCTCGACTACGCCCGGCGGATGATTCCGCTGCTCGCGCCCTTTCAAATGCGCTGGCTGGAAGAGCCGGTCATTCCCGACGATATCGCGGGGTACGCGGCCTTGAAGGCCATGAATCAGATTCCCATCGCCGGGGGCGAACACGAGTTCACTCTCTATGGTTTTCGCGAACTGCTGGACGCGCGCGCCGTGGATTACATCCAGTTCGATACCAGCCGCGTGGGTGGGATCACTCAGGCGCGAAAGATCGCGGCCTTGGCCGAGGCGCACGAGGTTCCGGTCATCCCCCATGCCGGCCAGATGCACAACTTCCATATCGTCATGGCCAGCCTGAACTCTCCCATGGCCGAGTTCTTCCCCGTCGTGGACGTGGAAGTGGGCAACGAGTTGTTCTGGTACATCTTCGAAGGCGAGCCGACACCGAAAAATGGATGCATTGAACTCAACGAGGAGCTTCCCGGCCTGGGGCTGGTCATCAACGAGGAGGCACTGAAGCAGTTCGAAATCATCGAGTAGGCTTGTGGACTCCGTCGAGACGAAGGCCTTGGCGCGCAGTTCAATCGAATAATCTTATGGGCAGGAGAGAACATGCGAGTAAAGGATAAAGTGGCGATTGTTAC
>Ga0315274_10006458_pt1 | contig 17062 bp, 16 predicted proteins | sample YL17G02_20_MG_FD_203700 | JGI IMG/M metagenome (GOLD analysis project Ga0315274, IMG submission 203700) | Sediment microbial communities from Yellowstone Lake, YNP, Wyoming, USA - YL17G02_20 | ecosystem: Environmental > Aquatic > Freshwater > Lake > Sediment | place: USA: Wyoming | collected...
TTTTTTTCGTGAAAAGCTAACTTATCTCTTAGGTACTGACGTGAAGTGTTTGTCCAATTCTAAATTTAATAAGCGGTCAGCCTCAACATTTAACTCACGAGGTACGTTTAAATAAAAAACTTGCCCTGCTAATTTATTCTCTAGGCTTTTTATTTTGATTGCCAGTTCCCGCAGTTTAATATTTTTTATTTTATATTTTCCGGTCAATTGTTGAACAACTAATAATGAATCGAGGTAGAAAGTAATTGAGTAATTGAGTAATTGAGTAATTGAGTAATTCCTCGCCAACCATTCCAAAGCTTTTAAAACTGCTGTGTATTCGGCAATATTATTGGTAGTTTCTCCAAGGGTACCGGCTTCTTTATAAATAATTTGTTCTTTGTTTTTGACGATGAAAGCAAACGCTCCTGGTCCTGGATTGCCCCGACTGCCACCATCACAATAAATTTTTAAACTAGTCATTCAAAAATTCTACCTTTTAATTTAATAAATTGCCAGGCCGTTTTCGGCCAAGTATTGAATCTTGGTATAAAATTTATTTCTTTTTTAATTACCGAAAGAGAAAGAGCTAAAACCAAAGCTTCGGTTAGCACGGTGATAAAACCGGCAGCCATGAAAGAAAATCTTGGGATAAAAAAAAGATTGGCCAGAAAATTGAAGAGCAAGGCAACCGCCGCAATCTTTAATGATTGTTTTTGGCTGCCCAGAGCAATAATGGTATAGCCGGTTAAATGATTCAGGCAGGCAAACGGCAAAGCCAAAAGCAGTAGTCTCAAGGCCAAAATTTCCGCTCCGGAATCGGTTCCGGTAATCAACTGTAAAAGAAATGGGGCCAATAAAAACATTATCAGAATTAACAATAAACTACCCCCAATTAATAAATCGGCTCCCCGCTGTAAAAAATTTTTAACCGTTGTTAATTTATTTTTGGCAAGGCCAACGGCAACCAGCGGCAGCAAACTATTCATAAAATAGGCTGCTGGTAAAGTAAGATTTTCATATATCTTATAAGAAAGACCGTAAGAGCCGACAACACTAGCGGTGGTAAAGTAACGTAAAATCAGCGTATCAATTTTTGAATAAATAGTAAATAAAGATAACACCAAACCAAGTGGTAGGCTTTTGCGCAGTAAAATTTTCATTAATTTAAAATCTGGTTTTAAATGTGGCCGAAGGCTCTTAAAGGCAATAATTGAAAACGGAATTAGAATCAAAATATAAGAAAAAATAACTAATTTAAGGTATGAAGCCAAAGGGTTGACCGTGCAATTTACCAAAATTGCGCTGGCCAGTAGTAAAAATGAAATAAAAAATTCCTGCAGCGACCCAAGATATAATGTCAGTTTTGTGTGAAAGAAAATAAATATTGTATTTTTGGCCATCAGCAAAATTACCAACGGGCAACCCAAGAAAAAAAGTGACAATAGTTTTTGGTCGCGCAAGAAAAGTTGCATTACCAATAAACCAATAACTAGACTGGTAATTGATAACAATAAACGGACAATAATGCTATTCCCTAAAATTTTACTCTGCGCCAGCACTTGCTGACTGGCCTCTTTAACCGAAACCAAGGCCGTGCCGAAATCTGCCAGCGACACCAGAAGAGTAATTAAGTTAAAAACAATAACATAATCACCAAACCCTTGAAGGCCCAAGGTCCGTCGGAGAATAATCGCTGTTAAAAAAGCCAGTCCAGCTGCGCCGAACTTACCAGCCAGCTGTGAAAAGGTATTTAGATTTATTTGACGGGAAAAACTCATTATTGGATTTTTGGTTTTATCAGCAAACGTCTGTCCCGGCCAACCCCTTGCGAAACACTTTCCACATCAGAGTAATCGGAAAGATATAAATGGATTACCCGACGCTCAGAGGAGGAAAGTGGCGGCAAGATTTGGGGTTTGCCAGAAAATTTCACTCTTTGGGCAAAATTAGCCGCCAGTACTTTCAGCTGTTCATCTCTTTCTTCTCGCCAGTTATTAACATTAACCACAATCTTCTGCCAACTGCCCAAAGCCTGACTGACAATCAAAGAAATCATCAATTGCAAACTGGAGAGATTTTCGCCATGATAACCAATTAGTAAAGCTGAATCGCCAGTTTGAAACTGAATCCAAATCGCCTCATCTTTTTTTTCTATTGTTAAATTCTTAATCTCCACATCAAGCAGGGACAAAAGTTTAGTAGTTATTTTTTTTATCGTTGTTAAGGTTTTGTCGGTCATTTTTTTATCATACTTTGCTGAACCAGCATAAAGACGGAAAAAGTCAACCAATATAATACCAGACCCGAAGGAAAAGTAAACCCGATAATTAAGGTCATCACCGGCATTAGATAGAGCATTTGTTCTTGCATCGCCGTTACCATATCGTCAGTTTTCTCAGGGGTTTTCCGGGCAATTTTTTCTTCTTTTTTTACCATTGGCATCATCATTTTGGAGGAAACAAATTGGGCACCGGCAGATCCAAGCAAAAATATCCCGGGAATTTTATCTATCACCAATTTATCCAAACCGATTTTAAAAGGTAAAGAAATCATGTCGGGCTTGGTTAAATCCAAATATAGAAATTTGAAATTAATTATGTGACCCTCCGCCAGCTTCAAAAACGGATAAAGAATTTCATTTAATTTGGCAATCGTATCGCCATTTGAGCGCAGGACCTGGGAAAATGCCTGGAAAAGAGCAATCAAAATCACAATCTGAATGATCTGGGGAAGACAGCCAGCGGCCGGGTTGGCGCCGTGTTTTTGATACAAGGCCAACTGAGCTTTGGCAAATTCGGTTTTGTCATGTTTATATTGAGCTTTGAGCTTTTCCAGCTCCGGTGCCAGCTCTTTCATTTTTTGGGCGGTTTTTAAAGATGGCGCAGTTAAGGGGATCATCGCTGCCCGCAGGACCAAGGTCATGCCAATAATTGCCAAGGCCAAATTTCCACCCAGAACTTGGTAAAACAAGATAAGGGCGTTAACTAACGGCTGATAAAGCAAGGTAAACCAGATATTCATTTTAAAGGATCGCTACCTCCCCTGCTCCAGGGATGACAACGGCTAACTCTTTTTGTACATAAAAATAATCCTTTAATGATACCATATTTATCAATCGCTAGGTAACAGTACTGCGAGCAAGTTGGGCTAAACCGACAGACTTTATCGGATAAAAAAAGGCTTTTAAAAATTGGTTTATGAAACCAACTGGTTTTTTGATAAAAGCGGATAAAGGCTAGTAGCCATTGCTTCATTGCTTCATTGCCGGCCCGAGGCCGGCCAGCCTAGGGCTGGTTTAATTGGTCTATTGCTTGTTTTACTTGGTTTTCCATTTCGGCAAAATCAGCTGTCAAAATTTCTTTTTTTGCCAAAAAAATTATTTGCATTTTAGGTCTAAAATCAGTCAGGTTTTTCCTAAGCGCTTCAGCCAGTCTTCTTTTTATTCGATTGCGAATAACGGCTTTTTTGCTGATTTTAGGCGACACCACAAAAGTAAATTGGGCAGTCTTTGAAGGTAAAAACTTAACCATAAAAAGTTCCAAGTTAAAAATTTTTCCTGTCTTTAAAACTGTCGGAATTAAATATCCTGGGAGTCGATATTTTTTGGCAAGCATTAATTAAATTGTTAACCGCTTTCTTCCACGCAGCCGCCTTCTCTTAAGAATTTTCCGACTGTTATGGGTTTTCATGCGGGCTCGGAAGCCATGAGTTCTGATTCTTTTTTTCTTTCTGGGTTGGTAGGTGCGTTTTGGCATCAGGTTATCTTAGCAAAAAAAGGCAGGTTGATCAAGAAGCGGCTTGGAATTTTTTCAGCTGTTGACGGACTTCTTCGATTGAACCCTCGCCTTGGGCTGACTCCAGTTTCTTGACGTATTCGTACCAATTCTTCAAGATAAGATTTTGGTTTTGGAGAGTGGTCATTTCTTCTGTTTTACCCTCGCCAGTTCCAGCCGCTTTGGCGGCTTCTTTGCCGGTAATCGGGACACCTGCCGGCCTCAAAGGAGCAGCCGGGCCTGGTTTTTTAGCTGGAATAACGCCCGTTGTTTCCGGCTCAACCTGGGCTTGCCCCATTGGCCGAATAGGCTCATTTTGTGGTGCCATATTTTAAATCTAGCATAATTAACAAGCTGCTTGCAATACAAGCAGAAAAAAAATAAGATGAATTATATGCCGGAAAAAATGCCAGCCGTTGAGCAAGGAGTGATCGGGAAAATAGATAGGCTTCCGATTGGGGAAGTTGGTCCTCACTTTGCGACTGCGGATAAAGAAATTCTTGCTCCTTCACTAAACCCAAAGCAAGGAGAATCAGCTATCGGCGCCTTCGCCCCTAGCTGGCCAGACTCTCAAGAGGTTGAACGGTTAAAAAAAGACCTGGAACCAGCCTCAAAAGTCCTAAGACAAGACTGTCTAACGGTCTTAGCAGACGAAGTAAACATAATCATAAATGCCAATAAAGCCAGCAATCAAAAGGCTGAAAATATTCCCGGAGCTGCCTATGAACAACGCCCGGATAATACTTTTGATGTTTCTTATGTTGATAAAGACGGACAGGCAATAACCAAAAAGGTCAATTATGGCCATTATCTTCTTGCCTACCGCTTGATTGCCGAACAAGCCCCTGAAGGCCAGTTAAAATCTGATGCTGGAGGAGCAGCTGAGTTTACGCAAAACCACCTTGAAGTGGTCGCTGACGGCAAAAAACCCATCGAGCTTGTTAAGTTTGAAGATGCATTAATTGACGAAGCCGTAACCAAAGGCGTCGCCAGAAATGAAACTGAATTTAGATCATTGCCTCAGCTCGCCCAACAAGCAATATTGGAGACATTAAAACGAGAGCATAATATCGAATATCATCTGGTTGGCAAACCGGAAGTTCCGGCTCAGCCGACTGAAGAAGACCTCCTCTCAGAAACCATTAACCAGTGGGCGGACTTGGCCGAAAAGGCCGACGGCTCGCTTCGACAAACCAGTCAACAAATTATAAAAAAAGACCTTGAGGCAGCTAAAACACAACAAGAAGCCGCCAGGTTACAATATCAAGCATTTAGTTTTTTGGCAGCTTCAGAGGCGCTTGGCCCTGGCGAAATTCCGGAAGATTTAAAACAGGAGTGGAATAATTTATCACCGGCAGCCAGAAATGCAACCAGGCAAGCCCGAATGGGTGTAAAGATGATAACGCTTAATGAAGCTGCCCCCAACTCTGAAGTTGTTCTGGAGATCAAAAACGAATTAGGCGGAGAGGATTTAACAGTCGAAGAAACTGCCAGGCAAGTGGGCATTAATTTATTTGACCAGGCTTGCCAAAAATTAGGATATACTGCTTTAAGCGAAACGCAAAAAACAACGCTCCAAACTTTAAAAATTGATCCAGCAGAGTTAGCTAGTGCCGATCCGAATCAAATTGACGCAGTGCTCGCCAAAGGTTGGCGTGGAGCGGAGACACAGATAGACAGCGATATGGTTGCTGAAATCAGAAAAAGATTGCAAAATCAGCAAGTTTTAGGTACTATGTCCCGTTGGCTTTTTGGCGACATTAATCCTGACGAGCAAACAAGGGCGGATTTTGAAAAATTATTTAATAAAAACATCCTGCAAAAAGCCGCCAAACTTTTATCTTGGCCTATTAGCGACTGGAAAAATGGTATGTGTCTGGCAACGACGCTGACGATGCTTTTTCCCAATCTTATTGCCGGACTTATCTCTGCAGAAGGCGCTGGTAACCAACTTCCCTCTTGACTGGTTGTGGAAAACTTTGATAGAAACAAAGTAGAATTTTTTCTCCTGCTCTAATCTTCGTTTTTTAAAAATATATGGACAAAGATAAACTCTGGCAACAAGCCTTAGGACAGTTGCAAATCGAACTAACACGCTCCAATTATTCTCTTTGGTTTGGCAAAACTTTTATTAAGTCTTTACAAAAAATTAACGATCGGCAACTGGTAGAAGTCGCCTGTCAGTCAAGCTATGCTAAAAACAGGCTGGAAAACCAATATCTAGGCCAAGTTAGCCAGATTTTGGACAAACTCACCGGGGTTAAAAACGAAGTCCGCTTTGTGGTTTTTGCCCCGGCGCTGAAATTAGAAGAAAAACCAGGGCCGCTATTTTCCTATGACGACGCCAGCGAAAAAAAAGAATTATTCCAGTCAGCTCTGGCACGGGCCAGGCTTAATAGCGATTTTACTTTTAGCAATTTCGCCGTGGCTTCCACCAATGAGATGGCCTATGCCGCAGCGACAACCGTTGCCAAACAACCAGGCAAATCCTATAATCCCTTATTCTTATATGGTGGCGTTGGCGTCGGCAAAACTCATCTTATGCAAGCGATTGGCATATCAGTGCTAACCAAGAATCCCCTGGCCTCAATCCTTTATGTTACCAGCGAAGAATTTATGAATGAAATTATTATCGCTATCAGGAGCAAAAATACCCAGAATTTCAAGAGAAAATATCGGGGCGTTAAGCTGTTGCTGATTGACGATATTCAATTTATCGCCGGCAAAGACACGGTCCAGGAAGAATTTTTCCACACCTTCAACGCTTTGAAACTGACGGCTGGTCAAATGGTCATGACGTCAGACCGGTTGCCGGAGCAGATTGACAATTTAGAAGACCGGTTGCGCTCCCGTTTTGAAGGCGGTTTAACCATTGACATTCAGGAGCCAAACTTTGAACTACGAACCGCCATCTTGCTTATCAAAGCCAAGCAAATGGGTGAGAATCTCCCTATCGAGGCAGCCAAATTAATCAGCCAGAAAATCACTTCCACCAGAAAGCTTGAGGGCATGCTGGTCAGGATAATTTCGGAAAAAGGTTATAACCGGAAAGAATTGGACCTGGAGCTGGTTAAAAAGATACTGGAAAAAACTACCGGCGAGATAAAATTGAGTAAAACCAAGGTGACTCCAGACAGAATCATTAGAACGGTCGCTGATTTCTATCAAATCAGACTTCCACAGATCAAAGGCGCCCGACGGCTCAAGCACATCGTTCTACCCAGGCAAATGGCTATTTATATCTTGCGATCCGAACTTGGCCTACCCTTTGCGGAAATCGGCCGGATTTTTGGTGGCAAAGACCACACAACCATCATGCATTCAAACGAAAAAATTAAACTCTTGGCTGATTCGTCTGCCCAGATAAAGGAAGAATTGGCAAACATTAGGAAAAGATTGGTTTAAAAGGATGTGGAAAACTTGGTGGATTATTAGTGGACTCGTGTGGGAAACTGTTAAGCTTTGGTTGAAAAAACCAACTGGTTTTGCACTAAAAACGCTTTCTCCACTAAATTTTGCCCAAAATTATCCACCTGAATTGGTAGTTTTTTGCACTGGCCAATTTAGACTTTTTTCCACATTTACACCTTTACTACTACAACAACAACTATTAGAATAATAAGAAAGAAGGAAACGATGAAACTTACGGTTTTACAGGAAAACCTTAGTCAGGCAGTCAACTTAAGTTCAAGGATTGTTAGCAGTCGACCAACTTTGCCAATTTTAGGCAATCTCCTTCTTACGGCAGAAAAAAATATTTTTACCATTTCTGCTACCAATTTAGAAACAAGCTTGGTTATTCAGCTGCCAGCCAAAATCGAAACCGAAGGTAAAATTAGCTTGCCGGCCAAAACTTTCCAGGAATTAGTGATCAGCCTGCCAGTTCAGCCAGTAACTTTGGAAGCGGAAAGAGAAAAATTAAAAATAAACTGCGCGAAAAACTTCATTGAACTCAAGGGCATGCTAGCCAATGAATTCCCGACAATTCCTGATTTTCCCTCTGGTGTCAAAACCTGGAAGATCAAGCTGGTAGATTTTGTCAAAAGCTGTCAGGAGGTAGTTTTCAGTGCGGCCACCGACGAGTCAAGGCCGGTTTTATCAGCCGTGCGAGTCAATATCGAAAAAAAAGGTTTAGAGTTGGTAGCCACCGACGGCTACCGGCTCAGCCGTAAATTTTTAACTGGCGAGCTTGGCAATGAAGCAATTTTTTTATTGCCGGCTAAAACTCTAATCGAGCTGGTCAGGATAAACAGCAAAGAAGGGAAGCTTGAATTTTTCCTGGACAAAAAAGGCAATCAGGTAATTTTTCGGCTAGACAACTTGCGCTTTGTTAGTCGGCTTATTGACGGTCAGTTTCCTCCCTTTGGCAAAGTGATTCCCGGGTCATGTCAAACAACTGTCGTTATTGACAGGGAAGAATTGATTGGGGTTTTAAAAATGGCGGCTGTTTTTGCTAAAGACAGCGCCAACATTATCAAATTAAAAATTAAAAATGAAAAATTAAAAATTAGCGCCAATTCAACGACCGCTGGCGAGGAAGAATCAGAGATCGAGGCTAAAATTGAAGGCGAGGAAGTGGAGATTGCTTTTAACTATCGTTTTGTTGGGGAATTTTTGGCCAGCATTGAAGCGCCACAGGTAAGACTTAAACTAAACGGCAATCTTTCGCCAGTTCTTTTTGAAGTTCCCGGAGATAAGACCCTTTTGCATGTCATTATGCCGGTGCGCGTGCAAACGACAGAAGCTCCGCAGGACTAGAAGTAATCAGATTGTGTTCGGTCGGTGAGGCAATCACTTTGATGGCCACATGGTTGGCACCAGCAAAGAAAAGCCCCTGGCCAATATCAGCACTCAAAAGTAAATTTTTCTCGCCCTGTGACAAATAAAAAGTTTTGACAATTTTGTCAACGGCCGCTGGTGATTGCTTCATGAGAATTTGGATTGAGGAATTGGTAATAATTGCTTTGCCCAAATCCGAAGCTAAAAAGTCTTCAACGTCTTGGGTTATAGTGGTTAAGCCCAAATAATATTTTCGAGCGCGTTTGGCCATACCATATAAAAATAGGGCCGAATCCGGATATTTCATTAGGTACCAGGCTTCATCAACCACCAAAAGTCTTCTTCTGAGATCCTTTTTAATCCGGCGCCAAATAAAGTCAAGGATAATATACATGGCAATTGGACGGAGAGCATCTTCCAATTCTTTAATGCAGAAGACAGTAAACGGGTTGGTAATATCGATGTTGGACCACGCGTGCCGATAGGCTCATGGCTTCATTCGTTTCCATGCCGATAAGTGTTTTATACAAGTCCTCAAGAAGAGGGGGTTCTTTGGCTTGAGTGGCCGGATCGGGCGTTATGCCCTTTTGCTTGTAGGTTAACACCAAGGCATGGTCCAGGGTGGCTTCCTCCTGTGGTGACATCTGGCCCATAATAATCTTAAACAGGCCATGGAGCGAGAGAATTTTTTGACCGAGTTCATTTTCGCCTTCTTCATAAACCAAGGATAGGTCAAAGGGGTTGATTTTGGCTCCAGCTTGGGCCGAGAAACCAATGAATTCACCGCCGGCTGCTTGTGCCAACACTTTATACTCAGCTTCGGGGTCGAGGATAATGACTTCGGTTCCCAACATGAGTGAGCGGACTGCCTCTAATTTTATGGCGTAGCTTTTCCCCGCGCCAGATTTAGCCAGCACCACCATATTCGCATTCTCCAGGCTGAACCGGTCGAAAATGATGAGGGAGCCATTGTGCTCATTCATGCCATACATAATGCCTTCATTGGCCGACAACTCCGAGGAGGTAAAAGGGAAAGTGGTGGCCAAAGAAGTGGTATCCATGTTGCGGGTAATCAATAGCCTGTCCTGGCAGGTGGGCAAAACTGTTTTGAAAGCTTCTTCCATCTGGAGCGTGGCTTTTTTAGCCACAATAAGAAGCGAACCGAGCGTTGATTGGACCCGTTCGGTCAGGGTATTTAGCTCTTTTTCGGTTTTGGCCGGGATCGTGACATAAAGAGCAAATTGGAAAAAATGCTCAGCGCCTTTGGCTAACTGCTCGCGCAAGACCCGGGCGTCTTCCAGCTTCACCTGGGTGTCAATATTGACAACCTTGCCTGACTGGATATCGGTTTGGATTTCTGCTTCCATTTCCGCAATTTTCCTTTTTAGATCTTCCATGACCGAGCGGCCTTCAACCGGATAGACATACATGGCAATATCCAGGGTATGGTCAAAATTGATAAGCGGGGCCAGCCAGTTGGCATTGACAAAACGAGGATAGCCGGCGACAAAAAGCGTCCGAAAATAAGTGCTACCGATCCGCAAATAGGAGAAATCAACTTCCAGAGATTCAGGGGCAATAATGTCTTTGACGCTGACCAGCCCTTGCTTGAATGCCTCAAAAGGATCCTGCGGTTTGCTAGCTGGTTTTTTTTGGCCAAAAGGAAATATTTTAAACATCGTTAATAATCGGAATTGGTGATGGTACAGGCGTTGACGGGCTGAGAGTCGGTCGGATTGGCGTTTGAACCGGGGGGTTGTTGGCTTGCTTGGTCGGGCTGACGGCAACTAAAGAAGCGCGATAATTTGAAGTCGAATCCATTTCCAAGCCAAACGCTTCCGGATTATAGATATGATAAAAAAGTTCTAAGAGTTCCTGGTTAGACAGTTGTCTGGTTCGCAAACCCAGACGGCCAAATTGGGCGATTAAGTGATCACGTTTGGGGTAAAGGACCATTTTGGCTTTTTCTAAAATATAATCCACACTAAAGGGGAGTTTTTTCTTTTGCTTAAAAGAGCTAGTCAGCGAGTTGCTAATCCCGAGTTCAAGAGGAGAAAAAGGGATGACGACATAAAATTTTTTATCCAGAACTTCATTTTCGCTGACTAATTTTTCCACAAATAGCCGGTAAGACTTTATTAGTTCTTTTAACAAAGGCTTAGCTTGGGTGTCTTGGGCTTTTTTGAGGAGACCTAGGTAAAAGGAAATATCTTTCCGTTGCGAACGGACGAAAATCTGAATCGGGAAACTGAGAGAGTTAAGAAAGCCGGCATAAGCATAAATGGTGGCATCCTGTTCGGCCTCGGAAAGGAGGCCGAAGTTAACCGCCGTGGTGGTCAAAACAAGGCAGCCGCCACCGCTTTTTAAGACTACCAAATCATCCCGGATATCTTCGATGTCCAGATGTTCCTGGGTGCTGGCTTTTATCGGTGCATTTTGGGCAGGCATTAGTTCACCGCCTGAATTTTCAAAGGCGGAATAATTTTCCCTTCAGCTTTAAATTTAATTATATCAAAGACCAATGGTTGCGCTTCGACTTCCAGTTCGTAATCTCCGGTCGGCAAGGGGGTAGCGATAAAAAACTGGCCGAGCTTATTAGTTTTTGAGGCCCGTACGGGCATTTGGTGTTTGTCCCTTATTTCAATAATGGCGTTGGGTAAAATTTTGCCTTCCTTGTCCAAGGTCATACCGACAATAACATTAGGCAGTTCTGGTAGTGTTGGTATGGGCAGAGGAACGATGGTCGGAGCGACTTTGATTTTGGGTTTTGGCTTGATAGGCACAAATATTGGTTTGGGTTTTGGTTTTGGCCTGCGCCGCATAGCTGGCAGATCCTTAAATGGCGTGCCAATTTCCATCGGGGGTGTAAAGGGGTTAGCAATTTCGACCAGGGGTGTAATAGGCGGCGAAGGAATGCTTGGTTTGACTGAGCCGCTAACTTTGGTCAAAAATTGATTGATTTTATCAAGATTGGTTTTTTCTGCCAAATCAAAAGGGGTTAGACTTTGGCTAGTTGGAAGGCTCTTGACATATTCGGCAAAACGCAACCGTTCCGCTGGGGTCAGTTTTGGTAGGCTAGCGGCTAGGTTTTTGCTTACTTGATAAGTTAAAAAATCAGGCAAGTTTTCTTCTTTTTTCCAAAGAAATCTGGTTGGTGAGTAAATGCTTCGCAGGAAGTTTCTGATCCAGACATCCATTGGTCGTTCCTGGATGGGCATAAAAGCAAAGGCAGCACCGGCAAAGACAAAGAAAAAAATCAGTGGCCATTTGAAGATCGCATACAAGGGAGTGGTGTAAAGAAGAACAGCCACCACAATGCCGCTAGCTAATTCCAAAAATTGCTTTAGTGTCATATTGCCGACCAGCCTGAACTGGTAAGTAGCAATATCCTGGGGGACAGGGTGTTGTTCCATTCCTATTTAGCATAAAACAGTAAAGGGCAAGAGCACAATAATTCAAACTAGAACAAAGTAGCAAGTAATCGATTATTTTAATTACTTGAAGATGATTTTATGGCTTTGCGGGTCAACACCTTTTGAGCGGATCCAATCCAGGGCTTGGGATTTGGCCGACTCTGAGGCGGTTTTTAGAGTGACTTCAAGACTTAAGGGGCCGCTATATTTTATTGAAAAATCTTCTGTTTGATAAGGCAGATAAGGGAATAAAGGGAAACGTTTGTTCAGTTTAGTTTCAATTTCTTCTTGGTAGCCGGGATCGCCTTTGCCGGTTTTATCAGGAATTATCGATGGCATGACGCTAGGAAAAACAGGATTGGGGCTGGGTAAATTTATCGGCTTGGAGGTTTTTCGGCCGGGAATAAAAATAATTGCCGTCAATAAAATTATTATTAGAACTAAAACAATAATGATTTTTTTCTCAAATAGTTTTTTTAAAGCTTCAAGAATTGCCATGGACCTCCGTCTTCTGGGCCGGCTCCCGGCGGGAAATTAACAGTCGTGATTTCGCCAGCGCCAGCTAAATTGGCCGAAGTAATATCATAGGAACCATCCTCATAGACCTTGGAAACAATGCCGACATGACCGCAGCAATAAAGATTACTTTCACAAAGAGAATTTGCCTTAACTGGATCATCAGTCGGGCAGCGCTTGGAAAGATCAGGATCATTTGTCCTTGGTCCCCAGACGGCATTGGCGCCAACCGCTGGTTTCCCAGGATTATTTTTATAATCAGTTAAAAAGGCCACGGCATTTTTCGGGGTTAAAGTGACACCAGCGAGCTTCTCAGCGGCAACTTTAAAACCAACGCACTGCAAGACCGAGTTATTTTCAATTTCAAAAACTGAATGGTGTAGATCGTTAATGGCTTTTTGGGAAATGCCCTGATTTATCAAGCATTTTAAGTCAAGATTGTTCCAAGTTGATTGGCTAATTACCAAATTAGTGGCACCGCAGGCTTCCAGGGCATTGGCCAGTTGACAACCAACATCTTGACAATTATCACCTTTTGGCATTGGCCTAATATTTTGAGGAACGTTGTAAGAAATCCCGCCGCCGACTTCTTTAGCAGGCGGAACAAACATACTGCCAATAATTGCGGCCGTGGAAAAAAGCGACAGAATGCCAGCAACTCCAGGAACCCAAATGGCACCGCCGGCTGGGCCGAGTAAGCCCAGACCGGCCGCTTCCGGAGCGGCGGTGGCAACTTGAGGCAAGGCCGCGGCTTGGTAGCCAAGACCGGCGCCAGTTTCCAAAGCACTGCCGGCCAGCTTGGCAGCGCCCAGCGAATCAGCTAAAAAGCCCAGTCCGCCGCCGATAAAGGCGCCAATTGGCCCGCCAACAGCAAAACCAGCCAAAGCACCGGCAAAAGCAAAAAAATGGCTTTTCAAAAAAAGCATTAAACCCAAGCCCAGCCCGCCAAGAAACTCCCCCAGTTTTTTTAAGTTTTCCGCTGATAGAAAAGCGCCGGCGATTGATCCGAGGACTGTTCCCACCGGCCCGCCAAGGGCAGTGCCAATGACAGCGCCGGCTTTTTGAGTCAAGGCTTTGCCTAAAAGTTTAGTTGCTAATTTACCGCCGACATGAGAAATGGCGCCTTTTAGGCCGCCGGTAATTAAGGCTTCGCTGGTACCATGGAGTCCCATCCTGGCTAGTCCCTGACCGATTTGGGTGCCGACAAAGCGTTCGGCAAAACGCAAGGGCCTGGCAGGTAGGTCCAAAACTTTGTCAACTCCGCCGAGAACCCTACTGGTGCCGCGGATCAGTTGGCCGCGTTTGGTAGTATCGAGAAAACGATTCCAGGCTGCTTGTTTTTTAAACTTATTTTCCCATTTTTGTTGGAGTTTTAAATTCTGCTGACGCTGCCAAACCACTTGTTTTTCCTGGCTTGTCTGTGGCTTGAGAAACCTTGCTTGTAAAATTTCAACCTGGGTGGCTAAGTTGGCGTAACCGAAATTCCTAAGCTGCTGGGTCGTCAGACCATGCTGAAAAGCCGCCAAAGCCAACGGATCAGTTTTAAGGCCTAAAGCTTGTTGGTTGAGCAGTCGAGATTGGACATGGCTGGCGCCAAAAAGAGCAAACTCGCTGGCCAGCGTATCCGGGCTGACCGATAGTTTGGCGCGAATTTCCGGGTTTGCTAAGGCAGTTCTCAGGAAATGTTGGGTTTGGTAGCTGTTAAGCCGGTTAACCAGCGGTTCTTGCTCCCAACCGGCGCTGAAATCAGCAATGACTTTTTGGGCTTCAGTCGGTGTCAGACCAGCGTTAGTTAGCCGGAAAAGCAGGGGATGGTAAGCTTCATCAAGACCAAGCTGAAAATTTCTGACACTGTTGTAATTGGCTAAAAAAGCATCTTTTCCGGCGGTGGCGACCTTGTTTGGCTGGCCGGACAAAGTTGTTAGTAAGCCTTGTTCTAATTGTTGGTGGTTTTTAATGGCCGCCGAAGCCCAGACATTTTTATAAATAATCGGCCGCAAGGTTCCTTGGATAAAATCTTTATCAATTTGGCCATTACTTTCCAGGCGCTTAAAAGCCGCCTCTCTAACTTGGCTGGTAATGGTTTGGCTGGCAGCAGCACGAAACTCGGGCCGGAAAAAGTCATGAAGTTGACTGTCAACCACTGTTCTGACTTCCCTGTCAAATGAACTCTCTAGATTTAATTTGGCTTGGGTAGCTTGACTAACAAGGTTAAGCGAGGGAACGGTAACTGCGGCTCTGCCAGTTTGCCAGTAAGATAATTTTTGCAAGGCCTCATCATAATCCCTGAGATAATTTTTATAGTGGGTTTGGTAATAAGGGTCGGTTGAAGTCAAATCTAGCTGTTTTCTAGTTTCATCCAAAAGAAGCTGGCGGGTTTTTGCCAGTTCCTGGGCATTATCCAAAGCGCCGATTTTACCCGGACCTAACCACTTGGCCGTTTCTGTTCCTAAAAAATCCTGGCAGGAATTTCTGCTTAAGGTTTGCGGATCTTTAAGACCAGGAAGATTAACATCAATCGTTTGCCAGCCTTTTTCAAGGGCGTAAGTTAAAAATAAGCTCAAACCTTTTTTTTGTTCTGGATTTAGCTGGTCTAGTGGTGAAGCAGGCATCAACCTTATCCTATTGCAAAAGACGTCTGACTGTCAAATTTAGGCCCTTTAAAAGCAAGAAGCCAACTATATCAATTCCCAATACCAAAGCCAAAGCTTTGTTAAGAATTATAAAAAAGTTATTAATCAAATTAATTAAATTATTAGGAATTGTCAGTTTAAAACCTAATAACCAAAGAGTAGTGATAATAACGAGCAATATCAGCGCTGGTACAATGGCCACTTCCAGATCTTTTCTGGAGGAAAACATGGTAATCGAGATAGCAAATATTAAATATAAAATAGCAAAAAAAGCCAACGCACCTCCGAGGTGGCCCAGTGGACTCCTCGGAGGTGAAAGAAATTGGGGCAACAAATAAAAATGGAAAACTAAGCCGATGATTGCCAGTCCGCCAGCTGGCGGAGCCAGGCCGATAATTGTCCGCCTGATTGGATCGGTCTTAATCATTTTTAAACTGCCAACCCGAGCTTCGTTCTCAAAAATTTCCGGTTTGAAAGAAAACTCAGCGGTTTTGACAAAAAGCAGTTCGGCGCAAATCATGTGTGATAGTTCATGGACAACCGTGCCTGGCAAAATCAAAAAACTTAAAAATTCCAAACCGCCAAGTTGCTGGATTTCTTTGAGGATTTTACCCGAGAGAAGATAAAGAAAATATAGAAGGATAGGAAATATAAAAAATGACCAGGCCATAGATTTATTCTAACTAAAATTTTGCTACAATGGAATTATGAGTGAAGGAGCAAGGATACCAAGATTTCGGCGCCGGCCGCCCAGGCGGCCCCCCCGGCCCCGGCCAGCGCCGTCGCGGCCGCCAGAAGAAACCCGGCCGCCAGAGCCGCCCCCAAGGCCGCCAACGCCCCAGGAATTACCGCCGGAAGAACTACTTAAAGCCCAAGCCAGGCGGGAGGCAGGCGGACTAATGGAGTTTACTGTTTCCAAGCCTGCGTCAGAAATGGTTGCCCGAGAACTTAAAATTAGCCTTATTGATCAGGCTATGGCGAGAGGCGAGGCAATTAATGAACAGGCAATTGATAAGCAGGTCAAGCAGATAATAAATTTTTTACCAGATCTCCGCCGGCGCGGCTATGGTTTGAATCCGGATGAAAAAATTAAAATTTTAGAAGCAGCTGAAGAAAGCGGCGAAAAAGCCTGGGAAGTGATTGATGAAATGCTTTCGGCTCTTTATGATAAGGCCGATATTAATATTGCTGAACCGCTCCAATTGGATTTTGACTCTTCAATAAAACAGATGGATATTTTCGAAACTGTGTTAAAAATTGATATGGAAAAAGGTTTGAGCCTGTCGCAAAAAACCTCTTTAATGGCCGGTTTGCGCCGGCTCACCCACAATGCTCTCTGGATGATGGAATCAGGCGCCGGCACGCCGGACAAAATGGCTGAGTATATGCAGGTTCACTCAAACACGCTTGATTTGTTATTCAACATTAAAGGCGTTGGCGCCGCTTTTCGGTTTTATGAAAAAATCATGCGCCAAATGCAGGTCCGGGGCAATAACTGGATTGAACCGCAGAAACTGTCCTTCCGGGTTCATACCGGAGGCATCGGTGAAAATGAGCTGGACCAGCAAGCTTATAAACTTTTTAAAGACGCGCTTGTCAGGGGTGCGGTTGACGGTATTGATTACCGGAAGCCGGAACATCAGGCGCAGTTCAGCAAAAATTGGTCGGACTGGCAGATAAGACGAGCTTTATCGATGGGTAAGTCTTTTGGCGGTATTTCCCTCAGATTTCCGCAAATTATTGCCACAACCGGCTTGCCTAAGGACGAAAGGATGATTTCACCGATGTGGGAGCGGTTTGTCAGGCCGCTTAATCCTTTAGGTTTTCTGATCGGGAAATTCGGCTATGGCCAGGCCCTGTCTTTATTTTACTATTGGCAGACTGGCGAACATCGGGAATTTAAAGGCTATGAAGATGTTCTCAAGGCTTATGCTGAGCTTAAAGACGATCCGGCCCAGCTGGATAT
>Ga0315274_10006459_pt1 | contig 17061 bp, 16 predicted proteins | sample YL17G02_20_MG_FD_203700 | JGI IMG/M metagenome (GOLD analysis project Ga0315274, IMG submission 203700) | Sediment microbial communities from Yellowstone Lake, YNP, Wyoming, USA - YL17G02_20 | ecosystem: Environmental > Aquatic > Freshwater > Lake > Sediment | place: USA: Wyoming | collected...
CGCACAGAAACATTGTAATCGCAAGTGTGGGAAAACTTGTGGAAAACCCTCTGAGAAGCCCGAAGACGCCCATAATAAGACAGCCGACTACCACGGTGGGTCGAATACCGAAGCGATCTGCAAACATTCCTCCTGGAATGCAGAGTATGACCAGGGCTACTGGAACTAGTGCCACCAAAAATCCAACCTGCTCAAAATTCATACCCAACTCTTCCATCATCATCACTATCATCGGTGTGAAACAGAACCAAGAGGCTCCAAGAGAAAACAACATCAACCAAGTTACTGCAGCCATCACCCAACGGTATGATGAGACTTTCTCGTTCACCTCACTTCCTCCACATGCACTTCGAAGCCTCTTGTTTTAGAGTATTGCTTGTTTGGATTTTCTTTATATTTCTTCGCACTTCGAGAACTGCAATGCTGCTGTGAGGCGACACCGCCATCTTTGGAGCTAAACAAATCTTGGAACTTTCATTGGAGCGGGAAGTATACCCGTCTGTTTTGCTTGCCCTTGTTTTCTGTTTTGAGCACATTGATCCCGCCGACTTCTTTGAGGTTCTTAACATGAGTCCCCCCGTCGGCTTGCATGTCAATGCCGACGATTTCCACGACTCGCAGACGTGGGATATCAGGAGGAAAGGCCTCTGCCATCTTGATTAATCCAGGGATCTTCAAGGCTTCTTCTCGAGGCAGTTCACACCACTTTACAGGGATGTCCTTTCCGAACAGTTCATTGGCTCGCTCTATGTATTCCTTGAGGATTTCAGGGTCGAATTTTTCTAGGTTGAAATCGAATCGTATCTTGTCTTCTTCCAGCTGGTTTCCTGTGACGAGGGCTCCTGTGCCATTACACAAAAGTGATGCTAAAATGTGAGCGGCTGTATGACTTCGCATCAGTTTGTATGTGCGTTCCCAATCCAAGACGCAGTGAACTTTGTCTCCCTCCTTCAAACCTGCATGATCAACCTCATGGGATATCTCGCCCGAAAACTTTCCAACATAGACAACGTTGAAAGTCTCTTGATCCTTTATCAGTTTCCCAGTGTCCCAAGGTTGCCCGCCTCCCTTTGGATAGAATACTGTCTGATCAAGGACGACATATTTTTCGTCTTTGACCGAGACTACGCTAGCGTCACATTCCCTTAGGTAACTGTCTTCGAGGTACATTGCGTTGGTCATCACTTTCGCCACGGTTACGAAGATCGCAGCTTCTTTTAAAGCTCAAGATGACGCAAGGGTCCTGGCAGCATGCGAAGACATCATCAGGCTATCTTCTGACGTGACGTGTGGCTTATGGGCATATGCATCCAGAAACATTCAAGACGGAAGTCGCTCTAGGAAACACTTCGCACTGTTCTGAAGATATTTTGAACATTCACTAGCTCGCAAAGAGAAAAAAGGTGGAAAGGCTAAAGCGAAGTTTAAATCGAGGCTTCTCAGGACTTCCCGAGTTTCTTTGCCCATTTTGCTAGCTCAGGGTCTTTTGCCATGCCTTTGTCCCATATCTGTTTTCCATCAAGCCATACAGACGTATTCATGCAGATGCCATCTGTGTGCGACGGGGCAGGTATCGGTTTTCCACCTGTCAGCATTTGACCTATGTAGCCGATTCCCCACTCGGTTGCGCCCCACACTCTCTCATCTTCCAAGACGTTACCGGTCAGTTTTGCACCCGGGTTGCAACCGTAGCAGACGTGGGCCAAGCTCCGCATGAGAGGATGGTTGAAACTCTTGAGCCAAGCATCGAATACCATGGCTTCTTGGCCGCCTTCGACTTTCTCGATCTTTCCTTTCTTGATGCGCAACGCTACTGGTGTTTTGCATAGGCCAAGTGGCGGATTGATTGAGCCGTCGAAAACTATCGTTCCGTTTATAGTCTCGAAAATCGGTGACCAGCCTATCTGGCCTCCGAGCATATGTGATCCGGGGGTGTCTGCGTATCCCACTTCGATTATCATCGGCCTTTTCGGATCATCGTCAAACTCGATGTCGGTTCCTGCTGGCGTTGTCATCTTCACATGTTTAGCTGCCTTCGTGAGTGTCTGTAGTCTTTCCTCGTATTTCTGAAGCGCCTTGATGTCGACTCTGGCGATTGTTCGCACCATCATGTCCACGTTCATTCCGACGTAGCAGGCGTGTCTGATTTTCTTGTTGGCTTCCATGGCGTTTGTGTAGGGCGTTGAATAGAAGATCCATTCGTTGTTGAACTCGCACCATGCGTCGGCTACCTTCAACACTGCTTCGATTGCTTCTGCTGGAAGGTCCGGATCTGCGGCTTTGCCAACTCCTCGCGGTGAGGCGTTCCACATCACCAGAGGCTTTGCTCCGATTGCGAATGCAGCTGCTGCTGTAGCTTCGACAACGCGTGGGTCAGACTCAGTGTCTCCTGTCACAACAAAAGTTTCTCCGGGCTTCAGTTTGAACCATTCTGCAACAAGTATGCGTGCTGCTCTAGCCAACTCGTACTCATAGTATTGAGGCAATTTTGTCACTTCCAGAAGAAGGTTATTTTTGCGGTCGCCTTATAAGTCTTGTTAAGAATCTTCATGGTGTGAAGCTTTCAGCTTGAGCTCGCCGAGGGATAAAAATGGATGTATTGGAAGCTATAAAAGGACGCAGAAGCGTTAGAAAGTATAAACTGAAACCAGTCGGAAGAGAGTTGACTGAAAAACTACTTGAAGCAGCACGTTGGGCACCATCGGGCGGAAACATACAGCCATGGCTATTCATTGTTGTGGAAGATCGTGGCATCCTCGAGATGGTTCGAAAGATCTCCCCGGGCTATTTCGGTGAAGCTCCTCTAGCTATTCTCATTTGCTCAGACAAGATGAAAGCACATAGAATCGGAGGCACACTTGGACGTGATTATCTGACAATAGCAGACTGCGCGATGGCTGCCGAAAACATTCAACTCGCCGCGTATGCGCTGGGATTAGGTACGTGCGTCGTGAAATCTTTCTCTCACAGTGCCATGAAAGAAATACTTGAAATTCCAGAAGGCATAGAACCCGAACTCGTAGTTATTGTCGGATACCCAGACAATATTCCGGCGCCTCCACGTCGAATCCCGCTGAACGATATTCTATATCTCAACAAATTCGGTCAAAGACTTCAGATGAAGGAGGCCTAGACATGGCAAGGAACACTGACAATGTCAACGAGTATCTGTTCGAACTCGCATTGTTTTTGGCCACGAGCGCACGCAACTGCATCGAAGAACCGCCTCTTTATGGACCGTTCAGACTGCTGGATGCTCTAAGTAGGTTGGTCGACCTTCCAAAACACACTCCTGGTCTCAGCGAGGACAAGTTTCTCAACGAGGTGAAAGCTTTCGTGGATGAAAAGAAGTTCCTCGTGACTACCGACGTGGAAGGATTCAAGAAAGCTGCTGATGAGCTGGTTGGAAGGTTCGGAAAGGAGCTTAAGAGAAGATATTTGAGAGACAACGAAGAAAAATAGTCTCTGCAGGCAAATGCACTCCTAAGGCCAGCTGATTTTGACTGCTGTTCGGAAAGAGTTTTTAGTCGGTTCTGATTTGGTTAGTGACGTTGGTTTTCATGGAACTGTCCAATCTCCTGACAGTTGTAGATCTTCACACCGCTGGCGAGCCATTCAGAATAGTCACGAGTGGATTTCCAAAGATTCAAGGCGGGAATATGCGTGAAAAAAACGCTTATGCGAAAGAGAACCTTGAAGACCTCAGAAGAATGGTTTTATACGAACCTCGAGGTCGCAGCACAATGTGCGGAGCATTCTTGGTAGAACCTACGATCCCGGAGGCTGACACAGGAGTCGTATTCATGGAACCAATAGGTCTCGTCCCGATGTGCGGACACGGATCGATTGCAGTAGCCAAATATTTGGTTGAGACTCGACGAGTGAAAGTGAACGAACCAGTCACACACGTCAAACTGGATACCCATGCAGGACTTGTAGACTTGTTTGTGAATGTCAAGAAAGGAAAGGTAGGAGAGATAACCCTAAGAAACGTCGAATCTTTCTCGTACCTACGTGATGTTATGATCCACACAGAGGAATTCGGGGAAATCAAGACAGACATTGCATATGGCGGCAGTTTGTATGCAATAGTCTCAGCGAAAGATGTGGGACTCAAGATGGTTCCAAGTGAAGCCGGAAAGTTGGTGGAGTATGGCGAGATTCTCAGAAAGTCGATACAAGAACAGATCAAGATGAAACATCCAAAAGACAACAGTCTGATGAAAGTTTTATACATCCAATTCACAGGGCCTCCAACACATCCAAAGGCTGACATGAAAAATGTTGTAGTTGTGGCACCCACAGGTCTTGACCGATCGCCCTGTGGCACTGGAACGTCAGCAAGGATGGCAGATCTCTTCGCAAAAGGGAAAATGAAAGTTGGTGACGAACTCGTGCACGAAAGTCTCATTGGAACGTTGTTTCGAGGAAAGATATTCGCCAGAACAAGCCTCGCAGGATACCCCGCGATAATTCCAGAGGTCTCGGGCAACGCATACATAACAGGTTTTCAGCAGCTTGTTCTTGAGCCGGACGATCCCCTGAACAGATCCTTCTTGCTGTCAGAAACTTCATAGCTCACAAAACTCCATTGTTGCAAGGCCGCTCAAAGTTAGGGTTAAGTAGTGCCAAAACACCACGTTGATTGAAGGAACCGAGTTGAGCTATCATGTTTCTTACGCGTGAAGACGAAGAACTGCTGAACGGTGAGCACGGCGAAGGAGCCAAAATCGCCATGTCGGTTCTCGTCAAGCTTGGAGAGATGTATGACGCTGACAGAATGCTCAACGTCGAAAACGTCCATATTGACGGATCGGCTTATGGCTGGATCAACGATTCCGGCTTGGAACTAGTTGAGAAATTCTGTAGTTTAGGAGTGCGCTTTCGGGTTCCAGCAACGTTGAATCCGTCTTCAATCGACTTTGATATGTGGAAAGAGCTCCAGATGTCTTCTCGGGTGGCAGAGAAGCAGTTAAGACTGGCAAACGCACTGAAGAGGATGGGTGCAACTCCCACATGGACCTGTGCACCCTATCAATATGGTGCAGATGTCAGGTTCGGTCAGAATGTTGCCTGGGGTGAATCTAACGCTGTTGGGTTTGCAAACACTGTCGTCGGCGCCAGAACCGAAAGGCTTGGCGACTTAGCCGATGTCTGCTCCGCAATTGTGGGTAAATATCCTTATTTTGGTTTGTACCGGGACGAGAACAGAAGAGGAGAAATGCTTTTCGAGCTCAGGAAGCAGGATCTTGAAACTTTCGGCCCAACGGATTATGGGATATTGGGCTTCTTCATAGGATCTGTCGCGGAAGCGAAAATTCCTGTTGTAAGCGGAATACCCAAGAATGTCACGACGGACCAACTCAAGTCGTACTGTGCAGCCGTCGCAGTCGGAGGCTCAGTGGGTCTTAGCCATCTATGTGGCGTCACACCAGAAGCTGAGACAGTTGCCCATGCTTGTCACGGGTCAATACCTGAAGAAAAGATTACCATCGGAACTAACCAACTTGAACAAACAAGACAGAAGCTAAGTACTCTCAAAGGAGATTGCCCTGAGGTCATTTGTCTCGGATGCCCCCACTATTCGGTGCAAGAATTGACAAGGCTAGCCCAACTTCTCAAGGGCAAGAAAGTGAAGAAAGACGTAAGGCTGGTGGTGTTGACAAGCAGAGCCGCAAAGACATTGGCAGTAGAAATGGGGGCTGTAAAAACCATTGAATCGTCCGGCGGGAAAGTAATTGCAGACACCTGCTGGAACTTTGTTCCTTTTGAAGGAAGAACGCTGATGACCGATTCGGTGAAAATGGCGTGGGTCTCGATGAGCAAGTTTACGGAAGTTGGGATTGGCAATATGGATAGATGCGTCGAGGCGGCAGTAGGAATTATGCGTTGAGGAGAATCCCTTTGTCAAACATCGTAATAAAATGCGTCCCAGTATCGCAAGGCATCTCAAGAGGAGAAGCTCTCGTAACGAGACAGCCAATATGCTTGTACGACTCTCTCGACCCCAAGTCTGGGCGCATTGTGAATAGAAGACATGACTTGTATGGAAAGAATGTTTCTGGGAAAATTCTCTTTTTTCCTCGCGGAATCGGATCGAGCACAAGCGCCGCGACTATCCTCGAAGCTGCAAGGTGCAACAAAGCCCCCAATGCCATAGTCAACTTGGAAACCGAGCCGATAATAGCTGTTGGCGCAATCTTGGCTGAAAAATTGTATCGGAGAAACATCCCTATCGTTCACAGACCAGAAACGAATCCTGCAGATCTGATCAAGACACACGATTTGACAGAAGTAAACGCTGATCTAGGTCTGATTGAGCTGTTGAAACGCAGTAAAGCGCGCGCGAGTCATGGCATGCGATGACTTAATGGACACATAGGGTCGTCGCCGACCCGGCAAACGAAGGATGTCTAAAGATCAACTTCTTTTCCAAGTCCTTCCTTCTTTGCCTTGTCGTAGACTAGTCTTGCCACAGCAGCATCTTCAGTAGCCAAGCCCACGGCTTTCCAACACGTGATCTCATCATCCGAAGCTCTTCCAAGCTTCGTGCCCCCAACTATCTCATGAAGTTCAGCATAAACACTGTCTTTAGAGATCGTTCCATTCCTGATTGGGATAATAAGGTCTCCGCTTTCAGTCAGGGCACCTTCTTTCGTGTCAACGACGATTTTCGCATTCTTGATAGTTGTATCATCTAGTTCTCTCCCTTCGGGCCCAGTCACCCCGATCGAACTCACGTGCGTTCCTTTTTTCAACCAATGCCCATCAAAGACTGGTGTTTTTGACGTAGTAGCCACGACTAAGACGTCGGAGCCTTGCGCACATTCTTTGCTGGTTTCGACTGTTTCTACATTCAAACTGTGTTTCGTTGAGATGTCTTTCGAAAAAGGTTCTGCTCTTCCGGGAAGGAGGTCGTACGCCTTGACTTTTGTGATTTTTTCAAGAACCTCAGTCAAAGCCCAGACTTGGGTTCTCGATTGAACCCCAGTGCCTATGACGCCCACAACATTGGAGTCTCTTCGTGCAAGGTACTTGGCTGCCACCCCGCTAGCAGCTCCAGTACGCAAAGCTGTAATGTATGCGCCTTCCATTAGTGCAAGCGGTTTGCCTGTCTGCGAATCGTTCAGAAGAATTGAGGCCATTATTGTCGGCATACCGTGCTTGGGCAAGTTGTCATCATACTGAGAAACTATCTTGATTGCCAAGGATTCACTATCACTGAGATAGGATGGCATGTAATACATGACGCCCTTATGTTTGTCCACGCTGATAATCACGCGTTTCGGACAGATCGTTTTTCCTCGGCTGGATTGAAGAAAGACATTCTCAATTAGATTGATGAGTTCTCCCATATTCAGCAGAGATTCAATGTCTCTTCTGTTCAATATCAAGACCATTTTCGAAGCCTCAAATCTAGTCGGGCGGGCAGGATTTGAACCTGCGACACTCCGGTTTCTGCATGTTAGCCCGGCAGGCTGGGTAACACCCACCATGGGTAGGCATCTACAGCGTCTCCGTCAGCCAAACATTGATTCTGAGCTGACTCGGAAGCTCTGCCAGGCTGAGCTACCGCCCGATCGTATTCCTACAACGAACAGAACGGATTTATGCGTTTTGGAGAACTTGGGAAGTCGGTCTTCGACAAAGCACTCGCTTCACGTAGAAAAGGATATTTGCCCCACAGAACAGATGTTCTTTTTCACACTTGTACGGGAAGGGTCGTGTTTGGTCATCGTTGAGCTCAAATACGAATTAGGCAAGGTTGAGAAGGGTTACACAAACAGAACTCTTTATCTGAATCTTTCAAAAATGCAGATCGCGAGCAAACTGGTCAGTCAAGAAATGAAGGAAAAATTCACAGGTGGCCGAGGCTTCGATCTGTGGCTCCTGTGGAACGCGCTGCCTAAAGACCGAATCGCCAAATGGGATGATCCAGAAAACGAGGTATGCATCGCTTGTGGTCCGTTAGGCGGGACTCCCGTCTACCCAGGTAGCGGCAAGAGCATTGCTGTCTCGATCTCCCCTTTGACTGACACCGTCGTTGACTCGAACGTCGGAGGATACTTTGGACCCTACCTTAAATTCGCAGGATGGGACGCGCTTGAGGTGCAGGGAAAAGCAAAAACCGAAGTAGTGATAATCATAGACGGAGACGTAGGCAAAGTTCAGATTGAAGATGCATCGACGCTACCTTCCGAAACTTATCTGATAACAGATTACCTCGCCAGAAAGTATGGTGGAGAAAGCGGGCAGAACATATCAGTGGTTTCTTCAGGTCCAGGAGCTGAACACACGCGGTTGGGGTGTCTTAACCTTTCTTGGTACGATCCTACACGCAAAATCCACAGGTTCAAACAAGCAGGAAGAGGCGGAATCGGCACAGTGCTCCGAAACAAGAAAATCAAGGCCATAGCCGTCAAGTACTCCGGAAAAATCACTGTCGACACAAATGGGCCGGCGGATCCTGAAACGGTCAAGCAGGTCGGCCAAGCACACGGTCAGGAACTCAGGAATCTGGACTCCAAACAGAATGAGATGTCCAGCGTTGGGACAACCCATCTTGTGACGATCATGAACGACTTCGATCTTCTGCCAGTCTACAATTTCAGGTATGGGCGACACCTTGAAGCAGAAAAACTGGGACGCGAAGTCTACAGGAAAAAGTTCCACAAAGGCTTCGACGGCTGCTGGATGGGTTGCGCACTGTCTTGTGCGCACGGTGTCAAGGATTTTGAACTCAGAACAGGACCATACAGAGGGCAGAAGGTTTTCGTGACAGGACCCGAGTACGAGACAATTGCTGGAGTCGGGAGCAGCTGCGGCATATTTGACGCCGACTATGTCATTGAGATGAACTTCTACTGCGACACCTACGGTTTGGACACGATTTCGGTCGGGACGGCCATAGCTTTCACGATGGAATGCTACGAGATGGGTTTGATCGACAAGAAAGCGACCGGTGGCTTGGAACTACGATTCGGCAACATAGACGCGGCGCTTGAACTGGTTCATCAAATGGCCAGAGGCGAAGGCTTCGGTGTAATTGTTGGACAAGGCATCAGACGCATGAAGCAGATCTTCGCGGAAAAATATGGTGTCGATCCCAAGATCCTGCAGGACATCGGTATGGAATCGAAGGGGTTGGAATTCTCCGAATATGTAACGAAAGAGTCCTTGGCACAGCAAGGTGGTTATGGACTTACCTTGAAAGGGCCTCAGCACGATGAGGCTTGGCTCATATTTTTGGACATGGTACACAATCTGATACCGACTTTTGAACAGAAAGCAGAAGCTTTGCATTGGTTCCCGATGTTCCGAACGTGGTTCGGCCTCAATGGGTTGTGCAAGCTTCCATGGAACGACGTTGTACCAGAAGACAACAGGAAGACAAGAGAACCTGCCAAAGTAATGGGGCACGTTGAGAAATACGCTAGGTTCTTTTCAGCAGTCACCGGCAAGAAAACTACACCAGACAATATTATCTTGATGAGTGAAAGGGTCTACAACTTCCAGCGCATCTTTAACCTGAGAATGGGATTTGGCACGAGACAGCATGACACGCTCCCGTACAGGGCTGTCGGTCCGGTCACGAAGGAAGAGTATGAGAGTCGTGCGGAACGTTATGACAAACAACTCAAAGAGAAGGTTGGATACGAACCCAAAGGAAAGTCAACCGAAGAGAAGATGGTTTCACTTAGAAAATTCAGAGAGGCCGAATACGAGAGACTGAAGGATGCCGTCTATGCGAGACGCGGATGGAATACGAATGGTGTACCGACACTCGAGAAAGTGAAATCTCTGGGAATAGACTACTCTGACGTAGTCGAATTGTTGAAGAAAAAAGGGTAGAGCGCGCTTTAAGGAAACCTGTAATCGAAAACGCAGAGCCTAGGAACAAGGCTTTTATTCAGAACTAGGTTCTCTAGAGAATACAACGTCAGAAATGAAGGTTAGAATGAAATGAAAGGCGCATTAGTATTTCTTGCAGTATTCATAATACTGTTCGCGGCAACCCTAGCGTACAGCGATCTACCGCCAGGCAAACAGATCTATGGCGCTCTCAATGTCCCAACCACAGACTACCCAGTATTGGGAATACAGGCAACAACACTGATAGAAGCAGTATTCAACGGCGTGGTCTATGGCATCATAGCATGGCTCATCTACACCATAATAGAAAGGGCTACGAAGTCCAAAACGCAGACGCAGCCAGCCAAACCAGCTCAATAATGCGCTCCTGAAAAAGGAACGCAAATTTTTCTTTCATCCAAGCATGCATACAAGCGGCGTGAATTGAGGCGGCAACCATCTTCTATCACAGTCGTTCAGATGATAAACCTCCAAAATACTATCTGTTTAACTTGTTCGGATTCACGGTACAACATTCATTGCAGACTAAACTTTTATATGCAGAATTGAACGATTCAATATCACGGTGAAATAAATGAGAGGAACGAAAGGTATAGGAAGAATGGTACTCATCGGCATTATAATCGTCATACTCGTCATGGCCGGAGTTGTTGGCTACTACCTAACTATGCCAACAGGACCTGCAGTAAAAGACACGCTTGTCATGGGAACAACAGACTCGGTTGAATCATGTCTAGATCCTGCAAGAGCTTACGATTACTTTGGGTTTGAAATAACCCAATCCCTAGGCTCAGCACTGGTAGATTATCGCCCAGGAGCAACAGGAAGCATTGATGACATTGTGCCAGCACTAGCAACCAATTGGACCGTTTCATCTGACGGACTGGTTTGGACCTTCAGCCTCAGACATGGCGTTATGTACGATGATGGAACAGAATTCAATGCAACACATGTCAAGTACACTTTTGACAGAGGAATAGGTATTGAAGACCCAGACGGCGCCTTCGTCGGCGTTGGATACGGCGACATCATTCAAAGCGTTACCGTCGTGGACAAGTACACGGTACGATTCAATCTCAAAATCCCATTCGCAGCCTTCCTGTCGCTTATGGCATTCCAGGCGTCATTCATAGTAGATCCAAAATACGCCCCAATGCACGGAACATCATGGAACATTTCAGACGTCGTTGTGTACACAGAAGGAAATGCGAGAGCAAGCAACCCAATGGGCCTTGGACCCTACACGCTCAAGAACTGGACTAGAACTGCCGGAAAAGACTATCAAATGCGACTTGAAGCAAACCCCAACTACTGGAACGCCAGCGCAGGGCTTCCGAAAACAAAGAACCTGATAATAAAGTTCTATGCCGACTCAACAGTGCTCGCACTGGCTATCCAAGCGCAGGAAATTGACGTAGCCTTCAGACAGCTTGGCCCGACTGATATCAACAATATGAAAACCAACGCCAACCTCCACGTGTGGGAAGGAACCGGCGCTTTCATCCAATATCTATGCTTGCAGGAGAAATATGCACCGTTCAATGAAACCAAAATCAGACAAGCCATAGGAGCGGCGATAAACAGATCAACCCTCGTGAATACTGTTTTTCTTGGACAAGCCCAAAAGCTCTACAGCATGATACCGATTGGAATGGGCGGCCACACCGACGCATTCTTGAATCTTGGCGACCCGAACTACACTCGCACAACAGAACTCCTGGCCGAGTTCGGATACAATACGACTAATAAGCTGACATTCACGCTCTGGTACGAAACCTCAGGACACTATCCACAAAGCGCACAACAGGCTCAAGTTCTCAAATCATCTCTAGAAGCAAGCGGCGTCATAACAGTGGACCTTCAAGGAGCCGACTGGCCAGCCTACAGAGGAAAGAGACAGAACGAAGAAATGCCAGCGTACATTCTAGGCTGGTATCCAGATTACATAGACCCAGATGACTACATCTACCCATTTGTGCACTCATCAGGCGGATCATGGATCCATCACAACTACGACAACCCACAAATGGACCAACTCATAGAATGGGCCCGAGGAAACACAAGTGCAACTGCACGAAATAGCCTGTACAGCCAGATTCAAAACCTAATGGTAACCGACGCACCCATAATTCCACTATATCAGGGCGCAGCATATGCCGTGACAAAACTGAAGGTCAAAGGTGTATATCTAGACATAACTCAAGTCTGGCGCCACTGGCTTGTCTACGTCGAGCAATAAACAACCTTATTTCCTTTCTTTTTTTGTTATTCCTGAAAACTAGAGGGAAATGAATTGACCTTACGTTCTTACGTCATTTCAAGGATACTACTCACGATTCCGATGATACTTATTCTGTTGACGATGGTTTTTCTCGTTATCAGGGTACTTCCGGGTGACCCTGTTCTGCTTCACTTCGAGAAAAACGTCGACCCTGATGTAATTCAAGCAATGAGAGTTCGATTGGGACTTGACAAGCCTCTCTGGATACAGTATTTTGATTACTTGTTTGGACTTTTCAGAGGAGATATGGGAGAATCGATGCAAGATTATTCTTCCATTGGACAACAGATATTCTCGGCGTTCCCAGCAACTCTTGAACTCGCTATTTTTTCCATGATAATCGCCACTGCCCTTGGAGTAGTGCTTGGAGTACAGGCCTCAAAGGCGTACAACAGGCCTCAAGATCACGTGATAAGAATCTTTGGTATAGTAACCTATGCTCTTCCAGTCTTCTTCTTGGGGATGATTCTTCAGATGAGTCTGGGACTCGGGCTGCACTTGTTGCCTGTAGGTCAACGGTTCAACCCGGCAATGCAGACTCCGGTTGGACTGAGCATTGGATCACTTCACTTCTCAAGTGGATTATATACCATCGATAGTGTGCTCGAGGGAAACATGTACAAACTGGTCGAATCATTGCGTTACCTCTGCCTACCCTCGCTCACGCTCGGCTTGGTACTTTCAGGAGTTTTCATAAGGTTGACCAGAAGCAACATGTTTGAAACCTTAAGACTCGACTTCGTGACAGCAGCCAGAGCCAGAGGGCTCAAAGAAAACAAGGTCACTTACAGCTATGCCTTGAGAAATGCCTTTCTCCCTGTGCTCACGATGATGGGACTACAGTTTGCAGCTCTCCTCGGCGGAGCCATATTGACAGAAACGACCTTCTCGTGGCCGGGTTTGGGCAGATACATCGTTGACAGAATAAACTTCAGAGACTACACAGCCATTCAGGGAGCAATAATCGTGTTCGGGATTTTCGTTTCAGTAGTGAGCCTGGTCGTAGATTTGCTTTATGCTTATCTCGATCCGAGAATCCGGCTGTGAGGTAGCGAAATGGGTAAAGCAGACACCAAGAAAAGTATGCTTTCAGCAATATTGCCTGGCCTCGGATCGTTAGCCAAGAGAGGTCTTGCAGGCTGGCTCATAATAGTCGGTTTGATCTTTGTAACTGCCATAATAATGATTACGGTGATCTCACCTTGGATCAGACCTTATGATCCCATAAAGATCAATGTTGGACCTCCTTTGATCGGACCCAGCGCACAGCATCCCTTTGGAACTAATGATCTTGGACAGGATATTTTCAGCAGAGTCTTGTCAGGTGGGGGAATAATGCTTCAGGTGTCCCTCCTCTCCGTTATCGTTTGTTTAGCAGTAGGCGTTCCCCTGGGATTGTTTGCATCCTATGCTGGAGGTGTCGTTGACCGACTGGTCGGTCTTGTTATGGACAGCATATACGCGTTTCCAGGCCTCGTTCTAGCAATCGCAATTGCGGCAATGCTCGGAAGAGGAGTCGTGAACATGGCACTTTCAATAGCTGTCGTCTACATCCCATCGTACTTCAGAGTGATCCGCAGTCAGGTTCTTAGCATAAAAGAAATGTCATACATAGAAGCGGCAAACGCAGTCGGAGCAAAGAACCGCACAATACTCACTAGGTACATCCTTCCCAATATAATGCCATCAATAGTTGTAGTAGCGACAGTGAACTTCGCTGACGCCATTCTGACTGCAGCAGGTCTAACGTTCATAGGACTAGGTGTTTCTGTATCTGTCCCCGACTGGGGATGGGATTTAACTAACGGACGAGCGCTCCTTGCAAGCGGAACATGGTGGGTCATAACTTTTCCAGGAATCATGATTATACTCTTGGCTCTGGGCTTCACTTTGATTGGCGAAGGATTGAGCGAACTTTTCAACCCGAGGCTTGAGCAATGAGTGAAGAGAAAAAAGAAAAGACCCAGCTGCTAGCTGTGAACGACCTAACGGTTGAGTATTCGGCAAGAAGAGGGAAGATCAGAGCTGTTGAAAACGCATCCTTCACACTGGACAGGGGAGAGACTCTGGGCATCGTGGGCGAATCAGGGTCGGGAAAATCCACGCTAGGCATGTCGTTGATACGTCTTGTTCCATACCCAGGCAAAATAATGAAGGGCAACATAATCCTTGAGGAACAGAGAATACTAAAGCTCAAAGACGAACAAATGAGAGACCTAAGAGGAAGAAAGATCTCCTACATTTTCCAAGACCCAATGACATCACTCAACCCTGTTGAAAAGATCAAAGATCACTTTATTGAACTGATTCAGACTCACGAACCGAAAGTCACCAAGGCCCAAGCCCTGAAGCGTGCGCAACAACTCTTCAAAGACGTTGGAATCCAGCCTGAACGCATAAGCGATTACCCGCATCAGTTGAGCGGCGGCATGAGACAACGTGTAATGATAGCCCTGGCTTTGGCTCTCAACCCAAGCGTGGTCATAGCGGATGAACCGACGACAGCTCTGGACGTGGTTGTGCAGGCAAAGATCCTTGATCTCCTTGGTACTTTGCAAGAAAGGTACGGAATGGCGTTAATACTCATAACCCACGACCTGAGCATCGTACTCGAAAGAAGCGACAAGATCGTAGTAATGTACGCGGGAAGAATCGTTGAACAAGCTCGCAGCACCGCCCTCTACAAGAGCACACAACACCCGTACTCACAAGGATTGCTGAAATCAATCCCAAACATAGAACTGGCAGACCAGAAACTGGAAGCCATAGGTGGCACGCCACCCGACCTGCTCAATCCGCCACACGGATGTCGATTCTGGCCCCGCTGTCCCTTCGTAATGCCAGAATGCCTTGTGGAAGAACCATCCTTGTATGAAACTGGAGAAAATCATCTGGTCAGATGTTACCTTTACAAAGGGGAAGGAAATGAGTAGCGACGAAATCCTTCGAACCGAGCATCTTAAGAAATACTTTCCCGTCGAGAAAGGTTTCCTCGAAAGACTGCTGACCAGCACCAAACGGTTCGTGAAGGCAGTCGATGACGTAAGCTTTTCGATCAGCAAAGGCGAAGTCTTCACACTTGTGGGCGAAAGCGGATGTGGAAAATCAACGACGGGCAGACTTGTTGTGAGACTGATTCAGCCGACCTCGGGCAAAGTATTCTTTGGACAGGAAAACATCACAGACATGAAGAAGAAAGAATTCAGAATCTACAGGCGAAAGCTCCAGATAATTTTCCAGGACCCATACGCCTCCCTGAACCCAAGGATGAGAATCGGCCGCGCCGTGGGGCATCCTCTTGAAATTCACGGGCTCGCAAAAGGTGTTGAAGAAAGACAAAGAGTCAACGAAATACTCCAGAGAGTCGGGCTTACACCCCCTGAGCAATTCACAAACTTGTATCCCTACCAAATAAGTGGAGGACAAAGACAACGCGTAGCAATGGCTCGTTCACTCATCCTCGATCCTGAATTCATCGTAGCTGATGAACCTGTCTCTATGATCGATGTCTCACTCAGAACGACCATAATCGACCTCATGCTTGATCTTAGAAGAGACCTAGACCTCACGTACCTCTTCATCACACACGACCTAGCCATCGCCAAATACATCTCCGACAGAATAGCAATCATGTACCTTGGAAAAATCGTCGAAATAGGAGAAAAACACGAAGTCTTCTCGAATCCACTTCATCCATACACGCAAGCTTTGATGTCCGCCATCCCCGTACCGAACCCCGAGAGAAAGAGGACGGCGATCGAACTCAAAGGTGAAGTGCCCTCAGCGATAAACATCCCGCGTGGTTGCCGCTTCAACCCCAGATGCCCCTACGCGGAAGAAAGATGCAAAGTTGAACCTGAATTGACGGCCGTCAAACCCGGCCACTTCGTCGCGTGTTATAGGACAGAGAACTAGGAAGCCCTTCCACGGTTTTTCTCTAACACGCGCTCTTCACAGCTCTCTCTTGGGAAAGAAGATCCCAATGACGCCGCCCAGCATTATCAGACCTAGCACAGACCAGAATAGGGCAATCAGAGTCTGAACCGATCCATATATCAGGGTCTAGAACGTTTTCGGTAGACACTATCTGTGTCTTGAAACACTAAGAAACAGAATTGCGCTTCCCGAAATGAGCAAAATACAGCCATAGATTGAAACGTGATATATGTTCAAGAATGCAGCAAGTGTTTTAATAGAGTTCGATGATAACTAAATCTTGACCTGAAGAGGAGAAAAGGAGAAGGCGATCATCAACTCAACGAGTGGGTTGATGATCGTTAACAAATTCTTCAAATGAGTTTTGACGACAATGGTGTGGTTGTAGGGCTTTTTTCGGACTAGAACCTCAGCTTTCTGAAAGCGCTTTTTGAATCATTCTTTGACGGAGATTTGGGTTTGTCTGAATAAGACAAAACTTCGCAGAATTCTAGGATGGCACCGCAATGCTTGCACTGGGCATAACTCTTCTCGCGGTTGGCCGCAAGCCAGAATCCCTCGTTTGAACCACATTTGGGGCATGTTCTCAAGGAATTGGCAAATGCCTCAATCTCTTCCAGGCTCAACTCTTTTTCCCAAGTCTAGTAAGCGATTGTGAACGATTTATGTATTATGTATTAGTCTTTCAGATGGGAAAAAATCAAGACAGTATTCCCAACGGGCAGTTTCAATATGATCCACAAACTGACCCGAATAGTCCATTTTGAAATCGAGAATTTCCGGTGGGCTGATCTTCCAAGTACTCTTAAAGAAAAGCTTGAGCTACGAAGCCCCCGAGCAGGAAATTGCTCTCAGGTACTCTAAGTAGTCTCCCACTTGGAAACAACGTGCCAAAGGACCAGCAGCAAGTAGACCGGAATGGTGATTATCAAGATCAGACCGAAGAACAACATGATCAACCACTGCCAAGG
>Ga0315274_10006461_pt1 | contig 17061 bp, 12 predicted proteins | sample YL17G02_20_MG_FD_203700 | JGI IMG/M metagenome (GOLD analysis project Ga0315274, IMG submission 203700) | Sediment microbial communities from Yellowstone Lake, YNP, Wyoming, USA - YL17G02_20 | ecosystem: Environmental > Aquatic > Freshwater > Lake > Sediment | place: USA: Wyoming | collected...
AAGATCTCGCCGTTGCGCTTCAGGCTGATAGTCTTGTGGGCAATCCCTCTTTCCTGCTTCGCCCTTCCAACAGCTTCGCGCAGTTCCGTCTCTCGGCCGATCACTCTGGCAATGTTATACAGAACGTTGTTGACACTCCGCCTTTCCCCATAGGCTATATCCCAGCCAAGGCGAATACGCAGCCAACCACGAAGTGATTGCCCTTCTCCCGTTTCACTACCAGACCGGCCGACGTAACCGATACGCTCCTCGCCCTTCTTGCCATATCGAATTAGGCAAACACCTTGCTCATCAGGTACACCCCTTTTCGGCATGGCTTCGCCAGGAGCAAACGGCTGCCATCCTTGTCCTGCGATCTCCGACTTGCACTTATCAAGTACTCTCTGAAGCCTAGGATTCTCTTCAAGCCCCTTGCTGGCCTCCTCCTCAGAAACTGGGGGACGCTCCACAAAAACAGGAGGTTGCTTCCTCTGGGGGGTGTATTCGAACATGAGCAAAGCCTGAAGGACTTTCAACTCCTCATCACTAAGCCGCGCATCTCCCTCCTTCGTGGAAATGCAGAGGAACTGGTAGTTGTGTTCCCTGCATCGTCGCTCAACCTCGGCCCGCACGGGTTCGTCCGGCGTGATACTCAGCGCCTTGGATGACCCGGAGGAAGTATCATCGACGGGCACCGCGCGGATGTTCTGGAACTTCGCCGTGCCTTCCTGGCCGGCCCGGTGCTCGCTCTGGAGGACGGCGCGGCTGGCGGTGCCGCCGATGTGGAACGTCCGCATCGTCAACTGGGTGCCCGGTTCGCCGATGGACTGGGCGGCGATGATGCCGACGGCCATCCCCTCCTCGACCGGCTTGCCGGTCGAGAGGTCGACGCCGTAGCACTTCGCGCAGCAACCGAGCGACGCCTCGCACGTCAGGGGGCTGCGGACGCGCATCCGGTCGATGCCCAGGTCCTCGATCCGCGACGCCGCGGCCGCCGTGATCACCGCACCCTCGCGGACGACGTACTCGTCGGACAAGGGGTCGACGATGCTCTGGGCGGCGACGCGGCCGACGATCGCGTCGGTCAGCGGCCGGTCCACCTCGGCGCCCTTGTACCAGACCTCCTTCTCGATCGAGTTCAGCGTCCCGCAGTCCTGTTCCGTGATGACGACGTTCTGGGCCACGTCGGCGAGTTTCCGCGTGAGGTACCCCGAGTCGGCCGTCTTGAGGGCCGTGTCGGCCAGGCCTTTGCGTGCCCCGTGCGTCGAGGAGAAGTATTCGAGGACGGTGAGGCCCTCGCGGAAGTTCGCCTTGATGGGCGTCTCGATGATGAGGCCGGAGGGCTTGGCCATCAGGCCGCGCATGCCCGCCAACTGGCGGACCTGGTCGACCGAGCCGCGGGCGCCGGAATGGGTCATCAGGAAGATCGGGTTCAGGTAAGGCTTGCCGTCGCGCGTATCGGTCTGGAGTTCCTGGAGCATCTCGGTGGTCACGAGTTCGCGCGCGTGGGTCCAGGCGTCGATGACCTGGTTGTAGCGTTCGCCGTCGGTGATGGCGCCGGCGTCGTGGTTCTTGTTGATGCGGTCCACCTGCTTCTGGGTGGTCTCGAGGATCCGGCGCTTCTTCTCGACCGGGACGCGCAGGTCGGCCGTCGAGAACGAGAGGCCGGCCAGGGTCGCCCACCTGAAGCCGAGTTCCTTGATGGCGTCGAGGACCTCGATCGTGCGGGCGCGGCCCAGCAGCCGATAGCAGTCGCTAATGACCCGGGCGGTGCCCTTCTGGGCCATCTCGAGGTTGTAGAACGGCATCTCGTGGGGCAGGACGTCGTTGAAGAAGATGCGCCCGACCGTGGTCTCGATGCGGCGGTTGGGCGACACGTCCTCGGGCCCCCCCTCGCCGACGAGCGTCTTGTGGGCCGGAAGACGCGTCACGATCCGGGCCTGGAGGTCGACCTTCCCGTGGGCGTGGGCGGCCATCGCCTCGGTGAAGTCCGAGAACGCCTTGCCCTCGCCCTTGAGGCCCGGCCGCATCGTCGTCAGGTAATAGCACCCCAGGACGATGTCCTGGCTGGGGCTCATGATGGGGTTGCCGGAGGCGGGGCTGAAGATGTTGTTCGTCGACATCATCAGCACCGTGGCGTCGACCTGGGCCTCGATCGAGAGGGGCAGGTGGACGGCCATCTGGTCGCCGTCGAAGTCGGCGTTGAAGCCGCGGCAGACCAGGGGGTGGATCTTGATGGCGTTGCCCTCGATGAGGACCGGCTCGAACGCCTGGATGCCCATGCGGTGCAGCGTCGGGGCGCGGTTCAGGAGCACCGGGTGCTGGTGCGTGACCTCGTCGAGGATGTTCCAGACCTCGCGGTCCTGCCGCTCGATCATGCGCTTGGCGCTCTTGATGGTGTCGGCGTAGCCGAGTTCCTTCAGGCGGCGGATGATGAACGGCTGGAAGAGTTCGAGGGCGATCTTCTTCGGCAGGCCGCACTGGTGCAGTTTCAGTTCCGGACCGATGACGATGACGCTGCGGGCCGAGTAGTCGACGCGCTTCCCCAGGAGGTTCTCGCGGAACCGGCCCTGCTTGCCCTTGATCATGTCCGTCAGGGACTTCAGGGGCCGGTTCGAGGAGCCCAGCACCGGCCGCCGGCAGCGCGCGTTGTCGAACAGGGCGTCCACGGCCGCCTGGAGCATCCGCTTCTCGTTGCGGATGATGACCTCGGGGGCGTTCAGGTCCACGAGTTTCTTCAGGCGGTTGTTGCGGTTCATGATGCGGCGGTAGAGGTCGTTCAAGTCGCTCGTGGCGAAGTTCCCCGAGTCCAAGAGGACCAGCGGCCGCAGGTCCGGCGGGATGACCGGGACGACGTCCAGCACCATCCACTCCGGCTGGTTGCCCGACTCGCGGAGCGATTCGACCATCTTGAGGCGCTTCGTGATCGTCTTCACCTTCTGCTTCGAGCGGGTCTTCGTGAGGTCGTCGCGGAGGCGGAGCGACAGGGCCGCCAGGTCCATCCGCTGGAGCATCTTCTTGACGGCCTCGGCCCCCATGTCCGCGTCGAACTCGGGCCCGTACTTCTCGCGGGCGTCGCGGTACTCCTCCTCCGTCAGCAGTTGCTTGGCCTTCAGCGGGGTCGGGCCCGGGTCGACGACGATGTAGTCCTGGTAGTAGATCACCTTCTCCAGGTCGGAGACCTTCATGTCCAGGAAAGTGCCCAGGCGGCTGGGCATGGCCTTGAAGAACCAGATGTGGACGACGGGGGCGGCCAGGTTGATGTGGCCCATGCGTTTGCGGCGGACGCGGCTGTGCGTGACCTTGACGCCGCAGCGGTCGCAGATCATTCCCTTGTGCTTCGTGCCCTTGTACTTGCCGCAGAAGCACTCCCAGTCGCGTTCGGGGCCGAAGATGCGCTCGCAGAAAAGGCCGTCACGTTCCGCGCGGTAGGTGCGGTAGTTGATCGTTTCGGGCTTGCGGACCTCGCCGAACGACCACGAGCGGATGTCGTTGGGGCTGGCGAGCGTGATCCTCACGCTTCCGAAATCGTTGATCTTGTCGTAGATGTTCTCAATCGCCATCGTGGTCGGCTCCTCCAGTCACTGGATCGAGCGCGCTTCGGCCGTCGTTCGGCCGCGGCCGCAACGGCCGCCGCGGCGCCGCCTCTACAGCCGCTTCTTCTCCAACTGGATGTTCAGGCACAGGCCCTTGATCTCGTTGCACAGGACGTCGAAGGAGACCGGGGTGCCCGCCTCGAGGGTGTTGCGGCCCATGACCATCGACTCGTAGATCTTGGTGCGGCCCTCGACGTCGTCGCTCTTGACGGTGAGGAGTTCCTGGAGGACGTAGGCCGCCCCGTAGGCTTCGAGGCTCCAGACTTCCATCTCGCCGAACCGCTGGCCGCCGGAGCGGGCCTTGCCGCCCAGGGGCTGCTGCGTGATCAGGCTGTAGGGGCCCGTCGCCCGCGCGTGGACCTTGTCGTCGACCAGGTGATGCAGTTTCATCATGTAGATGTAGCCGACCGTCACCTGCTGGTCGAACCGCTCGCCCGTCCGGCCGTCGTGCAGGGCGATCTTGCCGTCGCGCGGCAGACCGGCCTCCTCCAGCAGGTCGTGGATCGTGTCCTCCTTGCAGCCGTCGAAGACGGGGGTCAGGGCCTGGAAGCCCAGGACCTTGGCGGCCCACCCGAGGTGCGTCTCGAGGATCTGGCCGACGTTCATGCGGCTGGGGACGCCGAGGGGGTTGAGGAGGATCTCAACCGGCCGCCCGTCCGGCAGGAACGGCATGTCCTCGACCGGCAGGATGCGGGCGATGACGCCCTTGTTGCCGTGACGGCCGGCCATCTTGTCGCCGACCGAGAGGGTCCGCTTCGTGGCGATCCACACCTTGACCATCTCGAGGACGCCCGAGGGCAGTTCGTCGCCGCGCTTCAGGCGCGACACCTGCCGCTCGCGCTCGTCGAGCATGTCCTGGATCTTGGGCCACTCGCGGCGGACGATCTCGCGGCCCTCGTCGAACGACTTCGAGCGGGTCTCGACCTTCTCGTAGTCGAACCGCTCGATCTGCTCCAGCAGGAGGGGCTCCTCGGCGAGGCTCCCGTACTCGACGCCCGTCAGGGGATCGGCGATCCTCGTGTGGAGCGTCGCGTTCAGTTTCTCGACCAGCGCCTTGAACGCCACCAGGATGCGGTCGTTCATCTCCTTTTCGATCTTCTTGGCCTCGCGGCTGCGGCGGCGGCGCTCGACGTCCGACAGGTGGGCGACGCGGCTGTACTTCTCGGCCTGGATGACGATCCCCTCCGTGCCGCTCGGGACGGTCAGGGAGTCGTTCTTCACGTCCTCGCCGGCGCGGCCGAAGATGGCGTGCAGCAGTTTTTCCTCGGGCGACAGTTCCGTCTTCGACTTCGGCGAGACCTTGCCCACCAGGATGTCGCCCGGAATGACGCGCGTGCCGTTGCGGATGATGCCCTGCTCGTCGAGGTTCCGCAACTGGCGTTCCGAGACGTTCGGGATGTCGCGGGTGAACTCCTCGCGCCCCAGTTTCGTCTCCCGCACCTCCACCTCGAACTCGTCGATGTGGATGCTGGTGAAGCGGTCGTCCTGCAGGAGGTTCTCGGACACCAGGATGGCGTCCTCGAAGTTGAAGCCGTCCCAGGTCAGGAAGGCCACGAGGACGTCGCGCCCCAGGGACAGTTCGCCCTGGCATGTGCCCGGGCCGTCGGCCAGGACCTGGTTCTTGCGGACCTTCTCGCCGGCCGCGACGATCGGCTTCTGGTTCAGGCACGTCCGCTCGTTGAGGCCGACGAACTTCCGGAGGACGTACTCGGTCTCCCAGCCCTCGCGGTTGCGGACGACGATGCGGCGGGAGTCGACGTAGGTCACCTCGCCGGCCTCGGCGGCCCGGACGACCATGCCCGAGTTTTCGGCCACCGGCTTCTCCATGCCGGTGGCGACGATGGGCGGCTTCGGATCCAGCAGCGGCACGGCCTGGCGCTGCATGTTCGAGCCCATCAGCGCCCGGTTCGCGTCGTCGTGTTCGAGGAACGGGATCAGGCTCGCCGAGACGCCCACGAGTTGCTTCGGGCTGACGTCGATGTACTCGATCGCGGAGGAGTCGATCTGCTTGAAGTCGCCGCCCACGCGGGCCACGACCACGTCGGCCTCGATCTTGCCGCTCGCGTTCACCGGCACGTCGGCCGGCGCCAGGACGTGCTGGATCTCCTCGTCCGCGCGCATGAAGCGGACCTTGCCGTTCACCTTGCCCTTCGTCACACGCCGGTACGGCGCCACCAGGAAGCCGTACGGGTCGACCGTCGCGTAGATGCCCAACTGGGCGATGAGGCCGATGTTCGTGCCCTCGGGCGTCTCGATGGGGCAGATGCGGCCGTAGTGCGACACGTGCACGTCGCGGACCTCGAAGCCCGCGCGCTTGCGGTTCAGGCCGCCGGGCCCCAGGGCGCTCAGGCGCCGCTCGTTCGCCAACTGGGCCAGCGGGTTCGTCTGGTCCACCACCTGCGACAGTTCCGACCGGCCGAAGAAGAAGTCGATCGAACTGGACACGCTCTTGGAGTTGATGAGCGTCCGGGGGGTGAGTTCCTTCGGGTCCTTCAGGCTCATCCGCTCCTGGACGGTGCGGCGGAGTTTGAGGAACCCCTTGCGAACCTCGTCGCCGGCCAGTTCGTCGATCGTGCGGAGGCGGCGGTTGCCCAGGTCGTCGATGTCGTCCAGGTAGCCGCCGCCCGCCCGGAGGCTGATGATGTAGCGGAGGCACTCGATGAAGTCCTCGGGCCTCAGCGTCATCTCGTCCTCGGGCACCTGGGTCCCGAACTTGCGGTTCAGGCGGAAGCGGCCGACGCGCCCCAGCCGGTAGCGGTTGACGTCGTAGAACTTCTCCTGGAAGAGTTGCTTGGCCTTGTCGAGGTTCGGGGGGTTCCCGACGCGCAGGCGCCCGTAGATGTAGAGGACGGCCTTGTCGTAGAGCGACTGGCCCCCGGGCAGGTCGGGCGTCTTGTCCTCGGCCAGGGTATTGAGGATCAGCGGGTCGCAGGCCGGGTCGGCCACAACTTCTAGCTGACTTATCCCGCGCCTGGCCGTGCGGCGTTGTGACTCGGCCTCCTCTCTGAGGCGCCCAAGAAGGTTGTCCATTCCATCCTTAGTCCAGCCGTGGTAGTGATGGTGGATTCGCTTCCGCAAGTTCCAGCTGTCTGTCTTGCCTGCTTCACCTATGTACCCGTGGTTAACTTTCTTGGTATTCGCTTTACGGAAGAAGTAAATGCCCGCGTCCTCTTCGACTTGATTGAGGTCGCCTTCTCGTAGCCATTTCGTCTTCCCGCTTTCAATAAGGCCACAACACTCCTTGAAAGCTTTGCGCAATGCTGGATCTTCCTCGGCCAAACGACTGACTTCTTTGCAGCGCTCAACCCACCTGTCTGACCCTGGCCTTATCTTTCCATTCTCGCCCAGACCCCGATTGTAGCGCGGGATCTCAGATCCTTTATCCGGATACTCCAGGATCAGCCGGTCCTGCAGATCAAGACGCTGATCGTCCTGGAGGTTCTTTGTTGGGTAATATGCATACTCAAGGCCGTCCGGGCCATCCATGTAAGCAAGGACATCTGGATGTGTCGCCGTTGTGCCCGGCGACGCTGTGCTCACCGTGGCGTTGCGGATGCCGTCCCACTTTTCGCCGATCCGCTCGCCGGCCTTCAGGACGACCTCGCCCGTGGCCTTGTCGACGACCGTGGCCGCCACGTACATGTCCTGGACCGCGGTGCCCGGCTTCAGTTTCTTGAGGTCGAGGCGCTTGGTCTCGTAGAAGAGGCGGATGAGGGTCTCGGTGTCGGAGTACTTGGGGTCCATCGCGCGGAGGAAGGCCGTGACGGGGATCTTGGACGACTGGTCGATCCGCATCTGGAGAACGTCTTTCTTGGAGACGTTGATCTCGATCCAACTGCCGCGCTCGGGGATGATGCGGCAGGAGTGGAGGCGGCGGTCGCCGGCCTCGAGTTGCATCGAGAAGTCGACGCCGGGCGAGCGGTGGAGTTGGCTGACGATGACGCGTTCGGCCCCGTTGATGATGAACTCGCCGCCGCCCAGCATGATCGGGATCTCGCCGACGTACACTTCCTCCTCGATCGGCTCGGGATAGGCCGTGCCGCTCAGGCGCACCGTCACGCGGAAGGGGCGCCCAAACGTCAGGCGGAGCGCGCGGCACTGGTCAGGGGTGTAGCGCGGGCGGCCGAGGCGGTAGGACACGTAGTCCAGCCGCAGCGAGCCGTCGTAACTGGTGATGGGGTACACCTCGCGCAGGACCGCCTCCAGGCCGCGGTTCGCCCGCTTGAGCGGGTCCGCGTCCAACTGGAGGAACTCCTCGTAGGACCGGGTCTGGATCTCCGTGAGGTTCGGGATCTCCAGGACCTCCGCCACGCGGCCAAAGTTCCGGCATTCCATGTCGATCACCTCATACCTGGTGTGTCAGGGTCTCGCCCGCCCTGTCCGGGCCGCACGGCGCCCCCGCGGCGCCCGCATGCGGCGCGGCACGCGGGGGCGCTACGTCGCGCGGCCCCTCGGCGCAGCGCCCCTCCGCGCGGCCCCGCCCGGGCCGCCGCAGACCCGCCTGCCGGCAGAGGGGGCGGGTCACTTCACCTCGACCGTCGCGCCGACCTCTTCCAGTCTCTTCTTGAGGTCCTCGGCCTCTTGCTTCTTGAGGCCCTCGCGGACCGCCTTCGGCGCGCCTTCCACGAGGTCCTTGGCTTCTTTCAGGCCGAGGCTGGTGACCTCGCGGACCACCTTGATCACGGGGATCTTCTTGTCGCCGGCCGCCTTGAGGATCACGTCGAACGTGTCCTTTTCCTCGGCCGCCGGCGCGGCGGCCATCGGCATGGCCACCCCGATCGCCGCCGGGGCTGCCGCCTTGATCCCGTGAACCTCTTCCAGGTAGTCGCCCAGGTCCTTCGCCTCCAGGACGCTGAGGGCCACGATCCCGTCGCCGAGGTCCTTGATCTTACTGCTCCAGGTCTTCTCGTCCGCCATCGCTACCCACCTCCGCTGGTTGTGCGTCCCCGCCCGTTTGGGGGGGCCTCCGCCTCATCCCGTTCCGGTTATCCCGCACGCGCGCCCGCCGAGAGGAGCGTGGCGCCGCGCTGAAGCCGACTCATGCGCCCGCCGGGGCGCCGCCCTCGGCCGGGGCCGCCGGCGCTTCCGGCGCCTCGGGCGCCTGGGGCGCCGCCGGCGCTGCCGGGGCCTCGGATGCGGCCGGCGCCGGCGCGCGCTTCTCGACCTCGCGCACCTGGGCCGCCAGCCGCCCTCCCATCGCCGTCACCAGCGCCGCCACGCGCCCGCCCTGGCCCAGGACCCTGGCGATGATGCCGCCGAGGAGTTCCTCGCGGCTGGGCATCCTGGCGAGGGCCTCGACGTCCTCTTTCGAGAGGACCTTGCCGGCGCTCACGCCGCCGCGGACCTGGAGTTCCGTCAGGGTCCTGGCCTCGTCTGAGAGGGCCTTGGCGACGTCGACGATCGTGCGGCCGCCCCAGGTCAGGGTGCTCGGTCCGCGCAGCAGGCTGCCGGCCGCCTCGAGGCCCGTCGACTTGAGGGCCACGCGGCAGAGGCGGTTGTGGACCACCACCGCGCGGATGCCCTTCGAGCGGAGCGACCGGCGCAGGGCCGTCATCCGCCGGACGTCGATGCCCTGGGTGCTGACGACGATCGCGTCCGACACGCCGTCGAACCGCGCCGCGTACTGCTTGACGATTTTCTCTTTGATCGGACGGCTCATCGCTCGTCTCACTCGCCTTTGGCCCGCCTACCGGCAGGCAGGTCTAACGGTTCCCCCCGCCCGCCCCGCTCACGCGCCCGTGGGCAGCGTGGCGAGGTCGATCACCAGGCCGGGCATCATCGTCGCGCTCAGGACCACCTTCTGGAAGAACTGGCCCTTGGCGGACACCGGCTTGGCGCGCCGGATGTGGTCCACGAGGGCCCGGACGTTCTCCAGCAGGGACTTCTCGTCGAAACTCATCTTGCCGACGATGGCGTGGACGTTGCCGCCCGCGTCGCTCCGGTACTCGACCTTCCCCGCCTGGAACTCCGTGACCAGTTTCGCGATGTCGGGGCCGACCGTGCCCGCCTTGGGGGTGGGCATCTTGCCCTGCGGCCCGAGGATGCGGCCGAGTTTGGCCACCTTGCTCATCACGGACGGGTGGGCCACCGCCACGTCGAAGTCCAGCCAGCCGCCCTCGATCTTCTTGACGAGGTCGTCCGCGCCGGCCTCGACGGCGCCGGCGGCCTTGGCCCCGTCGGCCGCCTCCGGCGGACAGAACGCCACCACCCGGCGCGACCGGCCCAGGCCAGCCGGCAGGCTGACCGCCCCGCGCAGGTTCTGGTCCGACTGCTTGGTGTCGATGCCCAGTTTCAGGTGCAGTTCGACGCTCTGGTCGAACTTCGGCGACGGCAGCCGCTTCAGGAGGCCCACCGCCTCCTCCAGCGGATACGCCGCCTGCGTCACTTGCTGACGGGCTTGGCGGATGCGTTTCCCGGCAATCGGCATGTCGTCCTCCGTGGTGCAAGCCCCTCAGCCTCGCCGGCACCTCTGCGGGCGCCGGAGCGGCCTGTGGGTCCCACAGCGCTCGCGGGTTGTCGCGGGGGCGGATGGAGCCGTCCGGGCGTCCCTACCCGGTCGAGGCGGCGCCCCCGGCCGTCTCGACCACTTCGATGCCCATGCTGCGGGCCGTTCCTTCCACGATGCGCATGGCGGCCTCGACGGTGGCCGCGTTCAGGTCTACCTGCTTCCGCTGGGCGATCTCGCGGACCTGCTGGCGGGTCACCTGGCCGACCTTGGTCTTGTTCGGCTCGCCGCTGCCGACCGCGATGTTGGCCGCCTGCTTCAGCAGCACGGCCGCCGGCGGGCTCTTCAGGATGAACGTGAACGAGCGGTCCGAGAAGACCGAGACCTCAACCGGGATGATCGTCCCCTGCTGGTCGCGCGTCCGCTCGTTGAACTGCGAGACGAACTGGCCGATGTTGACCCCGTGCTGGCCCAGCGCCGGTCCGACCGGCGGCGCCGGGGTCGCCTGCCCGCCCGGGCACTGGAGTTTGATTTTCGTCAGCAGTTGCTTCGCCATCGTCGCACCTTCACGTTACGCGCACGCCTTCGGCGTTGCGGCTAAATGGGTCCGACCTGCCAGTATTCGAGTTCCACCGGCGTGGCCCGGCCGAAGATCGTGACGATCACCCGGACGAGGCCCTTGTCGAGTTGGACCTCGTCGACGGTGCCCTCGAAGTTCTCGAACGGGCCCTGCTTGATCTTCACCTGGTCGCCCTTGGCGTAATCCACCTTGAGCGAGGGGGCCTCCTCGGCGCCGCGCTCGGTCTCGCCGACGATCTTCTCGACCTCGTGGGGCTTCATGGCGGTGGGCTTGCCCTCGGTGCCGATGAAGTCGCCCACGCCGCCGGTCTCGCGGATCAGGAACCAGATCTTCTCCGGGACGCTCCCGTCCGGCTCGGCGTCCATCTCGACGAACACGTAGCCCGGGTACAACTTGCGCTCGGTCACGCGCCGGCGCCCCGCCTTCATGGTCGAGACGCGTTCCATCGGCACGATGATCTGGGGCAGGAGGGCCTCGACGCCCTCGAGTTTCGACTTCGAGACGAGGGTGTCGCGCACCGTCTCCTCTTTGTTCGACTGCACGCGCAGGACGTACCAGTTCTTCGCCATGCCTGTCACCAAAGCCCGAGGCCGGGAATACGAACCGTCGTGAACGGGATCGTCCACCCGTCCGACATCCCGCCGGCGAAGATGTAGTCGGCCATGAAAATGAACAGCGCCAGCGAGAAGACCGTCCCGATGACGACGGCGGTCGAGCCAATGAGTTCGGCCCGGCTCGACCACGACACTTTCTTCATCTCGCTCTCGGTCGCGATCAGGAAGTCCCCCGCCCGCGGCGTGTTCATGTAGAAGAACGCCACCACGCCCAGCGCCGCGAACACCACCGCCGGAATCGCGTAGACCAGGTACGGCGTGTACGCGCTGCCGGGCAGGTACGTCGCGAGCTTCTGGTACACGACGTAGCACAGGGCCAGGTCCACGAGGCCCAGGCCGACGCCGGTCAGGCTTCGGACGTAACGCCCCTGGCGCTGCTTGTAGATCATCAATGCCACGATGGCCCGTCCTTGACGAGCGTCCGCGCGCCGGAGGCTGGCAGGGGCGGAGGGACTCGAACCCCCAACTTCCGGTTTTGGAGACCGGCGCTCTACCAATTGGAGCTACGCCCCTGCCCCGGCGTCCGGTCGCTCCGCTACTTCTTGCGTTCTCGATGCACGGTGTGCTTGCGCTCGCGAGGGCAGTACTTCTTCAGGCGCAGTTTCTCGTTGCCGCGCGTCTCCATCTGCGTCCGGTACGTCCTCGCCCCGCACTCCGTGCACTCCAGCGTTACCCACTCGCGCATCGCCTGTTTCCTAGAAGGCAAGGGACGCGTCGGATCATCCGCACCGAAAGCGTCGCGGCCAATCCGACCGCCCCTTCGGGCGCGCCCGCGTGGGCGCCCTTGCCGACCCGATGGTCCCTCGACTGCTTACGTGATGACCTTGGAGACCACGCCTGCGCCGACCGTCCGGCCGCCCTCGCGGATCGCGAACCGGACGCCCTGCTCCAGCGCAATCGGCGTGATCAGCTTGGCCTTCACCGTCACGTTGTCGCCGGGCATGCACATCTCGGCCCCGCCCAGCAGTTCGATCGCCCCCGTCACGTCGGTCGTGCGGAAGTAGAACTGCGGCCGGTAGCCCGTGAAGAACGGCGTGTGCCGCCCGCCCTCTTCCTTCGTCAGGACGTACACCTCGCCCTCGAAGTCGGTGTGCGGCGTGATGGACCCCGGGGCCGCCAGCACCATCCCGCGCTCCAGCTCTTCCTTCGCCACGCCCCGCAGCAGGACGCCGATGTTGTCGCCCGCCTGGCCCTCGTCGAGCGTCTTGTTGAACATCTCGACGCCGGTGACGGTCGTCTTGGTCACCTCGGGCCTCAGGCCCACCATCGCGATCTCGTCGCCGACCTTCACCTTGCCGCGCTCGATGCGCCCCGTGCCCACCGTGCCGCGCCCCTTGATCGAGAACACGTCCTCGACCGGCATCAGGAACGGCTTGTCGATCTCGCGCTTGGGGACCGGGATGTACGAGTCCATCGCCGCCAGCAGTTCGACGATCGCCTTGCAGGACGGGTCGTCGAGGCTCTCGGCCCGCATGGCCGCCAGCGCCATCCCGCGGATGACCGGCGTCTCGTCGCCCGGGTAGTCGTACTTCGACAGGAGGTCCCGGACCTCCAGTTCCACCAGTTCCAGGAGTTCCGGATCGTCCACCAGGTCGACCTTGTTGAGGAAGACGATGATGCACGGCACGGCGACCTGGCGCGCCAGGAGGATGTGCTCCCGCGTCTGCGGCATCGGCCCGTCGGCCGCGCTCACCACCAGGATCGCGCCGTCCATCTGGGCGGCCCCGGTGATCATGTTCTTGACGTAGTCGGCGTGGCCCGGGCAGTCCACGTGGGCGTAGTGGCGGTTTTCCGTCGAGTACTCGACGTGGGCCGTGGCGATCGTGAGGATCTTGGTCTCGTCGCGGCGGCCCTGCGACTCCGACGCCTTCGCGATTTCGTCGTAGGACTTGAACTTCGACAGGCCCTTCATCTCCATGACCTTCGTCATGGCCGCCGTCAACGTCGTCTTCCCGTGGTCCACGTGCCCGATGGTCCCCACGTTCACGTGCGGTTTCGTGCGCTGGAACACTTCCTTGGCCATTGCCCTGCTCCCGCTCTGGTAGTCCCTCGGTCCCCAGGCCCCGCGTTGGCGCGAGAAGCCCTCCGTCCAAGCCTCCGTCCGAAACGCTCTATCCTTCGCCGATAGGTTCCTGGAGCTGATGACGGGATTTGAACCCGTGACCTCGTCCTTACCAAGGACGCGCTCTACCGGCTGAGCTACATCAGCCTCGCTCGGGTCCCGGCCGCCGGCGCGACTCGCCGGCGTTCCGCGCGGGCCCCGGGCCGAAGTCAACCGGGCCGGCGCGGGCCGGACCTCGCGGCAACACAACGGTCCCCGCAAGGCGCAGAAAACCCCCGCCGCTTCGTAAAGACCTACATCTTACGCCCCGCGGGCGGGGTGTCAACCGAAAATTTCCCCTCTCGGCGGTTTTCGCGCCGCCCGCCGCCAAGCCATCTCGCGGGCCCCGGGGCCCCCTCCCCGCAGCCGAGGGGCTGGAGCGGGTGATGGGAATCGAACCCACATGGCCAGCTTGGAAGGCTGGAGCTCTGCCACTGAGCTACACCCGCCCCCCGGTCGCCGCGGCGACCGCTCCGATCTCCAGGGAAGTGGTGGTCAGGGGTGGATTCGAACCACCGAAGGCTGAGCCAGCAGATTTACAGTCTGCCCCCTTTGACCGCTCGGGAACCTGACCACGCGACCGCCCGCCGTCTTCTCGCCCGTCTCCGTCCGTACCAGACAACGCCTGGAGCCGGCGGGGGGATTCGGACCCCCAACCCCCGGTTTACAAAACCGGTGCTCTGCCGTTGAGCTACGCCGGCCTGATATCTTGTTCGGTCGCGACAAGTCGCGGCCAGCGGCCACAACTCGCGAGGATTCTACCGCCCCCGCCCCCCGTTGTCAAGCCGACCATCCTGGCAGGTTAGGGCGCCTGAAGGCGTGCCGGGGCGTCGGCGCGCTGGAAGGGCGCTGCGCGCTGGAGGCTCGTCGTCCGTGCCCGTCGCGCGGGCCGCCTCGCGGCCATCTGGTGCGGCACCTATCGACGGCAACGCCGCCAGGGCTTCAGTCTGGCCCAGGACCTCGATGGGGGCGTACCGGCCGAGCGGGCGCGTCGGCGTCGAGTGCCGCGCCAGTTCCTGGGGCACCTTGACGTTCGCCCCCGGCTTCACAAAGCGGCTGACGTAGGTGTGCCGGAGGGCGTGGAAACCGCCTCGGCTGTCGGATCGGCTGGAATCTTCTCGGCACAACGGTGTGTTAGCGGTTAGAATCCCTTCGTACAAACCGAGGAGGTGCCTGATGGGCAAGATGGAGCAGACGCTCAAGTCCGAGATCACGCGGCTGGCCAGGAAACAGGTGCGGGCGGCGTGTCTCCCGCTTGCCCGGGACGTCCGCCGGCTGAAGCGAACCGTGTCGGCGCTGCGGAAGCCGGTCGCGGTCCTGGCGAGGTTTGGAAACGAGTGGCAGGCCCAGCGCACCGCGGAACAGGCCAGTCTGGCGGCCGCCCCGGAAGAGGTCAAGGCGGCGCGGCTCTCGCCGGGCCTCATCGGGAAACTCCGCAAGCGGCTCGGCGTTACCCAGGGCGAACTGGCCACCCTCGTCGGCGTGTCGACCAGTGCGGTTGCGTCCTGGGAGTACGCCAAGGCCAAGCCCGAAGGCCGCAACCGGGAAGCCCTGGTCGCCCTGCGGAAACTGGGCAAGCGGGAGGTGGCAGGAATCCTTGCCGCAAAGGCCGAGACATCGCGGCAAGAAGCACGGGGCAAGGCAAGAACGCGAAAGAAGCGGCGGTGACATCACGAAGGTTCCGTACTGACGGGCGGAACCACGAATCAGCCGTTCGCCGCTCGCCGCGGTCTTGCTCCGTCCTTCACAGCAATGCCCTCACACCCCGAGCGGCACCTGCAGCGCCAGTTCCGCCAGCACGTCCACCAGGGCGCCGCCTCGCAGACGGCCCACCTGCTAGACGGACGTTCGTGAGCGTTTCAAGCCCTTAGCGCCGGATTCCGCCGGGGCCCGGTCCCCAGGCCAGGTCCGGTCGCCGCGGCCAAAAAACCGCGGGCGGCCGATGGCCGCCCGCGCGCGTTTCGTTCGCCGCCCAGCCTTACCCCTCTATCGTCTGCGACGCCGAACTGCAAACGCCAATGCAAAGCCCGTCCCCAGCAATGCCAGTGTCGCCGGCTCCGGCACAACCTGGATCGGCAGTGTCGGACTCGAATCCGCGGCCTGCGCGGAAGCCGCCTGCGGCGTCCTCGTCGTCGCCCAGGCAGGGCTGACCGCCAGGACCGCCGCCATCACCATCGCCACGCCCAGGAGAGCGCAGGCAAGACGCACCATGCGCCCGCTCCTACGCCCCCGGGGAACCTGCGGAACCAGCCGGACCTCGCAGCGCCGCCCCGCACCGCCATCTTGAGCGCCGGGGTCGACCCCTGGACCCCCGGCCTGCGGCCCGAGCGTGTTCCCAGCCGAACGCCGATTACGGCAATACGACGTTCCTATGCCTAATACGGCCGACAGCGCGGGCCCTGTCAAATCCGCGACCCGGTTTTTTCCTTCTCCGGGGGCACTTTCCCCCATCCGGGCCGCCGACGCGACCGTCACACCGCCAGGGCCTCGTCGCCGTGCTCGACCGCCGGCCTCCTTGAGGAAGATCCCGAACGACGAGCCCCCCGTCATCTCCGGCAGGTACGTGCCGGGTGCGCGGGGCGGCCCGGCCGGAAAACTTCGCGCCGCCACGGATTTCCCTTGACGCATCCGCACGAGCGCCCGATTCTAAGTGTAGTCACGCGTCTTGCATACGCAACAGGACCCAGGACACACGCCGAAGGGGGAGTCTGGCAGGACGGTCATGCGCGGTGCCGCGCCCAAGGTCTTCGGACCTGTGTGCCGCGCGATCGGCCCCACGCCCCACGGGGCTCGGGTCGGACCCGACGCGCTCTCCGCTTCGGATGGAACAGGTCCGCTCATGTCTGACCGCAATGAGCGCGACCCGCCAACCTGCCCGCCAGGATCTGGCAGGCGGGGACGAGGGGCGGGCCGGCCGCTCGGGCATGCCACGATCAGTCCCGCGACCGACGGCGGGCGCATCGCCCGGGCGTGCGGCTGCCTCGTTCGGCCCCGCGCGCTCTTTCCGCAGCAAGCCCCGACGCCCGGTCTGCGGGCCGCGCCCCTGGCGGGTCCCTCCGAGGCGCGGAGGCCGGCGCCATGACCGCCCCGCACCCCGACAACACGCCCGGCCGACCCACCCAGCCGTCGCCCGAGGCACGGGTCATCCCCATCGGGCCGTTCATCGCCGGCGGCGCCGACGCCCCCGCGAAGGGCCACCGCCCGGCCGGCGCCGCCCAGCCGCACGTCACCATCCCGGCGCCCTGCCCTGCCGCCCGACCCGATGCCGCCAAGCCTGACGCAGCCAGGCCCGATGCCACCCCACCCGACGCCGCCCGGACGCCCGCGAGGCCTGACGACGCGGCGTCCCCCTGGCCGACCGGCGCCCCCGCTGCCGCCGGCCCGGCGGCACCGCCCAAGGCCAGCCCGGCCCGCGCGCCCGGCGGCGCAGCCCGTGGGGTGCAGGCCGCTGGCGCCGGTGCCGTCCCGGCCGCCCCCGTGCCGACCCGCCAAGCCGAAGGGCGGCCCGCCGGCCCCGGCGTGGCCCAGCGCCTGGCGCGGGACGTGCGGCCGCGGGCCCGCGTCCTCACCCTGGCGAGCGGCAAGGGCGGCGTCGGCAAGACCTGCCTCGCCGTCAACCTCGCCATCGGCCTGGCGGCCCACGGCAAACGCGTCCTCCTGGTCGACTGCGACATCGGACTGGCCAACACGGACCTCCTGATCGGCCAGCGGCCGCGGGGCGACCTCGGCCACGTCCTCGCCGGGCG
>Ga0315274_10006462_pt1 | contig 17060 bp, 26 predicted proteins | sample YL17G02_20_MG_FD_203700 | JGI IMG/M metagenome (GOLD analysis project Ga0315274, IMG submission 203700) | Sediment microbial communities from Yellowstone Lake, YNP, Wyoming, USA - YL17G02_20 | ecosystem: Environmental > Aquatic > Freshwater > Lake > Sediment | place: USA: Wyoming | collected...
GACCGCCTATGAGACGATTAACTCGACGGCTAAATCCTCTAGGCAGATGCTGCACGAAGCTGTGCTGGGAGCTATCAACTGTTATCGGCGCTTTGCATCGGTGCCTAGAAGTCTGAATACATCGACCGGTGGGCAATCGTATTCTAGGGAATTTGAGGGGAAAGACCTGGACCCGGTGAAAGGCATAGAGCTTCAGGAAGTTAATCCTTTGATGAACACTCTCCCGGGCCGTGTCGAAATTGCCAAAGACCTGATTAATATGGGGGCTGTGACCAATACCAAGGGTTATTTTGCGATACTCGGAGGTGCCCCACCGGAAGAACTTTATAAGAATGAATTGAGCCAAGAAGATTTGGTCAATAACGAAAATGAGTCGCTGATCAAGGGCGAAGAAATTGTAGCTGTGAATATCGACGATCATGCGTATCATATTATGATGCATTCGATTCCTTTGAACGATCCTAAGGTGAGGCTCGACAAAAACCTTTCGGGTCGATTCCTGAAGCATATCGCCGAGCATAATCAGCTGGCTCATGAAATGGACCCCTTCTTCGCAGCGATGGTCCAAACCGGGAAGATGCCTCAAGGCGGTCCTCCTCCTCACATGCCTCCTCCAGGGATGGAAGTTCCGCAGCGTCCGCAGCGGGCCCCGCAAGAGCCCCCGGGGACACCGGCCAACGTTGCCAAACCCGCGCCCGATTTGGTCTCTAAGATAGGAGCTAGATAATGGCTTACCTTTTTAACTCGCTCTCGGATGATCCAGAGGACCCAGGAAAGCAGAATATCTTTGGCGGCCAGCAGACCAATCAGGGGACGACGACTCAGGCCGGAGGAACCGATGCGATTCAGAAAACATCTACGAGTGGCTCGGTATCTTCGCCGGGCGTCGGAGGGTCTGCAGCAGGCCCTCCTGCTCAGTCCACAGCGAAAGCTCCAGCGGGCTATAATCCTCAGGCTTACTCGTCTGCTTACTCGTCTGCGGCGTCGAACGTTCGACTTCCGGCGCAATCGCTGAATAGAGCGGGCGAGTCCTTAGCAAAAGGTGAGCAAGCGCTTCAAGAGAAGGCGAACAGTTATCAACAAAAAGCTCAGAAAGAGGCTGAAGGTTTTAAACTCAGCTCTGATACCCTTAAAAATGCGATTGGTGGCAAGTCAGAAGATTTTCAGACTGTTTCTAAACGTCTATCGGGCGGTAGTCCAGCGCTTTTCGGTGGCTTTGGTGGACTGGATGAAGTTCCTAATATCGATTACGTGAAAGATTTAGGCTCTCTTTATCGCGGCGAAGCAGGGCCTAGCTATACGGGCGGTCAGGCCCGATTAGATGCGTCTCTTTTAAGGCAAAACCAAGGCTTTCGGCAGCAGCAGTCTGATCTGCTAGCTCGCCAAGAGGCGCTTCGAAAGGCTGACACGTCGGCACAAGAGACGGAGACGAAAAAGGCTCAGGATATGCTCTCAGGCGCTTATTCGGGAGCTACAAATGACATTAGGAGCCAGCTCGGAGGCTATGCTTCGCAGATAACAAAAGCAGCCCAAGATAGAGAAGCTGCAGAAGACGCAAGGCGTGCGGGCCTTGACCCGTCTAAGCTTGCCGCGAAAGATATTGAAGCCCTAAAGGCTGAAGCGAAGAAAAACCTAGGCGGTGAAGCAGCTGCACGGTGGATTGATGAGGGTAATATAGACTTCAATCCCTATATTTCGATGAATAGGGACGTGGATTGGAAACAGCTTTTGACTGCAGACGATGTCGATCAATACAACCGCGCCGAGGGCCTGCTCGGAAATTCCGACACTCTCACGCAAGATTTGGGCGGAGTGCCCAAAGATTATGAGTTCAAAAAAGACGCGGCCTATAATGGCCTTTTGGACCAAATCAGGCAGAGGCAATCGGAATGGGAAGCAAAGGGCGGCCCACTGCAGGATTGGAAGCCGCCTACGCCATCGCCGGGTGACTATCAGCAGGCCGGTCCTCCCGAGCTGAATATACCACTGGATCAGCCGATGGAATCCATCTTCTCGCCTAGTCCGGGCGCAGCACTTCCATCGATGCAGAATGCAGGCTCCGGGATCAATTCGTCGATGACATTACGCGGCCAGCAAAAGAAAAGCTCTAAAGCGGGGAGGAGAGAATAATGGACCCAACGTTAATCGCAGCCGGTATTGCAGCGGTATCTGCGCTGGCTCAGGAATATTCTGCCTCGCAGGCTAGGGGCGCTAGTAAAAAGCAGCTGAACGCTATAAAAGCGGCGTTCGAAGCTATTGTGCCTCCTGGCTACGATATCTCAATCAACGATCCGCCGAAGTACATTACCCAGCAGCTCGAAGGCGCGAAGCTTGATTTCTCGCGTTTAACTCCTGAAACTTATAAAGTCGTGGCTACCTATGCACCGCAGGCGGCCCAGTTTGTTGGCGAATCGAGGCCTGAGCTTGTTAAGGGATCCGCTGCACAAAAAGAAGGCAGAGGCGCTCAGATCGATGCTCTTCGTCAGCTTCAAGCCGTGGCGAAAGGAGAATCTCCTGAACTCAAGATTCGCATGCAGCAAGCCGCCGATCAGGCCCAGGCTCAAGCGCAGCAGAGAACTCAATCCTCACTTCAAGATGCCCAGCGCCGAGGTATGCTTGGTTCTGGTCTCTCGTTTGCGTCCGCGCTCCAGGGATCTTCCGACGCGATGCAGGGCGGGGCTGCTCAGTCTCAAGCAGCAGCCATCGCGGCATATAAAGATAAGCTTGCTGCTATTCAGGGAGCAGGGCAGATGGGCCGCCAACTATCTCAGGATGAACTAGCTCAGGAAGCGGGCAACACCGATATCATCAACTCGTTTAATCAGCGGACATCAAAAAATTATCAAGATTACCTGAACCAAAGGGCACAGATGCAAAACGACGCGCAGCGATATAACATAGGCCAGCAGCAAGACGTATCGAATCGAAACGTAGGGCTGGGCAATGAAACGCAGCGCTATAACTTAGAGAACAAAAACCGTTTGGCTCAGATGAAGTATCAAAACGATGTCGGTGAGCGGAACTACCAGAACACCATCGCCGAGCAGCAGGCTAACTGGGGTGCTCGTGAAAAAGATCGGCAAAACGATCTGCGTCGGCAGGCTTATCAGGATCAGATGTCAAAGCAGTCGGCTATGTCTGGGATCGGCTACCAGCAAAACGCGCAAGCGATGCAAAGTGCTCAGGACCGAAATCAAATGATCGGAGGCATAGCAGGGGCTGCAGCTGGGTATTACGGCGGGAAGGCCAGCGCTCAGTCGCAAAAAGAAGCTCAGGACAGGGAAGACGCGCGCTGGGATAAATACTATTCCCGTCCGGCCGATAAATACTCCTCGGCTCGTTCTTATGATTCTGCTTACGGCCAAAGTTAAAAAGTGTTCCACGTGAAACATATTTTAAAAAGTGTTCCACGTGGAACACTCGGAGGAAAATAGAATGCCGATTCCAGGCGTGGACGATGAAGACCTAGAACTCGATATGTACGGCGAGCCAGTTACAAACGATGAGAGCGATATTGCTCCGGCAAGACCGATCCCAGTGACTCCAAGTGTCATGCCAAATACACCTAGAATCCCTGACGATCCACGCGAGAAGATAAAAGAATATTTACGCAAGCAAGAAGCCCAAGGGCAGATGCCTATGTCGCCGGACTCACGTCACGCAGGCAGGGCTCCGATGGAAGCCTTGCAAGATAATAACAGGGATCTAGGCCTAATCGGCCTATTCAATAGCGCAGCAAATGCAGCTGGCACCATCGGGGGAAAACAAGCCTCCGGTGGTGGACTCGATAAGTACCTAGGCCAGCTTCAGGGGCAGAACGCCCAGACCATGCAGGGCATCAACCAGGATCGACAGCAAGTGCAGAGCGATGAAGATCGGCATCTGAAGATTAAGCAATACATGCAGCGTCAAGGGTTCCTCGATGAGGCGGCGAAAACTAGGACCGCAAATGAGGATAGGAATTTTAAGCAGCGACAAGAAAAAATTGATTGGGATAGAGCGCACCCAAGAGACACCGGTCAAGCAGAACGCAAAACAGCAGGTGATCGCAAAGTCCTCGACCAGGAGTTAAAGGACTTGGAAGCGAGAATAAACCCTAGCGGCCAGCGTGCTGGGTCGATGGCTAAGCTGAATGATAAAGTGCTTCAAGCTGAGGCGGTCGAGGGCTTAATTTTCGACGAGAACGGTCAGCTTAAAAAAGATATCGATAAGAGGCAAATCCAGGAACTCGCCAAAGGCTTAGATAACCTACTAACAAGCGGGGTTTCAACAGTTAGTGGAGTGCATGAACTGGTACCTGTTTCGGCCCAAGGCAATCTGCAATCCCTTCAGGAATACATTACTGGTATCCCTACAGGTGGGGCGATGAATGATTTTGTTAAAAAGCTTGCTGAGACTGTCCAGCGAGAAAAAGCTATCCGCAAAGATCAGCTTGTAAAAGCGCAAGTTTCCGGTTTAGGCGTTGCTGCTAATCTTAGAAAACTGCACCCAGACGAGTATTGGGATACTTTGAATCGGCATGGTTTGCAGAAAGAAGATTTTGATGAAGGCGGAATGTATATTCCAAAAGCAAAACCCGCTAAAAAAACCGAAACACCGCCCCTACCTTCGGCTGCAGGTTTCAAACCCTTGCATGAAATGACGCGCGAAGAGAAACTAAAAGAGCTGCAAGAACTGAACGGAGGTCAGCCGTGACCGATGAAGAACTTGATAACGCGCTACTCGATGCTAGGCTTACCAAAGCTAGGCAGAGAAAGACTTCTGATGCTGGTTACGACAGTAACTTCATGTTGAAAGGTGCATGGGATCAGGCTAAGAAATTCGGCGAAAGTTATGCAAAAGGCAGCTCGATTGGGGAAAGTCTTCCGGTTATCGGAAAGCCTATTGCGGACCTAGGTACAAAAATCGCCTCCGGCTTAGAGGCAGCAGCTGAGACTCCTTTTTCCGAGAGCAGCTTTGGCCAGCTCTACGATAGGAACCAAAAAGCAGCCCAAAAGGCAGAGGCCGAGCGCAACCGCTACGATGCGGCAAGTCCTTTGGCATCCTTTAGCAAATCGGCTTTGGCAGGATTGACGGTGCCCGGTGTTTCCGCTTCGCGGACCTCGAAGCTGATCCCTGAAGCCACGAGCTGGGCCGGAAGATTGTGGCGTTTCGGTGCTCAAACTGCTGAGCGCGGGGTTAAGGCTGCTGGAGTGTCGGCAGCGGACACTCTCTCACGCGGTGGATCGGGCGAAGATGCCATCGACTCGGCAAAATATGCCGCTATGTTTCAGGGCGGTGCCGATGTCGTTCCGCAAATCGCCAAAGGCCTTGGGCATGGTTACTCACGTTTCGTGGCTCAAATTCCTGGGGAAGACCTTGCTTATTACCGGGCCAACCGGCCTGCTGTTCAGTCTATAGATCCTCAAAACACCTATGAGGAGATGTCGGCAGCGGGTAGAGAAATGAAAAAGCGTGGAGAGCTGATTGGCGAGCAGGCAGGACGCAGTGAAGCAGAGGCAATCCGGCAAGCTGAAGCTGAAGCAGCGCTAAAACGAAATCAATACGCTTCCACAGCTGTGCGGGAAAGATCGGAAGGAATGGGGCAGGCTAGGGAATTGAAAGAAGGCGTAGCAAAAAGCGAAGCTCAGGATCTAGCAGAGTCTGAAAATGTGAGACGAGGGCTGGCAACGGATATCGCTGCACTCCCAAAAAAGGCGCGGGCTGCTATCTCTGCTTCTTCCCAAGCTGCAACCGAATTAGCAATCGCGTCTGGTAAAAATGTGAAGATTGCGCCTTTCCGTGCCGTGGCTCAAAGAAACCTTAACGATCTTCTAGTAACCTTGTCTGATGAAGGCGGGGAACAGGCGCAAGCTATTAAAAAATGGCTTTCTAGACTGGATACTCTTGAAGACAAAGTAATCCCAGTCGCTAAATTTAGGCGTTTGACGCAGGATCTAGACGACGATATAGAGCATATTTACGCAGCCCAGGCTGCAGGTCAGAGGATAGGACCGGGTGGACGTGCGCTGATGGACATCAGGCGCGGAATGTCGGAAAAGGCTAAGAAGATAATTCCGGGCTATCGGCAAGCGATGAAAGAAACGTCGACAAAAATGGGTCCTTTAAAGGATTTTCAAGAGCAGTTTGGCAATGATCCTGATGCTATCTATAGGCAGATGGGAGACATACACAGCCCGGGGCGCGAGGCTAGGCTGGGCGCTTTGGAAGCTGCTGATACTGCTTTTGGTGGCGGAATTAAGCCTAACTTAGACAAATTAAAAGACATCCAAGGCCGCGACTATGCCCCTCAGCTTGAGAAAGCAAAAAGCATCGAAGGCCTAGACTACGAAGGAAACTATGAGCTTCCTAATTTATTTGTAGAGGCCGAGAAAGGGCGGAAAATAGGCGAGGCTGCTGAAAAGTTCAAGCCTGAATACGCTCGGGGAAAAGACATAGCCGACCTTAGCAAAGGTCTCGGCAAGGACGAGAATGCCCGCGCTTTTATGGAAAAATACGGACGGCGGCCAGAGCAGTTTAACGACCGAAGGAAGCAGATGGAAGCTATCGCTCTAGCTGAGGGTAAGCCTATAAATTACTATACTGATCAAGCACGCAATGCCTACGTGAAGCGGGCTATGACGGGCGGTCAGATACAGGGCTCTCGTCTTACAAAGCTCGGAGCAGAGGCAGGCGGTGCCGTCGCTGAAGCTGCTGGCATGCACGGCGGCAGTAAAATCATGAGTTTTCTGGGATCGACTGCCGGCGCGGTGTCGGATGTCGTCGGGAAAACTGTGGTTAGAAAGATAGTCGATGCGATCGACAGCCCTCGAGGCCAAAAGTTCGCTCAGATTTATAGCGAAGCCGCCAAGCGGGGCCCACAGGCTATCGCGATCACTCACACGATGCTGATGCAAAAAGACCCAGAATATAAGCAATTAATGGAGGAAACAGGGCCATGAGAATATGGGATTCATTCATACCGATTCAGACGGCGGTTACTAACTTTACATCGTCTGCGATCCCTACGGGAGACAACGGCAACGTAGCCGTGGGCGTGACTATTACCGGCGCGGACGTGGTCGGAACGCTATCGCTTCAAGCTGCGTTCACGCAAGACTTCGCTAGGCCTTTTCTGATTCAGACGGCGACGGCGGTCACGGCATCGGCAGATACTCTGATAAATTTAACAGATATCAACTATCCCTACGTGCGGGTGGTTTGGGTCTATACGTCTGGTACGGGTAACCTTACCGTTGACGTTTCGATCAGGCAACAAATACTGAATCGGGGCGGGTGACGCAAGAGACCGTCCCCGATAAGGGGACCATCGTTCAGTACCCTTTCCAGACTTGGAGCAAAGCAAGGACGATGCTTCTCAGCATAAAGTCCTTGGTTTTTTCTTCCATCGGAATCACGCGGTAAGGCAAGAGGTAAGGGTCGGTTTTCTCTTCATCAGAATAGCTTTCCCCATACTTCCAGCCTGTTTTTAGCTTAACTTCCAAATTCACATCGTGCATTTTACTGCATTCTTCGTAGCCGTTTGGGTTAGCAGCTGTGCTAATGAAATAGGCTGCTTTCTGAAGCATCTCCGCTTTGTACAGGTCGGGTTCATATTCCCACGGGCTGTCCAGTCCTTCGTAGGCGTTCAAAGCCTTGTGAGCGATGATGCAAATCTCTTCTGTGGTCTTCCGATGGTCTTTCTTTTCCTCTTCCGGTTCCCAATCGTCAATGATCATCGGTGCCGGAGCCTTAGGCTCCTCGGGCTCGTTCATGAAAGCCTTAATCTCGTCGTGGGAAACTTCGGTTAATTCTTCGCTCATTTTTTTATCTCCTTTAAATATTTTTTAGCCGTCGCCGGAGCCGGAGCCGGAGCCGTAGCCGTAGCCGTCGCCGTCGCCGTAGCCGGAGCCGTAGCCGTAGCTGTCGCCGTCGCCGTCGCCGTCGCCGTCGCCGTAGCCGGAGCCGGAGCCGGAGCCGTAGCCGTAGCCGTAGCCGGAGCCGTAGCCGGAGCCGGAGCCGTAGCCGTAGCTGTCAAGACTGTCAGTCATCCCAACGACTCCTTGAAAGATTTTCTCTTGCGATATCTGTGCAAGGAATGATTTCGATTGCTTCGGTCAATTCAATTCTTTCCACCGGCTCGCTGATTCTTGAATAATCAAGGGAAACTCCTTTGATGGAAACTTCGTTTAGAGTATTAGCACCACGCCAGCGCCATATTCGGCGAGCATCCCTTAAATGTACTTCTTTTCCTTGTTGGAAAATCAAAAGACCGCAGTGAACACCTGCGGAAAAGGTTCTAACAATAACAAATTCGCTCATTTTACTGCTCCTGTAGGCCTGGTTCTTAAATTTTCGATCAGCATGTCTGCAATTTGGATTGCACTGATCGTAAGATTGTTTGCATTCGTCGCACTAAAAGTGAAATCTCTTTCGCGACTTATCAGGCCTTGCAGCATCTTCGCTGCGATATACTCACGTTTCGTGAACCGATCGTCTGCGTCTCGGATCTTGTTGTTTAGGTCGGCGAACGGGTTAGCCATTTATGGCTCCTATGTGACTGGGTGTAGTGATCATAAATCAGGTGTTGGCTGGAGGGAAAGTGACATACCTATAGCCCTTGCTCAGAAGGCGTTTCAGCTTTTTGAGGGGTTTTATGATCATCTTTAATCCTCAGCATGATCAGCTTATTGACCTCCGCCTCTAGTTCCTTGATACATTCGATCAGCTGCTTTTTCGTCATCTGTTTATAATCTAGGTATCTAGGCCTAAGGTTCACTCTTTCCCCCAATCGAATTCTATAGTCCATCTTGGAAGATCAAGGGCAAGAGTAGAACTCCAAGCGTGCCAACAAAAGCCAAATCTGATCCAATCATCGCTAGGTATCCACTTCACTTCACTCTTCTCCTGAGAAACTCCGCAATAAGCATGGCGTCCACGATACCGTCTTGGGCTTTCTGCTGTTTTTCGGAAAACGTAAAGGTTTCCCACGGCCAGAGATTTTTCGCAACCGAAAGAGATCTCTCCTTCGGCCCTGGCCCATCGGCCCCCTTGTGAAGCTCAGCCTGCCATGTAACGGGCGGAATATACTGCGCAGGGACGTAGAGGAGCCTAATCGCAGCTTCTAGCTGCCCGAAGTTTCGGCCCGTTGTGAACGCGGATTTAGCCCCTTGAACTTGGGGCAACGTCTGAGCTTTTTCACAGGCGATGATGAGCGATGGGAATGTATTCTTGACGGAGTAGAGGAATTTATAAATATCGAGTACGTCGGAAGGCATCAAAGTCTTGTCTAGCAAGTGTCCTGTGACGGTTTCAAGGACGACAAGACAGCCTTTTATACCGGGATCTATCCCTACAACGACCTCGTGTTGCGCCATGCGGACCTCTGAGCTGGGGTATTTTGACCCAGCCTATCAGAGGTCTCAAAGGACCGCAATCATTGCACGCTCTCCGCGCCAATGAGATCGGCTAAAGGTTTACCCGCGACTTTCTTCGGGAAGTTGCGAGAAAAGCCGTCGACCGCTTCGGTGTCTTCGATCTCTTCTTTCGTGAGGATGCCCTGACTACACTCGGGGAATTCGGTAGCGATGAGCCAGGCAGCAGCACGATAGCGGAGCATAAGTTCGGTGCCGTTTTTCCAAATAGGGTTCTTATCCCACCAGCCCCAGTCCTTAGCGAGTTTAACCGAAATCTCAGGGCCTTCTACCGTGCGACCGTTTCTAGTCTCGGCGTGACAAACGCAGCGCCAGTTGTTGGGATCGGACTTATCGAGGACGTATGTCAGATCTTTTAAAACCGTGCTTTTAGCGAGTTGGATAAGAGCTTTCGCAGACCACGCAGGGCGACCGTGCACGATATATAGGCCGTTCATCACGAACATAGGGGGAAGATTCATGCGATGGGCCATCTCAACTGCGATATAGCAGTTAGCAGGATTACGCTGATAATCCTTAGGAACTATCGTAGCGGTAGCATAGAATTGCGCGCGCTTAAAGAGCTGCACATCCATTTCTTTCATGCCCATAGCTTCGGCTGAAGTAATCTCGGTCACGGCCTGTGCTTGCGTAGCGGGTGCGGTTTCTTCGCTCATGATTTAAAACTCCAAAAGAACGCTTGTATCACGCGCGGGCCAACGGTTCAAGGACATACACTGCCCATAGGCTTCGATTCCTTCTGCACACTTTTCCCAGCCTTTTTCGAAGGTTTCCGGTTTAGTCTGGTAGAGCGCAATCTCATAGGGAGGATTTTTCTCAACGACGATAAAGACAAACTCCCGCATATTGCCATCGACGTGCGTGTATGCCATATGGCGATACCATGCCGCCTGAATGTCATACCCAAACCTTTTCCCGGTCCACAGAAAGTCCCCGGGATCATCCCTTGTCGTTTTCAGGTCCAAAATCAGCCCGCTACTCATCGCATCGACCATGGCCTTACTCTTGATCGGTCCGAAAGCTGTAAGCTCCTGGCCATAGATTTCCGCCTCTCTCACAGGGCATGACGCGATCAGACGCGACACGCTGTGATTTGATGCGATTGACTCGGCCATTCCGCTCACCGTGGCGTACTCGTCGGCTGTCAGGCAGATCGAATCGGGGTTAGCGGCTAAAAAGGCCTGACCGGCTTTGCTCTGGAATGTCTGGGTTTGGTCATAAAGCAAAATCCTAGGCCGTTCTGGCTCTAGGACTATGTTGTGAAGCGCTCGACCGATGCGAAAGTCTGAACTGTCTGCTTTTTCGGTATCGGTCCAGTAGCGGAATTTTCGGGGGCTTTTGAGGATCTGCTTTATGCCGCTGTTACTCAGGGCTTCGTGCGAGAAGTAGGTTTTACTCATCTGTCATGCTCTTGCTCAGATCGCGGAACATCGGCTTTTTGCACTTCTCTATAACCTTTCTGATTTCTAGGACTGTGTGCCCTTTAGCTTCGTAATGCCTCACTATTTGACGCAAGGAATGTTCTTTGCGGAGGGCCCGGATTGCAGGAACGGAGAGTTTAGTCATGCTCGGAGTCCCTAACAAGATAGAGCTTTTTTACTTCCTCTACATCTTCGCCTTTTGCTCTAGACATAAGAAAATCGGTAGCTTGTAAAATTCTGTCTAATTTTACCTGCATTTTGGTTAGTTCCTCTTCTTGTTGATCCAGCTTTTTGAAGAGTTGTTTCATAATACTTCCTCACAAGGATACCCACCGATTCATCGGTGGGAGGAATTGGAGGGATCTATCTCCCAGATCGGAGATAATCCAAAATAGGTGCCGGTCTTTCCCGGCTGTCAGTCTCGCGAAAGACATCCTGAGTTACCTCAGGGTACTCCGCTTGCGCGGGTCTATATTCACGGTTTTATTATTAACGATCTCCAGTCCGTGCTCTTTGAACCATTCCTGAATCTCGCTAGTCTTGAACTTCTCATAACAAAGCTTTTTGAAAGCCTCTAGATCTACGGTCACGGATGCGAGATTTTCTGTTACTGATGCTACTTCGCTTTTCAAGCTCGCCACGTCACTGCGTAAATTTACTACTTGTTCTTTCAGCATCTCATTTTCCTCTATCTCAATAGTGTGTTGCAGGTCTTCAAAATCACGCGGCGAAAACGGCGCAGAGTTTGATAATTTCAGAAGTTTCATGATCGAATTCGCTTCCTCTTCAGTGTAAATCTGCAGAGAATTCCCGTTGTACGACGAATTAAAACGAGTCCATTTTACTTGATTTGTCACATCGGGATTCCAACCAACTCGATTCGTGATACCTTTGAAACGCTCTATCTCTCCATGTTTGGCCATAATTACTAATGCGTTAGTCAATGTTCGACTATCAATATCGCCATATTCTGTCAACCCTGCAATCGTTGACACTATTGATTTTTGAGTAAGAGGCTGATTATTTGAACGATTCATTTGCCAGAGAAAATGACGGCATATGCCTATGTAGTCCTTTTTGCGCACAGCTTCGACGAAATAATGAGGATGATTGATTTTATTAAAGCGAGTGGATGGTTGAATGTAGGATTTAGTCATGCTAAGGCTTTCATAATGTTTAGAGTACTGACTTTGTATCAAAGAATACGGAGTTGGGAAAGCTGGCCCAAGTGGCCAGTTTTTTTTTGACTAAAGGCTGTATATGCCAATTGGTTGCACTTCTCATAAGTGCAGTTGCCATTCTCATAAGTGCAACATTTTGACCTAACCCTTGTCCCCCAAGGCACGGATTTTACCCTCTTAATATCTTGCAAACTGCACTCGATCGGAGCCCAAAACCCAATCCAAACCCAAATCCCCTCCCACGTCTTTATGACTCCTTGAGTTCCCGAGTTACCCATAATAAAGCCCTCAGTGAAAAGGAGACTGAGATGGAAATACAGCTAGAAGCCATACTGGTAGAACTGCGCGCTATTCGCACGCTTTTAGAAGAAAAGAAAAACCCCAACCCCTCCTTGGCTGGCTGGGTGGGATTTGGTTCTAGGTCCCCGAATACTGAGACCACCCAGCCAGCCAAAGGTGTGGGGTTAGTAGATTTTTGTAAACGGATCGAATATTGCTATCGGTCTAAAGAAACAGATTTCATTGATTATAAGCAGACAAGAGAACTGCTAGCAGAGATTGAAGAAACGAACGGCAGAGAGCTTGTGGTAGCCTTTGTAGAGAACTCTGAAAGAAAATATCAGGCTAGCGGCCCGATCTTAAGGCCCGAAAGAATGCGACAGCATTGGCTTGCATTTCGGGACGCGGATCTCTAGTATCCACCTTGCCTACGACAGCACGAAACAGCGAAGCATTTTTTCTCCCGCACCGGCTCAGCATAGCCTTTGCGGGATATCGTATAGGGGATTCTGATGGCGACAAAAAAGCAGCTCGATATCGTCAGGGATTTAGAGGTAGCGGTGAAAGCGCTGAGAGAGTCGGGAGTCGAAAAGCCTGCGGTCTCTCAAATCATGGAATACGCGGGGCAGGGTCCAGGCTCGATCTGGGTTTTCACGAATCGATTCAAGAAGAATAATAATCATGACCTTCTATGGCGTCTTCGTTGCGTCTTCGAGCACGCTGCTAAGGTCCCAAAATGCCTGGAAGACGTGACAAATCCTCTCGAGCAAATCAATTTTCTCGAGGAAAAGGCTGAGATAACAGAAGACGATGTCGAGACAGACATCTTGCCATTTCAGAAGACGGAAGATGTAATCCCAATTGGCTCTTCTTTTCTAGAGCCCGTAGAGAGAGAGCTAGAGGTATCGGTAGAACTCGCTTTGCAGCATGTCCTATTCTCACTTAAGCCCTTGTCTCGGTCACAAAGAGAGCGCGTTTTAGCCGCTTCAGGCATCATGTATGGAGTCGGCGAATGAGTTGGATCAACGAATTTCTAGCCGTGATTTTACCGATGGGCGTAGCAGCAGCGATAACGATGGTTTTGATGGACAGAATGGCCCGGCAAAAGATCGCTAATGATATCGATATAGAGATTTTAGTGCTCAGAGAAAGTCTGAAAAAGATCTCCGAGACGCATAATAGCCTGATGATTCTGAACGCTCAGAACCGGGAAGTCATCGAAGATCTTCAGGTCAAGCTTAGTATCCTTCAGCAAGGGATACCGGGCGCCGGCAAGGGCGGTTTCAGCCGATGAAACGTCCTAATGATCCCAGAATAAGTGTCCGTGAAATAAGCCGGCGCTACGGCATCGGCGAGGCGGAATCTCTCGCAGCGATCAAAGCCGGCAAGCTGAAAGCAAGCTTTCATCGCATGTGGGCCGAGTGGCTGATCACGCTAGAGGAGTTCGAGAGATGGAAAAAACAGAGAGCGGGGAAATAGTCAAACTATGCGGAGCATGCAACGGTTCAGGCGAAGGCATGAGAGATGGAACAATTTGCAGGGAATGCAAAGGAAAAGGCGTAGTTAAAGACTCAGAACGCCCGATGGCATCACTAGCCGTTCTTCGCGTGGCCTGGCAACATTTAGAAGATAGGGAGCCTGCCCCATCCGGACCGCTCAAATCCCCCTATTCTGCTCCCTCTTAATCGCTTGCGATTCTCCACGCAGTCCGATAAAACCCACGCTTAACGAAGTCGATCCTGTGCTCGAAGAACTTATCTTAGAGACGCGCGAAATCATCGCGCGAGAATCGGCTATATCATCCGTATGTAAGGGAAAAAACCATGAAAGTGCATTGGATCCGTGTGTGGCAAGGGGTTCTACTAGTACCCATGCTCCTTTTGTTAGCCGCTAAGATAGCGATCTTTTTTACAGACAAGGGATTTTTAGTCGAGCTAGATCATCATCTAGGAAACAATATTTTACCTTTAGCCTTATTAATTATCTTAGCTGAGCAGCACTTAGTGATAAAACGCCTCAAAGGCATGAGCGAAGAGGCTTTGCGATGGCGAAAATAATTCTAACACTACTCTTTTTTAGTTCGATGGCAGAGGCAGGATGGACAGAGGTTTGTTATCCAAAGCAGGATATTTGCGCACGTCAACTTATCAATGTTGAGACGAAAAGCGTGATGTATTTAGATTTTCGCGAGAGGGATTACGCGCGCATCGATAGCGAAACGAAGCACGCTATGACGGAAGCCGGAATCATCCTCATACATAACAACGATCATGTTTACGATAGCTACGCCCGCACCGTAACGCGGCATGTGCAGGCCGATGTAGCGGAAGACATTGAAGATCTATCGGATATCGATGATGCGACGTGGGAGTTTATTCAAAACGGTTTTAGCTGCGTAGGAGCTGTGGCTGTATGTACAGAGGGCGCTCTACTTGCACCTGAAACCGGAGGATTATCCCTGTTTTTCAGTCGGCTCGGCTGCGTAGCCTCGGGGATTTCTTGCCCTGCTCTCATACGCTCGACACAAAAATGGATGAAAGCGCAGCGGAAAGCAGCGGAAAGATCTGGGCAAGCTACAGGCGGCACCGGCTCGAGAGTCGACAATAGCACGCCCGTGGCTGCGGACGAATTCGGAGTAGTTATGGGCGCTGGGGATTGGTATACGCCGCGCTTCGGCACTGTCGACGATTGCCCGCCCGGAAATCACAATCCGAATTGCGCGAAACCTACCGTCCCAGATCATCAAATGTAGTTGAAAAGCTAGTAATGGTGCGGTATACAAGCCCTGTCTGCTAAGGTTAAGGCTCCCGGTTTAAACTTTGACACAGCCGGGAGCCTGAAACTATATGGGGCTGCACAGGCCGTTGCAAGATCGTTAAAAGCTCATCTTCCCTGTCAGAAACAGTTCTCTCTCAGCCTGTCGCCGATTTACTAAACCCCGATACCGCACAGGCTTCCCCTTAATTGTGATATTCGACCATCTCAAAAACTCTGTCGAGGCTTCGTTATCCTGGCCGAGATTATAAAACTTGATAAGCGTCGATTTGCCTGCCCTATCTTCCCCGATATTGAAAATCCAGCTTATCATCGCGTCGAATTGGTTCTGCGTGGGGTCTCTTTTTAGCATCCGCAGCAGCTTGGTCTCGAAATAATGCACATCCTCATTTAAAAGCCGCTCTGCCTCTTCTCGCGTGATGATCGAGGGATGATGGACGTCGTCCCCTGTGTGACCATATCCAACCGTGACAACCCCTTTGGGATCTAAATAGGAGGTAAGCCGCAAAGACTCGAAGTGTTTGATCAGTCGGTATGCATCGGGACCTGCAAGCATGTTAAAATCCCCCACGGAGGTTTCGCCATGCTTAGAATTGTACTATTAATTTTTGTGACAGGCTGCACTTCAACGCCGGAATATGTCGTGAGTAAGTCTGCGTGGCTGGAATGCTGGAATCTCTGCGGGAAAAAAGATCGGCTGCTTGCGGTCACTGAAACGGAATGCTTATGTACGAAAGGAAAGGAAAAGCGAACGATGCAATTACCCCTCAGCACTGGGAAGAACGAAGAGACACCCTTTGCACCGTTCGATTTCCTATCGATCCCGTAGTCTCTACCCCACGGAACTAAATCATCCTTATCAGAGGTAGTAATGGCTGATCAAGAGCATTTGATTTTTAGAGGCACTCAGGAGGAACTCGAAATGCGGTCGGGGAAAGAGTTGGACCGTGCCGAAGATCTCGGGTTCCAGACTTTCCGAATCCCGGTTCAGCTCAGTCTTAAGCCAGACCCCGCGTGCTGGAGCAAAGCCCAAGGTCCCGTATATCTTATATTCCCGTGCGGGCCATGTCTGGAATTCTCCGTAAAACCAGACTTTGTCATTCCCAAAGAAGGCATGATAGGAGACATAGTTTCGAATTACGGTCAAATCATCGGTGAGGCTCGCATAACTCCCGCCGATCTGCATGCCTTTACCCAGGAAAAGACTGAGCTTCCCAGCGTAACCGTTCCGATCGTCCCTTTGAGCGACAACAGGTTTAGAGCTTGTTACGATTCCAGAATTTGAGCCAGCAATCCTGGTGAGGAATGCTTCAAAATATTTATGAGTCCAAGAGACTTCAAGATTAAGTGTCTCAGACCCTTGGGTGAATAAAATTCGAGTAGCTCGGGTATGATCGGCAATTTGCACTCCATAGGCCGGCATAAAGCGTCCAGCGCGGATTCCCAGCCCATATCCGAGGGTGATCTTTCCATAATATCTCCGGTATTCATATTCCTTCGGATCAGGGCCATAAAGCCCAGCACTACCAACGAAACTTACGTTTTTAGAAGGATCAAAAGTCAGGCTCATTTCCCTTTGCATAGCAAAGCGTTGAGTAAGCCTGAGATTATCGTCTTCATAGCGCTGAAAGAGGTAGCGAAAATCTCCCGCAAAATTAAAAGGACGAGGATCAAGATAGCCATAAAACGTCTCTCCCTCGTTCTTTTTACTCCACGTTGATAAGATTTCCTCTGCTATCGTTCGGCCGTAAGCATTAAGTGGACCTCCACCTGAACTGTCGTAGTGGCAAGCCTTGCAGCTTTGATATCCGTGTCCGATCATTTCGGGAAAGGCCCATGCTTCGCTATTAGAGAGCAAGATCCACAGTAATAGAAACTTCATCGCTCACTTTCGCGAGTTTATACTCGGGCGGCTTTATGCCAAAGTCCGACAACTTAATCTTCCCAGTGACGGAAACCTGGGAACCCTTGAACTCGGCCTGCCCGGAGTA
>Ga0315274_10006463_pt1 | contig 17058 bp, 25 predicted proteins | sample YL17G02_20_MG_FD_203700 | JGI IMG/M metagenome (GOLD analysis project Ga0315274, IMG submission 203700) | Sediment microbial communities from Yellowstone Lake, YNP, Wyoming, USA - YL17G02_20 | ecosystem: Environmental > Aquatic > Freshwater > Lake > Sediment | place: USA: Wyoming | collected...
GCCTTATACAGCCTCAATGCCTCATCAAAGGTTAGACTTGCTGCATAGTGGCTAACCATATCAGGACTTTCCCAACCACCTAGAGCCTGGATAACCTTGTTGGATAGTCCCGACTTTACCTGGTGGACAGCAAAGCCTCTCCTGAAGCTATGGGGATTGCATTTTATACCTATAGTCTTTGGACTTGTCCCTGATGGTCTGGAAGTGATAAACTTTTCTAACAGCTGAGTTGTGAACACTTGTGAGCACTTAGCTTTGAGCGGGAGTAACTCAGTGGTAGAGTTCCTGCCCTCCAAGCAGGGTGTCGCGGGTTCGAATCCCGTCTCCCGCTCCACACAAATTTGGTTGCCATGAAAAAGGAAACCTTTCATGGCCGAAAGAGGGGGCTTGTAGCTCAGGGGCAGAGCGGCCGGCTCATAACCGGTTGGTCGCAGGTTCGAATCCTGCCGAGCCCACTTCCCAGTAAACCGGAGAGAATCCGGTGCAGCCCACAGACTTTACTCAGTAACCTTTTCTTTACTCACGTCTCCCATTAATTCAGGGCATCCTGTGTGGACTGGTTGATTTTGAGCTTGATTCATCAAATACAATCACCCAACAAATTGGGCTCGCTTAGAGATTGCTTCGTCCTGCCACGCTTCGCTCGCAGCTTCGGCATCGCTCCTCGCAATGACGAAAAAGAGGTGTCACCAATCATATGAACGAGTACAAGATGTTGACAAGAATCAAGTACAGTGTATAATGTAGGGTACATAGTATACCGATGTATCAGGAACTGTTCAAATGCCGGACAAAACCATAACCTATGAAGGGCTAACACCCGGTTACAAATTCCCTCCTGCCACCTATGAACTGAGTGCCTCCTTCGTCTCCAAATATCTAAAAGCTGTGGATAGCGCAGGTGTTGGATTTGTTCCCCCCTTGGCTATTACGGCCTGTGCCATAGCTGCTATGACAAAGTCTGTTCCCTTGCCACCTGGAACTATCGCTATACATGCTTCACAGGAATTAGAGTTTTTCAAACTGGTGCCCATTGGTGCCACTATAGAGTGTCATATAGGAGTGGCACAAAAGATAGCTCGGGGCAAAATGAGTATGCTAATCCTGGAGCTCGAGGTTCTTGACAAAGGCAAAGAAAAGGTGCAGTCGGGGAAGGCAACTATAGCATTGCCCGCCTAAGAAAAGAAATGCTCACGGAGATTCAACAAGGGAAAGCTCTTAATCCTGTGGTAAAACATATCACCCAGGAGAAGATTAATCTTTATGCTGAGGCATCGGGCGATTTTAATCCCATCCATGTAGACGAGTCTTTTGCCGCTAAGACTCCCTTGGGTGGGACTATTGCTCATGGTATGCTCAGCTTGGCTTATGTATCGGAGATGATGGCTTCGGCTTTTGGCCAAAGCTGGCTGTCCGGGGGTAAGCTTCGAGCAAAGTTTAAAGAGCCGGCACGTCCCGGAGACACTCTGACCATCAACTGTAAAGTTGATTGCATTGAGCGGAAGGATGATGTATCATACGCAAATTGCAATTTTGAGTGCCGTAATCAAAAGGGTGAAATGATAGTCGTGGGGGAAGCAATAGTCAAGGTCTCAAGTGATAAGAAATAAGAACATGGTTCAAAATGGCAGAATAAGGGTGGCTGTGGATGCCATGGGTGGTGATTATGCTCCTGAGGAAATAATTAAGGGGGCAGTGCTGGCTGCTGAGAAAGATGATGTAAAAATCTTCCTGGTGGGGCCTGTAACAATTCTGGAAAAGGAATTAGCCAAGTACAAACTCACCAACGGTTCGTCCATCCATATTGTCGAAGCCAGCGAATTTATCAAGGAGAATGAGTCGCCAGTTGACGTAATTCGTCGCAAGCCTAATTGCTCTGTTGCCGTAGCGGCGAAGATGGTAAAATCGGGCGAAGCAGATGCATTATTTAGTGCCGGGTCTAGTGGAGCAGCGGCAATAAGTGCCATTCAATTTATAGGTATGTTGGATGGGGTGTATCGTCCGGCAATTGTTGGCTCTCTGGGTAGCTTTGCACCGAATACTGTGATGGTAGACCTCGGAGCTAATGTAGATTGCAAGCCACATCAATTTCTAGCTTTTGCCATCGCCGGCTCGGTCTACGCTAAGAAGTTCCTTAACATCGCTGATCCTAAGATAGCTTTGCTGAGCACGGGAAGTGAAGAAAGTAAAGGGAGTGAAGCAGTGCGTGAAGCTCATGCACTTCTCAAAAATAGTGGGTTAAACTTCGTTGGCAATATAGAAGGCAGTGACATCTTAAACGGCAAGGCCAATGTCATTGTCTGTGACGGCTTTGTGGGCAATGTTCTGTTAAAGTTTTATGAAAGCATCGGGGGTTATGCCCAGGGTTGGACAGAGCGAAAGCTGAAGAAGTATCCACCCCTACGTGCCTTAGCTAAACTATTGTTTAGGAGATTGTTCCCGGCAACCAAAATATCCAGCGAGACTGAGAAGCAGGGTGGCGGTATTTTGTGGGGCGTGGATGGGGTTGTGAAGATAGCGCATGGGGCTAGCCATGCTCCCCAAATAGCTAATGCTATAGAAAGCGCCAAGGAAGCGGTAAAAGCAGGGGTTGTAGAAAGTATGAAATCGGAATTAGCAAAATTTAACCAGGGAGGTAAATTATGACTGTTGAAGAACAGATAAGAGACATCATAGCCAGGATTACCCGTGTTGATAAGAGCATTATCACTCGGCAAAGCACATTTAAAGAGATTAAGGCGGATTCTCTGGATGTAGTGCAGGCATTGGTGGCAGTGGAAGAGACCTTTGGGATTGAAATCCCTGACGAAGAAGCGCAGAAGTTTCAGAACTTCGGCGATTTTGTCTCTTATGTAGAGAATAGGGTAGCGCAAAAGGAGAAGGTTTAGTCATGTCCCTTGAAGGGAAGCTGGCTTTAGTCACAGGCAGTGGGCGGGGCATTGGTCGGGCGATTGCTTTAAAACTTGCTTCCCAGGGCGCCGATATTATTGTCAACTTTTTTCGCCACCGTGAGAGCGCGGAACAAACAGCTAAGGATATCCAGGCTCTGGGAGTGAAAACTGAAGTCATCCGAGCCAATGTGGGAGACCCGGCAAAGGTAGATGAAATATTTGATATGATTGGCAATAAATTTGGCCACCTGGATATATTGATTAGCAATGCTGCTTCAGGTGTAGGTCGCCCTGTAGCGGATATCGATGTTAAGGCCTGGGAATGGACTATGGACATCAACGCCAGAGCCCTTTTGCTCTGTGCCCAGAGAGCAGCTAAACTAATGGAGGGCAGGGGTGGTAAGATAGTCAGCATCTCTAGTCTGGGTTCACGCTTTGTCTTGCCCAATTATACTGTTGTGGGAGTCTCCAAAGCTGCCCTGGAAGCTTTAACCCGTTACCTGGCAATAGAGCTAGCACCTCTAGGCATTTGCGTTAATGCTGTAGCTGCTTCTGCCGTGGAGACAGAGGCATTGAAGTTCTATTTCAAAGAGGGGCTGGTAAAAGATAGTCGTTACGTAACACCAGTGGGAAGAATGGTGATTCCCGAAGATGTCGCTAATGTAGTGGCTTTTTTGTGCAGTGAAGAGGCCTTTATGATAAGAGGACAAACTATTATTGTTGATGGGGGCACCTCTATAGGGCTCTTTGCCCTCGCAGGAAAATGAGAATAATGAACACAGCTAAAGTTTCTAAGAACTCGATGAATTACCAGGGCACGATAAATATACCGAGAGTTGTGGTTACCGGTATAGGTACCATTAATCCCTTAGGCTTAAGTGCAAAAGAGTTTTGGGAGGGATTAGTTGCAGGAAAGTCAGCCATCGGTCCTATTACCCACTTCGATGCCAGCAACTTTCGAGTGAAGGTGGATGCTGAGGTGCGTGGCTTTGATGCCACAAAGTATATGGACTTGAAGGCAATTGACCGGACTTCAAGGACCATTCAGTTTGCTATTGCTGCTGCCAAAGAAGCAATACAATCAGCCGGCCTGGATATGGCTCAGGAAAATCCTGATAGAGTAGGTGTCAGCATTTCTACTATGACGGAGCAAGGCTATGTTGTTTGGGGATGGGAGTTATACCAAAAAATGGGTCCTAGAAGAGCCGACCCTCTCTTCATCACTAAGTCAACTGCCAGTGCAGCATCCATGCAGGTGGGGATGATGCTGGGGGCCAGGGGCCCTAACAGCAGTGTAAATAGCCTTTGTGCCAGTGGCGCTGACGCCATAGGCACAGCGACCAACTTCATTCGTTTAGGGTATGCAGATATGATGATAGCCGGGGGTTCTGATGCCAGCCTGGAGCCAGTTGGCATGGCTGGAATAGATATTTTAGGAGCCCTTTCCCATGAACCTGACCCATCCAAGGCTTGTCGCCCATTCGATCTCAACCGCAATGGTTTCGTCTATGCTGAGGGTGCCGGATTAGTTGTTTTGGAAAGCTATGAACATGCCAAGAGACGGGGTGCACCTATTTTGGCTGAAGTTGCCGGTGCCGGCTGGTCTTTCGATGCCCATGATGCAACTGCTCCGGCCCCCGAGGCCGAGGCTTATGCCATGCGTATTGCTCTACAAAATGCCAGGGTGAAGATTGAGGAGGTTGATTATATCAACGCTCACGGCACCAGCACCAAACTGAATGATGCCTGTGAAACCAAAGCTATTAAAATGATGTTTGGAGAGCACGCTTACAAAATCCCTATAAGCTCTACTAAGTCCATGATTGGGCATAGCATTACTGCTGCCGGCGCTATTGAAACCGTCGCCGCTATATTAGTTATGAACAAAGGTATTATCCATCCAACTATAAATTATGAGACCCCTGACCCGGACTGTGATCTGGATTATGTACCCAATGTAGCTCGCCCGGCTCAAGTGAATGTATGTCTGAAGAATAGTTTTGGTTTAGGTGGGGAAAACTGCTGTCTGGTACTTAAACGCGTCAATGGATAAAGGCCAGTAATGGAATTGGATGGGAAGGTAGCTCTAATTACTGGTGCCTCTCGCGGCATAGGTAAAGCCATTGCCCTGAAGCTTGCCAGCATTGGTTCCAAGGTAGCGGTTAATTATGTGGCAATTGAAGCCAGTAATAAGGCTGATGCTGATAATTTAGTGGAGAGCATAATCCGTCTGGGTGGGGAAGCCATGTCGGTTGAAGCTGATATTCGGGATAGTGAAGCAGTGAAAGCCATGGTAGAGCAGGTGACTGATAAGTGGAGCAAGATTGATATTCTGGTGAACAATGCCGGAATAAATAGAGATACTCTTTTGTTAAGAATGTCTGATGATGCCTGGGACGATGTAATCAACACTAATTTACGGGGAGCTTACCTGTGCACCAAGTTTGCCCTGAAGTCTATGATGAGGCAGGAGTGGGGACGCATTATTAGCATAGCTTCAGTAGTCGGGAGAGTAGGGAATGCCGGACAAAGCAACTATGCTGCTTCCAAAGGGGGAATCATTGCTTTCACCAAAAGCATAGCTCGAGAGGTAGGTTCCCGCAATATAACTGTCAATGCCGTGGCCCCGGGTTTCATTATTACCGGCATGACGGATAAGCTGCCTTCAGAAAGAAAAGAGGCCATACTGGCAATGATTCCGTTGCAACGCTTTGGCCAACCTGAGGATGTGGCTGAATTGGTAGTTTTTTTAGCCAGTAAAAGAGCTGGCTATATCACGGGACAGGTCATCACTGTAGATGGCGGAGCATTTCCTTAATCAATCGCTGTTGCAAGATGATAATCTAATGATGCTATGGTTGTGCAAGATATCTAACCATACGCCAATATCAAAAGGGTATTGACAAAAAATTTCTTTATGTTCATAATACATCGCATTACGATACAAAGGTATATAAGGTATAATCTGAGTTTTGTCCTTTTCTATTCAATGCTTCTATTTCCAGGGAAGGGCGATATTTCCCGCCGCAATCACGTGTTGACAAAATCTTGGAGCAATGACTTTTGACTCGGAGGTATTGACAAGAAATTTCTTTGTATTCATAATACATCGTATCGCGATATAGAGAATGGTTTTGCTAAACACGAAGAAAGATATAAATTGGGGCATATGTGCTCAGTTTTGTACTCACATTATTTGTCATAGTGAGGTAGCATGAAGCTATTAGTGCCAACGAATTGGGATCCAGATCTGATATTGCCATTAAGCAAGCTAGAAGCTGATGTACAACTATATGGCGTATTGCCAACCTCAATGATAGGCAGTGGGGGATCGGGTCCTGATAACGTCCGCATGGTGGAAAATCAGGCAGAGGAATACATTGAACAGGCTCACTCAGCAGGTTTGAAGTTTGACTATCTCCTAAATGCTCCTAGTATGAGTAATATGGAGTGGGATGAGAATACCCATCAAGAATTGCTAAGGCATCTTGATTGGATCAGCAGTGTTGGTGCGGATAGCGTCACAGTAACCATCCCTTATCTGGTTGAGCTTATAAAGCGGCAATTTCCGCATCTTAAGATAAGAGTGTCAACCATTGCTCATGTGAACAGCGTTGCTAGAGCTAAATCGGTTGAATCCTTAGGCGCCGATTCTATTACTCTGGACATTAACGTAAATCGGGACTTTACGTTGCTCAAGGCTATCAGGAAAGCAGTTAGTTGCGAACTCACTGTACTAATGAATAATCTCTGCCTATACCAGTGCCCCTACGAATATTATCACCATGATGGCCTGGGACATGCCAGTCAGAGTTATAACTCGCTCAGCGGCTACTATGTAGACTATTGTGTAATCCGTTGTAGTCTAGACAGGCTCTGTGATATTTCTCAAATCATTAAATGCCGCTGGGTAAGGCCCGAGGATATTCATGTTTACGAAGAGATAGGTATGGATATGTTCAAAATCAGTGGCAGGTCAATGTCCGCCGAACGAATTTTGCAGGCTGCCACAGCGTATTCATCACGTCATTATCAAGGGAACCTATATGATATTTTGAACATCATTACTCCGAAAATTGGATTTATTAATTCTGCTTTACCGGGCGTACAAAACAATGTTATTGAGCCACCGCCCAAATTCTATATCGATAACCAGGCCCTGGAAGGTTTTATGGATTTCTTCGGGAAGCAAGATTGCCTATCCGGGTGTAGCCAGTGCAATTATTGTCAACGAATAGCCAACAAAGTTATACAGTTTGATCGTAATGAAGTAGACGAATACATAGCCATGCTCAATGCATCTTTAGATAAGCTATCCAGTAGCAGAATGTTTAAAGCTAAAGCAGGAGTAAAAAAACACCTGCATTAACAAGCAAGACGTTCAAAATACCGTAACAGATAAGTTTGCCCTAAAAAGTGTCCTTTTCTATTTCTGAGTTGTGAGCCAGCGCTCATGAACAGTTTTCCCAGAAACCGCTTTGCTTCCCGAGCACACCTGAGGTTTATGCAATTACAGTCTTATCATCCTTTATATCAACGGAAGGTGATATAAAGGGACTAGTGAGCACCATTATATTATGAGAGTCTGTATCAATTTAAATATGGATTGAGGTGTACACTATTTTTTTAATTTGGGGAAAGATTGCTTCGCTAGTTGACAGCCTAATTACCTTGTGTTAAATTACTAAGTTGGTGTCTACTAGAAGGTAAAGATTTAGAGAGTTATAAAAGCCGGCTGGCTGAAGCCGAGCAAATTTTTCCTAGAGTAGACCGGCATGTAAGCAGACGGCTTTTTGATTGCCTAAAATAGGAGAGTATAAGAATGCCGACAGTTAGTCAACTTGTTCGTAAAGGGAGGCAGAAGCTGGGAAATAAGAGCAAGGTCCCAGCATTGCATTACACCCGAAATACGATGAAAGGGGAAATTAAATGGGTCCAAGGGGCGCCTCAAAAAAGAGGTGTATGTATCCAGGTTAAGACGGTTACACCTAAGAAGCCCAACTCGGCATTGCGCAAAGTTGCCCGTGTTAGGCTGACCAACGGTATGGAAGTGACCGCTTATATTCCTGGCGAAGGACATAATTTGCAGGAACACTCGGTAGTTTTGATTCGTGGTGGCCGAGTTAAGGACGTTCCTGGAATTCGCTACCATATTATCCGTGGCACCTTGGACACTGAAGGAGTAGCTAATCGCAAGCAAGGTCGCAGCAGGTATGGGGCCAAGGCACCAAAATAGCAAGGATGTCAAATGCCAAGAGGAGCTAGAAAAATAATAAAAAGGATACCACCACCCGATGCTAAATATAACAGCATCTTGGTGGCTAAATTTATTAATAGGCTTATGCTACGAGGGCAAAAAGCTACAGCTGAGCACATTGTCTATAATGCCTTGCAACTCACTGCTCAGCAAGTGAACAACAAACCCGAAGAAGCCTTAGAGCAGGCGATTAAAAATGTTGCGCCGCTTCTCATGGTTAAATCACGCCGTGTTGGTGGGGCTACCTACCAAGTCCCCACGGAGGTAGGAGGAGATCAGGGGCGCACTCTTGCCATAAGGTGGCTCATTGCTTCAGCGCGAGCTCGTAGTGGCAAATCTATGGAAGAAAAACTGGCAAGCGAGTTGGTTGATGCTGTTAATGGTCGGGGGGCAGCAATCAAGAAACGTGAGGATCTTCACAAGATGGCAGAGGCTAACAAGGCCTTTGCTCACTATCGCTGGTGAAAAGTCGTGTTAAAAGCAGTACTTGAGGTAAAGGATAAGCTCATGTCGCGGACTTTCCCTTTGGAAAAAATACGGAATATAGGGATCATCGCTCATATAGATGCTGGCAAGACCACGGCCACAGAGATGATACTCCACCATACAGGGTGCACCTACAAGATTGGCAGTGTGGATGAGGGGACTGCGGTAATGGATTGGATGGAGCAGGAAAGAGAACGAGGTATTACCATTACTTCAGCGGCTACCACATGTCACTGGCGCGAACATCGTATAAACATCATCGATACCCCTGGGCATGTAGATTTCACCGCTGAGGTTGAGCGTAGTCTCCGTGTATTAGATGGTGGTGTCGTGATTTTCGATGGTGTAGCCGGGGTGGAAGCTCAGTCAGAGGCTGTGTGGCACCAGGCAGATAAATATGGCGTGGCCAGGATTTGCTTTATTAACAAAATGGATAGGATTGGCGCTGATTTTCAGCACACGGTGACCATGATTAATGAAAGGTTGCGGAGCAAGGCGTTACCTATACAGCTCCCCATAGGAAGTGAAAAGGACTTTCGAGGCATCCTCGACCTTGTGGAAAACAAAGTCATTGCTTTCCCGGTTGATTCTAATTCAGCTTCAATTGAAGAGGGCAGTGAGACTTTGCTGGCCAAGCATCGTCAAGCATTAATTGGAAACTTAGCTGAACTCGATGAGCAAATTATGCTGCTCTACCTTAATGAGCAAGATGTCTCCGCCTCTCAAATTAAGGCAGCTATAAGAAGGCTGACCATTTCTAACTGCATAGTGCCTGTCCTTTGTGGCAGTGCCGTGAGAGACGAAGGCATCCAGTTATTGCTTGATGCTATTGTAGATTACCTCCCCTCGCCGCTAGATATTCCTCCCATCTCGGCTACAGATCCTAAAAATGGAGAGAAGGTCCTTCGTCCGGCGAGCGATGATGAACCCTTTTCTGCGTTGGCGTTTAAAACAGTTTTTGACCCGTTTATGGGCAGGCTGGTCTACTTGCGTGTATACTCAGGCAGGATAAAGGCCGGAGCACAAGTCTTGAATTCCAGCATAGATAAGAAAGAGAGATTGGGAAAACTGTATCTTATGCATGCCAATCACCGTGAGGAGATTGACCACATTGAGACCGGAGGCATTGTAGCTAGTCTGGGACTTAAGACGACCTCGACAGGTGATACCATTTGCGAGCCCGCACGGCCAGTGCTTCTTGAGGCTATACGATTTGCTGAGCCGGTGCTTTCCATGGCTGTTGAACCCAAAAGTAAAGTCGACCAGGACAAGTTAGACGATTCCCTGGCTAAACTTACTATGGAGGATCCCACCTTCAAGGTTTACCATGACAAAGAAACAGGTCAAACTCTGATTTCGGGGATGGGCGAACTTCATCTCGAAGTGTTAATGGAGCGTATATTTCGCGAATATGGTATAAGGGTCAATGCCGGTAAGCCTCAGGTCGCTTATAAGGAAACAATCACCATTTCTGTGGAATCTGAAGGGAGATTTATCCGTCAATCTGGCGGTAAAGGACAATACGGGCACGTTTGGCTTAGAATTGAGCCAGGCGAGCGTGGCAGCGGATTTGAGTTTCGTGACCAGATTCGAAGTGGGGCCATACCTAAAGGATTTACTCCCTCAGTAGAAGCCGGTGCCAAGTCGGCTTTACAAAGTGGCGGATTAGCTGGTTACCCTGTAATAGATGTAAAGGTGACTTTGTATGACGGGAGTTTTCACGAAGTCGATTCTTCAGATATGGCTTTTAAGATGGCAGCCTTCATGGGTATGAGGGATGGGATAGATAAAGCTAAACCTGTTATTCTCGAGCCAATTATGGAAGTGGAGATAACAACTCCCAATGAGTTCCTAGGAGACATCATTGGCGATTTAAACTCCCGAAGAGCTCATATCGAAAGCATTGAGAGTCGCGCCGAGTCCTCTGCTATCCGTTGTCTTGTTCCTCTAGCGGAAACATTTGGTTTCGCTGGAGATTTGAGGTCGCGCAGTCAAGGGAGGGCGAGTTATACTATGTGCTTTCATCACTATGAAGAGTTGCCTCAAAATTTGGCTGAGCAAATTGTGGCTAAAGTAGGAAGAACCAGATGACTGAGCAAAAAGTTCGTATCAAAATCAAAAGCTTCGATCATAGGTTGGCTGATCAAGCAGTGAGACAGATACTAGATGCAGTGGAGCGTACCGGGGCTATCGTGGTTGGCCCAGTACCTTTACCCACACGTATCGAAAAATTTTGTGTTATTCGTTCCCCTAACATCGATAAAGATTCCAGGGAACAATTTGAGATCAGGACTCATAAGAGAATAATTGATGTTTTGCAGCCAAGTTCTAAGACTATAGATGCCCTGAGTCAGCTCGACTTAGCATCTGGAGTGGAGATAGATATTAAGTTGTAGTTAAAACCATGTTTCAAGGCATTATTGGTAAGAAAATAGGCATGACGCAGCTGTTTCAGGAAAGCGGAGAGACGGTGGCAGTAACCGCTATTCAAGCTGGGCCTTCTGTGGTAACTCAGGTAAAGAACCGGGACAGGGATGGTTATGATGCTATCCAAGTGGGCTTTATTGAGAACAAAGTGAAGCAATCTCAGCTTAACTCTCCAGAGAAAGGACATCTTCGAGGCTTAGAGAATGTTCGTTATCTTCGCGAATTCAGGACTGATGATATTAGCTCGGTCAAGCGTGGTGACAAAGTGGATGTTGGCTTCCTAAAGCATGGTGACTTGATAAATATCATTGGCTTTTCTAAGGGCAAGGGCTTTGCTGGCGGAGTTAAGCGGCATCATTTTGCTGGTGGGCCAAAGACCCATGGCCAAACTGACCGTCATCGCGCCCCTGGTTCAATCGGAGCTACCACTTTTCCCGGTCGGGTGCTTAAAGGGCAACGCATGGCGGGGCATATGGGAAATAGGAGAGTAACAGCGCGTAACCTCGAGGTAATTCAAGCTGACCCAGAGCGCAATTTGCTTTTGGTGAAGGGTGCAGTACCTGGAGCCGATGGGGGGCTATTAATAATTGAGAAAGTAAGGTAACAGGAAGTGCAAGTGCCAGTTTATAGCTTAAACGGTGAAGTTGCTGAGCAAATAGAGCTTAGCCAGGCTATTTTTGCGCTTCCCTTTAATGAGGCCGTAGTGCACCAAGCGATGGTAAGACAATTAGCAAATGGACGTCAAGGTAATGCGTCTACCAAGACCAGGGGGGAAGTTAGTGGGAGCACAAGGAAGCTTTATCCCCAAAAGCATACTGGCAGAGCGCGAAGGGGGGATATAAAATCACCCCTTCTTAGGGGTGGGGGGGTAGTTTTTGGCCCCAAGCCACGCACCTATCGCCAGGCGATGCCCAAGAAAATGAGGAGGTTAGCTTTGAAATGTCTCCTCTCCGCTAAAGTTAGAGAGGGAAATATAAGACTGGTACAGGAACTTGATTTTAAAGGACCAAAGACAAAAGACATGATAAATGTTCTGTCTTCGCTCGGCATCGATTCTTCCACTTTGATTCTTACTGCTCAATCCACACCCAATGTGGTTAAATCAGCGGCTAATTTGCCTGAGGTCAAAGTCCTACCTTCGGCTCTAATTAATGTATTGGATTTGCTTTCCTATAAAATGCTGGTAGCCACTGTGCCGGCAATACGCAACATTGAGCAAATTTGGGGTAAATAAATTGCATCTTTACGAAGTTCTGCGGCGTCCTTTAATTACAGAGAAGGCTACTTCCCTTAAGGAGAAAGATAAATATGCCTTTGAAGTGGCGGGCAAGGCTACCGAGTCTCAGATTAAGGAAGCAGTAGAACTAGCTTTTAAGGTAAAGGTAAGAAAGGTAAATGTGATGACGGTGCCTGGCAAGACAAGAAAATTTGGCAAGAGACAAGTAACTAGCTCACCTTGGAAAAAGGCAATAGTTACCTTGGCACCGGGGAACAAAATTACTTTCTTTGAGGGTGTCTAATGGGTTCAGTTACCAAGTGGAGAAGAAAGAAGATGTCCAAGCACCAGCATAAGAAGCTTCTTAAGAAGACTCGCTGGCAAAGAACGCATAAATAAGGAGCGATTCGTGGGATTAAAGACTTATAAGCCAACTTCTCCAGGCAGGAGATTTATGTCTGGCGCTACTTTTGAAGAGCTGACTGGAGTAGCTCCTGAGAAGTCCTTACTGGTGCCGCTGAAAAAGAAGGCAGGGCGTAATAGCCGGGGTGTTATAACGGTGCGTCACCGCGGTGGCGGCAGTAAGCGCAAACTTCGCCTTATCGATTTTAAGAGGGATAAAATTACCGTTCCAGGAAAAGTAGCTTCCATTGAATATGACCCTAATAGGGCAGCTCGCATTGCCCTAATCCATTATGCTGATGGAGAAAAGCGCTATATACTCGCCCCTTTGGACATCAAGTTGGGTGATACTGTACAGGCGGGCGAGGATGTTGATATAAAATCTGGGAATGCTCTGCCATTGGAGTCTATTCCTGTGGGAACTTTAGTGCATAATGTTGAGTTTGAGCCAGGCAAAGGAGGAAAGCTTGTTCATAGCGCAGGGAGTTCTGCCCAAATTATAAGCAAGGAGGGCAAATATGTTGTACTTAAACTCCCTTCGGGCGAACTACGTAAATTTCATCAAAAGTGCTGGGCTACTATTGGTCAGATAGGCAACGTTGACCACGAAAATATAAAGTTAGGCAAAGCTGGAAAGAGAAGATGGTCAGGTTGGCGGCCTACGGTCAGGGGTTCTGCTATGACTCCTCGTGACCACCCACATGGAGGTGGGGAGGGCAGAAATCCGCGAGGAATGAATCCCAAAACCCCTTGGGGAAAGCCAGCTTTGGGGGCTAAGACACGTCGCCGTAAAACGTCAGACAAGATGATCCTCAAACGAAGGAGGGAAAATGTCACGGTCGCTTAAGAAGGGCCCTTTTTGCGATGTTAAATTGCTTAAGAAAATAGAAGCGCTTAATAATTCGGGCGAGAAAACGGTGATAAAGACATGGTCCCGTGCCTCTACTATTTTGCCCCAAATGATAGGTCATACTATTGCAGTGCATAATGGCAGGAAACATGTGCCCATTTTCATCACTGAAAATATGGTGGGGCATAAACTGGCAGAATTTGCGTCTACCAGGACATTCAGGGGCCATGTCACCAAAGCTAAAATAACTGAACAGGTGGCGAAAACATAAGACGCAATGAAGGTAAGAGCAGTAGCTAATGGAATTGGCATTTCGCCTCAGAAAGTTCGTTTAGTGATAAATATGGTTAGAGGCAAAAAAGTTGACGAGGCATTGAGTATCCTCAGCTTTTTGCCTACCCCTACAGCCAAGGCCGTGGCTAAGGTAATCAAATCAGCAGTAGCCAATGCTGAAAACAATTTTCAAATGTCGCCTGCTGAGCTTAGAATCACTGATATATTTGCTGATCAAGGGCGTACCTTGAAGAGATTTCGCCCTCAGTCGAAAGGGAGGATTAGTCCTATCTTAAAACGGTCTAGCAATATTACAGTTTTCGTTACCGAAGAGGAGGAATAGTTTTGGGACAAAAAGTTCATCCTTATGGTTTCAGGCTGGGTATTAACCAGGATTGGCGGGCCAGGTGGTATGCTGAGAAGAACTATACTCGGTTTTTGTTAGATGATTTAAAGCTACGCAGAGTTGTGGAACAAAAATGTCTTGGAGGAGCAGTTGCTCGGGTGGAAATTGAACGTCCGGGGGACGAGATACATTTAACTCTTTACTCAGCTCGTCCTGGCATCTTGATTGGTCGGGGGGGACAAAATGTGGAAGTATTAAAGTCGGACCTGGAAAAGGTCAGTGGGGATAAAATTAGATTGACCATTAGGGAAGTTGAGCACCCTGAGCTCGAAGCTCTTTTGGTAGCTCGGAGCATAGCTGAGCGGCTTGAAGAGAGAATCCCCTTCCGCCGGGCTATGAGGCAAGCGACCTTCCGAACTTTGCAAGCTGGTGCTAAGGGAATAAAGATAAAGTGCGCTGGAAGACTTGGTGGGAATGAAATTGCTAGAAAGGAAACACTCCGTCAAGGTCAAATGCCGTTGCATAAGATACGTGCCAATATTGATTATGGTCTTGTTGAAGCTCATACTGTAATGGGGCGTATTGGGGTTAAAGTGTGGATTTATAAGGGCGATATTATCCCTGAAGTGAAGGAGAAAAATGCTACAGCCGAAACGAGTGAAGTACCGCAAGGTACATAAAGGAAGGCGAAAAGGTAGTGCCCAGAGAGGGAATACCATTGTTTTTGGTGATTTTGGCATGAGAGCTGAGGAATCTGCGTGGGTAACAGCGCGACAGATTGAGGCAACCCGTCGCGTATTTGTCCGCCACTTGCATCGTGGTGGTAAGCTATGGATACGAGTTTTCCCTGACAAATCTGTGACAAAGAAACCTGCGGAGACAAGGATGGGTGGAGGGAAAGGCGCTCCGGATCACTGGGTAGCCGTAGTCAAGAGAGGCAAAATCCTGTTCGAATTGGCTGATGTAAAAGAGGATGTGGCTTCGGAGGCAGCCCGCCTTGCCTCCTACAAGCTTCCTATAGCTACTAGTTTTGCCAGGAAGGAGAGGCAGAAAGTTGAAAGCTAGCGAAATTCGCGCTCTCAACAATGAAGAGCTATTAACGAAGCTCGAAGGAGCTCATGAGGAGCTTTTTAACCTCCGTTTTCGCTTGGCCACTAGACAGTTGGGGAATCATCGGGAGATTCCTAGAGTGAAGAAAAGGATTGCCAGAATAAAAACTATTTTAAGAGAAAGGGAACTTGGCACAATAAGATGAATTATCTCGAGAAAAGAAAGGTTAAAGAGGGCTTAGTGGTGAGTGACAAAATGGATAAAACCGTTGTGGTAGCCGTGGAAACCAGAAAAGTCCATCCACTCTATAAGAAGGCTATCAGGGTTACCAAAAAATATAAGGCTCATGACGAAAATAATGCCTGTAAAATTGGAGACAAAGTGAAGATTGTCGAGACTCGCCCTTTGTCTAGGGAGAAGAGATGGCGGGTAATAGAGATAATGTCTAAAAGAGAGGTAGCTGAAACCAAGCCATAACAAAAGAATGATTCAGGCTTATACCAGACTGAAGATAGCAGATAATACTGGGGCTAAGCAAATTATGTGCATTAATGTCCCTGTTGGAGCAAGGAAATATGCTCATGTAGGTGACATTATTGTAGCCACGGTGAAGCGAGCGGTGCCCCATGGGATGGTGAAAAAGGGTGAGGTAGTGCGGGCTGTGGTGGTGCGTGTGGCTAAGTCCTATCGCCGCTCTGACGGCTCTTATATCAGATTTGATGAAGATGCCGCAGTCATTCTTGGTGATAAAGATAATCCTAAGGGCAGCCGTATTTTTGGTCCTGTAGCCCGAGAACTTAGAGATAAAAACTTTGCCAAGATAATATCCTTGGCCCCCGAGGTCTTGTAAAATGAAAATCAGAAAAGATGATACGGTTGTCATAATTGCTGGCAAAGACAGTGGGAAAAAGGGGAAGGTTCGCCGTGCCCTCCTCAACGAAGATAGAGTGATAGTGGAGGGACTTAATATGATTAAGCGCCATTCTCGAGCTCGTAAAGCTGCTCGACAGGCTGGCATAATTGAACTTGAAGCTCCAATTCATGTATCCAACGTAATGTTGGTATGCGAGAAATGTGGCAAACCCACGCGAATTAGTTTCCGCTTTTTGGACGATGGCAAAAAAGTGCGAATTTGCAATTCATGTCAAGAGGTGATTGACTAAGGGATTTGGTTATGAAATCTCGCTTGGAAGAAAAATATTTAACTGAAGTAGCTCCTCAGCTTAAAGCTGGACTAGGCTATGACAATATAATGCAATTGCCCAAGTTGAGAAAGATTGTGCTTAGCATTGGTTTGGGCGAAGCAACGCAGGAGCCTAAAGCTCTTGAATCAGCGGAGAAGGACCTAGCTACAATTTCGGGGCAACATCCGGTGACGACACGGGCAAAAAAGTCTATCTCCGCTTTCAAACTACGGGCTGGTGTGCCTATTGGGATGATGGTGACTTTGAGAGGTAAGCGAATGTATGATTTTTTTGACAAACTGGTTAATGTTGTTCTACCTAGGTTTCGAGATTTCCGCGGAGTATCACGGGATTCGTTCGATGGCCGAGGAAACTACAGCCTGGGCATGAAAGAACAGATAGTTTTCCCTGAGATTGATTACGATAAAGTAGACAAAATTCGTGGCCTCGAGGTAACCATTGTTACTACGGCCAAGAACGATGATGAAGGCAGGACTTTGTTGGAACTAATGGGCATGCCTTTCAGGAGGGCTTGATATGGCGAAGTTATCTAGGATTGTCAAGTCAGAGCGCCCGCCAAAATATAAAGTGCAGCAACGTAATCGCTGTAAGTTATGTGGTAGGCCGCGTGCTTATATGCGTAAATTTGGCTTGTGTCGTATTTGTTTCCGAGAAC
>Ga0315274_10006464_pt1 | contig 17056 bp, 14 predicted proteins | sample YL17G02_20_MG_FD_203700 | JGI IMG/M metagenome (GOLD analysis project Ga0315274, IMG submission 203700) | Sediment microbial communities from Yellowstone Lake, YNP, Wyoming, USA - YL17G02_20 | ecosystem: Environmental > Aquatic > Freshwater > Lake > Sediment | place: USA: Wyoming | collected...
TGCCTTTGTGCCCCCGATAAGATCGGGGCAGGCTTTGGTGGTTCACCCTGATTCTCTGCGTCCTTGGCGCCTTTGCGGTTAGGTTGTCTTGCAGTTTCACTCTGGCGTTCTTGGCGGCCTTGGCGGTTAGAAAATTCTGTGGAATCCGACCTTGAAGCCCCGATGTTTCATCGGGGTGTGAAATCTGTGGTTTCGTAAAATATTTTTCAAAAAGTACTTGACGTTCGCAATATGGCGGGATATGCTTCGTCATGCGCACACAATATCATGTGTACGTGGGCACATGGTGCGGTGTGCGGGAGAATGAAAAACCAAAAACAGGGGGATTTTCATTTTTCGTTTTTTGCCCTTCGTTTTTTTCGCGCGGCAGCGGCCACCCGCGGGAAAATGCGAAAAATGCGACAGTCGGTTCACGGGAAAACGCTCGTAAGGGCAAGTGATATATGCGGTAATGACCGGAAAAGGGTGAAACAAAAATGCGAAAAATGCGACGGAAATGCGACGAAATGCGACGGAAATGCGAAAAAATGCGACGGAAATGCGACAAAATGCGACGGAAATGCGACGGAAATGCGGCAAAATGCGACAGCAGCACGCGCCTCGCGCGCCGTTTTCGGAGCGGGTCGGGTTGCGAAAAAGTGGTTTGGGCGGAGAGAGGTTGCATATGCCGGCACATTGCGGCGGCGCTTCGGGCGGCGGGGTAAGAAGGCTAAACATTTTCTTCGGCGGAGTCGATGATATTGGAGTAGAGGGTTGTATTGTCGAGGTAAATATGGACAAAAGCGATGTGAAACACCTTATCGACGTTATCGACGCGGTGCCGCCGCTGCCGCTTGTTGTGAGCAAGGTGGTTGAAGTGGCCGACAACCCCAATTCCAGCGCGCAGGACCTGGCGAACATAATATGCGAGGACACGGGGCTGACGGCGCGGGTGCTGAAACTCATCAACTCGTCGTTCTACGGATTTTCCCGCCGGATTTCCACCGTGACGGAGAGCGTGATACTGTTGGGTTTTGAGGTGATTACCAACATTGTGATTTGGATTTCCGTTGCAAGGCACATAGGAACAAAGGAGTCGCAGGTCCTGGACAGGCAGCGTTTCTGGCAGCACAGTCTTGGCGCGGCGGCCTCGGCGAAGATACTATCGCAACTCATCGGTTATCCGAATCCGGAGGAGGCCTTTATCGCGGGCCTCCTGCACGATATCGGGAAAATATTCTTTGATGAGTACGTGTCGGATGAGTATGCGGCTGTCGTAAGCCGCATGGACGAAGGCGAGCGGAACGAACTGCGCGCGGAGCGCCAGGTGCTCGGTACGGATCATGCGGCGGTGGGGCAGATGTTGCTCAAGAAGTGGCGGCTTCCGCAGGTTTACCAGATGACCACGCGCTACCACCACGCGCCGCTGCGTTACGAGGCGCGGCTAAGCACAAGTATCGGCAGGCTTGTGGGCGCGGTGCACCTGGCGGATGTATTTGCGAAAATGCATGGATACGCCTGTGACGCGCATGCTTACATTCCGGCCGTGGATCCGCGAGTGTGGAAGTTGCTGCAATTGAGCGAGGAGGACGGCAGCCGGACTTTCCTGATGTTTGCCGAGGAACTGAAGCGGGCCAAGGAATTCTTTGGCATCGCTTGTAGTGATGAGTTGGGCGACATCAAGTTGGCTGGAGGGGGAGAAGTGAAACAGGTGCTGCTCGTGAGCCGTCATGAACCGCCGGTTTCCACCGTGAGAATCCTTTTGACTGCGGCGGGTTTCGACGTTGCGTGCGGCATACTCACGCGAGATGGCATCGTATTGCCGCCTGGGGCGGAGCCTCATGTCGTGGTGCTCGATCTGGATGAGATCGGTTCGGATCTTGGGAGTATAATCACGTTTATTACGGCGCTTCAGGGCGCAACGCCAGTTAAGGCGCTTATACTGCAAAATGCCCCTGCCGCGCCCAACGAAGCGCGCCTTTATGAAAAACAGGGCGTATTCTTTCTCCGAAAACCTTTCCGTGCCGTGGAGTTGCTTGGGGAATTACGCGATGTCTTGAGACAGAAGGCAGAGAGCACTTGTTAGGGGTATGCACTTGTGACGGCATTGTTTTAAATAATTAGTTGAATTATTTTGTGCATTCTATTGACTTCCAGCACTAAATGTTGTATAATTATTATAATAAAGCGCGGTCAAGCCCTAGCTAAGGGGGCAAATTGTTTAATACTATTGTTAAATATTTGGGTTAATGTTATGAAAACCAGCAGCGGCTTGTTTCACGGAAATAGAGGGGGTGGCTTTGTTTCATCTCTGATAGATAATCTGAAAGCCATCCAGCGACTTGTCGAGCAGTTCAAGCATTCCCACATCCACGCTGAACTTGAGTCCTTCGCTCGGAACATAAACCGCCTTTCTCGCAAGGAATTCCTCACGCGGCTCCAGTCCGTTCTGACTGATTCTTGGCATTTCGATGCGCAAATTATTTGCTCAGTCGGCGCGGGCATTGAGGGAACACGTCAGGCAATGCTCCGAGGGGCGGCTTGTGAGATTTGCGAGTTAAACGAACACCTCATAATAAATCTTTACGGTGTATCGCCTGCGGGAAACTTGATTCCTCTCGTCGTCTTTGATGATGGCGACGTGGAACTGGAAGGCATCATCAATATTGCGCCGTCGCCGGGAACGAAGCATGACGACACCCGTGAGGAAACCCTGCACGCCGCATCGCAGATTTTGGCGCTGGCTTTTCGAAATCTCAAACTGGCTGGGGCGCTCACGGAAAACTGCCCGTCTCATCTGCGGAGCCGTCTCAGCAGCGTACTTACCGGCTTTCGCGGCGATTCCGATAAGTTGGCGGAGAACCTCGCGGAAATCGCCAATCCCGCCGCGAAATTGCGAAGGCTGGATACCGATGAATCGACGGAGGGCGCAATCAGCCGATTACTGCGATTTCTCGCAACGCGCATCGGCGTCGCGTGGGCAGTCTGTTCCGCATGGTTAACTACGAGATGATCTCCACAATCTTCGCGCGTGCGCGGCGGACCGCGAAGAAGCGCCTGTCCATCCACGACACGACAAGATAGTTCGCGGCAACCAGCAGCAGCGCGCAGACCACACTGGCAAGGCCTTTCAGGCCTGGCCCAAGAAGCGTCTCGCCGAGTTGCATCCCGATAAATATCCCCGCCACAAGCAATGCCAGCGGCTGCGCGAACATCAGCCATACCGCGATATACGGCGAAGGCAGGTCGATCTCAATCCGCACGTGATTGCCCGCCGTGAGTTCCGGGAGCCCGCCGGCGTCAAGAGTCATGACGCGCACGTCCTTGCTCTTGTTGCAAAGCCCGCAACTGGCGCAGGCGGAATTGTCCCCCATGCTCATCATTACCTCAGCCCCGCCGTCATTGACGGACCTGACTATGCCTTCTTCAAGTACACGCATGAATGTGCTCGCATGTGCAGGTAAAAGTGTCGGAAATCGCTTTCCGGTAATCTCGCGCCGGCGGCGGAACAACATACAAATTATACCACGCCGCATTCTCCGCCACAATCCGCCGCGGCTTGCGATTATGCGGGATTATGCGGATGGCGCGATTGAAAAACGAAAAACGAAAATATGGGGCGCACAAATGTGTGCGATGCTTAGGGGCTGTTCCGCGTTTGCGCGGACGGCCCCCGTTCTTTTACGGCCGGCACGAGTTGCAGGGAATGTAGCCGGCTTCGAGGGCTTCGCGGCGGGTCTTGAAATCGACGCGATTGTACGAGTTCATGCCCTCGCCGTATTTGCATGTGAGGCGGTGGAACTTGTGGGATTTATTGCTGCCAACGAAGCCGTACCGCACGGTTTGCCACATCCCGCGTTTCTGCGATGCGGCAAATTCCTCCAGCGCGTACATCAGCGCGGAATATTTCAGATTCGGCGCGTAGCGGTAGGCGCGCACATATCCGGCGCGGACCAGTTCCGCGTTCACGAAGGCCGTTTTGCCCTCGCCGGACGCGGGTTTGGCGAATACGTACGCAACCGTCCTGTTGTAGCGGTCCTGTTTTTCGGCGTCATACACCAACAGGATTTTTCTGTTTTCGAGCAACTGCCTGTTGAGTGAAAGCGCTTCCTGGAAGCAAGGATCGGCGATGCCCGTCTGGAAGTTCTTTTCCGAAGCGTCGATTCCGATGTATCGCACAAGCCGCCCGTCACTGAGCGTTATCGTGTCGCCGTCGATGATCCTTTGCACGGAGACTTCCTCCGCATCGGGAGGCAATTCGGAACATATCTTGTCGAGTGCATTTTGTATTTCGCTCTCACTGCCGAATGTGATGAGTTCCTTGAGAAGTTGCTGCAGCGCGGGGTCTGCTTGCGCGGCAGGCGCGGGCGGGGAATCATTGTTCCGTGGCGCAAGCGGGCGGCCTTTGTCCCTGTCGCAGGCGGCGAGCAAAGCGGGCGCAATGAAAACACAAAATATGACGGCAACGCAGCGGCTGAAAGGTTTCTTGCGGCGGTGGCGGTTTGTGCCGGGGTTATCAGCCATTTTCCAACTCTTCGATGCGGTTCAGAACATTGAAGTTGTATACGCCGCCCGCGATGAGCGCGAGAATCACCAGAGCAATCGCCCAGAAACCCGTCATCAGAATTCCGACGAGCAAAATCGCCAGCAGAGCGTCGGCGGCGGTGTACGCCGCGAGCATCAGGAAATTGTGGGTGTTCGAGCCGTGCGCGAGAACTTTTCTTACAATGGAGATCGTCGCAATCGGCAGAAGGAACGCGATAAGAACGAAGATGACGATTCGCAAAAGCGGCGACGTGTCATTTATTTTTGCGTGAATTTTTTGGAGCGTGCCGGGTGGAACGTTGCTGATGTCTTTTGCGTCTGCTGCGGCCTCCGTCTTTTGGCTCGGTGCGGGGCCTGTGAGGGCATGACCGAGATACGCCGCCCCCGCTGCCGCGACGATTACAAGAACAAGTTTCGGAATGATTCCTAATTTTATAATGCCAAACATAATTGCCACAAATCATCTATAGGGGAATGCAGCGTGCTCATCCACGAAGACGTTCCATTCCACATGCTTTTCATCCGGGTGTGTCTTCCAATAGAAACCAAATGCCGCGCCTACACAGTATGATGCGCGGATAAATGCGGGTTCGTCTTTTAGTTTGGCGTAAATTGTTGTCAGCATGTCAGTGAAGTCTGCTTCTGCCAGTGTTTCCGCAAGCACGCCGAAATCGTACGCTTTGCTGGACGGGTCCTGCCTCAGTGCGCGCTCCGTTGCTATTGCAAAAGTTGTAGTAGCGTCGTCATGGAAACCTGCCTTCTCTTGGCCGACAGCGAGGGCGCTGAGACGTTTCATATCAGGAAAGAGCACCGCCGGCCTGGTTAGGTCGGCAAGGAGTGCATTGAAATTCTTTTTGGCGTCCTCACGATTGCCGATTTCCGCTTGAACGACAGAAGCGTCGATAAGTACTTGCGATAAACGAGGGTCCCCCAGGTCTTTCATCACCCATATGACGGTATCCGCTAAAATCACACTAGCCTCGTCCTTGTTTCCTGCTTTGGCTTCCGCTCTTGCGATTGCCACTCGCAATTCGATGGACGATTCGGAGATCGGCAATTCTTTTAGCGTCACAGCGGCCTGGGTGACTTCGCCGGATGCGAGCTGCAATGCAGCGATGGTCCGAATAGCAGCGGATTCCCAGTGAGCATCGATGATTTCCTGGACGGTCGCTCTTGCCTCATCATAATGACCGGCTCTTGCCTGGGCCACGCCGATCCTATCAAGCGTTTCGAATTTCCAGTATCCTTCCAGCGATGTGGCTACTGTCATTGCGTCCGAATATAGTCCGGCGGCGGCCTCTTTCTCGGCGAGATACTGTAAAAGTTTCGGCCTGGCGTCGTCGTAAGCAGTTTCCCGAGCGGCGGCGAGCGCCTCTAAGAAAGACCCGGCGTCAATCATCGCCATGACGACGTCGCTACGTGCGGGATACTCGGAAGGAATGTCGTATTCATCTTTGTTAGTTGCAGATGCAAGCGCGCTAGCGAAAGTATCGGCGGCCGCCTTTTTTTCTCCGGCGTTTATTTGCGCGCCTGCTACGGCTATGAGCACCTTTGCTTTCATATCGCCATCGTCATTCAGTATCTCAGCCGCGGCAAGGGCATCAGAATATAGGCCGGCTTTGGCTTGAGCGTTGGCAAGTTCGCAAAGGCCTTGCATGATATGATATATCCCGATTCCCAGTGTCTTTTGCTTCTTGATTATGTCCCGTGCATCGGCGAAACTCTTCTTCGCCTCATCGACTTGGCCGAATGCCAATTGGGTTTTGGCGATCCCAATTAGAGCGGAAGCGCATTCCAGCGGGTCGCCCCCGAACTTTCGCACGGCTTCCGCTGCGGCAGCCAGAGTTGCAACGGCGTCGCCGTGTTTGCCACATCCTTCGAGTGCGGTTGCGGCGTAAAGGAGTACACGCGCTCTCAACAGTGGTTCCACTATCTGCGGCGCGGTGGCTACGATGTTACGAAGGATTTTTACCCGCTCGTCATTTCTCTCCACCGGCATTGCGTGTACGATGGCTGCCAAGAGAAAGAGCTTGTTAAATATAGTACCCCCGCTGTTTGCGTTCTTCACGGCCTCCGAAAACATCTGTAAGCGAACATGCAGCATGGTGATTGAGCGCAGCGCTTCGGACCGGGAAAAAGGTTCGTTGTATGTTGCCTGTGTCGCGGCGTCAGCCGCCTTGTCCAGCCATGCGGGCAACTGCTTGGCGTCATCCGGGGTTGACGCATCGTTAGCGGGATGAAGCGCGGGATCGATTTCAGCCGATGAAGCACTTACGAAATGTGCGAGGGTGAAAAACGCGAGAATAATAACTGCAAGCATTCTAACCGTTACGTGCATGGCTGTCTCCTTTGTTATGTCTCCTGGGCGTACTTGTCGTATTTTGCGACGGATTTTTTGCTGACGGAGGGCGGGGCGGCGGCGATTGCCTTGTCAAAGTCGGCCTTGCAGATGTCGCGGACCGTTCCGGCTTCGATGGATTCGAGGAACGGGATGCTCGCCGCTTTTGAGCAGATGTTGCGGATGTCCGCTCCGCTGTAACCCTCAAGGCGCGCCGCAATGGCGGCAAGGTCCACGTCCTCCGCGAGCGGCCGCCGCTCGAGGTTCATCTCCAGTATCCTCAGACGCGCCGCCAAGTCCGGCAGCGGTATGTAAACCTTCTCGTCAAAGCGCCCCGGCCTGAGAATCGCCGGGTCGAGCGACCAGGGTTCGTTCGTCGCGCCGATGAAGAGCAGCGGGTTGTCGTGCTTTTGGAAACCCTCCAGTTCGTTCAGTATCTGCGGAACGACGCGTTGCATTACGGTTGACTCAGTGTCGCGGCGAGCGGGCACGAGCGCCTCGATTTCGTCCAGGAAAATGACGGAGCGCGGGTAAGAGCGCGCGCTGTCGAAAAGGGACTGGATGTTTTTTTCCGCCTCGCCGACCCACTTGCTCATGATTTCGGACGGGCGGACGGTGAAGAACGCGGCTTCGATCTCGCCGGCGACGGCCTTGGCGAGCATCGTCTTGCCGGTCCCCGGCGGGCCGAAGAACAGGATTCCGCCGCCGCGCTGGACGAGGAAACGCGCGGCCTGGTCCGGGTAGAGGAACGGATAGACCATTTTGAGTTTGATTTCCTGCTTTGCGTCTTCCAGGCCGGCGATGTCGCCGAAGCGAACGGAGGGCTTTTCCGCGATGGGGGAGAACTTCTCCGCCTCGCCGCTTTCCGCGGGGGCGCGCAGAGGCGCGCGTTGGGCGGGGATGTCCTTGAGGCCTTGCGCAATCCGCGTCAGTTTTTTCGCGTTGGCAATGCGCGTTTCGCGCAGGACGCCTTCGGATTCCGCGGCGGCACGATAAAGCGATTCGGCGGCCTTGAGGAAATGGTACCGGGCTTCGCTGTATTTTCCGACGCGGTGCGCCTCGACGCCGGCGTCTTTGTGCCGCTCGAAACTCTCGATGTGGAACCTCATTTCTCCTCCCGGCCCAGTTCCTCCTGGATCTCCTTGATGCCGCCGGAGATCGCCTCGTCAACCCTTGCTGTCTCGTCATGCGCGACTTCCTCGGAAATCATTTTGTCGATGTCGGCGTCGGAGACGATTTCGGAGGCGCTCTCGCCAGTTGTTCCAAACATGGATTGCGCGCCGAGGTCGAGGAAAAGTTCCATCTGTTCTTCCATCGTGTGCGCCTTTTGCATTGCCTTTTCAAACTCGACCTGGGTTTTTGCGAGGTCGGTCTGCGCGAACATCTCGCTGATGGTCTTGCTGATGGCGTTCATGGATTTGGCGAACTGCGCGTGGGCTTCGGCCTGGTCCTTTATCTGGATGGCGGTCTCGATGTTGAGCAGTTGCCGCTCCATGAGGATGCGCTGGCTCATGGTCTTCTTGAGGGTCTGCTTGAGGAAGTTGAGTTGCGCCCCGCTTCCGAGCCCTTTGGCGCGCTTGGCCTTCTGAAGATATTCGCGCTCATTTCGCTCCAGGTTGCCGATGTTGCGCCTGACGGCGTTGATGCCCTTGCGGATTTCCAGATTGCGCTCGATGCGGCGCTCTTCGCGTGATTTGAAAAGGCCCATGAAGTTTCTCCGGTAGAATCAGATTTCTTCGGCTTCGCGGCGGCGGACGCTTCGGGATGCCTCGCGGATGAGGCGCTTGGCCTCCGCATCCTTGCCGCTTTCCTTGAGGCGGCGCGCGCGGGCGATGGTTTCCTTAATCTCGCCCTGCCGCGGCGAGCGTTCGCGCATGGCCTGGCGCCCCTCGGCCGTGATATTGAGCAGTTCGCGCAACTTCTCGCGGCTCATCTCGCCTTCTTTTGTCGCCTTGTCAACCGCTTGCTGGACTTTGGCGAGGTCGATGGTCTTGAGGTCGTTCGTTATGCGGTTGAGTTTCTTGTCTTTTTGTATTTCGATGAGTTCATCGAGGACCATGATGTCCTGCGTGGCGCGCTCGAACCGCGTCAGCGCCGCGTCGCGCTTGTTCTCAAGGCGCTCAATCTCAATGACGTTGTTGCCTTCGAGTTGCTCGTCCTCGCCGACCGCGTCCTCGTAGCAGGCGGCGATTTTTTCCTTGAGCCCGTTTATCTCGGCCTTGAGAGCGTCGCGGTCGGTCTCGACGCCGTAAAGTTTATCCTTGAGGTCCTGCTCGCTGAGGTCGGCGAGTGTCTTCTTTCTGCCGAACAGTTTGATGAGTATGTCGCTCAACGCCATGGCTCGTGCTCCCGGGAAAAGGTTATTCCGCTTCCGGTCGTTTTTTCGTCTCGGGCGCTTCCGCGGAGGAAGCGCGGGGTTCCTTCATTTGTCCTTCATGCTGCGCCTTGAGTTGGGCAAGCCTGCGTCGTACTTCCTTCTGGCGGTCAGCCGGCGTCAAGTCGCCGAGCGCGGCGAGTTGGCGGCTGCGCTCCTCGCGTTCGTCCTGGCGGCGCTTGCGGCTGATGCTGAGTTCGCGCAGGAGGTCCTCGTCGAGGTGGACGAGCGCGCGGTCGTCGAGTTCGCGCTGGACGAGGCGCACTTCAAAGGCAAGGCCCTGGATTGCCTCCGTCAGGTCGTCCGCCTCGGAGACCTTGAGGCCCAGGATGTGTTCGCGGTCAAGGATGCGTTGCATCACGTCATCTTCCGTAAGGTCGCCGAGGTCGCCTTGCTTTATACGATTTTCGAGGATGCGCATATCCTGCCGGAGCGATTCGATTTCTCCTCGCAGGTAGTCGCGCTGGTAAGTTTTCTGCGTGATGAGTTGCTGGGTAGTTTGAACGAATTTTTCCAGTTCAGCGCGGCTGGCGTGCTTGAGGTTGCGCTTCTTACCGAACAGAGATGCTAGCCAGGAAAATAGACCCATTGATATTCCTCGAAATTACAGAGGTATCGGCATAGTTTAATCGAATTCTAGCGGCGGGGCAAAACCTTGTCAAAGGAAAACGCCGCTACGACGTGCACTTTTGCTGCCCGGCTGCGCCGCGCCTCGCTTCGAATCCCTGTTTAGCGTAACGGCACTGTGTGCCCTAAATAACAGCGCCCGAAAATAAAAATGGCGGAGAGAGAGGGATTCGAACCCCCGGTACCCTTACGGGTACACCGGTTTTCGAAACCGGCCCATTCAACCGCTCTGGCATCTCTCCGCGTTTAGACGTTGGACATTGGATTTTGGACGTCAGACTTTCTTATCGGCCTTTTGAGCGTCGCGCTTTGCTTGAAAGAACTCGCTCAGTATCGCGCCGCACTCGTCGGCGAGCACGCCGGCGGTTACTTCCACGCGGTGATTCAGCCGCGGGTTGCGGATGACGTCGATGACGGACCCGCACGCGCCGGCCTTGGGGTCGCTCGCGCCGTAAACCAGCCGCCCAAGCCGCGCGAGCACCATTGCGCCCGCGCACATCGCGCAAGGTTCAAGGGTCACGTACATCACGGCCTCGGCTAAGCACCAGTTGTCGAGGAACTCGCATGCCTGCGTTATCGCAAGCATTTCCGCATGCGCCGTTGGGTCGCGCAGAAGTTCCTTCTGATTATGCGCACGGCCTATGACGCGGCCGTCGTGCACGATTATCGCGCCCACGGGGGCCTCATCGGCGGCAAACGCCGCCCGCGCCTCGCGCAGGGCTAGATACATGTAATCCTGGTCGGTTTTCTCAAAAATGCGAGCGCCTCCGAAGGAATTTCGCGTGGAGTATAGCAGAAATTTCCGCATCAGGCAATAGCGCAGTTTCAGGCTGTACCGTCAAACTCCAAAAAAACAGCGGCGCAGATGTGCGTCGCTGTTTCTTGTCATGGTGGAGATGACGGGACTCGAAGGGCCGCAGGCCCCCTTTCCCGCACGGGTTCTCGCCCGTCATCACGGGCTGCACAGCACATTAAAAAAGGCAGCGCCGCGATGTCCGCGGCACTGCTCTTCTTGTCATGGTGGAGATGACGGGACTCGAACCCGTGGCCTGCTGATTGCGAACCAGCCGCTCTCCCAACTGAGCTACATCCCCGTAATAGTCATCTGGCTTTCCAGTCGTCCAGATGTCTGACGTTCAAATGGTGGGCGGTGCGGGATTCGAACCTGCGACTTCCACCGTGTGAGGATGGCACTCTAACCGCTGAGTTAACCGCCCAAGTCCGCCGCTATTATATTCAGCCGTTGCCCGAAGTCAAACCTAATTTACTGGCTGCGGCTGTGTGCGGGATAGAATCTCCTGGTGGCAGGAAAGAATGCGGGCGCGCACGCATAACACCGCAATGAGGCATACGACGGCGTTGACTCCGAGGGCGACGCGCAAATTGATGAATTGGGCCATTGTTCCTATGAGGAGGTTGCCGAACGGCGCCATGCCGATCCAGAGAAACGCGTAGAGGCCCATTACGCGGCCGCGGTACTCGTCAGGGACGATCATTTGGACGAGGGTGTTTCCCCCCGTGTGGAGAACTGTCAACCCCAAGCCAACGCCGAACACCGTTACAAGGCCCATCCAGTACGCGTTACTGATTGCCAGCGCCAGGAGCGCCGCAATAAATATGAACCATCCGACGACGACCGCCTGCGGCAGAATTCCCCTGCGGCCGAGGATCGCGATGCTGAGCGCGCCTATTACCGCGCCGACTCCTGTGACGGAGACGAGCATGCCGAAGCCCCGTTCGTCCACGTGATAGATTTCCCTGGCAATGGCCGGCAGAATCGTTACGTAGGTCCAGCCGAACAGGCTGCACACGCCGACAAGTATGAGGACGCTCCTGATCCCGCGGCTTTGCGCGGCGTACCTGACCCCTGCGCTAAGGCTGGCAAGGCTGAGCGTCACACCCGGACGATTTATGGCCGCAGGCGTGATCCAGATCAGTACTGCTATGATGCCAACGAATGAGATTGCGTTTATGGAGAAGCACCACGTCTTGCCGGCGTGGGCCAGCACCATGCCGGCGATCGCAGGTCCGATGAATCGCGCCGCGTTGAAAATGCCGGAGTTCAGGGCAATCGCGCTGGGCAGCGACTTGATGTTGACGATTTCGCGTATGAACGACTGGCGGGTAGGCATGTCGAACGCCATCAGCAATCCGCCCATCATTCCCAGGGCAATAATGAAGGGGATAGTGAGACTCTCCATGCCGGACAAGACTGCGAAGATGGCGGCCTGCACAAGGAGAAAGGTCTGTGTGAAGATTAAGATGGTTCGCTTGGAGTGCTTGTCCGCGAAAACGCCGGCGAAAATCGTGAGAAGCAGCATGGGCAGGGTACTCAGCGCGCTCACTACACCCAGCATGAATTTGCTGTTTGTCTGTTCAAGGACAATCCACGGGATGGTGATTTGCTGCATCCACGTGCCTATCAGCGAAATGAACTGCGCGATGAAGAATGCCCTATAGGGCTTGTGGCCGAGGGCGGGAAAGTGCTCGTTTATTCCGGAAGCGATTGAATTCATTTGTTCCGCCAGTTTTCATAGAATAAAAACCTGATATTATAGGTTTTCTATTCGCGTCGTCAACCGATGATGCGGACGCAAGGAGCCGGGCGGGAAACAGCGGATTTGCCCGCAGGGTGAGAGGTGCCAAGAATTGTCGTGACAACATATATGCCATGCGATTACGTTGAATTTTCGAAAATTGGCTTGCCTTATAAAGGTTTATGGTATATAATTATAGTGATGGAATGTTCTCGCTCTCGAATAGCGGGCGAGGCTACGTTCATAAAATGTTTCGAAAATAGTGGAGCCTCTAAGTGGGCCGATGGTTAGTGCGTGTCTGTGTCACAACGTATAGGTGGCGGTACCCCCAAGTACGTCGCCTGAAAAGCCGTAGTGCAGCCTGATTTCTCAGCGCGTGCCGCGGTTTTTTTGTTGGCCGAAATCGCTGAAAGTTGTGGGGGCGATTAAGTGAATGCTCACAAAATTGCGGTAATCACGCTCGCCATGATGATGGCCGTTGTCACGGCGGCCTCTTCGGCGCAGGTCGATTTTTACAATTATCAGCAATTCGGCGGCGCGTGGGTTGATGCCGAAAAAATGCCCAAGAACTCCTCGCAGGACAGCCTGATGTGCTGGGCGGCGGCGGCGTCGAATGTTCTGGCGTGGACCGGCTGGACCACTTCAACTGGACCACTTCAACTCTACCAGACGGACGCCATTTTCAAGTATTACCAGGACCACTGGACCAATGATGGCGGACTGATGGAGTTCGGCTGGACCTGGTGGTCCATAGGCACAAATCCCTCCCAGGGCTGGGAAGGTTGGTCGCAAGTGGACGTACCCGGCGGCGGCTTCTTCCCCAATATCAACTTCTATACCGACTACAACAGCAGGACGGCCCTCTCGTCGATTGACTCGTATTTGCGCGCCGGCCGCGGCGTGGGTCTCGGCATTTATACCGACAGCGGCGGCGGCCACGCCATCACCGTATGGGGATTCAAGTACGACACGGCATATCAGCCTTCCGACTCTCGCTATTACATAGGCATTTACATCACCGACTCCGACGACAGCAAATACACCGATACCCCCCCAGACCTGAGGCCGTACTACAACGTCCAGTACAACAGTGCAGACAAGCGCTGGTACTTGCAGAATTATTTTGGTACATCCAATCAATGGTACATCGGCACGGTGCAGGGGCTTGTCCGCAACCCCGACCTGACTTACTGGATTGGCACAAGCGGCTTGTGGCATACCGACTCGAAGTGGGGGAATGGCGTCCCCACATCAACAAAGACTGCCTTCATTGACAACGGCACTACCGTTACAATTTCAGCCGCGGCGCAGTGCAAGGATTTCTACGTCGGCTACGATTCTGGGACAACTCATTCGGGGACGGTGCAACTGAACAGCGGCGGCAGTCTCGGGGTTGCGGCAACATTGTACATCGGCTTCATGAGCGGCTCCACCGGCACGTTTGCGATTTCGGGCGGGCCGCTGTCAGCCGCGTCGGAATATGTCGGAGACGGAGGGGCCGGCACCCTCAATCAGAACGGTTCAACCAACACGCTCACCAGCACGCTTTACGTCGGATATTCCTCCGGCGGCTCAGGCACATATAACCTCTCCGCTGGCCAGTTGAACGTGAACACCGGCGGCGCGATACGCATCGGCGCGGACGGCGGCACGGGCCGGTTTGCGTGGCTCGGAGGGACGCTTGATACGCCGTCCATGGTTTTGGGAGCGAACGGCACGCTGGCGATGGGATTTAATTTCGACATGGGCAGTTTGACCGCGGGAAGCCTCTTCCTTCATGGCGGCAGTCTGACGGGCCTGTCGTCCGGCGCTCTGGAAATCACGAACGGTGCCATCGCCACTCAAAGCAGTAATATTTCGGGGCTTAACGTGCTGCGCATCGGCAGCACCAGCGGCGGCGGCAAGTACAACATGACTACCGGCCAGTTGGGCATCAACACCGGCGGCTCAATACGCATCGGCGCTGACGGCGGGACAGGCCGTTTCGCATGGCTGGGTGGGACAATCGATACGCCGTCGATGGTGCTGGGAACGAACGGCACACTTGCGATGGGCTACAATTTCAACGTAGGAACCCTGATGAGCGGCGGTCTGTTTGTGCATGGTGGCGCGGTGACGGGCTTGTCATCCGCGGCACTGGAAGTGACTAACGGCGCGACGGCGACGCAGAACACCTCGGCTACGCTTGGGATAAAAAATCTGACTGTCGGCAGCGCCTCCGGCACGGGCAAGTACACATTCTCCATGGGACAGATTAACACTGGCACCGGCGGGTCAATCCGCGTTGGCGCAGACGGCGCACCAGGCCGCTTTGAGTGGTTCGGCGGGGCTATGAGCACGCCATCCCTTGTTTTGGGGAATTCGGGCACACTCGCGATGGGGTTCAATTTCGGCGTGTCGAACCTTGTCAACGGATCGCTCTTCGGCAATGGCACACTGACGGGCATGAATAACGCGGTTCTGGAGATCACCAAAGGGGCGGTGGCCACGCAAGGCAGCAATAGTGTTCTTAATGTCCACGATTTGCATATCGGAAGCGACCAGGGCGGCGGAACGTACAGCCTGAGCAGCGGCCAGTTGAATGTGAATTCGGCCGGCTCTATCGTCGTTGGGGCGGACGGCGCACCGGGGCGGTTCGAATGGCTTAGCGGCGGCATTGACGCGGCGTCCTTTGTGATGACGCCGGGGTACAGCACGCTGGCGATGGGTTTCAATTTCAATATAGGCAGTCTTCTCAACGGCAGCCTCTTTGCAAAAGGCGGAACATTTTCAGGGCTATTCTCTTCGGTTTTGGAGATCACTAACGGCGCAACCGCCACGCAGGGCGGCACCGATTCCGTGAATATCAGCCTGCTCTGGGCCGGGTTTAACGGGCATAGCGGATCATACGTGATGAACGGCGGAAGTCTTTACACCAGTTACCAGGGCGTGTCGGGCAATGGCACCTTCACGCTGAACGCCGGCACGAACGATATTGCCGGTCCCTTGGGGGTGGGCGTAGAGAACGGCACAGGCGGCACATACGTGCAGAACGGTGGGGTGTGTCGCATGCTCGGCTGGATTGCTCCTTATAACGGCCTGTATGTGGGATTTAGTGGAGGCGTCGGCACATATAATCTCCAGAACGGGGAGATATGGGCCTACACGAACGAATACATAGGCCACTCCAGCACCGGTGTATTCAACCAGACCGGCGGCACCAATAATATCAACCAAAACCTTTATGTCGGCTATCAGTGGGTATCCGGACCTGTATGGACGGGTACGTATAACTTGCAGGACGGCGCTTTGGTGGTCTACGGCCTGGAATACGTTGGTTACCTCGGTGCGGGAGTGTTCAACCAAAGCGGCGGCACAAACACCGTTACCGCCGGGGATGGGGGCCTGGGAATTGGCGGAGGCACCGGTCCTTATCAGGGGATTCCGGGTACGTACAACCTCAGCGGCGGCCTTCTTACGGTGTCGAATGAATGTGTGGGCTATTACGGCAACGGCACGTTTGTTCAGACGGGCGGAACACACCAGAGCACCGGTTATGGAATTGCGGTGGGTTTTGGAATATTGACCATTGGGGATTACCGGCAAAGTGCCGGTTCCACCACCATCAGCAACAGCCTCTGGCTTGGATACAATATGTGGTCTCAAGGGACCTACAGCCTAAGCGGGACGGGCCAACTAGCGGCTGGTACCGAGTATGTGGGTTACTATGGGAGCGGCACTTTCAACCAGAGCGGCGGCGTGCACACTGTGACCAATTCTCTGAACATCGGCGCTCTTTCGGGTACCGGCGTATTTAACTCAAGCGGCGGGTCCTTGACAGCGAAAGACATCAACATAGGGGCACAGGGCGCGTGGAACATCACGAACAGTGCCGCCGCAACGAAAATCACGGGGACGCTCTCCTTCGGCGCTGGTTCGCTTTACAGCGCGCTCCCCGCAACTCAGATTACAATGACCGGTGCCAACCTCGATATTATCGGGACTGTGGAGGTGAACCTGGCCGGCCTTGCGAACACTCAATTTATCTTCGATGGCGGGGCCGCCGACGTCTCGCTGTTCGAAGTAGCCGGCATGGTAGGGGGCGGATTCACAAACAACTTCGCGGTTGGCGCGCTCACGCTGGGCAGCGGCACATTCATCGGCGAGGTGCAGCTCATCGACCAGCGCGACAACGGCAACCGCGGACCATCTAGCAAGGAAAGCCTTTTCGCCGGCGCGCTCCTCGTCAACACCGGCTCCTGGCTTGACATGCACGGCTACCGCCTTTACGTCAGCGGCAACGTCGAGAGCCTTCTCGACGGCTACATCGCCGACACCCGCCTGCGCGACACCACCATCGGCGGCGGCTACCACCTTGACGCGGTGTACGACACGACACACTCCTGGACGCGAGTTGACATCCTCACGAATCTCCACGCGCTTGGCTACATGTCGCTTTCCGGCCTGCCGGATACTGGCGCGCCTGACGACCCCCTGCCCTCCACGGGCGCATTCAGGGCACTCGGAGCCTTCGGAGAATTCCCCCTCGGCGGCGGCCCCGCCATCCCGGAACCCGGCACAATCATCATGCTCGGCCTTGGCCTCATCGGCCTGATTGGTATCGCGCGCAACAGGATTCGCTAGAAGCGCATCAAAAAACGAAAACGGCGGCATCCC
>Ga0315274_10006465_pt1 | contig 17056 bp, 16 predicted proteins | sample YL17G02_20_MG_FD_203700 | JGI IMG/M metagenome (GOLD analysis project Ga0315274, IMG submission 203700) | Sediment microbial communities from Yellowstone Lake, YNP, Wyoming, USA - YL17G02_20 | ecosystem: Environmental > Aquatic > Freshwater > Lake > Sediment | place: USA: Wyoming | collected...
CCAGATTCCCGCCCTCAACCTACCAGTCTGGCCATGAGCTATCCAGTGGCTACATGTTCGGGCCCAGATGATGCGGAATAACTAATTGAGCCTAAAGGGGATACCGAATCTCAGATGAATGCATTATGGCTGGTCTAATAAAGTCACGCTAGAGAGTGGCTCCCCTCGTTGGACGATGTTCAAACTTTCTGTATAGGCATCTAGCCTGGTTCGAGTGGGAAGTGGCGCTTCTCGCTGGACGATGTTGGGATTTTTTGCGGGGCTGCAAGCGAGCACCCACAGCCCTTGAACCTGCAGTGAATTGGGCGTTAGCCGATGGTGGGTGAATGGCATGCCGGCAGGTCCACTCGCCGCGCTCTCTCTGTGGAAGCGTCAAGACAATTGTGTCAAATCGTTTTTCCTGGTGCTGGGGCGTTTCTTCCATCTACCGTTGGCCTTGGTGAAGATGCTCACCAGTATCCTCTCGCAGCTTTGTTTGTTCCTCGGGTTGACTTTCCATTAGCCAAGTGATAGTGTAATGCTGCAAGGGCTGGCAGCTTAGAAAGAACATACCTAGCCTAACACGTACCGTTTCCGGCTTGAGTGCAGAGTCTCCAACGCCAACGGCATTTCAGTGAGGAAGAGGGGATGCGGCCGTAACACTTTCTCTCCCGATGACAGGACTTAGGTTGGATAGTGGCCTTCAAGGTTTAGGCAGCAACCTTGGCAGGGAAAGGAGTAAGAGCTGTGACGCGATTAAGCATAGTCGGAGTCTCCAGTTTCCTCGTCTTGTCGACTACTCTCCTTGTCGCCACTTGCACTTTCGCATCTTGGCAAGACAACGGAAATCTCATTGATGATTCCGCAGGACTCCCGTACGACGTCTCAATCATAGAAGCTGTAGGGGTGCCTGAAGACCTGGCAATACCTTGGCTTCTCCTCCCTGATGAGCCGTTCCTGCCCGGCATTCTTGTGGCGGATCTCTCCCTCGTCAGGAAGCTAGAAGCAGCCGGCGCGAAGATCGACGTTCTCGGAAAGTATGTCGAGTGGGGATCCTATTATCTTGTTCAGAGTTCTCCTTTTGTGAGCGGAGAAACTCTTTCACGAACGTCTGAGGTCATCTGGAGTAAAGGAGATGCCTATCTCGTCCATTCAGAGGAAGGACTTCGAGACGAGCTTAAGATCTTGGGCTTTCAGGTTAGATTGCTCCGTCCTTTTGAAAAGACCCTCGCTTCGCTTGCCCGCGTACAGCCGGTATCTCAGCGCGACTATTCCTCAATCGAGAAGTTCTGGATCAACCGGATGGTCAACGAGGTTTCGGAGAGTGACCTCCTGGATTACTTGAACAGTCTCACGGGTGAAAAGGCGGTCAATCTGGCTGGCGGCCTTGACACAATACTCACCAGGTATTCATATACTCCGGGTTGCGAGAAGGCCGCGGAGTACATATATGAACAGCTCGACAGCATGGGTCTGAGTGTCGCTTATGACTGTTACGTTGGGGTAGAGCTGAGGACCTTGGTTTTCATGGCACTTAAGGGGTACGTCGCGGGTAGCTTCGGGACGATCTATCATACGGATGATGGGGGCGCTAGTTGGGCGAAACAGAACTCGGGTACCACTGCGATGCTCTGGAAGTCCTCGTTCATAGCTCCAGACACCGGCTGGATCTCAGGGGCACGCGGTCTGGTCTTGAGAACATATGACGGTGGTTCGACTTGGGATTCTCTCAGCACGGGGACCCGCAGGTTTCTCTCAGGTGTGGAATTTGTGAATGCATTCACGGGCTGGGTCTGCGGTGACGGCGGGATCATACTGAAAACTGTCGACGGCGGGCTTACGTGGTTTTCTCAGCAAGGCGGAACACAGCCATCCCTCTATGGCGATGTTGAGTTTGTTGATACTCGAAACGGTTGGGCCGTGGGAGAGAACGGAGAGATAATACATACGGCTGACGGAGGTGAGCACTGGTCGAGTCAGACCAGCGGCGTAGGGTCCAGACTATATGATGTTTTTTTCGCTGATAGCCTAAGAGGTTGGGCCGTGGGTGGAGGGGGCACGATTGTTCGCACGGTTGACGGAGGCTCTAGCTGGAAAACTGTAGAATCGAGTGTGACTAGCTTTCTATTTGGACTTTGCTTTGCAGACAGTTTGCACGGGTGGATTGTGGGGTCCGACGGTGTGGTGCTTTCCACACGGGATGGCGGTGTACGTTGGACTGTCCAACAGCGCGGGGCAAATCCCCCTCTGTATGGTGTCAGCTTCGTCGATAGTCTCCACGGCTGGGCCGTAGGCCTTTGTTCTGTTGTTCATACTGATAATGGCGGCACCACATGGCTCTCAGCTACGAAGAACATTCCTGACAAGTGGCGGAACGTTATTGGCACCAAGAATGGCACTTCGAATCCTTCAAGAAGTTACATCGTATGTGGACACTTCGACAGTTTTTCACAGGACCCGATGAACAGAGCCCCGGGTGCAGACGACGATGCAAGTGGCACGAGCGTTGTGCTTGAAGCGGCAAGAATACTCAAAGACTTTCCGTTTCTTGCCTCGATCAAGTTCGTTTGTTTTTCCGGCGAGGAACAGTGGCTACTCGGAAGTGAACACTATGTGCGCGGAGCCTTCTATGCCGGCGAAGACATCGGTGGTGTGCTCAACTTGGACATGGTTGGATACGGGGGCCCTCCCATACTCCTCCACGCCATCGGTGCGTCAGACTGGCTTGAGGACTATTGTCTTGCTGTCAGGGATAGCTTTGTTGACTGGTTAGATCTTCGAGAAAGCCTGGAACCAATTGGCGCCGGTGATCATGCTTCATTTACGGATGCGGGTTATATCGCGCTCGATGTAACCGAGACGGCCATGAGGCTCAATCCCAATTACCACACGATTGGCGACACCGTGGGTACTCTCACGATCTCCATGATTGCAGACGTAGCAAGAGTTGCAGTCGCATCCCTTGCTTCGCTCGCTGGTCTTGACACTTCGCGCGTACCCGGACCCCCCGGTGTCCCGGAAGTTCTTCTTGCCAGGAACTATCCGAATCCGTTTGGCCCATCCACTCATATTCCATTCGAACTGCCTGCCATGAGAACCCGCACCAGGTACGTTGTTGCAGTCTTGGACCTCGCCGGTAGAACGGTGAAGATTCTGGAGGAAGGACGCACGGGCGAAGAGCCGCTCCGGAGAGAGGTAGTTTGGGATGGAACAAACGAGAGGGGCAAACGTGCAGCCTGTGGAGTCTATCTGTGCTCTCTGCGCTGTGGGCGTGAGAGCAGGGTTAGGAAGATTGTGCTTATCCGGTAGCGTGTGTGGGTAGACCTTGTTGGCTCCCCAGATTGTCCGATTTGCGAACCGTTGGGGTTGAGGTAGCAAGAAGTATTGCAGGATAGCTGTCAGAGCGGAGCGACTGTTGATAAGGCGGTGGATGCGAATCCACCGCCTTTCTCTGCCAAGCTCGTTGATTGAGGAACCGCTTGGTTGTATCATCTTGCCTGACTTCGACCGCCGGGAACGGAGACGCCAAACGACCTTTTATCGTGCAGTGCCCGGCAGGTTGCTGTGAAATACTGGTTACAGTGTAATACCAGTGGGTTTGTGTGCCGGCCCGTCACGTCTGCGTTTGTCAGTCCGAACAACTCTCGTTCGATTGTTGTGGGACGAGACTCACTCGACTGCTCCCGCCCTGGCTCTGTGGGGAAGTGGCCACGTCCTGTTTCAGGACAGGCGAAGGGATACCTGCGATGTCTATTACAAGAAAGGAATCGTGGCGAGACGCCAGGCTGGCCTCGTTCACCGGTAGGATGGCGGGACGGCCGAAAATTGTCGCCGTCGGCGGTGACACCACGCGGCGTGCGGTAGATCTGACCGAAAGATGAACCATCATGGCCAGCGATGCTGAACACTTCTGCGATGGGCTTTGCTCGCAACCGGTGCCTTCCATTGGCATCGTTCTTGTGACCGGAGCGACGGGTTATGTCGGTGGGCGGCTGGCGCCGGAACTGCAGGCGAGAGGCTATCGAGTGCGGGTGTTTGTTCGCGCGGCCACTGCTGGGGAAGAGGAGCGGTGGCGCGGCGCGGAAGTGGTCGTGGGGGATGCCTCGGACCGGGCGGCCCTGAACAACGCCATGCGTGGCGTCCACACGGCCTACTATCTGATGCACTCCATGCTGCTCGGTTCCAGGGACCTGGAGGCCATGGAAGCTGTCAACGCCCGTAACTTCCTGCAGGCAGCCGAGGAGAACGGAGTGCAACGCATCATCTACCTGGGCGGACTCGGCGACGTTCGCACTTTACTGTCACCCCACTTGCGAAGCAGGATGTCCGTGGCGACGGAACTTCAAAGCAGCGCGAAGGTCGCCACGACCGTGCTACGAGCGGCGATTATCATCGGGTCAGGCAGCGCGTCCTATGAGATCATCCACCACCTCGTGAAGCGGCTTCCGGTTATCCTGCTCCCCCACTGGACGCGCACGCATTGCCAGCCGATCGGCATCCGGGATGTCGTTCGGTATCTGGTGGGCGCGCTGGAAGTATCCGAAACTGCCGGAGGTTCTTTCGACATCGGTGGCACGGACGTACTGACATATGAGGCCATGATGAGGACGCTCGCCGGCATTCTCGGCAAGAGACGACTTTTCGTCCGGCCTTTGTTCAGCAGCGTTCGGTTCTATGCGTATTTCACCGGGCTTCTGACACCCGTGCCGGCTCCCATCGTGAGGAGTCTGATGGAAGGACTCCGGAACGACGTTGTGTGCGAAGACAACCGGATTAGAGCCATCCTGCCGTTCACACCCCTGTCGTATCGCGAAGCAATCGAGAGGGCGATGGCCAGGGAGGAGCAGGATGCCGTGCACACGAGGTGGTCAGACTCCTACCCGCCGGCTCACGAATTTGCCATCAAGCTGCACGAGCTCAAAGAACCCCCGCGCTACTCGACAACCTATTCCCTCCTCACCGGGAAAAAGGGCTCCGCGCTGTTTCGCTCGATCTGCCGGGTTGGAGGCAAAGAGGGATGGTTTCACGGCAACTGGATGTGGCGCCTTCGCGGGGTACTGGACAGCCTGCTCATGGGGGTAGGAACGGCCCGGGGGAGGAGGAGCTCGTCCACTCTGCGCGTGAACGACGTCATCGACTTCTGGCGCGTGGAAGCGCTGACCCCGGACCGCAGGCTTCTGCTACGCGCCGAGATGAAGCTGCCGGGACGCGCGTGGCTTGAGTTCAGGATCGATCCGGAGGGGGAGAAAAATCGCCTGTCGGTCCAAGCTTACTATGACACGAGGACGTTCTTCGGACATATCTACTGGTACACCTTCCATCCTTTCCACTGGTACGTTTTCGAACGGCTCCTGGTCCAAATCGAAAAGAGAAGCTGACGCTTTCTCGGTCTTTCGCCTTGCCGGGAGCCGTGGCGTGCGCATATCAAGCTTCTCCTCCCAGTTTGTGTTTCAGCGTTTTCAGGTCCTTGGCGATCTCATTGAGGCGTCACTCGATGGTCGACAGCATCCAGAACCGGAAGCAGCCGTCCGTCCTTGCAGAGCCATTTCTTTGGCGATAACCGGCATTGGTAGCGTCAAGCGATAGGTGCGAAATGAGCTAATATAGAATGGCTCCTCAGGCTGGACGACGTTAGAACCGCTTGCGCGGGACCAGCCGAGGGGATGCGCCACCGTGTGATAACTCAACGATTCTCACTGTTCAGATGTCGGAACTGTGATAGAATACCTGTGGCACTCGAACGTGCGGTTTCAACCTGCCAGTGCCCGGGGCCAAACGTGAGACCCGAATCGCTGCTCTTGTCAGTAAGACCGAAGGTGTGACACGTGTCATGAGGTATTGTCTCCCACAACTCGCAACCGGTTTCTTGCTCACGTTCTTTTGCTGCCAAACAGCTACAGCCCAGGTGGTGTCTGATGAAGTTGCCCGCTCTTACAATTTTGGAAGCGAAGCAGCATACGGGTCTCCTTTCAACGGTCAGTTCCTACCCGAAGTCGCATTCGACGGTGCGAACTACCTTGTTGTGTGGCAGGATTATCGTGATAGCACAGACTACGACATTCGTGGCGCACGCATGAGCATTTCTGGTGTTGCGTTTGACCCTGGTGGAATCGCGATTTCTGAAGCTGCCGGCAGACAGATATCTCCCGCAATAGCTTTTGATGGAACCAACTACATGGTGCTGTGGCAGGACTACCGCAACGGGACAGATTATGACATCTATGCTGCACGCGTGAGTGTGCTTGGGACAGTTCTCGATCCTGCTGGCTTTGCAGTCTCTATTGCCCCGAATGACCAGGTCTCGCCGGCGCTAGCATTTGACGGTAGTAACTACACGTGTGTCTGGCAGGACAATCGCCTTAGCTCTGATGGGTCGCCTCAGCATGATATCTTCGGCGCCCGCCTGAGTGTGTCTGGGACAGTACTTGACCCCAGCGGTTTTTGCATTTCATCTGCTGCTAGTGTTCAGAGTGCTCCGGCCATAGCATTTGGCGACACGGGTTACTTTGTGACTTGGCAGGACTATCGCGATGGCACTAACGACATCTACGGTGCGCGTGTCAGCTTGTCCGGGACTGTCCCGGACTCTGAAGGTCTGGTAATTTCGAGTGCCCAGTATGACCAATGGTCTCCGACGGTTTCGTTTGGTGGGGAGAACTATATGATAGTTTGGGAGGACTGGCGCAGCCATACCGGCTACGCTGACGCGTACCGCGCGCGAGTTAGCACTTCCGGCGTCGTTCTAGACCTCGGCGGAGTTTCTATCTCGATCGGTGAATATAGCCTCGAGAAACCTGCTATGGCATTTGACGGATCAGATTATCTTGTTGTCTGGCAAGCACGCCACCCTAGCGGCGAATATGATGTCTACGGTGCTCGTATGGAAGTATCTGGAAGCCTGCTCGACCCCTATGGCTTTGCCATCTCCACCGCCACCGCCGAGCAGTCTTCTCCAGCAGTAGTGTTTGACGGAACAAACTACATGGTGGCCTGGCAGGACATGCGAACGGGAACTCACACGATTTTCTGTTCGCGCATCAGTGCATCTGGAGATGTGATTGACCCGGGCGGATTGACAGAGTTGCTTTTTGCATCGGCATCGGTCACAGCCAGGTGTGGCTCCGTGAACCTCTACTGGGAGACATCTGTGGACTTGCCTGTGTCGAGTTTCATCATAGAGCGCTGTGAATCACTTATCGGTGAGTTTGTCGCACTTGACTTGCCGATATTCAAACGCTCGAGGTTCTCGTTCTCTTGTGATGATTACTCGGTTCTACCCGGAAAGACATACTGGTACAGGATTGTGCTCGTGAGTCTTTTAGGTGAGGAAGCTTATGGTCCTATGGTGGTGTCTGTGCAGGCGATGCCAAATGCATACAAGACTTACCAGAGCTATCCCAATCCGTTTAATCCTCTATGTACGATACGGTATGAGATACCACAGGCGGACAGGGTGAGCCTACAAGTTTTTGCTGTAAGCGGTGCACTCGTGCGCACGCTCGTGGATGCCTGGAGAGAGCCCGGTGTGTACAACGAGGTTTGGGATGGTAGAACCGATGACGGTGCGGAGTTATCTTCCGGGATTTATTTCTACGAGTTGAAGGCAGGAGGGTTCGCGGCCACGCGGAAAACGCTGCTGCTAAGGTAAAGTCTCGCACCTGATAGTTTCGTCGTCTGTCTTCAACGACCAGAGGTGGACGAGGGGTCGGCAAACGCCGGCCCCTTTTGCTAGTACGCCCAGCATGACGTCCACCTTGGAGGTGCGAGTCCTCCCGAGAGCTGACCATAGCGATTGAAGCGAAGCGCAACTGCGGAAGGGTGACTGACCGTGGGAAGGAAGCGTGGAGCGAAGCCGCGGGCCTGACCGGAACCACTTAAAGGAAAAAGGAGAAGCGCCATGCCACCATAAAAGAACCAAACCGCGAGAAGTGTCCAAGAATAAACCGGCAAATCTGTCTACAATCAAACCGGCGTTGACACGATTGTCCCGAGACTTCTCTTGACGAGCATTCAGTTTTCGTTATAATAACGAAAAGGTGCTGAAATTCGGCCGTTTTCGTTATAGTAACGAATGCCCGGGAGGTCGTGTGGGAAGTTTCAGAAAGCATCTCGATATCGCAGCCGAGAAACTGGACGCTCTGGTCACCGCGTATCGGAATGGGCAACATACGGTCGTGGGCGACTTGGGGACAAAGGTAGTGGAGCAGCTTGTCGAAGCAGATGCTGCCAGGACAGGCAAGCACTTCGGAACGCATCCTGACAGACACGACTATGCAAAGAGGGAATTCCCTGGTCATGTGAACGTTGCGATGAAAAGGGTCTGGTTTGCATACGGAGACCTCGGGTACGACGGGGTAAATGGCAAGAGGGCCAAAGAAATCGTCGTTAACCTGAACAAGGTGCTTGAATTCTTGGAGGGGAGGTTTGGTGAGAAGATTGAACCAAAAGCGAAACCTTAAGAAACTAGTGGGGTGTCTGGCCCCGATTGGTGGAGTCAAGTCCGTGATTCTCTATGGTAGTTTTGCCAGAGGAGACTTCGGACCGAAATCCGACCTAGACCTGCTCATCATTACTGATAAGGCCGGGGCTCGCAACGCTGTTCTAAAAGTACTTGCTGGGCTCGACCTGGAGAGGCGAGTCCAACCTACAGTCAGGACCGAATCAGAGCTCAGGAAGACTGACAGCGGGCTGCTTAAGAATGCCCTGGAGGAGGGGAAAGTTGTCTATCTGAGAGAACCCATGGAGATTCCTGTGAAGGCTCTTCTCGGACTCAAGCCGTGCTCGATACTGGTGTTTGAGCTTACACGCTTGGACCAGAAGACAAAGGCAAGATTCAACAGGGAAATGTATGAGAGGAGCAGGGGCAGGTACAAATACGGGGGCCTCTTGGGGGAAATAGGTGGACGAAAGCTTTCAAGGGGCTGCGTACTTATTCCTCTGTCCGCAAGAACTCGGTTACTGAGATTCTTCAAGAAATACAGTGTAGGGTCTGAGGAGATCGAGGTCTGGAGATGAGCCGCCGCTAATCATGCCATCCACCAGGGCCTTCGACGGCTGGTGGAGGCTGGTATCCCGATTGTTCAGATAGAAAAGCATCGCAACAGAGTGGCTCCCCAGATGTGCCAGTATTCGAACCGCACAAGAGAGTTCGGAAACGGCCTTTTGCTTCAGGGTTATCCATACGAACCGGCCCTCGTGAAAGAGAGTACGATCGGGCATGTGCCACTTTTGGACAGGCTCACCTTCGGTTGTCCGCCTCGTGAGCTGACGCCAAGGAGAGGATACCGGAGTTACGTCACGGCAGCATCTGAGCTAGCCGCGGAAAAGACCGTCCGGGACGAGGGCAAGCAAGTCGTTTTCGCGCCCCTGCCCAAGGATCCTAGGCGCCACAAGATGAGGCGTGCCTCCAACTGTGCTTTTGCTCTTGCATTTGGTAGCACCATATGCAACAATGGTTGCGTATGGTACGAAGGTCTTTCTGGATAGATTTGGTTGAATCTGCTTGGAAGGAAAAGCCGGTAGTCTGGCTTGCTGGGGCTAGACGTGTAGGCAAGACCTTCCTGAGCAAGTCATTGGACAAGGCCGAGTACTTCGATTGTGAGCTTCCCCGTACGCGACGTCTAATGGAGGACCCTGAAGGTTTTCTGAAAGGCCTCGCAGGCCGAAGAATCGTGCTCGATGAGATTCACCGTCTCTCGAATCCTTCCGAATTGCTCAAGATCGCGGCCGATCATTTCCCGAAGACTCGAGTCCTCGCCACGGGATCATCCACGCTCGGGGCGTCAGCTAGGTTCAAGGATACACTGGCGGGTCGGAAAAGGGATCTTTGGCTTACACCGATAAACAGCCGCGATCTCGTGGACTTCAAGAACGTGGCTCTCTACCATCGCTTCCTCTCCGGCGGACTCCCCCCGTTCTTTCTTGCCACGCACACTCCGGATCGAGATTTCCAGGAATGGATTGATGCATACTGGGCGAAGGACATTCAGGAGTTATTTCGCTTGGAGAGGAGAGCCTCGTTTCAGCGATTTGTGGAGCTTCTTCTCGCGCAGAGTGGGAGCATATTCGAGGCAACGAGGTTTGCGCGCTCTTGCGAGATAAGTCGGACAACAATCTCCAATTATCTCGCTGTGCTTGAAGCCACGTTTATCGCCCACGTGGTTCGCCCCTTCACAAGACACAAGCCTACCGAGATTGTCGCAGCCCCGAAGGTCTACGGCTTCGACACTGGCTTCGTATGTTACCACCGCGGGTGGACAGAATTGCGTGAAGAGGACATGGGACAGCTCTGGGAGCACTACGTGCTGAACGAGATTCAAGGCGTTCTTCAGGTGAGGACACTCCGATACTGGCGTGACAAACGAGGACACGAGATGGATTTCGTCCACTCGATGCGAGGAAAGGCTCCGGTGGCCATCGAATGCAAATGGTCGGCAGGCGCGTTCGACCCCAAGAATCTTCAGGCGTTTCGGAGACAGTATCCGACCGGTCCAAACCACGTCGTTTCAAACGACGTGACCCGCAGTTATCAAAGGAAGTACGGTGACATCGAGGTTCACTTCGTCAGTCTTTCTGGCCTTGTGACCGCTCTGCAGCCGTAGGCGGTGTGCAACGCGGCTGGAAGGAGTGGCTCCCCAGATGTGCCAGTATTCGAACTCCGGCAAAGGGTTGGGACACCGTCGTATTCTTCCGAATCGTCTACACGGGCTGGAGTACCAGGTGCGGGCACAACGAATACCAGCGAAACTGCGTGACGATTGGATAGGCTCACCTTGAGACTGGCTCCCCTCGTTGGACGATGTTCGAACTTTTTGCCTCGAGGTGGGCTAGGTAAGCCGCGCTTCACTTGGGGCAGGTTGATTCGGTTATGCGAGGGTCGAGAGGCTGTAAACGCTCGCAGGTGAGGGCTAGAAGCTCTGACAGGTCTGATCGAAGTCTGGCTACCTTTCACTCCCTGCCAGGAGGCTACGCGGCGTTTTCAGTCCCCGCAGCATGTCAGGACGCTTGCTTCTTCTTGTCCGTAACATGTCAAAATGATCACTTTTCAATTGACTCAGCGATACTCTGGTGATATACTAGGTCCCGCATCAGGTGAGAACAGCTGACAGAGATAGCTCTCCGAATTAACAGCGTCGGAGTGAGAATGTTTCCTCAGTCTTCGGCGATATCTAGCCTTTCATGGAGTGCTTTGACTGCCGAATTGTGGGTGTTCGAGTATAGACAGCGTCTCGTAGTATACCAATATCCATCTAACTCTCGCTGCAGCGTACAGCGGAAGAGAAAGGAACCATCGCCCACCATATGAACCGCTGGCGTTCAGTGGTGGGTGAGAGGTCCCCCTCGCAGTTTCCTCGCTGCCGCTGAGCTCAACGTTGGGCCTAACACGAACACGAAAAGGAAGAACGATGGGCGACGTTTCAACAGAGACGTAGGCCACACAGAGGCGAGACGGCACTCAATAGGAGGGATAAAGATGGCCCATGATTCCGCGGAAGCGCGCCAGCTGAACCGTCTGTTGCCGATCGTCGTCCTGATCGGTCTGGCTGTCTTCTTCTGCGCCACCACGCTGTACCAGCTCCACTTCATCCAGCAGCAGGTGCTGCGGTCGCCGGTGGGTGCGGCCGATTCAGCGTTCGCGAGGAATGTCGACCGGATTAATGCCGCCCGCGATCCGGTGACCCTCTCCGGGTTGACCTGGTCGACCATGGCGATCATGGAGGCCGACGTCGTCGCCCACCGCTATCACCTGGCTCACGTCACGCTGGCGTCTCGACTGTGGGCCAGGTATCTCGGCTTCATCACCGGCATGATCCTCGCCCTGGTGGGTGCGGCCTTCATCCTGGGCAGGATCAGGGAGGCGCGATCGCAGCTCGATCTCCAGGGCCCCGCGATCGGCAAGCTCGCGATCGCTTCGTCCTCGCCGGGCCTGATCATGGCCACCCTCGGCACCGCCCTGATGATGGCCACGATCGTGACCAATCCCGAGATCAAGGTCCAGGACCGCGCGGTCTATCTCGGCAGTATCCAGTACGAGTCGACGGGCGCGGGTGCCACGCCTGCGGATTCCGCCGGCACCGGCAGAGCGGACTCCCTCTTCGGGGAGACGAAATTCGGGGCGATGAAAGAGCTCAGGGGAGCCGCCCGGTCGAGCGGCTCGTCGAAAGACGGAGGTGAGCCATGAACGTTTCCGCACAGATCTGGAAAACTGTCGTATCGTGGTTGCTGGGAGTCGCCTTGGCCGTGGTGGCTTCGGTCTCCCTCCCGGCGGCAGCGCAGCCCGTTACCCGCCTGGAGGGTCTGGAGGTCAGGATCGATTCCCTGGGGTGCGGCTCGGTTGACTTCGATACCCTGCTCGCGGTCCGGCAGCGGCAGCCGGGTTACCTGATCGATTATCTGGCGGCCAGATGCGCATGCAGCCAGGCGAACCTCAAGGATCTGGGCTTCGAGGTATTCTGCTGGCTGCTCGACTGCACGCCCTACCGGATCCCGCCCGCCGCCCGCGGTCGGATCTTAAGCCAGGCCACGCATTGCGGTTACCAGCCGGCGCGCACGCGCATCACTATCAGCGCCCCGACGGGGGTGGCCGCCGCGGGCGTCGCGGGCATCATTGTGCGGAGCAAGGCGTTTCACCTGCTGAGCGACACGTACCATGTCTCGCCGGAATCCCTTGCAGTCATTCCCGTTACCAGCTCCCCGATCGAGGTCGCCGATAGCATCTCCCTCAAACAGCTGGCCGCTCGCGTGATCCCGCTGGATCAGTTCGGGCACGCTCGAGAGCGGCTGTCCGGCGTCCTGCCAGAAGACTTCGGCGTAGAGACCGTGGAGACCTGCGAACCATTCGTGCTGGTGAGCTATGCCCATCACAAAGACACAGTGCTGCAGCATGTCGGTCGGGAACTGGTCAAGGTCAACGCGTTCTATGAGCTTACGTACGAGCTGCCACCCATAGAGCACGCCATCGTCGTCTATCTGCTGCCGGATGCGCATGTCCTGAGAGAGTTCGCCCGGAGCTACCACGGGCTCAAAGTCAGCGAGTACTGCATCGGGTACTCCTTCCCCCGCGACGGCAGCATCGTAGCCGTCAGCCCCGGAAGCCGGACCGGGACGCTCAAGCACGAGCTGTTGCACATCCTGCTGAACCCGCGCTTCGCGGGGCTGCCTCCGTGGCTGGAGGAGGGGCTAGCCTCGCTCTACGAGGAATCAAGTTTCCAGGACGACCGGCTGCTCGGGGTCTACGGCTGGCGCCAACGGCTGATGAAGGAGTACGGAGCCGACACCCCCAGAATCGAGGAACTGCTGGCCATGGACGAGGAAGCCTTCAACGGCGTGGGCCATTCGCTCGACGAGCAGGCTATGCGGCATGCCAAGGCCCGCACGCTCATGCTTTGGATCCAGGAGCGCGATCGGCTGACCCAGGTGTTCGCGGAGTTCCGCCCTCGCTGCCCTCTGGACGGCGAGACCGAGCCCGCGAAGGAGCCGGCGGCACGGCTGGCACGGATCCTGGCCCTGCCCGAGAGCGAGCTGGAATCCAAGTTCGATCTCTGGTTCCGCCAGGCTCGCTGACGGTTCCGGGACGGGCGCCATGACCGCAGTGTCGTTTCCCGTGCGGGCGGTGACGTGGGGAACGAGCGATGGTTCTCCCCTGCATCCTCGCGACCGCGGGTGTGCTTATGACGCCAGACTTTTGGTCGACGCCGAACAGAAAGCCAGTGATGGTGGTCGCGCACCGAGCGCATTCCATGTATCCTACGCAGACTCCGCACGAACAACGGCGTTTGCTCGACTGCGTATTATCGAACTGCACATTTTCGGAAGGCCGGATTACACCTATCTATCGCAAGCCCTCTGATTCTCTTGCCGTCACAAACGCTGCCTAGCAAAGAGAAAAGGCCATGTCTCCTCAGAAAGACGACCTTTTTGATATCTGGCTCCCCAAATGTGCCAGTATTCGAACCGGAGAAGAGAGTCGCAACCTCGTCCCCTGCTTCCGAGTTGTCTATACGAACTGGCGCTACGCACAGCAGCGAAAGTGTATGGCTATTAGGTAGGCTCACCTGTCGACTGCCTCCACTCCTAAACGACATCCAGACTTTCTGTTTAACGACGGGGTAAGCTCAGGCTTCTTCAAAACGGTCCTCCGCTTAGAAAACTTTGATTCAGCCTCTTTCCTATTTCACTGTCACAAGGTGAGTTATGCAATAGCTTGACTCTAGGATTTTGCTGCAATACTCTAAGAGAAGGGCAGGTTTTGTTGTAATTGTCTAGACAGGCAAGGCCCGTTGCACAGCCTGGCTGGAGTCTGAGGCTATGAGCACGGTTGACAAAGGCAACGCCCTTGAAAAGCGTGTCTTCGCAGCCATAAGAAGAGAGCTGGTAGAGGGGCGCTTGATATTTCAGCCAGGAGCATGTACTGTACATCTCAGAAAGGCATACCCTTCCCGCGACCGTGGCTCAGGCATAATCGTCGACGTTTCGATCGAAGCATATCTGCCCGGTCAAGAGACATGGTCACTATTGTGGGTTTGGGAGTGCAAAGACTATACGTCGTCAGTCCCGGTGAGTGATATTGAAGAGTTTTGGGCTAAACTGCAGCAGATCGGCGGTGCTAACATCAAAGGCACCGTTGTGGCTACGGGGGCTTTTCAGGCGGGAGCTCTTAACTTTGCTAGATCCAAGGGATTATCGGTTGCAAGGATTCTGCGAGAGGATGATCTGCCGGATCATCTGCCGGTCGATCGAATGGACACTCAGGTTCCTTCCCTCGGGATTGACTTTACAGGTTTGAGTGGTCTCTTCGCGCTCCATCTCACCGCCGGCAGGGTGACGAAAATGCTCATGAGGAGTATCTGCTTAGGGTCGCAGGACGAACTCCACCTTTGCATAGCTGCGTTGACGAAGAAATGGTCTTGGGGAAAAATGGGTCCCTTCTATGGGCTATCGGGTGCGAGAGTATACCACTGTTGGACGTCAATGCTTACGGACGTGTTAGATGAGAATCTAGTCAAGGCTCGACCCGATTCTAACCCGAGAGAGCACTGAGGGAGCGCCCGGACGCATGGGGATTATCGGTGGCTCCTCAAGTTGTACGGTTTGCGGACCATTAGGGTCGAGGTGGCAAGAACCGGATGAGCCCGCTGTTACCATAATGGCGGAAAGACAACACGCCTTGTCTCGCGGCACCCAGCTTGCGAGATCCAATTGACTTTCAGAAACCGCCGATGTACCGTTCGCGGCGAGATGCAGGGGCTATTTGACGTGTTCGCAGAATGCTCGTGGGAGGCCAAGGATGAGACCATCGCTATTCATAGGATCGTCCAAGGAGAGCCTGAACGTTGCGTATGCACTCCAAGAGAATCTGGACGACTGCGCCGAAGTCACTGTCTGGATCCAAGGAATATTCGATCTTACCCAATCAACACTGCAGGCTCTCCTCGGTGCCCTTGATCGTTTTCGTTTCGCAGTTTTTGTGTTCGGCGATGATGATATGGTCAAGATGGGAGGCAGAGAATATAGCACCACTAGAGACAACGTGATCTTCGAGTTCGGACTGTTCATAGGTCGATTAGGCCCTGAGCGCACTTTCTTTGTCGTTCCGAAGGATCAGGCAGAGCTTCGCATACCGACTGATCTACTGGGGATCACGCCAGCGTGCTATGACAATAGGAGAACAGACGGCAATCTCAAGGCTGCCCTTGGGCCAGCTTCAAATCGCATACGGAGTGCCATTCGGAGTACCTTCAGACCTTTCAGCGACGAGCTGTATGAGCGCTTTGTTAGAATCGAGGCGCGACTCCGTCATTTGTTCATCAAAGAGATCACTTCGTCAGATCTGCCGAGTGAGTTTCCGGATGAAAACGAGCTCTCGCGGCTGAACCTCTCTGAGCTGAGTCGCATTGTAGACCTGATAGACCCCGGCTTCTACGCCGTGCTAGTAGTAAAGCTTGCCCTGATTAGGTCTGCTCTTTGCGAGCCAGCTACACATCCATGGCAGCCCCCCATTCTGGAGCGAGACATGGCTAAGCTTGAGAAGGAACTGACAGAGTTGGAACAGAACAACTGACTCGTATCCCTACGCTCCGCGGATTGTACGATTTGCGAATCACCACAGTCGAAGTGACAAGAGGCGGATTACGTTGAGATTCCCCATACACGGGGAAATTCCGTTTTTCATCTGACATCACGCGGCCAGCACGATCTGATTGACATATGGATATCACCGCTGTATTTTTTAGCCATTGAATCCAAAGGTGACTTAGGTGAGGGCGGGCATGTGTCATCCCGGAGTTGGCTGCTGCTTTTGCTGAATCCAGAGGGAACTAGCTCTTTCCCGCGCTAACCAACACCTGAGTAGGCAATCTTCCTATTCAATATCGGCAGACGAAAATAGAGGCGATGCCCTCCACTGACCAGCGCTGAGGTGGCATAACAGCCCGATGAAGCCAACTGGCTTCGCACGGACCTGCCGGGCTCCGTTGCGCGCTAGAGGAGAACAATGATGTCCGATACAACTTCAGCTTCTGACCTCATCAGGGCAATTGGCAGTCTATGGCCACTCGTAGCAACAGTTTGTCTTACTATAGTGGCCCTTGTCTATCGAGAACAGATCCGAGGAGCCATCAGGAACGTGAAGAAATGGCGCTTCAAGGGACCAAAAATGGAATTATCCGTCGAGCATGCGGTGCTCGCGGAATCTGCCCAAGAACGATCTGAAACGGTGGCATCAGAAGCGAGACAAGAACCTGAGCGGGTGGCCGCCGCGGAAACCCAGATCCCACCGGAGCCTGTGGAGTTCTTCTTTGAAATGTACAATGCATTTGAGCGAAAGGAGTTCGAGGAGGCCGATGCAGCTTACAAGAAAATGCAGGCAGCAGAACTGACCGCAGTGCAGCGGTCGAAAAATGAAGCTCTCTACTGCTGGTTAATGTACTCCAGCGGTCGCGACACCAAAGCTATTGAGAAACTCGAGAAGCTTGCCACCAATGAAGACGTGCGAGAGACAGCTCTTTTCTGGATGGCCAATTGCTATGAGTTCAGTGGAAACTACCCAAAGGCGATAGACACATATTCGCTCGCCCTC